>JGI24732J26686_1001155_pt1 | contig 11170 bp, 9 predicted proteins | sample EPASupsiteHSE623_FD_26686 | JGI IMG/M metagenome (IMG submission 26686)
TTTTTTCAATAAACAAAGAAGACATTGAATCGGCTGTCAAAGAAAAAATATGTAATTGGAGAAAGATCAGATATTCCGGCGACGGAATAGATATTTCNCGGTTTAATCCNGAAAAATTTTCNAAAGAGTTTAGAGANGCCCTGAAAATAAAATTAGGCATCAAAAATACCGATAAAATAGTTGGTTTTGTAGGCAGGCTGGTTGGAGAAAAGGGTATTTGGGATTTAATGCAGGCATCGGAAAGCGTTTTGGGNGAGCTTCCCNATACAACATTTTTGGTTATAGGGCCTAAAGAACCTTACAAAAATGATTATTTTGACCCGGAACTATTTAATAAAAAATTCGGTTCAAGTAAAAAGTTGTTATTTCTTAACGAAACTTTGGAAATAGATAAGATGTATTCATTGATGGATATCTTAGCATTGCCGTCGCATCGTGAAGGATTGGGGCTTGTTTTGCTTGAAGCTTCGGCAATGGAAAAGCCGGTGGTGGCAACAAATATCAGGGGTTGCAGAGAAGCGGTGGATAATGGTAAAACTGGCTTACTGGTTCCTGCTAAAGATCCCGGGAAGCTGGCAGGGGCAATAATATATTTGCTGAGAAATTCTGAAATATCAGAAAAAATGGGTAAAGCCGGCAGGCAAAAGATTATAAGTGAATTTGATGAAAAATTAATTTTTGATAGAATTAAAATAGAATATGAAAAGCTAATTAAAAGAAAGCTGAAATGAAGTATGCTATTTTAAAAAGAATTTTTGATATTTTGTTTTCCCTTATCGCCATAGCATTTCTGTTGCCATTGTTTTTAATATTTGCAATTTTAATAAAAATAGATTCAAAAGGCCCAATTTTTTTTAAGGGGGAAAGAATAGGCAAAAACGAAAAACCCTTTTTCCCCTTTAAATTTAGGACAATGGCCGATGGTGCCATAAACTATGGCCTTGGAGTTACCGTTTCAGAAAACGACGAACGGATCACAAGAGTCGGAAAATTTTTAAGAAAATGGGGAATTGACGAATTGCCCCAACTGTTAAATGTTTTAAAGGGAGAGATGAGCCTCGTGGGTCCAAGGCCTACACTAAGATATCAAGTGGAAAAATATAATGATTTTGAAAAAAAAAGATTGCTTTTGAAACCGGGCATTGTGGGCTGGGCTCTAATTCACGGCAGGAATTCCCTGAGCTGGGAGGAAAGAATAAAATATGATGTCTGGTATGTTGAGAATTGGTCTCTGTGGCTTGATATTGTAATTATTTTGAAAAGTTTTTATTTGATTTTAATTAAACAGGATGGAGTTTATGGCAAAGGAGGCATAAACGATTCCTTTAAAAGATAATTTAAATTATACAATTATGACAGTTAAAAAATGGGTAAAACCGAAAATAAAAGAAGGGAAATTGACTAAATGGAATTGGATGGTTCGGGGCGTTAAAAATTTTAAGATTGGTAAAAATACTGACATAGGCGCTTTTTCTTATATAAATGCCCTTGCCGGCGTGGAAATTCAAGATAATGTCCAGGTAGGAGGAGGAGTAAAAATATATTCCGTTTCTACAATTGATAATAAAAAAGGAAAAGTGATTCTGAAAAAAAATTGCAGAATTGGAGCTCAAAGCGTAATAATGCCGGGTGTAACAGTCGGGGAAAATTCAATTGTAGGGGCCTTTAGTTTTGTAAATAAAGATATAGATGACAATGTTGTGGCTTTTGGCATTCCTGTAAAGGTTGTCCGGCCGAATAAATAATCTATAAATTAAATGAATATACCACTTTCTAAACCGGATATAACAGAAAAAGAAAAAAAAGCGGTATTAGAAGTTTTAAATACTTCCAATTTAAGTTTGGGTAAAAAATATTTGGAATTTGAGAAAATAATGGCTAAATACGCCAGAGTAAAATACGCTGTTGCTGTGAACAGCGGAACAAGCGGATTGCACTTAATAATACGGGCGCTGGGAATAGGAGAGAGAGACGAGGTTATAACAACTCCTTTTTCTTTCATTGCCTCTTCAAATTGTCTTTTGTTTGAAAAAGCAAAGCAGGTTTTTGTTGATATTGATAAAGACACGCTTTGCATAGACGTTAAAAAAATAGAAGAAAAAATTACAAAAAAAACGAAGGCCATTTTAGTTGTTGATATTTTTTCACATCCATGTGATTGGGAAGAGCTTGAAAAAATAGCCAAAAAATATAATTTATTTTTAATAGAAGATTCAGCAGAGGCATTGGGGTCAAAATATAAAGGCAGGAGATGCGGAAGTTTTGGAGATGCCGGAATTTTTGCTTTTTATCCAAATAAACAAATTACAACAGGCGAAGGAGGAATAATTTTAACTGACAATAAAAAAATTTATGAATTATGCAGAAGTATGGCAAACCAGGGCAGAAAAGTTTTAGATGGAAGATGGTTAGAACATGTTCGTTTGGGGTATAATTATAGATTAGACGAAATGAGTTGTGCTTTAGGAATAAGCCAGATAGAAAGAATTGGTGAAATTTTAAAAGACAGAAAGAAAGTAGCTGAATTATATAATGAAAAATTGAAAAATATTCCAGAAATAGAAATTCCTTATATCGGAAAAAATGCGGATTTAAGCTGGTTTGTTTATGTTATTAAAATAAAAAAAAGCTTATCTTCAAAAAGAAATTTGATTATAAAGAAAATGTCTGAAAGGGGCGTCCAATGCGGTAATTATTTTCAGCCTATACACCTTCAGCCTTTTTATAAAAAAATTTTTGGATATAAAAAAGGAGATTTTCCGGCGACAGAAGATGCGGGAAAAAGAACTGTTGCACTGCCGTTTCATACAAAATTAACGGAAGAAGAAATAGATTTTGTTGTTAAAAATTTAAAAGAGTTAATTAATGAATATATTTAAAAAAACAATTATAACCAAAACAATGTTTTTTGTTTTGGCAGATATAATTTTGATAGCCGTTTCGGTTTTGCTTGCTTTTTTTATAAGATTTGACGGCCAAATCCCACCGCAGTATGCGCCGTTTATTTTAAGGATGATAGTTTTAGCTATTATTTTTATAATACCCATATTTTATTTTCAGGGGCTTTATTCCTTTTCATGGTCATATGTTTCAACCAGCGAGGCGGTATCTTTGTTTAAGGCTATTACAATTTCATTTATTTTCTTGAGTGTTGCTCTTTTTATATCAAAATATTTTCCTTCTTTTAAAAACTTTCCAAGGTCTGTAATTTTTATAAGTTATTTATTGGTATTTATCTTTTGTGGAGGCATCCGTATTTCTAAAAGAATTTATCTTCATATTATCGGGTCAGCCCGAATGGCAAAGAAGGAAAAAACTTTAATTGTTGGAGCCGGCGATGCGGGAGAGCAGATACTAAGAAGTATAATGTCCTCAAAAAACAGTCCTTATGCGCCCATTGGTTTTGTTGATGATAATCCTATAAAAAGAGGAGTATCAATACACGGATTTAAAGTTTTTGGAAAAATTTCAGATATCCCGAAAATTGTAAAAGCCCGCCAGATAAAACAATTGATTATCGCCCTTCCGACAGCAGGAAGTAAAATAATAAAAGACGCAATTGAAATGGCAAGAAAAGCCGGGCTGGAAAAAATTAAAATTGCCCCTCATATAAATGAAATTATTTCAGGAGAAGTTTCTTTAAAAAATCTTAAAGATGTGGGAGCCGAAGATTTACTTAATAGAGATAGGATTTTACTGAATACAGAACAGATTAAAAATTTCATAAAAAATAAAGCAGTTTTAATTACAGGGGCTTCGGGCTCTATTGGCTCTGAATTATCAAGACAAACGGCAGAATTAAAACCTTCTTTACTTTTGTTGTTAGACCAGGATGAGACGGGTATTTTTAATATCAGTAATGAGTTGTCGCAAAAATTTCCTAATCTGAAAATTCAATCACTGATAGCAGACGTTACAGATAAAACAAAAATAAATGAAATTTTTAAGAAATTTAAGCCGAAAATTATTTTTCATGCAGCCGCCTATAAACATGTTCCCTTAATGGAACAGGACCCGCAGGAAGCTGTCAAAAATAATATTTTTGGCACAAAAATTGTTGCAGAAGCGGCTTTAGAATCCGGCGTTGAAAAATTTGTTTTTATTTCAACAGATAAAGCGGTAAACCCAACCTCTGTTATGGGAGCTACTAAAAGGGTGGGGGAAATGATTTGTCAGACGCTTTGGCAAAAAAACAGCACAAAATTTATTTCTGTAAGATTTGGAAATGTTTTAGACAGCCGGGGAAGCGTTATTCCGACCTTTAGAGAACAAATTAAAAAAGGGGGGCCGGTTACAGTAACAGACCCCAAAATGGAAAGATATTTTATGTTAATTCCAGAGGCATGCCTTTTGGTAATGCAGGCTTCAGCTATGGGCAAAGGCGGAGAAGTGTTTGTTCTGGATATGGGAAAGTCCATAAAAATTTTAGATTTGGCAAAAGCAATGATAGAATCTTCCGGGCTGGTTCCGGATAAGGATATCGCTATTGTTTTTTGTGGTAAAAGGCCTGGTGAAAAAATGTTTGAAGAAATACTAACTGCCGAGGAAGGAGTAATTTCCACTCCAAACCAGCGGATTTTTATAGCCAATCTTTCTTCTGTTAACAATAAAGAACTTTATGACAATTTAAATATTTTAAGTAATAATCTTGAGCTGGAAAAAGAAGAAGAAATTGTCAAAATTTTAAGAAAAATTTTGCCTAATTATTTATAATAGAAGATATTATTATCAAGATTCTTTTTAGCATGGGGGCCTTTTTGAGGCTTTATTTAATTTATTTTTGTGTTAACATAAAATAAGATTTATCATGATTTTTTTAAAAGGATACAAAGTAACTATTTTTTTAACCGGCATTTTGCTGTTTTTATCGGTTTGGACAAATGCGTATGCTACGAGCATCGGTGACGTGTTGAATTTTAATGTTGAAAAAGATTTTGATGCTTCAGCTCGTACTTCTGTTTCGGCTACTTTGGTCAAAACGACAAATAAGTTGTATTTTTATATAGAAAAAACATGGTGGGACTCTCAATCGCAGGCAAAACAAAGTGAAATTTTATTAAATTTAGGAAAGCTTTCTGAAGAGTTTGATAATAAAATTTATACGAATTTGACTTCAATTTTTGGCTCTGAATGGAAGCCGGGAGTTGACGGAGATAACAAAATAACTGTTTTGTTTGAATCTATGAACAGCTCAGAGGGAGGTTATTTTCGCACGGCTGACGAATATATAAAATTACAGTTACCCCTGTCAAACGAGAGAGAAATGATTTATTTAGCATTAGATCGCATAGACGACCCAAGATTAAAAGTGTTTCTTGCCCATGAGTTTGTCCACTTAATTACATTTAACCAAAAAGATAAAAATTTCAAAATTGAGGAAGAAGTGTGGCTTAATGAAGCAAGGGCGGATTACTCTTCTACTATTTTAGGATATGACGACATTTATTCCGGCTCAAATTTACAACAAAGGGTAAAAGATTTTATAGAAAGTCCTTCAGACTCTATAACTGAATGGAGAGGCACAAAATACGACTATGCGAGTATTAGTTTATTTATGCATTATCTTTTAGACCATTATGGGATAAATGTTTTAATAGATTCTTTAAAGTCAAAATATGTCGGTATAGAAAGTATAAATTATGCTTTGCAGAAAAATGGGTATACAGACAGCTTCAGCCAAATTTTTACAAATTGGACAATTGCTTCTGTTTTTAATAATTGTTCTATCAGCCAAAATTATTGTTATTTGAATAAAAATCTTGAAAATTTTAAATTATCTCCTTCTCTTAATTTTTTACCTTTAACAGGAAATGTTTCTTTATCTGTGGCTAATGTAACAAAAAATTGGTCGGGAAACTGGTTAAAATTTATAGGAGGGAATGGAGATTTAAAATTTAATTTTTCAAGCTTAGCCGGACTTAATTTTAAGGTGCCTTATATAGTGGAAGATTTAGCAGGAACTTCTGAGATTAAATTTTTAGTTTTAGATAAAGACGAGAAAGGCGAAATTGAAATAAAAAAATTTGGAACAGATTATAAATCGTTAATTATTATCCCATCGCTTCAATTGAAATATTCCAGTTTTGATGAAACGGGAGCAACGTATCCTTTTAATTATACAGTTGAAATTGTTGACGATAATTCTGGTACAGAACAATCTTTAATTCAGCAACTATTAGACAGAATTGCCTATTTGAAATTGGAAATTGCAAAATTACAAAGTAATAATAATTCTGGTGGCCAAATAACTTGTTTGCAACTTAATAATAATCTTTCTTTTGGAATGTTAAATAACACAGAGGTAAAATGCCTGCAAGAATTTTTAAAGTCGCAGGGTCAAGATATTTATCCCCAAGCATATATAACTGGCAATTTCCTCGGCCTTACAAGAACAGCTGTTATAAAATTTCAAGAAAGATATGCCTCTGAAATATTAGTTCCGTTAGGCCTTCAACACGGCACCGGCTTTGTTGGGCCCTCAACCAGAATAAAAATAAATCAAATTTTAAGCCAATCCTAAAAACGTGCTCAAAAATAAACAAAAATTATCAGAACTTCTGCCGGGATTGCAGGAAAAAGTTTTGTTAAAAAATTATACTACTTTTAAAATTGGAGGGCCTGCCAAATATTTTTTTATTGCAAAAAATAAAGATGACTTAATTCATGCCGTTAAAAGCGCGAGAAAATTAAAGATTCCCGTTTTTGTAATGGGTGGAGGAAGCAATATTTTATTTTCCGATAAAGGCTTTAATGGATTAGTCATAAAAATTGTATTTTTAGGCATTAAACTGGAAGGTGGCAAAATTTATGTAAGGTCCGGGACAGAGCTGGCAAATATGGCTAATTTTTGCCTTGAAAACAGCCTTGGAGGCACAGAATGGGCCATGGGAGTGCCAGGAACCGTGGGTGGAGCTGTTTTTGGAAATGCCCAGGCATTTGGAGATAAAATTTCAGAATCAGTGGAGAATGTTGAAGTTTTTGATATTAAAAATGATGAAATAAAAATTTTATCAAAAGAACAATGCGAATTTTCATTAAAAAACAGTATATTTAAAAAAAATAAGAATTTGATTATATTATCTGTTGTATTTAATTTTAAAAAAGACAGCAGGCAAAATATTCAAGAAAAAATTGACAAATACCTTCAATACAGAAAAACCAGGCATCCTATAAATTTTCCGTCTGCCGGTTCTACTTTTGTAAATCCTGAAACAAAAATAAAAAATAAAAAAATATTAGACAGATATTCTGAATTAGCGCAATTTAATGAAAACGGCGTTATTCCTGCAGGATATTTAATACAAAAGTCGGGACTGGCAGGCAAAAAAATAGGTAATGCTCAAATTTCAGAATTGCATTGCAATTTTATTATTAATCTTGGAGATGCCAAAGCAAAAGACGTTTTTTCTTTGATAAAATTGGTCCAAAAAGAAGTTAAAAAGAATTTTGGGATATTGCTAATTCCCGAGGTGCAATTTATAGGTTTTTAAAAATTAATATTTACATAATTTATATGAGAATTATTATAAAAGCAAAAAATTTGGTTCTTTCCGCCGGGCTTAAAACTTTTATTGAGAAAAAAATCAGTGTTTTAAAAAAATTCATTTCTATTTTAAAAGAGGATTATCCGGAAGGCCAGAAGACCCTGGCGGAAGTTTTAGTGGAAGTGGAAAAAGAAACAATGCACCATAAAAAAGGGGAGGTTTTTAAAAGCAGCATAGAAATAAATTTGCCCGGTAAAAAATTAATGGCCTCGGCAAGGGGTGAAGATTTGGAAAAAGTTATTGTTGAAGCAAAAGAACAAATTAAAAAAGAGGTTAACAAATACAAATTTAAAAAAATTGATAAAAACCGCAGAAAACAGAGAAAATTAAAGAAAGAATTTAAAATTTGATTTTAAAATATCAAAATGCCAGCCACAGCTGGCATTTTTTTATTGTATTTTTTTAAATTAAATTATATTATATATTAATGACTTTAAATATAATTTAATATTTGGCCACCTATGGCAATTTAAAAATATGGCAAAAAAAATAAAAAGAAAATACGATTTTTTAATTTTTGGAGCCGGAGGCATGCAGGGAAAAATTGTTTTAAAAGACCTTTTGGAAAAAGGATATAAAATTTTTATTTCAGATGTTTATCAGCAACACATAGATGATTTGAATAATAAATATTCCGGGCTTGATTATCAGATAGTGGATTTAAGAGATATTAAAGAAACAGCTGCTTTAATTAAAAAAGTAAAACCTTTTTTGGTGATTAATTGCGCAGAGGCAGATTGGGACTTAAATGTTTATAAGGCCTGTTTAAAATGCAAAGTTCACGTGATTGATTTGGGTTCTGATATTCCAATGACAAAAAAACAGATGGCAATGGATTCTGCTTTTAGAAAACAAAAGCTTATTGCTATTACCGGTTGCGGTTCCACCCCTGGCGTGAATAATGTAATGTTAGATTACGCTGTAGGACTTTTAGATTCTGTGCATACTGTAAATGCGGGATTTGCATGGAATTCAAATTTAAAAGAATTTGTTGTTCCTTTTTCTATGCCAAGCATTGTTGAGGAATTTACTGTGCCGGCTACCATGATGAAGAGCGGAAGGTGGCTTAAAAAGAAGCCTTTAGACACAATAAAGGGCAGGCGGTATCAGGAAATTGGCAGGAATAAATGTTTTTTGGTAAGGCATCCCGAACCATATACTTTTTATTTTTATTATAAAAATAAGGGCTTAAAAAACATTAAATTTTTTGCCGGATTTCCCACACACTCTTTTTCAATGATTTATAATTTTATAAATTTAGGACTTGCCTCAAAAGAAAAAATAAAAATGGACGGAGGAGAGATACAGCCATTGGAGTTTTTAACAGAAATATTGCGCAAAGCTGAAATACCGGAGGGGTATAAAGAAAACGAGGTTTTATGGGTTGAAATTATAGGCAAAAAAAATAACAAGAAAAAAGAAATATATATGGAATGCATTGTTGATACTTTGCCCGGTTGGGAAGACGCAGGGTGCAACATTGATACTGGCATTCCGGCTTCTATTATTGCCCAAATGATAATAAACGGCCAAATTAAAGCATGGGGAAGTTTTGCTCCGGAAGCTGTGGTGCCAAAAGAAGAATTTTTTAAAGCGCTTAAAGAAAAAGATATGGATGTTTATATGAACGGCCGCCTTATAAATTAATTTTGTTGCAACAAAAAATCCCGCCTAGGCGGGATTTTTTGTTATCAGCAATTATCTGCTGAATCTTGGAGGCCTTTTCTTTTGCCAGCATTCGCGGCAATAAATTGGCCTGTCAGGAGCTGGTTCAAAAGGAAGTTCTGTAATTTCTACTCCGCATTCGGAGCATTTCCAGTTTCCTTTGATCATCTCTCTTGGAGCAAAGCCCCTGTTTTGATTTCTGTCAAACATTTTCTATTTCTTTTTTTAAGATTAAAACGACCTTTCTAATAGGTCGTTTTATCGACTTATTAGCTTAATTCTATTATACTCCTTTTATCTGACCGTGTCAAGCGTAGCGTCCCCTTTTCTTTTCCTGTTTAAAATGTAATATAAAGGTAGTTAATAATAACTAAAAATAAAAAAAACTATGAATAAAAATATTTTGATATTAGTAATTATCTTAGCAATAATAATTGTCGGTTTGATTGGAATTATTGTTTTTTTACCCAGGCCAACGGAAAGGCCACCAACACCAATTCCGGATGTAATTCCCTTAATAAAGGCCGGTCAAGAAATAGCAAGCCCGCTTTTAGTTGAAGGATCAGCCAAAGGCACATGGTTTTTTGAAGCAAGTTTTCCTATTAAAATTACAGACGAACAGGGCAATGTTTTGGGCACATCTTTTGTACAGGCCCAGTCAGATTGGATGACAGAAGACCTTGTCCCATTTGAGGGGGAAATCAGCTTTATTTCTAAAACAGGGGGCAAAGGGTTTTTGGTTTTTGCAAAGGATAATCCTTCTGGATTGCCTCAAAACGACAAAGAATTCCGCTTGCCTGTGATTTTAAAGCCCACAGAAACAATGATGGTGAAAGCATATTTTAATAATAATAAATTAGACCCGCAGATTTCCTGCAATAAAGTTTTTGCAGTAGAAAGAGAGGTGCCGAAGACCGTAGCTGTTGGAAAAGACGCGCTAAACGAACTTTTAAAAGGACCCACTCAAGATGAAAAAAATCAAGGATTTTTTACAAGTATAAATTCGGGAGTTAAAATACAAAGTTTAACAATTGACAGCGGGACAGCATACGTTGATTTTGACAGCCAGTTAGAATATCAAGTTGGCGGGTCATGTAAGGTTTCAGCCATAAGGGCTGAAATAACAGAAACCTTAAAGCAATTTTCGACAGTAAAAAATGTGATAATTTCAATTAATGGCAGGACAGAAGATATTTTACAGCCATAATTTTATGCTCGGAAAATAATTTTCTGCTAGCGCTCGTCCGCCAGCGCGGACTCGCTCAGTTTCGGCAAAATTTTGCTTCGCAAACCATGCAATTTTGCCTGCAAGGTACGCTAAAAATTATTTTCCTCGCTATCACTTTTAAAATGAGCATAAACTTTAGAATTTTAAAAAAATCAAAAAATAGCAGGGCAAGGCTGGGATTTTTGGAAACAGAGCACGGAGTTGTTGAAACTCCGTGTTTAGTTCCTGTGGCAACTCAAGCAGTTGTAAAAACTTTAACTTCAGAAGAAGTGGCCGAAACAAAGTCCCAAATTTTAATTTGCAATACTTTTCATTTGCACATAAAGCCTGGCGAAAAAATTGTAGAAAAAGCCGGGAAATTGCATAAATTTATGAACTGGAGAAAGCCGTTAATGACGGACTCCGGCGGTTATCAGGTTTTTTCTTTGGGTTTTGGCAGAGATTATGGATTAGGGAGCAAAATTTTAAAAAGCCATTCTGAAAGAGGAGAAGTAATAAAAGAAAATATACAGCCTCAAAAAATAAAAATAAATTACGATGGAGTAAATTTTCGTTCGCCGATAAACGGGGACGAACTATTTATAGGGCCAAAAGAATCAATAAAAATACAGGAAAAACTGGGAGCAGATATTATTTTTACTTTTGATGAATGCACAGCCCCCTTGGCAGATTTAGATTATGTTAAAAAATCATTAGAAAAAACTCATCGCTGGGCAAAGATTTGTTTAGAAAC
>JGI24732J26686_1001174_pt1 | contig 11070 bp, 13 predicted proteins | sample EPASupsiteHSE623_FD_26686 | JGI IMG/M metagenome (IMG submission 26686)
TCTTTACCACGCAATAATCTATGGCCGGTTCGAAACAGGCCGGGGTGCAGCGCGTGATGTCATTGGCTATTTCGTCAAGCGTGTATCCCACGGCCAGCCTGGCCGCGATCTTGGCTATCGGAAAACCCGTGGCCTTTGAAGCCAGGGCGGAACTCCGGGAAACACGCGGGTTCATTTCTATCACAACCATCCTGCCGTCCGCGGGATTGACCGCGAACTGGATGTTCGATCCGCCGGTCTCCACGCCTATCTCGCGTATACAGGCGATCGCCGCGTCGCGCATACGCTGGTATTCTTTATCGGTAAGCGTTTGCGCGGGGGCGACGGTAATGCTGTCCCCGGTATGCACGCCCATAGGATCGAGGTTCTCTATGGAACAGACGATGACCACATTATCCTTCAGGTCCCGCATAACTTCCAGTTCGTATTCCTTCCCCCCGGACCGATTCTTCAATAAGTATCTCGCTGATCATACTGGACTCCAGGCCGTGCTTGGCCAGCGAGCGGAATTCTTCGGCATTGTAAGCCACGCTGCCTCCGGTGCCGCCGAGAGTGAAACTGGGACGGATGATCAGCGGGAACCCTATCTGCTGGGCGACCTTCAAAGCCTGTTTCAGGTCATAAGCTTTATTGCTCTTAGGCAGATCCAGCCCGATCCTGATCATCGCCTCTTTAAAAAGACTTCTGTCCTCGGCTTTCTTGATGGCTTTGATGTCCGCGCCGATCAACTCCACGCCGTACTTCCTAAGCTCCGCGGGCGTCAAGTTCCACGGTGGTATTCAAAGCGGTCTGTCCGCCGAGCGTGGGCAATAAAGCGTCCGGCCTCTCCCTTACGATAATACGCTCCACTATCTCCGCGGTAATAGGCTCGATGTATGTCCTGTCGGCGGTGTCCGGATCGGTCATTATCGTCGCCGGATTGGAATTGACCAATATGACCTTGAATCCTTCCTGCCTCAACACCTTGCAGGCCTGCGTGCCGGAATAATCGAATTCGCACGCCTGCCCGATCACGATCGGGCCGGAGCCGATGATAAGTATTTTCTTTATGTCGGTGCGTTTAGGCATTTCTTTTTCTCCGGGAAAGACCGGACTTATGTTTCTTTACGGATTCAACGAATGCAGCGAATAAATAACCGGCGTCGCGGGGGCCCGGAGAAGCCTCGGGATGGAACTGCACGGAAAAAACCGGCAGTTTATGCCGCATCCCCTCATGGGTGCCGTCGTTCAAATTTATGTGGGTCACCTGCAGTTCTTTTTCATTTAACGACTTCATATCCACGCAGAAACCGTGGTTCTGCACAGTGATCGCCACCCGCCCGCTGCCGGTATCTTTTACGGGATGGTTGGCTCCGTGATGTCCGAATTTTAACTTATATGTTTTCCCGCCGAAAGCCAGGCCGAGCATCTGATTACCCAGGCAGATCCCGAACATAGGGATTTTGGCTTCCACGGCGAGCTTTCGCACGGTCTCGACCACATAAGTCACGGCCGCAGGGTCCCCGGGGCCGTTGGAAAGCATAATCCCGTCCGGCTTCCAGGCCAAAAGGTCCTCCGCGGATGTCCGTGCGGGAAATACCCTGACTCTGCAGCCTAAACCCGCGAGTATCCGCAGGATATTATATTTCACTCCGCAATCCAGGACGGCCACCTTGTATTTTCCCTTATCGTTCCAGTCGTAAGCGGCCGGACAAGTCACTTCCCTGACCAGATCAACGCCCACCAGCCCGCTCCAGGAGCGCGCTTTCTCCAGCAAAGACGGAATATCATCGCATAAAGAACCGGCGGCCAGCACAGCCTTAAGCGCTCCCGCTTCTCTTATACGCAAAGTCAGGGCGCGGGNGTCCACCCCCTCTATCGCCGGGATACCGTTATCGCGCAGATAATCCGGCAAAGAACGCCGGGACCGCCAGTTGCTTGCGATCTTGCTGCATTCTTTCACCACGAACCCCTCCACGAAGGGCCGGCTGGATTCGACATCTTCTTCGTTAATACCGTAATTGCCGATCAAAGGGTAAGTCATGGCCACTATCTGGCCTTTATAGGAAGGATCGGTGATGATCTCCTGATAGCCGGACATACTGGTATTGAAAACAATCTCTCCGCAGCGGATACCTTGCGCTCCGAATGATTTCCCCCGGAATACGCTGCCGTCTTCCAGGACTAAAACAGCCTGCATAATTACCTCTTGATTTTTAAAGCGCTCCTGATGAAGTCGCGAAAAATGGGATGGGCCTTGTCCGGCTTGGACTTGAATTCCGGATGAAACTGCACCGCCATAAAGAAAGGATGTCCCGGCAGTTCCACGATCTCGACCAGGTTCTTTTTCGGATAAATGCCGGAAAAAACCAACCCGTTTTTCTCCATCAAACGGCGGTATTTATTGTTGAATTCATACCTGTGGCGGTGTCGTTCTTCTATAAGCTTCTTTCTGTAACAGCACTGCGCCTTTGTATTCGGAGATATCTGACAGGGGTAAGCGCCTAAACGCATTGTCCCGCCCATATCCTCCACATTTTCCTGCTCTTTAAGCAGACTGATGACCGGATCGGGGGTCCTCGGGGAAAACTCGCTGGAATCGGCGGCTTTCAGGCCGCAGGCGTTGCGGGCGAACTCGATGACCGCGCATTGCATCCCGAGGCAAATACCGAAGAACGGAATACGGTTAAGCCTGGCATACTCGATACTTTTGATCTTACCCTCTATGCCGCGGGAACCGAAACCTCCCGGGACCAGCACGCCGGAAACATGGCGCAGATAATGTTCGGCGCCTTCTTTCTCTATATCCTCGGAATCTATCTTCTCCACTTCCACTTTGCTGTCATTGGCGATCCCGGCATGGGCCAGCGCCTCATAAATCGACTTATACGCGTCCTGGAGGCCGATATATTTGCCGACGACCGCTATCCTGGTTTTATGCCGCGGGGAGACCGCCTTCTCCACCACGCTTTTTTCCCAGTCTCTTAAAGTCGAAGGCTTGGCTTTCAAACCGAAGTGTTTCAGTATCAGCCTGTCCAGGGACTGGTCTTTGAAAGTCAACGGGAGTTGATAAATAGAATCCACGTCCTTGGCCTCGATGACCGCTTCCTGGGGAACGCTGCAGAAAAGAGAAATTTTCTCTTTCAACTCCGCGGAAAGGCTCTTTTCACTGCGGCAAATGAGAATATCGGGCTGTATGCCTATCTCACGCAGGGTCCCCACGCTGTGCTGCGTAGGCTTGGTTTTCATCTCGCCTGCGGCTTTAATATACGGCACCAGGGTAAGATGCGCGTAAAGCACGTTGTTATGCCCGGCATCCAGCCTGAACTGACGCACAGCCTCCAGAAAAGGCAGGCTTTCTATATCGCCGACGGTCCCGCCGACCTCCACCAATACCACCTGCGCGCGTGAAACAGCGGCGACTTTCTTGATACGGTCCTTTATTTCATTGGTAATATGCGGAATGACCTGGATGGTCCTGCCGAGATAATCGCCTTTGCGCTCGCGCGAAATAACGGCGTGATATACCTGGCCGGTAGTAACGTTATTGAACTTGCTGGTCTTGGCGGATGTAAAACGTTCGTAATGCCCGAGGTCGAGGTCCGTCTCCGCTCCGTCGTCGGTTACATAAACCTCCCCGTGCTGATAAGGATTCATCGTCCCCGGGTCTACATTCAGATAGGGGTCGAACTTCATCAAAGCCACCCGCAGGCCTTGAGATTCAAGTATTTTGCCTATGGAAGCCGCAGTGATCCCCTTACCCAGGCTGGAAATCACGCCGCCGGTGATAAATATATATTTACACATAGTTGTTTTAAAAAAAAGCGTTTCTGAGCGGATAGTTCCCCGGCCCACAAACGCCATCGTCACTGTTATGAGTAGTTCCCCGTTGAACTATTGATTTAATATAACACATACGAGAAGTATGTCAAATTGTTTTATGGGGCCTAAAAAACCGGGTTCTGGGTGCTGGGTTCTGGGAAAAATACCAAGAATTAAATTCCAGGCATTCAAATACATTTACGATGCCCTTATTTCAGTCCGAAAAAGCATCTGTGCAGGAAAGACAAGCTGGCTTCCGTTGGTTACCATAGCCGGGATTTAATCCCGGGGTCCAAACACAAAAGAATATCTCTCCAAAAGAATACCGGCAGATAAAGAAAGCGCCCCGCAGGCGGTCAGCGGGGCGCTTGGCGAACTTTTGAACAACAGCCGGGACTATTTCCCGAAAAGCACCTTTTCCGCTTCTTTGTGGTACGCGTCCATTACATAAGGTATACCGGATATCTTCTCCGCTTCCCCGCTTAAGCTCATCAAATCCTTACGGGATATGCTGCTTAAGCTGAAGTTGCGCGAACCGGCCATAAGCTGCTGCAACCCGACCTTGATACGCTGACTGAAGGTGTAGATCCCCACTGCCCCCAGCGGGATATCCTTCATATCCTTGCCGTACCTCTCGGCGAGTTCTTCATAGCACACGAATATCTCCTCCGGCTTCGCCCCGAATTCCGAGACAGTAGGCGGCACGTTGCCGGCCTTGATCCATTCCTGGATATTCTTGCCCACAAAACCGGGGATCATCAAAGCCCGGCCCATACACACGGCCTTGACGTAAGGAGCTCCCATCGCCAGCACTTTGAACACATGGTCCTCGAGCGAAAAACCTCCGGCGATGGCGATATCCGGCACGCGCATCTTTTTCTTGCTCATCTTTTCGCAGAACTCATAGGCAAGCGACTGCAGATAGAAAGTGGGAATACCCCACTCCTGCATCATCTTCCACGGGCTCATACCCGTGCCGCCGGAAGCCCCGTCTATGGTCAAAAGGTCGACCTTGGCCGCGGAGCAGAACTTCAGGGCCTGGGCAAGTTCCACCATTGAATAAGCGCCGGTCTTAAGGGTTATCCTTTTGTATCCGAGATCGCGCAGCCTCTTGATCTCCTTCATAAAACCTTCCTCGGAAACAAACCCCAGCCTGGAGTGCCTTTCGAATTCTTTGATGGCTCCGGCCTTGAACGCCTGCTGTATTGCCGGCAGCTCCGGATCAGGCGTAACAATATAGCCTCTTTTTTTAAGCTGTATCGCCCGCTCCAGGGTTTTCACTTTTATTTCCCCGCCGATACATTTCGCGCCCTGACCCCACTTCAATTCAATGGTTTCCAGATTATGCTTTTTGCGCATATACTCGGCGACGCCCAGGCGCGTATCTTCCACGTTCATCTGCACCAGTATTTCCCCGTAGCCGTCATAAAAACGCTTATAAAGCTGTATGCGCCTGTCCATATCGGGCGCTTTGACTATTTTACCTCCGGGACCCAGTTCCAGCTGCGGGTCGATCCCGCAGACATTCTCGCCGCAGACTATCGTGATGCCGGAAATAGCCGCCCCCACCGCGAAATGTTCCCAGTTCTTCCTGGCGATCTCGGTGGAGCCGAGCGCGCCGGTAAAAATCGGCACGCGCATTTTCACTTTCTGCGCCCATCCGTACTCCGTGGCCGTATCAACCGCCGGGAATATGGCGGTATCTGAATTACCGGCGACCCCCTTCGGAAGCCCGTTGGCGCCCTGGGCGTAACCCTGGATGTTCAAATGAGAATAATCTACCGGATATTCTTTATCGCCTCCGGCGGTAACCTCTCCGAAAGGCCCGGGATAGATAACTTCCCTGCCCCTGAAAGAAGATTTAAAAACCTCACAGTTACCGCGGCATGAGTCCAGACAGCGGGAACACAACCCGGAACAGTTGACGACGTTCTTGGAACGGTTAAAAGTGCGTGTAGCGTCATTTCCGCCGGCAGTGCTTAAATTCATACTCATCTTTCCTTTCTTCAGCCCGTTAGTTTGTCTGCTCAAGCGCGGCCGGCTTACCAGGGCTGGAAAATATGCACAGACCGCCTGTTTTTTAATCATCTGCGGGTAAAAAAAAGACGCCCGCTTTTTTTAGCGGACGTCTTTGTCCTGATTATGAATTATACCCCAAAGTGAAAAAGCTTGTCAATAAGAAATCCTCCGGCTTATTACCGGGCTTTCCGCCGCAACGGTAATGCCCCTTATAACTGCGCGGCTGTTTCGCTCAATAGCTTAAAAATNCCCCGGGCTTTCTCCTCATCTAAACTGCCCAATCCGCAGCTCGGACTGATGATCGATCTTTCGGAAAGCTTCTTTGCGTCCACTCCTTTGCGCGTGAACATCTCCAGCCCGGACTTTATCTTCTCGATCAAAAGGCCGGAGGTCTCCGCCCCGGTGAATTCCCGGGTAGGCGCAATCCCCCAACAGAGTATCCCGCCCCTATCAAGAAATGCCGAAATATCCTGCGCGTAGAGAGCAATTCTGTCCATAAAATTGAACGCGTCAAAACTGATGATATCCACCCCGGCGGCTTCCGTCAAGATAGACCAGTCCGTGTTACCGCAGCAATGCACCCCGGTCAACGCGCCCTGGGTCTTTATATCGGAGCAGAGTTCGTTCAACACCGCCACCGCCGCCTGGCGGGTGATCGGAGTATAAGCGGAACCGAAACATCCCAGGTACGGCTCGTCGACGAAAACGATCGCCTGCCTGCCGAACTCTTTCAGGAATTCCACCTGCCATTTAGCCTTGCAGGCCAACCCTTTGATCACGGCCTGCATCAGTATCTCGTTATGCAGCAGCGCCACGCCTTTTTCGTCGGTAACCGCGGCGGCGAAAGTAAACGGGCCGGTTATATGCCCTTTGACGAAATCCACGCCTTTGGCCCCGCCCTTGCGCAGGCGTTCCCGGTACGCGTAGATCCCGGGGGCGAAATCGGGAGTGATCTGAAAATAAGCGTTATCGCCGGCGATTATCTTTTCGTAAAAAATCTCCAATTCCCGCTCCGGANCTTCCGGATCCAGATAGACACTGCCGTCTTTGATCTTCAAACAGGGCAGATTCTGGGAAAACTGCGCCACCATTCCTTCGCAGGCATTCCTTTTCGGAAGCTGCGGCCAGAAAGGCGCCCTGGGAGTATACTTAAAAATAAGATCGAGAGCGTCCTCCGCGTTACGGTAAGGCAGACTGCCGATGCCTGTAGCCAAGCCTTTCAAATTCACCATTTTTCTATCTCCAAGATGTGCTCTCCGTCCCGGAAGCCGCGGAAGAATCCGCCCGCTCCGCTACTTTTAGTCTTTTTATCGCCGGTCACCTATTTGCAGCCAATTACATCAAACCCGGAATATTCAACCCCGTGATTTCCTTCATCTTTTGCGCCGCCAATTCATGGGAATGTTTTATGGCCCGGTTATAAACATCCTTTAGCGCTTTCTCCAGCCTGATTTTAGCGTCGGCGCTCAACCCCTCGCATTTTATGGACACTGTCTCCACCTGTTGGGAACCGTTCATCGAGATCCGCGCGGTACCGTCCTGGCTTTCCGTATCGAACACGGTTTTATCAAGACTATCCTTTATTTCCCTGGCCTTTTTCTGCATATCCATTATAGACTTAAGTTTATCGAACATTTNCTCTCCTTACGGATCCCGTTGAAAAAATCACGGACAGGATCTCCTTTTGAATTCCGGCGTTGAAAACAAAAAATCCCAACGCGCTTGTTTTACTTTCTCCGTTCATTACTATTGTTTAAACACATGCCCCGCTCATCACAGAGGTACATTCTTTAACCGGCCGTTTATTATCTGACCGCCGCCCCTTTGCGGACGGCAACACGCAGCACGGATTTATATTCTTTCGAGGGGAATTCATTACTCTGCAGCACAACCTTTCCCTCACGGTCGACTAAAGTGTATGTAGGCACGCCGACCAGTCTGTAGGTATCGGCAACGGTCCCGTAGCCGTCTAAAAGAGAAGGCACATTGATATGATTACGGCTCAAGAATCTAAGCNCCTTCTCTTCGCTCTCGCCCACGTTGATCGGAATGACTTCGATACCTTCGGCGGACATCCTGGCATATTTCTCATTCAAGGTCTTCATCTGCCTGATACAATAAGGACACCAGGTGGTCCAGAAGAAAAGCAATACCGGTTTTGTCCCCCGGAAGGAACTTAAAGAGACGGTCTTGCCGGAGGNGTCAGTCAAACTAAAATCGGAAGCGGTATCCAGAGAAAAAACATTCCCGGCGCAAAGCAGCAGCAACGCCGCGGCACACACGATACTGGCTTTAATCTTATTCATACGCTCCTCTTGACGCCATTCTCTGCCGCGTCCTTAGATACAGGCCGCGCTCCGGAATGGCAATTATGCTACGCTACCCTGTTAATCCCCTGACGATAAAATATNCCCCGATAACGCACAATAGTAAAGCGCAGCCCTTATTTATCCATTCCAGCCACTTACCTGACTTAGGCAGCCTGGAAAGAATATGCCCGGACGTCCCCGCCAAAACGAATATCAATCCCATTCCGTAAGCAAACGCAAGAAGCAGCATTGCGCCATACGCGACATTTCTGCGCGAGGCGAGATAAACTAATATTGAACCGAGAACCGGGGTTACGCAGGGGCTGATCAACAACGCCGAACTGCAGCCAAGCAAAAAAACCCAGAAAATACTGCTGTGGACTTTACCTGCGGGACGGATCTTAAAAACCGCCATTGCGGGCAATTTAAACACTCCGGACATACTGATCCCGAACCCCAGGATCACCAGCCCGGAAATCATCCCGGTCCAGGGCGAAGCGGTGATGCTCCCCATAGCGCGCCCGCCTAAAGAAGCCAGGATCCCAAGCAAGGCATACACAAACGCCGCGCCGCTGGCGTAAGAAAAACTTAAACAAAAAGCCCTGCCGCGGGAAGCGCAGGAAGAAGCCCCCACATAACCGATTATAACCGGCAAGAGCGGATACACGCAGGGAGTAAAACTCCAAAGTATTCCGCCCGTAAAAGCTATAACGAAATCAAACGGCGTTCCCGACAGATTCATTTATCCAGGCGAGGTATTTTTTCTCTCCCGCGACAACAGGCAAAGCGATAATCTCCGGCACAGAATAACTATGGCAGGATTTTATTTCTTTTTCCAGGCGGGGAAAGAGAGACTTTTTAGTTTTTATCACCAACAGATNCTCCCGGCAATTCTGCACGCGCCCCTGCCAGCGGAAGAATGAATTCACTCCCTGAGCGGCGTTCACGCAGGCGGCCAGTTTCTTTTCCACAAGCCGGCGGGCGATCTTCTCCGCCTCCTGTTTTTTACCCACTGTGACCAGCACCACTATATACACGGGCTACTTCCTCCTCCTTTAACCGCAGTTCGGAATTTCCGAATGCCGGGATAAAGTATCGCCATTCGGTTACGGTTACGGCTTTTGAACGTTNCCATAACCGGGAGCCGATACGGGCTTCTTACCGCGGCCATTGCCGAAAGAAGGATCGCTTTGCGATGCAACGGGATTCATTACCCGCTCAATGGGCCAGCGTCTTCACCAATTCCGCGACCCGTCCCCCCAGCCTAAGGCACTCGTCGGCGGCGCGCTCGTCGCAATGCCCGACGGCGACAGGGCCGTAATGATCGCCCTTAGGGTCTCCATGGATGATCATACCATGCACAAGCAGAACGTGCAATATATCCAGAATGGTACTTTCATTGCCCCCGGCAAGGTTCGCGCTGGAGGCGAACGCCGCTCCGACCTTACCGTCCAGTTTCCCGTGCAGTTTCACGGATTCATCAATTAACTTCTTGATCTCCGAAGCCATAGTCCCGTAATAAACCGGGGAACCTATGATTATGCCTGAATAATCGGCGAGTTCATCGGCATTGACGGAGCCGACCTCCCGGACTTGCGCCTCCACTCCCTGGTTTTTAGCTCCTTCGGCCACAAATTCGGCCATACGCCTGGTGGTGCCGCCGCGCGAATGATAGATCACTATTATCTTCTGCATACTCACCTCCCGGATACCGTGGTTTCTTCTATTTTTGCCGATTTTATCCGCCCGTATTGCGAACAAATATCGAAAACCAGCTCGGGGTCATCCGTCCCCAGGGACACTCGCATCCTTAACTCATCCTTCATTTCTTCCTCGCCGGAGCAAACGGACATTTCAATATCTTCGCCTATCCCCTCCAGGGCCCGGCGCAGCATATCTTCCGATACGCCCCGGCTGCCGAGGATAAACTCCATCCTGAATTTTCTTAGTAGAAACATATACTTCCTTTTATCCCTCTTTAAGCATCACCGCTGAAAGCATTCTTCCCGCCTTATTGTTTTCCCTGCGGTACGAGAAGAAATCCCGCTCCAGACACGAAGTACAAAGGCCGCTGTCGTTTATCCGCCGCGGCTTCACACCGCAGTTAAGCAATGCTTCTTTATTAAAACGGGACAAATCGAAAAACAATCCCCCGGCACCTTCAAAAACATACCCGGGGAAAATGTCCTGGAAATCCCCGGAGACCCGATAACAGCATTTTCCTATCGAAGGCCCTATTTCAACGAAAACATCTTCCGGGCGGGTTTCGAAACTATCCTTCATCAACCGCAGAGTATTCCCGATTATCCCTTCGCGGCTGCCGCGCCAGCCTGCGTGGATGGCCGCGACCGCCTTATTCAACGGATCAAAGATCAATACCGGCAGGCAATCGGCGGTAAGCATTCCCAGCGGCAAACCCGGCACATCGGTGATCAGCGCATCCGCCGACCGCACGGAAGACTCGAACGATAATGCCCCGCTGCCGGCATCCGCCGCGGCAACCTTCACCACTCTTGCGCCGTGCACCTGTTCCGCGCAGACCAGCCGCCGGTAATCCGCGCCCATCCGGATAAGGAACTGCCTGCGGTTATCCAACACTTCCGCAGCATCTCCGTGCCTGAAGGACATATTCCTGCGCAGGCGGCTGAAAGACCAGGAGACCACGGACCGCTCATCATTCATCGCTATCCTGTTTGTCGGCCGATTCTATTTTCTCCACGAGCTTGTCGAGTTTCTTGGCGCTCTCGTCATATTTGCGCCCGGCGTCCTGAAGATGCCGCCCCACAAGCTGATAATCATCGCGGAATTTATTTATATCCCCGGATAAAGAAGTGATGGTTTTCAGGATACGTTCGGCGTTCTCCTCTACGCGCAGCCCTTTCAGCCCCAGACAGATTATCTGCAGGTAAGCGTAAAAAGTCAGCGGCGAGACGGGATAAAC
>JGI24732J26686_1001181_pt1 | contig 11037 bp, 9 predicted proteins | sample EPASupsiteHSE623_FD_26686 | JGI IMG/M metagenome (IMG submission 26686)
TTCTGTGGACGAAGTCTCCAGTGCATTGAACAAAGGGTGAAATCTTTTGGTCTCTGGAATTGTCAGCTACGGGGTATACATCCCGCGATTTCGCATACGCGTAGATGAGATAGCCAGGGTCTGGGGCGATGGAGCGGACATCTCCGAAGGCCTGCGCGTCTTCGAGAAGTCCGTGCCGGATCTGGATGAGGATGCAGTCACCATTGCCGTGGAGGCGGCGCGCAATGCTCTGGCGCGCGGCAACGTCGATCCTCGCCGCATCGGTGCCATCTATGTTGGATCGGAGAGCCACCCCTATGCGGTGAAGCCGACGGGCACCATCGTGGGCCAGGCGGTCTGCACGTCGGCATCCTATACGACTGCGGACTTCGAGTTCGCCTGCAAAGCCGGAACCGCCGCCATCCAGGCGTGCCTGGGTTTGGTAGGCTCTAATAATATCGACATTGGTCTTGCCATCGGCGCAGACGTGAGCCAGGGCGCGCCGGGCGACATGCTGGAGTACACCGCAGCCGCAGGCGGGGCCGCCTACCTGATCGGGCGCGAGAACCTGGCAGCAGAGATCGAGAACTTCTATTCCTTTACCACCGATACCCCGGACTTCTGGAGGCGCGAGGGCATGCCGTACCCCGAGCACGGGGGAAGGTTCACGGGTGAGCCGGCCTACTTCAAGCACGTCTCCAGCGCCGCGCGCGGCCTGATGGAGCGCATGGGAACCAAGCCCGATGATTATGATTATGCCGTCTTCCACCAGCCCAACGGCAAATTCCCGGTGCGCGTGGCCAAGATGCTCGGCTTCAGCAAGAAGCAGATCGAGCCGGGCCTGGTGGTTCCCATGATCGGAAACACCTACTCGGGCTCCTGCCTCATCGGCCTGGCAGCGACGCTCGATATCGCCAAACCCGGGGATCGGATCTTCGTGACCAGCTTCGGCTCGGGCGCGGGAAGCGATGCCTTCTCCATCCGTGTGCTGGACGGGATCGAGGAGATTCGCTGCGGCGCGCCGTCGGTGCGGGATTACATCGGCAGCGCCCAGTATCTTGATTACGCCATGTACGCCAAGCACAAGGGCAAGCTGAGAATATGAGGTCCGTTTCCATTATCGGTGTGGGATGCACCAAGTTCGGAGAGCGCTGGGACGTCTCTTTGCGGGATATGATCGCGGAGGCCGGCGTCATGGCCATTGAGGACGCCGAGATCACGGGAGAGCAGATCGATGCCCTCTACGTGGGCAACATGAGCGGCGGGAGATTCATCGAGCAGGAGCACATAGGGGCGCTGATTGCCGACTGCGCCGGGCTCTCGCGCCTGCACGTGCCCTCCACCCGCGTCGAGGCGGCCTGCGCCTCGGGCGGCCTCGCCCTGCGTCAAGCCGTTCTGGCCGTGGCCAGCGGCTATAGCGACATTGTGATCGCGGCGGGCGTCGAGAAGATGACGGACGTCTCCTCCGGCACGGCCGCCGATGCACTCGCGTCGGCAGCGGACCGGGAGTGGGAGTGCTTCTTTGGCGCCACCTTCCCTGCGCTCTACGCCATGATGGCCAAGCTTCACATGCGCCGCTACGGCACCACGCACGATCAGATGGCTCAGGTGGCCGTTAAAAATCACCATCATGCCTGCTTTAACCCAATCGCGCAGTACCACATGGAGGTGAGCATCGAAGACGTGAACCGATCACCCCTGGTGGCGGACCCCCTGCACGTCCTGGACTGCTCGCCCATATCCGATGGCGCGGCGGCCGTCGTGCTCGCTCCGACGGAGATGGCCCGGCGCTTCGCCGACACGCCCATCAAGATCGTAGGCAGCGGCCAGGCCAGCGACACTCTGGCTCTGCACGACCGCCGCGACCTGACCACCCTGGATGCCACCGTGCACGCAGGCCGCGCCGCCTTCGCCCAGGCGGGCATCGAGCCGCGGCAGGTGGATGTGGCCGAGGTGCACGACTGCTTCACCATCGCCGAGATCCTGGCCATTGAGGACCTGGGTTTCGTGGAGAAGGGCCAGGGCGGAAAGGCCACGGAAGAAGGATTTACGGCTTTAGGCAGCAGCCTGCCCATCAACACCTCCGGCGGCTTGAAGGCCTGCGGCCATCCCGTGGGCGCGACAGGAATAAAGCAAGCCTATGAGATAGCCCTGCAGTTGCGCGGCGAGGCCGGTCGCCGCCAGGTGGAAGAGGCGGAAGTGGGCCTGGCCCATAACGTGGGCGGCTCGGGCGGAACGGCCCTGGTTCACATATTCACGAGGTAGATCATGACTACACAAGCTCCCAGATTCTGGAGAAGCATACCTCAGAGGTACAACCTTCAAGGGACGCACTGCACCAGCTGCAACGAGTATTTCTTCCCGCCCAGAAACCTGTGCCCCAACTGCCGCCGCGATGCTCACCTGGAAGAGTACGCCTTCAAAGGAACGGGCACCATTGTAACCTATACCACTATCTACAATGCCACCGAGGACTTTGAAATGCTCACGCCCTACAATCTGGCTATCATTCAGCTCGATGAAGGGCCGAGAGTCACCGGACAGATCGTCTCCAGCCCGGGTGAGATCAAGATAGGCATGCGCGTTCGGCCCGTCTTCCGCATCTTAGGAAAAGAAGGCGATCGGGGCATCATCTACTACGGCACCAAGTTCGCACCGATTCTGGAGCCGAGCTGCGCGAAGGAATGAATCCTTACGCCTCCGGGACCAGGGGTCCATGCTGCCACCTGCAGATACCGGATGAGTCAAACGCGATGAATCAAAACGGTTAGCCGATAGCGATGGCAGGATGTGCCTTTGCGGCGGCCACATTCGCTAAATCACTGTCTTTGGTCAGCATGACGGGGCCGGTCTTGACCACCAGCTCTTCGTCTTTGATCTCTTTTAAGATCTGGTTGAACTTGCTCTGTCCCTCTGCCTGCATAACCAGGAAGAAGTTGTACTCACCGAAGAGACGGTAGACGTCTCGTACTTCCGGTCTTTTTTGCAGATCGGAATATGCGGATCTTTCATAGCCGGGTCTAACTTTGATCATTGTTAATCCAATTACCATATATTTTTCCCCCACTGGAAGCAACATTGTATGCACTTCGTAGATTAATACCTTTCGCTATAGTAGTACGACTTTGCAGAAATTTGTGAGTTGATAAGAGATGGATTAGCAGTTTTAAAAATTCATCCCAATAATATCCCAATGTCATCCGCCCTGATATTAAGGCTGATATTTTTGCCGCAAAGGCAAGATTTATAGATAGGAAGATCGCAGCATACCTGGCCAATGAAATAGCCCCGACCGCAAGAGGTTTAAAGGAAAAACCATCTAGGTTGGAGTCGCAACAATTGTTTGCCAAGGTGGCGGAGCGGCTACGCAAATGCCTGCAGAGCATTACCACTCCGGTTCGAATCCGGACCTTGGCTTAAGATCTTTTTTTGAATATTAGAAAAATTTTTATCCATTGATGCCCTAACTTAGGAGGGGGATAATGATTCGTATCAATATCGACCTATTGAGTCGCCATATCGACAAAATAAATAGAATAACTGATATATTTAAGGGAAAGGCTTATATCTCCTCAGGTTATTTCATTAAGGTCCTAATTATTCAGGGGGCATAATCAGTTTTGAGTGACGCAACGGGCTATGATGCGAGCCAAATCCAGGTTCTTGAAGGGCTTGAGGCAGTCAGGCGCAGGCCTTCTATGTATATCGGCAGTACAGACACCCTGGGGCTGCACCACCTGGTATACGAAGTGGTGGACAACAGCGTGGACGAGGCCCTGGGCGGCTACTGCAAAGAGATCAATGTCACCATCCACGTGAACGGCAGCGTCTCTGTCAAAGACGATGGACGCGGCATTCCCGTGGACAATCATCCTCAATACAACCGTCCGGCTCTGGAGATCGTGTTGACCGTTCTTCATGCCGGCGGCAAGTTCGATCACGAATCCTACAGCGTCTCCGGCGGGCTGCACGGCGTGGGCGTCTCCGTGGTCAACGCCCTATCCGAGTGGCTGGAGGTTGAGGTCAGGAGAAACGGAAAGGTTTACTGGCAACGCTATGAGCACGGCAATGTGGCCTCCGACCTCGAGGTCAGAGGCACATCGGACCATACCGGCACCACGGTCACCTTCAAGCCGGACGGGACCATCTTCGAGGAGACTGAGTACAGCTTCGACACACTCTCATCCCGGCTGAGGGAACTGGCGTTCTTGAACCGCGGCCTGCGCATAACCATAAAGGATGAGAGATCCGATAAAGAGAACGACTTCCGCTACGAGGGGGGCATCGTATCCTTCGTGGAGTATCTCAATACCAACAAAGAAGCACTGCACCAGCCCCCCCTCTACTTTTCCCGCAGCAAGAACGGAACGCAGGTGGAGGTGGCTCTGCAGTACAACAACGCCTACAACGAGAACATCTTCTCCTATGCCAATAATATCAACACCCGCGAGGGCGGAACTCATCTCATGGGCTTCCGGGCGGCCTTGACCAGAACCGTGAACGACTATGCCCGAGAGAATAAGCTGCTCAAGAACGAGGCGAAGCTCGGCGGCGAGGATCTGCGCGAGGGCCTGGTGGCCGTCATCAGCGTCAAGCTTCCCGATCCGCAGTTCGAGGGCCAGACCAAAACCCGCCTCGGGAACAGCGCCATCCGGGGCATCATCGAGTCCATGGTCTCGGAGGGCCTGAAGGAGTACTTCGAGGAAAATCCGCTGGTGGCCACGACCATAGTGGAGAAGGCGGCGGAAGCCCTGCGCGCCCGCGAGGCGGCCCGCAAAGCCAAGGAGTTGACCAGGCGCAAGAATGCCCTGGGCTCCGGCGGCCTGCCCGGCAAGCTGGCGGACTGCTCCGACAACGATCCGTTGAAATGCGAGATCTATATAGTTGAGGGAGAATCGGCAGGCGGAAGCGCCAAGCAGGGCCGCAACCGCCACTTCCAGGCCATACTGCCCCTGCGCGGCAAGATCCTGAACGTGGAGAGGGCGAGGCTGGACAAGATCCTCAAGAACAGCGAGATCCGCAATATGATTGTGGCCTTCGGCACCGGCATCGGGGACGACTTCGACCTGGCCAAGGCCAGATACCACAAAGTGGTGATAATGACCGATGCCGATGTGGACGGCTCGCACATTCGTACACTTCTGCTGACCTTCTTCTACAGGTACATGAAGCCCCTCATCGAGGCGGGATACGTATTCATCGCACAGCCGCCACTCTATCAGGTCAAGAAGGGAAAACAGGTCAATTACGTTTACTCGGATAATGAGCTGAACCTGATGGTGCAGTCCATGGCCAAGCCCACCATCCAGAGGTACAAGGGCCTGGGAGAGATGAACCCCGATCAGCTCTGGGAGACGACCATGAACCCCGAGAAGAGGACCATGCTCAAAGTCACCCTGGAGGATGCCGTGGAGGCGGATCGCATATTCACCATCCTCATGGGCGACCAGGTGGAGCCAAGACGGGAGTTCATCGAAACGCATGCCAAGTACGTAAAGAACCTTGATATCTGAGGTGGCTTTTGACGGAAGTACTAGTTAACATCACTGAGGAGATGAAGTCCTCTTACATTGATTATGCCATGAGCGTGATCGTGAGCCGGGCGCTCCCCGATGTGCGGGACGGCCTGAAGCCTGTTCATAGACGCATTCTCTATGCCATGTATGAGCAGGGCATGACTCATGACCAGCCCTACAAGAAATCAGCGCGCGTGGTGGGAGACGTCATGGGTAAGTACCATCCTCACGGGGATGCGGCCATCTACGAGACCATGGTCAGGATGGCTCAGACCTTCTCCATGCGCTATCCTCTCATCGACGGCCAGGGCAACTTCGGCTCCATCGACGGAGATCCCGCTGCCGCCATGCGTTACACCGAGGTGCGGCTCTCCAAGATCGCCGAAGAGATGCTGGCGGACATCGAGAAGAACACCGTGGACTTTGTCCCCAACTACGACGGCTCGCTCAAGGAGCCGACCGTTCTGCCGGGCAAGCTGCCCAACCTTCTTCTCAACGGGTCCACGGGCATTGCGGTGGGCATGGCCACCAACATTCCGCCCCACAACCTGACGGAACTGGCCGGGGCGATCATCCATCTCATCGACCAGCCAGAAGCCACTCTTTACGATCTCATGAGATATCTGCCGGGGCCGGACTTTCCCACGGGTGCGTACATCGTGGGCCGGGCAGGCATTGAAGCTGCCTACATGACCGGGCGCGGCAGCGTCCTCATGCAGGCCAAGTCGGAGATTGAGGAAGGCTCGCGGAGCACCAAGATCGTCTTCACCGAGCTGCCCTACCAGGTGAACAAGGCCAAGCTCATCGAGGACATGGCGGAGATGGTCAAAGGAGGCCGCCTGGAGGGCATATCCGATCTGCGAGACGAGTCGGACAAAGACGGCATTCGTCTTGTCGTGGACGTCAAGAGCGGCTTCAATGTTCACGTGGTCTTAAACCAGCTGCACAAGCACACTGCGCTGCAGACCAGCTTCGGCATAAACAACATGGTTCTCATCGACGGCCTGCCGAAAGCCGTCTCCCTGAAGGAGACCCTGGAGCAGTACATCCACTACCGCTCCATAGTGATCGAGCGGCGCACCAGGTTCGATCTGGATGCGGCAGAAAAGCGCGCTCACATCCTGGCCGGGTTGCTCATCGCTCTGCGAAACATCGATGAAGTGATCAGAATAATAAAAGCCGCTGCGTCGCCGGTGGAAGCCAGGGATGCCTTAATGCAGGCATTCTCCCTGAGCGAGGAGCAGTCCAAAGCCATTCTCGAAATGAGGCTGCAGCGGCTGACGGGCCTGGAACAGGAGAAGATAGTCTCCGAGGCGGCGGAGCTGGAGAAGCTCATCGCTCACCTGAGGACGATTCTCGCCAGCAATCTGGAGATCCTGAACATCATCAAGGAAGAGCTCAAGGAGCTGTGCCGGACGTACGGAGATGCGCGCCGCACACAGATCATCGACGCCGAAGGCGAGGTTCGCCAGGAGGATCTCATTCAGGACGAGGATGTGGCCGTGACCATCACCAGCTCCGGGTACATCAAGCGCCAGCCCGTTGATGCCTACCGCATGCAACGGCGCGGCGGGCGCGGGGTCATCGGGGCGGAGACCAAGAGCGAAGAGTTCGTGACGGACGTCTTCACCGCCTCCACCAAGGATTACCTGCTCTTCTTCACGGACAAGGGCAAGGCCCACTGGCTCAAGGTTTATGAGATTCCGTCTCTGGGGCGCGCCACGCGCGGCAAGTCCATCGTGAACCTCCTGCAGCTGGAGCCGGACGAGAAGATGACCGGCGCCATCCCCGTGAAGAGCTTCGAGTCTGGGTACATCATCCTGGTGACCCGCAGCGGCAGCATCGTCAAGATGCCTCTGCAGGCCTTCAGCAATCCGCGCAAGGGCGGCATAAAGGCGGTCAACCTCAAGGGCGACAGCCTCGTCTCGGCCAAGCTCACCGACGGAAATCAGGAGCTTTTGGTGGCCACCAAGTTCGGCAAGGCCATTCGCTTCAAGGAGAGCGGTGTGCGGGCCAGCAACCGCGGCACCATGGGCGTGCGGGCCATCAGCCTCAACCTGGGAGACGAACTGATCAGCATGGATGTGATCAACCCGGCATCCAATTCCACCCTGCTCACCGTCACCAACCAGGGATACGGCAAGAGAACCGAGCTGGGAGAGTATCCCCAGCAGAGCCGGGGCGGCAAGGGCGTGAAGAACATCGATGCTCGCAAGGGTTTTGTCTGCTGCACCACCACNGTCTCCGAGGANGACGAGNTGCTGGTGACGACCAAGGACGGNGTGATGATTCGCATACCGACGCGCGAGATCCGCGTGCAGGGCAGGTCCACGCAGGGCGTGCGCATCATGAACGTCAAGCCCGGCGATGAGGTGGCGGCGGTGGCGAGGATTACATAGGGACCCCATCGTCATCTTTTAAACTTTTGATCTTTTCTGAGAAAAAATTCCATTAGTGCCGCCGCATGCTATCGATTGTCATTCTCCCAAGCAGGAAGCTTTATATAGAATCATAACCTCATCAATTGTTGATGGAGCTAAGCACAATCGTCTACTGCATAACCATCAAATCTGGTTTAGAACGGCCCCTTTTCTAATCTTAGCTCAGGCTATGGACAGCTAGTGATAATAAACTCAGATCTTATGGTCGGAGTTTCCATATCATACATTGCCAACAGGCGGCTGTCTTCCTCGCCGCATAGAATTATAAATTCAGTAATATAAAATATTGGAGGTGACTCGCAATGATGAATCGCACCATGAAATTGCTCATGCTCTCGGACATATTCGTACTCACTGGCTTCGGGCTGATCCAGCCCATACTGGCCATATACATAAACGACGGCGGCGTGAGCGGAGGCAGCATGCTCTCGGCAGGCCTTGCGAGCGCCTTGTTCCTGTTCACCAAATCCATGGTGCAGCTGCCCTTCGGGCGCTATGTGGACAACCAGCCCGGCAAGACGAAGTGGCTGATCCTGGGCACCCTGCTCATGGCCCTGGTGCCGGTGATCTACGTCACGGCGCACAGCATCTACCAGGTCTACCTGGCCGAGATGATCTACGGCCTTGGAAGCGGCCTGGCGTACCCAACATGGCTCGGCCTGTGGTCCGCCAATCTGGACAAAGGGCAGGAGAGCTTCCAGTGGTCGGTCTACTCCACGTCCACGGGCCTTGGCACGGCGGCCACGGGCGCGGCCGGCGCGGCGGTGGCCAGCCTGGTGGGCTTCTCTGCCACCTTCATCCTGGCAGGACTGCTCTGCCTGCTAGGATGCGCGGCCCTGCTGGTGATGGAGCGAAGGAGCGCGAGGGCAGCGGAGGACTTGGGGGGTGCGGCCCGTTTCCGTAGAGATGGGAGGGGCCTTGGAGCCGTTCCCTTTTTGATTCCGCTTTTCGTTTTATTTGGGATTAAGTCAGATTGTGATTTGCAGCAAAATTCGCGCGCCTTTGCAGTATCTTTTCGCCCATTCAAATAGATCCGATTCTCTTGAAACTCTTTCCTTCATTAACAGCCAAAATAGTTGATGAGAAAAGAATAATTAGATCGCAAATCGTGTCTCAGATTATTTTTTATAAATTTAGATATTATTCGCAAGTAGTCTTATTTATCAGGGATCGATAGATATCGATATTACCAATATTAGCGAAGACAAGATATTGCGAATATTAATAGAGCCATTCGAAAGGATTTAATATTCTATAAAAGAATGCTCGCCTATCTCAATTATAAAGAAGGAGGGACTGAGATGGATGGATGGAATTGGCTAATTCCCAATATTAACTGGCTTGTCGCAGCACTAATACTGATACTGGTCTGGTGTGCGTATAAATTTTACAACGAAAAAAAAGGAAAAGCGGACGAAAAATGCATACTTCAATATGTAATATTTAGCGTATTGGATTTCACACTACTAGCGATATTGCTATTGCACACTTACTTCAAACAGGATTTGCTTATCCTCCCCGTAGTGGGAATTGCCAGCTTCTGCATACCTCTTCTCCTCTCCTTCTGTGATGAGTATAACCTCGGGACCCGATTGGACAATGGAGAAGTGAGGAAAAGCATTGCCATATCGTTTACTGTAGTATACTTGATAATGCTGAGCTTGTTCTTTTTCAGTGTAACGATTGCCCCTCACAACAGCCTTCCAGGCGCGGACATTCCGCAGATTGCAGCTGCAAGCACAATGGGCGAAAATTCGTCTGATGCTTTGGAAAAGGTTCCTAATGCAGGAAAGGCCGCCTTCGTCCTGCCACTGTTCTTTGAAGCAACTTCAACAATGCGTTCGCAGGGTGGAGACACAACAGGATTCAAACCAGATGGTAATCCGTCTGATGAAACGGCTTCGCAGACACTCGATAAAACGAAAAGCACTAAAGGAACAGGAACAGACGCCGAGGCAACAGAGTCCAGCGGCAATAACGATAGCCAGGAAAAGCAGACAGAAGCCACTGGCGAGAATAACCAACAGGAGACAGGCAATAGCGCATTAATGGCAAAAATCCCAGATGAAGCCCTAAAGGATATCTTTGTTAACTTTCTCTACGTCTATATTATAATAATCGGATTCTACTTCGGTTCACGAGTTTTCGAGGACTTCGCGGGAGTAAAGATGGCGAAAGAACTGAAGGATTTCGACCCGGTGGATCTCTTGAGGAAGAGGTATGTGATGGGAGAAATATCCACGAGCGATTACAGCAAGAGAATCGCAGAAATTCAAAGGCCCTTTGGGCTCGAGATCTCATTCAACGTTGACAAAAATCTTGTCAGAATCACCAATCTGGGAGGACAAAAGCCTGTCGGCAAGATTGAAAATTTGGTTATCGATGGTATTATCGCCAAAAAAAGCGATGGAACTTCGCTGAAAGGAACAGCGATGCCGGAAGGACATACGGATATAAATATTCAACCTATCACCAAGGACGATAAAAAACTAAGATACGCTATCTGGATCATCACCGATACGGGCATTGATATTAGGAAAAATGTTGAATCAACCGAATTCTAAGAAAGCAGAGGCTATCAGAAAAGCTGCGTGCTCCGCCCGCAATGTACATGAAAGGGCTCAGGAGGAGCCTTTTCAATTATTTGCTAATTTCTGCAATTTTTCCTGAAGGCGTAAGCCCACAAGAGAGATTCAGCGAGATCTAATTCGGGCCGGCACCTTGCAGCAACGCCTAAATAATCCTGGTGCGAATAATTAACCGATGCATTCCGAAGACAAAGCAGAAGCAGGAGCCCTTTCCGTACAGGAGTTGCATGAGATCTACGATCCGGTAAAAGAGCAGATCCGAACGCGGCTGGGAGAGTTCAGGCATATCTGGGAGAGCGCAAGCGAGGAAGAACTCTTCCGGGAGCTGGTCTTCTGCCTGCTCACGCCGCAGTCCAAGGCCAAGACCTGCTGGAAAGCGGTGCAGCGGCTGGACCGAAAGTGCATGATCTCTGAGGGAGAGCCATGCCAGATCCAGGAGGAGCTGGTGGGTGTCAGGTTCAACCAGAGAAAGGCCGAGTACATCTGCCTGGCCAGGGCCATGTTCTGCGAGAG
>JGI24732J26686_1001187_pt1 | contig 10993 bp, 14 predicted proteins | sample EPASupsiteHSE623_FD_26686 | JGI IMG/M metagenome (IMG submission 26686)
GACCTGACATCGGCGAAATCAACATTAATAATGCCGGGAGACAAAACCAAGTCGGAAATACTTTGCACCGCCTGGCGCAAAATCTCATCGCAAATCCAAAAAGCATTCGCAAGAGTTGTGTTGGGATTAAGGGTGGCCAGCAATTTATCATTTGAAATCGATATCAAAGAATCGACCTTGCCCTTTATCAAATCCATGCTTTCCTGGGCCACGCGCTGCCGCCACACACCCTCAAAAGAAAATGGCCGGGTAACCACCGCTACCGTGAGCGCGCCCGAATTCTTCGCGATCTCCGCCACCACCGGCGCCGCGCCCGACCCGGTGCCGCCGCCCATTCCGCAAGCAACGAATACCATACCCGCCCCTTCCACCGCCTTTCTGATTTCGTCCCGCTGCTCTTCAGCCGCCTTGCGGCCGATTTCCGGGTTCATTCCGGTCCCCAAGCCTTGCGTCAGCTTGCGGCCGATTTGTATTTTTACGTCCGCCCCCACTTTTTTCAGATCCTGATAATCCGAATTCAGCGCAATCAGCTCCACGCCGCGGATACGGTCTTTTTCCATTCTCCCGATGGCATTGCAACCCGATCCCCCCACCCCGATCACTTTTATATTTATTGGATTAAACATTGAATTAAAAATCCCAATTCCAAATTTCAAATTTCCAATAAATACCAAAATTGATTAAATGTTGAAATCAAGCCCTCGTTATTTTTAGTATCGAATATTGGAAATTTTGAAATTTATTTGATATTTGTCATTGGAAATTTGACATTAACACCTCCCCCGCCGGCCATCAATCCAAAATCATAACAAGCAATTCTATGGAATGAAAATTTTGAAAAACTTTTTCACTTTTTCCCAACCGTCTCCCCCGATCGAAAACCTTGGCGCGCCCACAGTCTCATCTTCAAGCTCCTTCCAACCGTCAACCGCCAAACCGCAAGCCACCGCGAGCGTCGGATCCTGGTCAATGTTATCGAATCCGCGCGGAATGCCCACGGTCACTGTCAATTGAAANACTTTCTTTGCCACATCCTCGATATGCGCCAGCTTAACCCCGCCTCCAGTCAGCACGATCCCCGCCGGAAGCTTTTTGTCNCGGCCGATTTTTTTTAATTCCTTGTTCGCCAAGTCGAAAATCTCGGCAACTCTTTCCTGAATTATTTTTGATATTATCCGTTGCGAAAAAATTTCACCTCCTTTTTCAGAATCGTCGTTCAGTTTTATTTTCTTGTCGGCACCCTTGAAAACGCAATTGCCTTTTTCTATCTTCAGGCGTTCGGCGGTTTCCACGTCGGTTTTCGCGCCGATNGCAATGTCATTTGTGATGTTCGCCGAGCCGATGGGTAAAACTGCCATGTGCAAAAGGTCTCCTTCCACAAAAACCGCCAAGCTTGACGTTCCGGCACCGATATCCAGGATTGCCACTCCGAGCTCCTTCTGCGCATCCGTAAGCGCCGCGGACGCGGCCGCCACGATTGTCGGTTCACGATTAAAAATTTCCAAGCCTCCCCTCAAAACCGCCTGATCGGAATTTCTCAAGTACGGAGAAAAACCGGCAACGATCAAAACTTCCGCCTCAAGCCGCACGCCATGCATGCCGATCGCATCCTTCACTCCGCTTTCCCCGTCAACGATAAATTCCCGGGGATAAACATCGATTATTTCCTTGTTTGAAGATAATGAAATCGTCCTTGCCGCCTGCAATACCCGGTTCACGTCTTCTTCGGAAATATTGCCATCCGCGCGGGACACCGAGACCAATCCATGCGATGCGGTGCAAAAAATATGGCTTCCAGCCACGCTGATATACGCCCCGGCCAACTTATGTCCCACCGCCAATTCGGCATCTTTCACCGATTCCTGCACGCAACGGGCCGCCGCTTCAGCATCAACCACCACCCCCCGCCTTATACCGCGCGATGGCCTATGACCCGCGTAAAGAGTCTCCAAACCCTCACCCGCCGCCTTCTTCTGGGCAACAACAATTTTTATTGAGCTGGTACCGATGTCCAAACCGGTGATTAATGTTGGGAATTTTGCCATGAAACTTAAAAAGTAAAATGTAAATATCAAAAATCAAAATGACAATGTAAAATTATAAAATTTGCCCATTGCGATATTTTATTATTTTAAATTGCCATTTTCCATTTTGATTTTTAAATTTTAATTTAAAAAACATTTTTACATTGCGACAAATAAAACTGCTCTTTCTGTCTCATTATAATCGCATCCTTTTTACTGGTTTCATGGTCATAGCCCAACAAATGCAACATCCCGTGAACCACCACCCATGCCAGTTCATATTCAACCGACTTTCCGGATTCTTTAGCATCATCCCTTACCTGTTTCAAACAAATTGCCAATTCTCCCAATATTCTCGGAAGCCCTTCCCCCCTTCCCATTGCATTCCCTTCCGCAAATGATAGGACATCGGTTACCTGGTTCTTCTTTCGGTATTTTTTGTTGATTTCCTGAATTTTTTTGGGGCCGACGATTATAACTGAAACTTCGATATCGCAACCATCGGACAAGATATCGGTTTCGCCTTCAATAACGGTTCCTGCCGCCCTTTTAATCAACTCTCCGTTCACGGCCGCTTTAACCAAACTGTTTATTTCGATATTTGTTTTCATCAAAAAACAACCCGCGCTAATCTATTATTTTAACAAACAAAAAAGGCAAGCGCAATTGCCTTGGCTGCCCGCCTTTAATTTACGGTTTTTAGAGTCAAAATCACTNATTGGTATACCTGATCCTCGTAATCGTCGGTCCCGCCGCATTTTGAAAAGGGTTCGTTGGCAAGCAAGCCAAATTCGAATATTTTGTTTCCCTTTTCGAAAAAGACGCTGCTGCCGTTGAATCCCATGCCGGCAGTCACATAGTCGATTTTTGTGGCCGGCATTCCAGCCACAATAATATCAGCCCTGCTGTCAATATTCATCCCTTCCAGCTCGCTGCTGATAAAATCAGCCAGTGGAACTTTTGCGTCGACAACGGATAATGAAAAAATCCCCAATGACACGCCGGTATCGGTTTTTTCCAGTTTCGCGCATTGCGGATCGTTTTTCGCAAAAACCGGATACTGGAATTCAAAACCGTAGCGTTCGTCTTTATAGGCCTCGGCCTTGAAACCATCGGCAACCGCAATTTGTTTTTCCGCGACGACAACCTCTTTTTGAATGGGCGCGGTCGCGGACGGTTCCGCGGGTTTCTTTTCCGGGGATTTCCCAGCGATATTAAAATAATAATCGGCTGCGAGCCACGTGCCCGCAACCAAAACCAACCCGATCAATATTAAGTTGAAATTGAATCTCTTTTTCCTCCTCGGCATATAATTTATTGAGTGCAATACCTCGGGGCTTTGCCCCGGGGTGCACCAAGATGATTCCTTAGGTAATCCGGGAGTAATCTCCTAAGGGGCGCCCCCTTTGGTCCCGCCAGAGGCGGGAAATACATTTGGGAAATATATTTTTGATTAAGTAACTTCATTGTAGCATCACGGCAAAGAAACAAAATAACCGGCCGCGATAATTTTACAAACCCAAAAGGCTGTCGGAAGAACATTCGGGATATTTATTGCCGGCCATTTTGGATTCCGCGCAAAACCCCAAGAGGCTGGCCGCGACCCTGGGTCCGGTTAAATCCATTTTATAGCCGATTACCGCGCGATAACCGATTTGGCATGATCTGCAGCCAGTGGTTACGTCGAACGTAAATACGATTTCGCTTTTTTTGTTCAAGCCGACGAATTCGCCGTTGCTAAAAGAAATTTCTTTGCCTGAAGAAAACTCCTTGGCCAAACGGTCGTTTCCGGTAATTTTAGAAAAATCAGTATCCATCAAATACCAGAGATTTTTCCCGGAAAGAAAAGAATACTGGTGATTGCTGTTTGCCGCCAAAGGGCTGAAAACATCAACCAGTGCGTATGAGCTGTAGCCGATATAATTGGACATCACTCCCCATCCGGACTGACGATAAAAATCAACCGCATCATTGCCGGCACCGAGTTTTTTCAGTTCCGCCGCTTGGCAATCCATGGCCGCATCTCCGGAACATTGTCGCAAATTCGAAAAATCANACTTTTTGCCGCCAAACATCGCGCTCGAACTGAATTGGCCAAGAAGCTTTTTCGGTTCAATCGCACCGGACGGATTGCTTTGCTTCTCAATAAATTTGAAAGTAGGAAGCATTGAGCTAAGAGTGCCGGTTTTATCTCCAAAACTTTCAAATACTATATAATTGGTATCGTTTCTTATTTGTATCGCCGCGGCAAAATCCGGCGCCAAATAATCCCGGTTTAATTGGAAAATCTGATAGCTTCCGCCTGCAACCATTCCGTATTCCGATAATGAATATTGTTTTTCAAGCTCTTGTTTGTCTAAAATTCCAATAAAGATGCCAACCCGGCAACCAGTCGGTCCGAAATTAACCCCCGACTTTATTAANCCCGCCTCCCTCGCCTTGCATTCGTCTTCAAGNGCAACATCTTCTTTTGTATAAATCCGCGCNAATGCGCTGCCGCTGGAAAAAGATATATCCCAGCCATTTGGATATTTGATCTCAAATCCATATTTTTCGCTGTGATACGTCTGCCAGCCCGAAACGTCGTCGGTTCGCGCGTCCGTTTTCTTGGCGACAATAGGCTGCGATTTTGTTTTTGGCGCGTTTGAAATATCAGTCGGCCGGTCACTATTATAATAGTTCGTATATACAAACCAGGCGCCGATAATAATCGTGAAACCGATTAAAACCAAAGTAAAAGAGGCAAAACCTTTTTGATTTGTTTTCATAAATTTGGTCAAATTAATTTATTTTACCAAATCGGCCAATTAAAAAACAGGGATATCTCCCCGCTTTTTCGTAAATTTGATTTCCGCTATTTGCCGTCGATTTTTATCGAGGGAATTATTTTTTCAATCGTTTCGGAATTGGCAGCGGCATTCGCGCCGTAACCGGCAAAAACATAAATGAAATAGCCCGAATCGGTTTCGAAGACATAGAGCGGCCCCGAGCATATCCCGTTTAACGTCTTCGTGAGCGCGCCNTCATCCACTTTGAACACTTTTTTCGAACCCATTTCCAACGGCGTGACCAGGGGNGATGTGCCGGAAAAATCCCGGATCATCATGAAATCTTCGTAAAGCTGGGCCAACAAACCGGTGCTCTCCCCGACCAAAGGCTTTTTTCCCGCCAAAATCCTCACATCCGCGCAATCAGCGTTGCATTGCTTGGAGTTAAATCCGCATTTTTTATTGTCGAGATCAACGTTCATCAGCCCTCTGGCGTAATGGTCATAACCGGTATCAAGCGACCATCCGGACGGATAGTCCATTGAAAAACCATAATTTTTTTCCTGAAAATTTTTCAATTTGGCCGGATCGGCTTGAGCCTTGGTTGAATTCGAATACCAAAAAAATAAAAAACCGGCGGCGGTCAACACCGCGGCTCCTGATAGAACGGAAACAATCTTGTGTTTCAAAACCAGCTTCATGAATGTTATTACAAATTCTTTGGCTTTTTTGTTTCCAAAGCTAATTGGCATATGTGTGATATTGCGCAAAAATTTGCCAAATCGCGACAATGACAACCGCGCAAAATATCGCCGCCGCGATCATTATTCCCCTTTTGCATTTTTTGCACGGCGCGTCGTTTTTTTGCCCCCCATTTTCCATAAAAATCATTTTATCACGATATTTGATTTTAGCGAAACAAAAAACAGGGCGCACCCTGTCTTTTTTTAATAATCGCAACCGCTACTGCAGCGCTTCCTTAACCAACCGGCTCACCAGCCCGCTGTCCGCCTTTCCCTTCACCTTGGGCATCAGCAGTCCCATCACTTTCCCCATATCTTTCACGGTTGAAGCGCCCGCCGCGGCCTTGGCTTCATCCACCATCTTTTTGATCTGGATTTCGTCCAGCTGCTCGGGAAGATAGCGCAAAAGGATATCTATTTCCTGTTTTGCCTTTTCGGCCAAGTCGTTCCGGCCGCCCTGAATGAAAAGCGCCAGCGAATCCCTCATTTTTTTGATTTCCGAAGCGACGGCATCAATCACGTCCTCCTCGGTCAACCCTGCCAGAGCGGCATCTTTGCCTTGTTTGTTGGCCTGGTATTCTTTTTCCTTTTCCTTGTTGAGAAGCGAAGCTTTCAACATCTTCAAAACCGAAACTACCGCGTCGTTTTTGGCTTTGAACGCGGCCTTGAAATCCTCATTGATCTTGTCTTTCAACATAGTTGTAATTCAATTCGGATATTCGAAATATTCGAGTTTCGAATTTCCGCGTTAGCGGCTATGCCTTTTTCATCTTCTTGATCAAATCGTACTTCTTTTTGTTTTCCGCCCGGCGCATTGCCGATTTTCTTTGCATGTTATCGGATTTTTCGCGCTTCANAAACTGGCGCTTGCGCGTTTCCAGCAAAATTCCGCTCTGTTGCACCGCTTTCTGGAAACGGCGCATCATCGCCTGGACGTTCTCTCTTTGTTTTTTTCTGATTTCTAATGCCATTTTGTTTATTACTTTTATTTTATTTGAAAAACAAATTTATTGAGGTCGCACCTTGCAATTTTATCCTGTGGCAAAAGGAAGTTCCTCGCCGCCGACCAAATGAACGTGCAAATGGTCAATCGTCATCCCCGAATCCTTGCCGTAATTGATTATCAGGCGATAACCGGTTTTGTCCACGCCCTTGATTCGGGCAATTTCGGATGCCGCCGCAAGCATCGCGGACAAATATTCCGCGTCGCTTTTAGCGACTTCCTGGACATTGGCGATATGCTTTTTGGGAATGATTAGCGAATGAACCGGATGCACCGGCTTGATATTGTCAAACGCCAACGCCAGATCATTCTCAAAAATTTTTTTCGCGGCGATCTCGCCGTTTATTATTTTGCAAAAGACACAGTCCATATAATAACCCTTTTTCTTCAAAAAAGCAAGCGGCGATGAAGAAAAAGGGAGTTTAAATGCCAAAGCTCAAATATCAAATCAAATTCAAAGTTCGAAAGAATTATATTTGATATTTGTCATTTTGATTTTAGATTTATTTTCGGAATCTCTTCTTTATCTCGGCCACCACGCTGTCCAGCCGCAAGCTTTCCTGTTTGCCGGTTTCCATGTCGCGCAGGATAATCGACCCCTCGAGCGCTTCCTTTTGCCCTAAAAGCAAAGTGAATTTGGCGCCATATTTATCGGCGATCTTCAGCTGGGATTTCAACGAATCGCGGTCAAACGACTCCCCTGCCGATATCCCGGCCTGGCGCATTTCTTCAAACAATTTCAAGCTCTTTTTCTTGCCCAAACCGCCCAATTGCGCCAAGAAAACTTTTGCTTTTTTCTCTTCGCCCACCTTGATATCGGCGGCTTTCATCGCCATGACGATGCGGTCGACTCCCAATCCGCCCCCGACCGCCGGAGTTTCTTTGCCGCCCAGCATTTTTACCAGCGCGTCATATCTGCCGCCGCCTCCGAGCGCGACCTGCCCGTGGTTTTCCTTGCCATCCTGGAAAATCTCGAAAACTGTCCGCGTATAATAATCCAGCCCGCGCACCAGATAAGGATTCAGCCGGTAAGGCAAACCAACTTCTTCAAGATATTCCAAAACCTCTTTGAAATGGGCCTTGCATTCCTCGCAAAGATGATCGACGACCTGCGGCGCCTGCGCCTTGACGGCTTGGCATTTTTCCTCTTTACAATCAAGGATCCTCAGTGGATTTTCCTTGATGCGGTGCTTGCAGTCCGGGCAAAGCGCGGATTCGCGGCTCCGCAAATAGCTGGCCAAAGTTTTGCGGTAATAGGGCCGGCACATCATATCGCCGATGCTGTTTATTTCAATCGAAATATTTTCCAATCCCAGTTCTTTGAGAATATTGTAATAAATCTGAATGATTTGCGCGTCAATGATGGCGCCCTTTTCGCCGATAACCTCAAAACCCAACTGCCAAAATTGCCGAAATCGCCCTGATTGCGGTTTTTCGTGGCGGAAGAACGGCCCGTAATACCAAAGCCGCACCGGTTGGGGCCAATTGGCCATTCCATGTTCCAAATACGAGCGCACAATGGAAGGCGTGCCTTCCGGCCGCAACGTCAGCGAATCTCCGCCTTTGGTTTTCAAAGAATACATTTGCTTCTGCACAATATCAGTGGTGGCGCCGGTTCCTTTGACGAAAAGTTCGCTGTCCTCAAGGATCGGAGTTTCAATGCGGCTGAAATTGTAAAATTCCGCGATTTCCTTGGCNGTTTCGTAAACTTTTTCGTAATACTTCTGGTCATCGGGCAAAATATCGTGCATGCCGGTAACCGACTGGAATTTGAGTTTCATAAATGGGTATTGAATCAAGAATCCGGGGCNTGGAAATTAAAATAAACGCGTCATTTTAATTTCCGATCCAGAATCCAAAATTCCGTGTTTCTAATACTTCGGCGTTTCAATCAAGGAAAGGTCATTCAGCGGCCATAACCGCAATTCAACTTTTCCGATAATGTTTTTTTTCGGCAATTCGCCCCAGTCCTGCGAGTCGGAAGAATAGGGGCGGTTATCGCCAAGGACAAAGTACTGGCCGGCCTCCAACCGATACGAACTCATCTCCGGAGCTTTGAGATCCGAAGGAATATATTCCTCGCTGAGCGTTATCGTTTTCCCTTCAACCGTGGTAACGATAACCTCGCCGTTCTTTATTTCCACCGTTTCTCCCGGCAACCCGATTATCCGTTTAATAAAACGCTTCGTGGTGTCCAGCGGATATTTAAAAACGATAACTTCACCCCTCTCCGGCTGGCGGAAGCGGTAGGACAGCTCATCCACAATCAAATAATCGGCTTCGTGGAAATTCGGCTCCATCGACGACCCCTGGATGACGAAAGGCTGGAATAAAAAATAGCGGATCGGAATCACGATCGCAAACGCCAAGATCACGATCTTGGCCACTTCCCAGATAAATTCACCCGCGTTCTTAATGGCGGAAGACATGAGAAATTTAAGTTAATTTACATTAAAATATCTTTTATCTTACCATAAATTTCCGTCTTCCGCAAGCGGTCCGATTTTGCTATAATGGCTAAATTATGACCAAAATCAACGAACAAAAAACCGTATTGGTTATCGGGCTGGGCAACCCCGGCGACGCCTATTATCGCACCCGCCACAGCCTCGGCTTCATGGTTGTTGACGCCTTCGCTCAAAAACACGGGTTTGGCCCTTTTTCCATGGTTAAAAACAACACCATGGCTTCCGAGGGCGATTTTTCCGCCGTGCGGGTGATTCTGGCAAAACCCCAGACTTTTATGAACAAATCCGGAGACTCGGCGAAAAGGATGATTAAACACTATTCCCTTCCCAAAGGCAAAAATCTTCCGAATCTTTGGGTAATCAACGACGACCTNGATATTCCGTTAGGAAAAATGAAAATCGCCCAAAACCGCGGTCCGGCCGGACACAAAGGCGTGCAATCGATAATCGATCAACTGAAAACGAAAAACTTTGTCCGCTTCCGCCTGGGCATCCAGCCGCAAACCGCGGCACTCAAAAAAATCCCGGGCGACAAACTCGTATTAAAAAAAATCTCCCTGGCGGAGCAAGTTGAATTTAACAAGATTATCGATCTGGCGGTCGCCGCCATTGAAACCGCCCTGACCGAGGGAATTGACAAGGCAATGACCGCCTTCAACCAATAACCTTAATTCCTAGCGCTGATCGTTGATTTCAATCGAAAACAGTTATAATAAAAAAATTTTGCCGTCTCCCTTCTGGATTCGGCCCGATGCCTCTCAATTTCAGCCGCACAGTTAAGGCAAATCGTTGCTGCCTTTATCAGCTTCTGCGGATCTAAAATTCCCGTAAAAGAACACCTTAAAATTTTATCTTTTTTTATTTCATACACCGGAGATATTCTAAGGTTCAATATCTCCTCCACACACCTATCCCAATCGGCTGGCAAGGCGCCTTTGGCTGCCACCCTTAAACTTACCCTTTTTTCGCAATCCCCTCTTTTCATCCTGCGACTCCCCCTGCAAGATGAAAATATTATACAACTTTTTTTATTAATTGTAAATTAATCCCGCCACGGCGGGATTTTTTGCGTTTTGGAAATAATGATATAGTAAAACAGTGATGGATTACATCATCAAAAAAATCAGCGAAACAGGTGCGGATTTCCCGAATTGCCTGCGCGCGATCCCTTCGCGGCCGAAAGAATTATATTTGCGCGGCAATCTGGATTTGGCCGCGCCGTGCGTTGCCATGGTGGGCAGCCGCATCCCTTCAGCCTACGGGAAGCAAGCCTGCCAGGAAATTGCCGCGGGCTTGAGCCGGGCCGGCGTTTGCGTTGTTTCGGGAATGGCGCCCGGCATCGATACCATCAGCCACAGCACCGCGCTGGAATGCGGCGGCAAAACCATCGGTGTGATCGGTACCGGACTCGATGAAAATTCCTTTTTCCCAAAGACGAACCTTGACTTGGCCCAAAAAATAGTTGATACTGGCGGCTGTCTGATCAGTGAATATCCGGCGGGATTCAGAGCCACGAACTATTCGTTCCCCCAGCGCAACCGGATCATTGCAGGCCTCTCATTGGCGGTTATCGTGATCGAAGCCCGGGAAAAATCCGGCTCGCTCATTACCGCCGAATGGGGAAGAAAACAGCACAAAATGGTATTCGCGGTTCCCGGATCGATATATTCGGCAAACTCGAAGGGCTGCAACCAGTTGCTGAAAAACGGCGCCAAAGCCTGCGATTCGGCAGAAGATGTCTTAAAGCTGCTGGGCATCGCCCCGGCAATGTCAAAAATCGCGGCCGCGGCCGGCAGTGCGGAAGAACAAAAAATTCTGGACGCGCTGAAAGACGGCGCCCTGGATATCGATCAAATAATTATCGCCACGAAACTGCCGCCGCAAACCGTAATGGGCCTGATCACGATAATGGAATTGAACAATCTCATAAAAAACATCGAATTAAACACCTACGCCATCAAATCTTCCTAAAAACATTAAAATTTTT
>JGI24732J26686_1001191_pt1 | contig 10971 bp, 12 predicted proteins | sample EPASupsiteHSE623_FD_26686 | JGI IMG/M metagenome (IMG submission 26686)
CACGCGGCCAGCCCGCCGCAGCAGCCGTTCCCGAAGCTGCACGGCATCCTTGAAGCGGGAGGGGCAGTAATGCACCCTGATTCCTTCCTGCAGAAAGTGCTCTCTGGCCGCCTCCTCGCTGCCTTCCGCACCGCAGCCGAGATCCTGGGGCACGAAGCCGCGGGCGGCCAGGGCGGCGAAGTTGGTCTCGGAGAACTCCAGCTCATTGAGGTTCAGGAAAGCATCGGCAGCCCTCACCGCTTCCACCACTCCCGGCGCAGGCATAATGGCCGGCATCTCCACGCCCGCCTCCAGGCCCAGCGCCCCGGCCTCCAAAAGGGCATTCTTCAGGCCGGGAGCCTTCTCCCAGTCCTCCTCGCGGGGATGAAAGCGGATCTCGTCAAGGCCCGCCTCTTTCAGCTTCGCCAGCACCTCGCGCCCGGGAAGAAGGCCGGTGTAAAGGTGAATATGGTGCTCCCGCCCAAACTCCTGCTTCAAAGCCCGGATGCATTCCAGGACATACTCCAGTTTCAGGAGCGGCTCGCCGCCGGTGATGCCGGTGCCGAGAGCGGCGATGGCCCTTCCTTCCGCGAGAATGTCCAGGGTATCCTGCACCGGCTGCTCATCAGCAAATACCGCATCGCGTTCCCGCCGCTCCTCGGAGAGGGGGCAGTAAAAGCAACAGCGACCGCACTCACCAGTAACAAAGAGCACCAGCCCTGCTCCCTGGCGGCAGATCTGACAGCCGCGCGAGAGATAATTGTAAACAGAGCCTACATCATCCGATTGCCACTCGACCATTTAAAAGGGATCAATGGCAGAGTTTAATTAATTTTCTGCATCAAAACGGTTATCAGAGAGAAGAGGCATTAATCTTCATGGTTAGAATATAGTCGAAAATATATTAAAGGATGGTTATTTGTGAGGGAATATCTTCTCGGAAACGCGGCGATCGCCAGAGGGCTCCTGGAGGCGGGCGTGGGAGTAGTGGCCGGCTATCCCGGCACGCCCTCTTCGGAGATCATCGAAGAGCTTGTCGGTCTCAAGAAGGACTTGCCGCTGCACGTGGAATGGTCCGTCAACGAAAAGGTGGCCCTGGAGGTGGCCGCGGGCGCATCCTGGGCGGGCACCCGCTCCGCTGCCACCATGAAGCACGTGGGATTGAACGTGGCCGCAGATCCCTTCATGACCCTGGCGTACCTGGGCGTTGGGGCAGGCATGGTGCTGATCTGCGCCGACGATCCCTTCTGTCATTCTTCCCAGAACGAGCAGGACTCCAGGCGCTACGCCCAATTTGCCTCCGTCCCCTGCCTGGACCCGGCCGATCCGCAGGAGGCCAGGGACATGGCGATTTTTGGTTTTGCACTGTCCGAGAAGTTCAATGTCCCGGTAATGCTGAGGCCGACCACGCGCGTCTCCCATGCCCGCTCGGACGTGGAGTTCGGCGAGCCCGGGCCTGCCCGCAGGCAGGGCAAGTTCATCAAGAATCCTGCGCGACGGGTGGCTTTGCCCTCACACGCGCGACCGCTGCATACCGAATTAATCCAGAAGCAGGCGGGAATTGAGGAGGAGCTGCAGAGCGCTCCCTGGAATAAGCTCACGCTGAAGAGCGACATCGGCATCATCGCCTCCGGCATCTCCGGGCTCTACGCAGAGGAGGCCGTCCAGGATCTGGACCTGGACGTATCATTCCTGCGCATCGGGACCTATCCCGTGCCCTCCCGGCTGATCGTCCAAATGCTGGAGCATGTCAAGCGTGTCCTGGTGGTGGAGGAACTGGAGCCGGTCGTCGAGGAACAGGTGGAGAGGCTGGCGAGGAAGGTCAATCCCGGCGTGGAGATATCGGGAAAGGACGGCTTCCTTCCCCGCGAGGGCGAGCTGGAATTCCTGACGGTAAGAAACGCGGTCGCTCGCAAATTGGGCCTGGCCGAGCGCCCCAGGAGAAGCGTTCCCATCGCGGAGAAGATTCTGCCGCCCCGACCTCCTGCTCTCTGTCCCGGCTGCAGCCACCGCGCCACTTACTACGCCATGCGCAAGGTCTTCGGCAAGAAGGCCATCTTCCCGAGCGACATCGGCTGCTATACCATGGCTGTAGGCATGGGGACGGTGGATACGTGCCTGTGCATGGGTGCGAGCATCACTCTCGCCAGCGGCATACGTTTCGGCGGCGAGACGGAGGGCATCTGCTGCAGCCTGGGAGACTCAACCTTCCTGCACGGCGGCATGACCGGGCTCCTCAATGCGGCCTACAACAAAGCGCGCATCACAGTGACCATCCTCGACAACTCCACCACGGCCATGACCGGCCACCAGCCACACCCCGGCACGGGCGTGACTGTCACCGGCGAGCCGACGGTTCAGGTATCGCTGGAGGCCCTGGCCAGGGCCCTGGGAGCAGGCCTGGTGGAGACGGTCGATCCCTACGATCTGGACAGGACCATAGAATGCTTCAAGAGAGCAAAGGAGTTCCCTGGCCTCTCCGTGGTCATCGCCCGGCAGCCCTGCGTTATCAAGGCCAGGCGATCGGGCGGAAAGAAACTCAGCTATGCAGTGGGAGACGAATGCTCCGGCTGCAAGGTGTGCGTGGAGTTCGGCTGTCCGGCCATCGAGTTTGAGGGCGAGAAAGCAAGGATCAATGCGCTCTGCACGGGCTGCGGGCTGTGTGCCAGGATCTGCCCAAGCTCTGCTATTTTGGAGGTGAAAAAATGAGGACATCGGAATCGGATATCGTGATTGTGGGAACGGGCGGTCAGGGAGTCATCCTCATCTCGGACGTGATTGGTCGCGCTGCGGTTTTAGCAGGCAAGAGCGTGCGCGGCGCGGAGACGCACGGCATGGCCCAGAGAGGCGGCAGCGTCATCAACCACACCCGCATCGGATGCCGCTTCAGCCCCATGGTTGCGCCCGGGGGGGCGGACGTGCTGCTGGCGTTGGAACCGGCGGAGGCCCTGCGCTTTGCCTACTTCCTCTCACCCGAAGGCGTCGCCCTGGTGAACACGAGGCCCGTGCTGCCTGTGACCGTGACCACGGGAAAAGCGGTTTATCCGCCTCTATCCGAGATCCTTGCCCCTCTGCGCGATCTGTGCCGCAAGGTCATCCCCATGGATGCTACCGCCATCGCCAAGGAGGCGGGCACGGCCCAGGCCATGAACGTGGTCATGCTCGGCGCACTCTCCAATTACCTGCCACTCCCTGAGGACCTTCTGCTGCAGGCCCTTTCCCGGGTAGTTCCGCCTAAATATCTGGAAGCGAACAAAAGGGCTTTCGCCGGAGGAAAGGCTGAAGTAGAATAGCCGCGAGGGATATTTTATGGAAGAAGAAAAGAAGACTGAAGAAGTTACGACTGAAGAGAAAAAAACCGGTGAAGGGGCCGCACCCATAGTCACTCGATCCATGATGGAAGAGGCCTGTCCCACCTGCGGCGCAGAAGAGCCTTCCATGCCCGCGGTGCTTCCCGACCCGAGCTGGTCCACGGAGAAGCTGATCGAAGCCACCAAGGACAATCACATGCTGGTGCGCTCCAATGCTATCATCCTACTCTCCAGGCGCGAGCCCTCTGAGGCTTTAGAGGCGCTCATCGAGGCTCTCAAGGATGATGATTTTCTTGTTAAGACCAATGCAATGACAGCCATTGCAGCTTATGGAAAACAGATCTCCGAGCGGATGATTCAAGCCTTGAGCGATACAGACAAAGATGTCCGTGCTGGCGCTGCCTTTGTTATGGGAGAGCTCAAGGATAATCGGGCCGTAGAGGCTCTGGAGAAGGTAGCAAAGGACGACTATCCACTAGCTAGGATTAATGCAAAGGCTTCTCTAGTGGCTATGGGATTATTGCCCAAGAAGAATGAAAAGAAGGAAAAAGTCGAAGAAATCGAAGAGCGAAAAGAAGAGTGAGCATTACTCTTCTTCTCTTTTCATCGAATAAAGGAATATTAGGCAGGTATTCTAAAGATGATAAAGGTGAGAGATTAACGTCCTTGTGTCATAAATACCATAATTCTTTAGAGCGCTTTTTTAATCTCGAAGTTATTTGATTAATTTCACGATTATAATCACAGCAAAGATTTATCTCCTGCGAAATTGCTCACGATATCAAGCATGAAGATACTTGCAGTCATATGGGGCTAGAAATGCAAAGTGATAATGCAGGGTCTGATAATTCAACTTATCTTGATTTTGAATTGGAAATAGGTATGAGAACAGGATCAATTTATCCTGTATGCGTAATCCATTCTCCCGCAGGGGAAACCAGAGAAAGTATGCATTTCCCATTTACTGAGCTTGAACTTGAAGCTTATCTTAAGGATTTAGAGATAGCACTTTTGAGATCAGGAGGGACATTTCGCAAGGTACTTTCGGACGAAGAGGTAGCCGTTCAGAATTTCGGCCAAGCATTATTTGACGCACTTCTAACTGGAGATATACGCAGTCTATATGACGTTAGTAAACGCGAAGCTGCAAATCAAAACAAGGGATTGAGATTAAAATTGCGCATACAAGCACCGGAATTGGCAGCTTTGCCATGAGAATTTTCCTTTGATTCCCGCCAAGGAGAATATGTCTGCCTTTCTCGCAATACACCTATTCTGCGATATATCGAATTATCTCAACCGACTAAGCGAATATTTGTGACATTGCCATTGCGCATTTTAGGAATGATTGCCAGCCCTGTAGATCTTCCACCACTTAATGTCATGCGCGAAAAACAACGCATAAATGAAGCAGTCAGGGATCTTCTGGAAAAAGGTCTAATAGAATTAGTCTGGATGGAGGGGCAAACCTGGAGGGATTTACAGAAAGCCATGCGTCAAGGTCCTTGGCATGTATTCCATTTCATAGGTCACGGTGGTTTTAATAGAATCACTGACGAAGGACTCATAGCCCTAGCTGAAGAAAATGGCAAGTCGAACTTTATGAGCGCCACAAAATTAGGACGATTATTGGCAGATGAGTATCCATTGCGCCTCGTGATCCTCAATTCTTGTGAGGGGGCTAAGTGCAGTCAAAATGACACATTATCAAGTACCGCAGCAACCTTAGTTCGTCGTGGCATATCGTGCGTACTAGCGATGCAATACGCAATTTCAGATAAAGCAGCTATCGAATTTGCCCGCACATTTTACGAAGCTTTAACAGACCTTCTGCCGATAGATGCTGCTGTAGCCGAAGCACGCAAAGCGATAGATCAATCAGCAAGTTTCACTATGGAATGGGGAATACCAGTCCTGTATATGCGATCTACTGATGGTATTCTTTTCGAAATAGCGAAAACGCAGAAGCCAGTCCATGCTCGCACGCCATTCGAAACGCAGAAACCGCCCTTAGCACCAAGACAATCTGAAGTTGACGAAAAAAATCAATTTGAGCCTGCCTCGCTTACGCCGGCAATGCTACCTGATCCGAGTTGGTCCACGGAGAAGTTGATCGCAGCTACCAAGGACATACACATGCTGGTGCGCTCCAACGCCATCATCCTCCTATCCAGACGCGAGCCCTCTGAGACGTTAGAAGCGCTCATTGAGGCCCTCAAAGATGAGGAGTATCTCGTTAAGAGCAATGCCATGGTAGCTATTGCTTCTTATGGTATGCTTGTTTCTGAACGTATGATACAAGCACTCAGCGACACAGACAGGGATGTTCGCGCCGGTGCAGCCTGGGTGATGGGCGAGCTGAAAGACTATCGGGCCCTGGAGGGTCTAGAGAAGGTAGCCAAGGACGACTTTCCGTTGGCCAGGATTCAGGCCAAGGCTTCTTTGGTCGCCCTGGGCCGGGGACCCAAGAGGGAAGCCAAGGTTGAGGCAACAGAAGCACCTAAAGAAGAAGCCCCGGAAGCGGCCAAAGAGGAAAAGGCAGAGTAAAGATTCTCTACCTATCTCAAACTCTTTTTGAACAGCCGTTTTCCGGCCACCTGGCGAAATCGTCTCTCTGCTCCAGCCATTTCCTGCAGAACGTCTTCAGATATGCCTTTTCCAGCCTGGGCTGCCAGCCGAATTTGCCTTTTCGCAGGAGATCCTGCGAGCGGCTGATGTTTGCTCTCCGGAAATCGGCGATGAGCCGGAGATCCTCGCGGTTGGGTGTGATCTGCATCTCGCGGCAGTAGCGGCTGAAGAACCGTTCGAAGAGAGGGTCTACCTCCCAGCGGTTAATTCCCAGAAACTTGGCCGGCGGAAATTGCTTCACCAGCTCCAACCCGAACCTGAACCTGGCCAGATCGAGGTGCGGCGTGAAGATATAGTCCAGCCTGGGAAAGTCGATGAGATAGAGCTTTGGGCTGCCACTTTCGCGACCGTTTTTCATCATAATGTTCCAGGTGGTATAATCAAAGAATGGAGTCACGCGGCTGCGCAGGCTGCATTCATCGATCCTCGCCGCGCTCTCGGCTATGCAGCGGTTGATATCGGGCTCCTGCACAGAATGGTCGATTTTTATCGGCTCATCCCGAGACCTGCCGAAGACTCTGTGGTATCTGGCCAGGGCAGTGGCCGATAGGTCCACTGCCTGTTGAATAAAGTCGCGGCTCGCCGGTCGGACCTCATGCAGCACATGCGAGAGGGGCAGGCCGTCCACATAGCTCATGGCCAGGAATCCTCTTTGGGGCTCAACAAATAAGGGCTCGGGCGAGGAGATTTGCGAATCCCTGCAGCCGGCGTAAAAGCGGGATAGGTTCTCGTACTCCGCCGCCACCTGCTTTGGCTGGTAGTTGCGGGAGAGCTTCACGACGATCTTCCGGCCTCCTTCCCTCTGTTCGAGGTCCACCAAAAAGATTCGGGAATTTCGGTAGGGATATACCCAGTTGACTTTTGCACGAGTGCCGGGATACCGCTTTTCAATGAACTCCGAGACTGCACCACTGCCCATCAATGAAACCACAATTTTCCTCATATTTGCGGGCTACTTTTTAAATTAGATAGTCGGAAAAAGCTATCTGCAAGCATAATTTATGACTGAAAGACCGCACGCGACCTGTGACAAAGAACTCTTTTTACCTGACAAAATATATCAAGGAGAAAGCCCCTTTAATTATTATGGAGAGTACGGAGAGCGAGGTGGGCGCGAGCGTTTATAACCTCATTGAACTGGTGGGAACTTCTCCTCTGGGCTGGGAGGAGGCGATCGAGAACGCGGTGCATGCGGCTTCGAAGAAATTGACGAACGTCCGGATCGCCGAGGTTGTGGAGATGAACACGAGACTGGCGGACGGCGGAGCCATGGAGTATCGCGCCAGGGTCCGTCTCTCCTTCAAGCATGAGGTCGAGCCGGAAACGCTCTAAAAAGAGGTGCAAATAGGATCTATGCAACTTTTTTGGGAAAGAAAGTTCGCATTTGTTTCTCCCGGCCATAACCCGGACCTGGACATCCCGAGTGCCGTTCTGGCACTCTCTCTTCCGCGTCCTTTGGACTTTATCACCCGGATAACGGTCATGGCACTTTAGAAAATGTCTCTGAGAATCTGGGACAGGTCGTCCATGCTTTGGAGACTACCAAGTCTCCTGAAACACGATTCGTCGGATTTTCAAATCCGTTCCGATCGCTAGATACAAATCCCATCCCATGCAAATAATTAAAGATCATTTCGTTGAAAAAGTTAATAATTTGACAGGCTATGGCAGGATGATCGAATGGTCGATGATGAAGAGTTGGAGAAGATGAAAATTCTGGATATGGAGCAGCATAAGCAGGTCCTGGCGGATTATCTTAAAGTCGATCCAAAGGCGATAACTGTCTGTTCTGCTCGCATCAATGATATCGCTACGCTGCAGGCGAGGAAGTTTCTCTATCTGGTAGGCACGGAAGAAGAGGTCACCGCCGGCATTCGCAGCTACTTTGAGCATAACCTTGGTGAACTCGATTCCGCCTTTATCGGGCGCAGTGCAAATCTTTCCGCAGGTGATGCTCAATTGGTGGATAGGCTCTGCGAGATCCTGGATGAGGAGATTGAGACTGAGATTCTCAACGAGGCCCTCCTGGGCGTCGTCAAGAGATGCGGAGACCTCAAGAACCTGATCGATGCCGTCGTATCTGATGTGGACCGGGGTGCGTTCCTGTCGATGGATGGCCGGGAGAACGCTTTCGGAAAATACTTCATCTATAAGTTCCGAGAAGGACAGTGCTCAGATCTCTGAAATCAGGAATCAGATCTTAATATCATATTTTTCTGTGATGATTCTGCCATTTTAGCCCTGCGGATTTTTAAAAAATTCTGCAACGACGAGCCGGAAAATGAGTCGGTGCACGAGGCGAAGAAGAGCCCGAGACAGGATCTTATACCCACATTCCCATGTAAAGCCCTATAATCCATAGTGGTAAGAGGATGGGCTATTCTCCCACCATCGGCTTCTTCTTGACCTCGTAACCCGCCTCAACTACAGATTTGATCGTATCCTCGATGCTCATCCTATCCCGTTGCGAAAACGGGCCGTTGTATCTTCCGGATGCCAGAGAGTGCAAATGAATAATACTCAAAAAAATAATATTTGGTTCAATTTTTGAACCATTTCGATAAATCAACCGCATTAGGCGGGAGATTGGCTTTAACTTGTAGGATTGCGAAGGACGGAGCGGGAAGTCCACATCCTTCAGGGTGGTCTCCCGGACTGAAGTCCGGGGGAGTAGCTGACGAAAAGTCAGCCACAGGATGAAAGCGGAGTCCTTTGCCCTAATTACATTCGCCCCGCACAGATCGACTATATATCTCATCATTCCCTCCACCTAACTAAGACATGATTCCTCGGAGGCTCAAAGTGCTACCTGGAAGATCTGCGCCCTGATAAGGTGCGTTGCGTGGTAGATACACGCAACCTCAGGGAGGGAACACCCGAATATGTCCGATGAGATCTGAACCTCTGCATCGCGAATCTGATGTAAGTTTGGGCCAATGAAATGGAAACCGAAAATTCCCGCAAAACGTGCCCCGATGCCAGAGGGCTATGACGGCACAACAACGAGGAAGCAGCAGGGAAGCCCTGGCCTTTAGGCCGTGGGAGGAGTTCACTGAATCGCCATTTACGTTTTCAATGCTCAGAGCTTTATAGTTTTAAGACTCAATATTTGTCGGAGGTGAAAGGTATGTGCGGGTTCATAAAGAAAATCATGAAGATAATTGGCTTGCTCGCCATTCTGTCTTTCGTTAGAAAAATGCATCATCATTACCATAGTTACCATAGCGAAAAGCATTAGAGAGGATCAAGTTATTTTTTCAAAGTCCAGTCTGCACGATGACATCGCTTTCCTTTAGTGCTCTGAACTTATTTTTCGATTGCTCTCAGGGACACCCCCCGAAGCTAATCGGATCGCATGCCCTCCGCCAGTCCGATCCAGGGTTCTCCGCCAGTCGGGAATGCCCTGTATTTACCTGACGCAGAGTAGCCGTTCGTCGTAAGAACAAGCTGATAAAGGTTGATGTTTCCTGTAGATGTTGCATTCATGTTCAATTTATCTCCTTGGATTGAGCCAGACGCTGAAACCTCCTGAGTATCTCCTCCATCGTTAATCGTACCCGTTCCAGATACCGTATTATCTGATTGGAAAAGTACAAGTGCCAAGACTCTATTTTTGCTGTCTCTCAGTCGAAAAGACCAGTTTCCAGCCACGCTTGTTGTTTGTGCTGCTGTAGCCGCTTGAAAAGATGGGTTTTGGGCAGCGTTTGTTGTACTTGCAGTCTGATATTGAATTCCTTCGTTAGTCTGAGTAGATATTTTGGACGCTTCGGAGCCGGTGCCGTTCCCCGGTAGTTTGCTGGGCTTGGTGAAGTTAATCCCAAGCTCCTTGCTCCAGAGCATTCTGGATTCTTGGGGGTTTTCAGGGTAATTGCTATCATGGCTATAGATTCCATTGCTTTCATCGATCAATTGATCTACCGATTTGCCTATAGAATCCCCGATTGATTGAGCATTGCTGACGCATAGAGCAAACAGAACCAAATACAACACCATTAGATTCTTGAATCCCATATCTGCAAACCTTTCCTTTATCCGGAACCATTATATCGTTAAGGATAAGACTTTATCTTTCATGTGGGATCAACATTAATCCGATTCACATGAATTATGGATTTTTCAGATAATCCAGGAGTTCGTATGTGCCGAGCGCCCTCGCATATTTCTCATATTCGAAAATCAGGAGATCGTTGGCGAATAGCTCTGCGGAGCTGTCCAGGAGATGATAAACAAGTTCGGTGCTCCGGGTCCATTTTCGCTTGACTGCGGCTATGAAGACCGTATTATCGAGCAGATACCTTGAACTTCTGGCGGGCAATCTGATTCCACTTCTTCTTCAAATCCATTATAAACCGCCTTGGGGAAGAACCTCCAGCTTCACAAAAGAGCTGGATACAAATTCCCTGTCGATATCGTCAAGGATTTCTATGGCTCGAATAGCCACCTCATCTGTGCCACGAGCTGCTGCTATTAAGACTCCGGCATCGATGAAAGATCTTCTCATGCTCAATCGTCTTCGCCTCTCCGCTCAGCGATCTCCTGCTCAATCTCTTCCGGGCGAGGAGGGATATTCCGGCGGCAATGATGCGGGCACGAAGGGCCCAAAGGCGGCGTCCACGAGGAGTCTTTGGCGTATAAGAAGTGGAATCGCATCCAGTTACTTTTTGCTGGCTGCAATTTTTGATTTTGACATGCTCATACTGTCCTTCGCAATTTACGGCTAATTGTATACTGCAACGCTCTTGGCACATCAATCTTGTGATGAGGTGCAGCCCTAAAAACGCAAATTTTGTGTGCTCATCTCCTTCCGGCGCTTGACGGCTCTCTCTCTCTCTCTCCCGGGCCCGACAGCCTTGGCATCGGCGGCGGGCGGGGCCTGGGTGCCGGTGGGCCGCTCGCTTGCGGGGGCGGGAGCGCGCGGGCGGGGTACGGAAGGGCGATGGGAACAGTGCCGGGCTTGCTNCCGGGATAAATATGAATTAAAGCACATAGAAAAAAGAGTTGTGGGATTACAGGTTATACATACTGCTCACAGCGGAATTAGCCCTATACCCTA
>JGI24732J26686_1001193_pt1 | contig 10945 bp, 10 predicted proteins | sample EPASupsiteHSE623_FD_26686 | JGI IMG/M metagenome (IMG submission 26686)
CCATCTATGCCGTGGCCGGCCTNTCCTTTGGCGCGGTCTTCGCCGGAGGCGGCTGGCTGGTGGCTGCCGGCCTCGGCCCCACGGTCGGCGATTATACCACCTTTGTGCTGTTTGCCGCCCGACTCGTCCTGCCGCTTTTCGTCTTCGGCATGCTCATCAACCAGATTCAGCGGACCGAGGCCGCAGCCTCGCGCATTGCCGAACTTTTCGCCGTCGTGCCCCGCATCGCCGACAGCCCCGGGGCCATTCCCCTGGCCACCCGGCCAAGCCGCATCGCTTTTCGCGACGTGCGTTTCGCCTATCCCGGACGCCCGCCGGTCATAAACGGCATCCGTTTCGAGTTGGCCCAGGGCGACGTGCTGGGCGTGGTCGGCCCGACCGGGGCCGGCAAATCCACCCTGGTCAAGCTGCTTTTGCGCTATTTCGAGCCGACCGGCGGCGAAATCCGCATCGACGACGCGCCCCTGGCCGCCTATACGCTCAAAAGCTACCGGGGCGTGCTGGGTTACGTCTCCCAGGACGCCTTTCTCTTTCATGGCACGGTGGCTGAAAACATCCTGCTCGGCCGCCCCGAGGCCGGGCTGGCGGCCGTACGCCAGGCTGCCGCCGTGGCCGGGGCGGACGACTTCATCATGAGGCTGCCCCATGGCTACGACACGCTCATCGGCGAACGCGGCATGAAGCTTTCCGGCGGCGAACGCCAACGAGTCTCCCTGGCCCGGGCCATCCTGCGCGATCCGGCCATCCTCATCCTCGACGAGGCCACTTCGGCCGTGGACACCCGCACCGAGGCCATCATCCAGCAAAACCTGCACGCCTTCCGCCAGGGCCGGCTCACCCTGGCCGTGGCCCACCGGCTGTCCACCGTGCGCCAGTGCGCCCAGATCCTCGTGGTGGTCGACGGTTACGTGGTCGAGCGCGGCAACCACGACGCCCTGCTGGCCGCCGGCGGCGTCTATGCCGGCATGTGGGCCGTGCAAAGCGGCGGCGAAACGTCGTGACGCCCGCTTTCGACCCCGCCGCGACCTCCGTCCTCGACCTCGTGGCGGCCCACCCGGCTACGCAGGAGGTGTTTCGGCGATACGACCGGGCGGCGGGTTGTTGCATTCTCTGCCAGGCATTATTTGAGAGCGTCAGCGGTCTGGCCGCCCGGTTCGGCCTTGACCGGGACGCCCTTGTGGCCGATCTTGCCAACGCCATCCGGAGCAGGAAGGAACCATGAGCATCCAACTGGTCAAGACCGTCACCGCCGCCGGCTGAGCGGCCAAGATCGCCCCAGGGGACCTGGAGGCCGTCTTGCAGGGCCTGCCGCCCACTGCCGATCCCCGTCTGCTGACCGCCCAGGGCGTCAACGAGGATGCGGCGGTGGTGCGCCTTCCGGACGGCCGGGGACTGGTGCAGACCGTGGATTTCTTCACACCCATCGTCAACGATCCGTACAAGTTCGGCCGCATCGCCGCAGCCAACGCCCTGTCCGACGTCTATGCCATGGGCGGAACGCCGCTTGCCGCCATGAACATCGTCTGTTTTCCGGCCAAGACCATGGATACGGCCATTTTGGGCCGGATTCTGCGCGGCGGCCTGGATGCGGTGCTCGAAGCCGGGGCCGTGCCGGCCGGCGGACACAGCGTCGAGGACAAGGAAATCAAATACGGGCTGGCGGTTTCCGGGCTGGTCGAGGCTGACGGCTTCGCCTCCAACACCGGGCTTTGCCCGGGCGACGTGCTCATTTTGACCAAGCCGCTGGGGACCGGCGTGCTGGCCACGGCCATCAAGGGCGATTTCGGCGACATCGCCGCCCTTGAGGACCTGCTGTTCACCTGGGCCGGACGGCTCAATGCCGCGGGCGGCCGGGTCATCCGGGAACTGGGTCTGCGGGCCGCGACAGACGTCACGGGATTTGGCCTGGGCGGACATGTGCTGGAGATGGCGGCCGGCTCGAAGGTGGCGGTGGAGTTGCGCCTTGCCGCCATGCCGTTTCTGCCCCAGGCCGTGGAGCTGGCCGGCATGGGGATGCTGCCGGCCGGCAGCTTCGCCAACAGGAACTACTGTGCCGGCGCCGTGTCCGTGGCCGAAGGGCTCGACCCGGTCAAGGTGGATCTGGTATTCGACGCCCAGACATCCGGCGGACTGGTGCTGGCCGTGCCGGAAGCCAAGGTGGAGCTGGCGCGGCGGATGCTGGAAGACGCCGGGGATCTGGCGGCGGTGATCGGCGCCGTGGTGGAAAAGGCGGAAGAAAAGACGACGTTACGGATCATCTGATCCCGGAAACCCGCCCTTGCCTTGCGCCGCCTGGAAGCAAACGCCCCTCGTCCATGTCCTGACGGCGATCAGCCGGGGGAGCCGGAAACACGCAGCCGGCTGCGCCATGCCGTTGTTTCCTGCCCGACGAGCGCAGCATACCTGGCGTACAAGACGACAGAAAACCCCGGTGAAAGCCGGTTCATGAACCCGTGCCGGGAGTCCGGCTCGATCCGTACGTCCACGGCTGGCGAGGCAAGCCTGGGCGCGATGGCTGCCGGAGAAAACGCCGGCGAGAAAACGCCGGCTCGTGTTCGGCAAAAATCAGCCCCAGCGGAAAGGCAGGCAGACAGTCGACATAATGGCGTATTCGCGAGCCGTAAAACAACAGGGCGCGACTTTGCGGATGGCCGGATTTCCCGGCCGCGTACAGCCAGGACGCCGTCGCCCCGACGCTGAATCCCACCAGAAACACCGGTTCCCCGCCTGCGGCGGCCGCAATGCCGGCGGCATACGCCTCCAGGCCGTCCCCGGCGACAAAGGCCGTGTGCGCCTCGGACTCCGAAGAAAACGGACAGCCGTCCCCCGCCCAGGGCGAAAGCAACACAGCCGGGCTGCCCAATTCCCCGGCCAGGGCCGCCAGATCGGGCGTGACGCCATAGATGTCGGATGCGACGAGAATCTTCATGGCCCTATTGACACCGTACACTGTCGATTTTCCACTGCCCGCCTTCCTGCACCATGCCAAACGCCGCCAGTGGCTTCTTGGAGCCCGGCCACGTGTATCGAACACTTGCCATGCCTTCCTCTGACGAAGCATCCGTCGCATAGCGGTAGGCATTGTCGGCCCGATCCTGGGCGCAGGTCAGCGGATTGTAGTCCAGGCCGCAGATCTCGCCGTCGCTATATTTCCCTTGGCAGTTTTCCCTGACCGCTTTCTTCTCCATAGCCGCCATGGCGTCGAGAAATCGCTTTGTAAAATATCGCACATAGCCCTTGTCCGCCTTTGGCTTGTAATCGGGTGTGCGGCGCACGAAATCCAGCAGATTGGCGTCCTTTTCGGAAAGCCGCAGTACGCGGTCGAGTGTTTTTTCCGCGTCGCCGGCAGCCGGATGAAATGCACTCGCCCCCCCGCCCGGAGCGCCGGCCAGCACAAGCGGCGACGGGCCGGCAAAAAGTCCGACAACCGTCCAGAAGAGCAAGGACAAGACCAGCAGACAGACGCAGCGCATATCGAAGACACTCCGGCAAAAGGTTTCCAAGCCTGTTTCCCATGCCGCAAGGGGCCCGGGCTGTCACCGACCAACCACCCCGAAGCAAAGACCAGGAAAAGCACCAAAAGCCCGCCACTATTTCGTGGCGGGCTCAAAAAAGATGCAAAAGCTTGGGGCCTTAGGCCTTCTTGCTCTTACTGACGGCCGCAGACAGGCGGGAAATATTGCGGGCGGCGGTCTTCCAGTGAATGATCTTCTTGGTGGCGGCCTTGTCGAGGATCTTGGTGGCGGACAGCAGGGCCGTCTCGGCAGCGGCAGTGTCCCCACCGACCAGGGCGGCGCGCACAGCCTTGATGACATTACGCACGCGGGTCTTGACCGCCCGGTTGCGAGCCCGGGCCAAAAGGCTTTGACGGTGCCGTTTCAGAGCGGATTTATGGTTGGCCAAGGATCGTTCCTCCGTGATTTGTTCGCTAAAGCAGGATTACCTAAATTGCCGCAGGATGTCTGTCAAGCAAAAAATTTCCAACAGCGCGGCCGCCTGTCCGTAACGGCCAGAGCGGCTCCGGCAGCTCTGTCGGGCAGGAGAGACCAAATCGTCTCAGCCTGTCCCGCCCATACCCAGCGCCCTGCTACACCTGCAACGCCGCGAAGTCCGCCACGCCGCCAAGGCGCTCGACCAGGGACTTGAGCAGGTTGAGGCGGTTCAGGCGCACATCCATATCGTCGCACATCACCATGACATGGTCGAAAAAGGCATCCACCGTGGGCCGAAGCTCATAGAGCAGATCGAGCACCGCGGCATAGTCGCCATCGGCGATCAGCGCGTCATAGCGCGGGAACACATCGGCGCAGGCGGCAGCCAGATCCCTTTCGGCCTGCTCGGCCAGCAGATCAGGTTTGACCGTCCCGGTCAACGGCGCCCCGGCTCCCACGCCCTGCTTGCGAATGATGTTGGCGGCGCGCTTGAAGGTCAGGACCGCCTGATCGAAACCGGGCTGGGCCGCAAAGGCCGAAAGCGCCTTGATGCGGGCGGAAAGCGCTGCGATGTCGGTAAACGACGCGCCCACCGCCGCTTCCACCACCAGGGTGTCGTGCCCCTGGCCGCTGAAGTAGGCCCGCAGCCGCTGCCCGAAGAAATCGAGCAGCTTGGCCAGCACATGGGTGCGGTCCACCTTGAATTTCACCTCGCCATAGCCGTCCAGGGCCGCCTGAAGCAGCTCCATAAGATCGAGACGCAGGCCGTGCTCGATAACGACGCGGCAAATGCCCAGGGCCGCCCGGCGCAGGGCGTAGGGATCGGCCGCGCCGGTGGGAGCCATGTCCAGGCCGAAACAGCCGGCCAGGGTATCGGCCTTGTCGGCCAGGGACAGGATCGCGCCGGCCAGGGTGGCCGGAACCGGGCTGTCCGGCCCGGCCGGCAGATACTGCTCGGCAATGGCCCGGGCCACGGTTTTGGAATACCCCTTGCGGCGGGCGTAAATGCCGCCCATGACGCCCTGCAATTCGGCAAACTCGCCCACCATGTCCGAGACGAGATCCACCTTGGCCAGCCCGCCGGCCTGGGACGCCTCCAGCATTGCCTCGGGCTTGCCGGCCCGTTCGGCCACCAGCCCGCACAGCCGCTCCAGACGACGGCCCTTCTCGCGCATGCTGCCAAGCCCGGCCAGGAAGACCACGCTCTCCAGCTTTTTCTGCCAAACCTCGATGTCCGTGCCAAGGTCGGCTTCCCAAAAGAACCGGGCATCTTCCAGGCGCGCCGTCAGCACCCGCTGCCAGCCCCGGCGCACCAGATCCAGGTCGGCGGGCACAAGCCCCAGGGTGGTGAGAAACACCGGCAGAAGGCCGCCCTTGCCGTCTTCCACGGCAAAGCTTTTTTGATGGCTCTCCATGCTGGTGATGAGCACCTCGCGCGGCACGTCCAGGAACTTGCGGTCGAAATGCCCCATCAGCACGACGGGATGTTCGGTCAGCCCGGTCACCTCGGACAGAAGCGACGGGTTGACGACGGCCGTGCCGCCGGCCTGCCTGGCCAGAATTTCGGCCTGGGAACGCACGAGGCTTTCGCGCTCGCGGGCGTCGAGCACCACCTTGCCCTGGTCGCGGACAATCGAAAAATAGTCCTTGGCCGAAGGCACGACAAACGGCCCGGGCCCCATGATGCGGTGGCCGCGCGTGGTCCGGCCGGACTCGATGCCGTCGAGTGCAAACGGCACCACCACGTCGCCAAGCAGGGCCAGGAACCAATGCACCGGCCGGCCAAAGGCGAAATCGCGGCTGCCCCAGCGCATGCGCTTGGGAAAAGCCAGTTTCTTGAGCGCTTCCAGGCAGATCCCGGGCAAAAGGTCGATTGCGGCCTCGCCGCCCGTGGTCTTGCGCAGGGCCAGATACCGTCCCTTGTCGGTATCGATGACGAAGACGTTGCCGACCTCGCAGCCCTGCCCCTTGGCAAATCCGGCAGCGGCCGGGGTGGGATTGCCCGAAGCGTCATAGCCCACCCGCTCGGGGGGGCCGGTGACCACCGTTTCTTCCTGGCGGGCGCTGTCGGCCAGTTCGGGTATGCTCACCACCAGCCGGCGAGGCGTGGCGAACGCCGTCACAACGCCGCAATCCACCTTGGCCTGGGCCAGGGCGTCGGCAAAAAAGGCGCGGATCTCGTCGGTGAGCCCGGACAAAAAGCGGGCCGGCATCTCCTCAAATCCGATCTCGAACAGAAAATGGGACATGGCGTTGCGTCCTTTATGCGCTTTGGGTCAGGAGAGGATAGCCGAATTCCTTGCGCTGGGCGGCATACAGCCGGGCCAGGCTGGAAGCCAGATTGCGCACGCGCCCGATGTAGCCGGTACGCTCGGTGATGGAGATGGCTCCCCGGGCTTCCAGCATATTGAAGGCATGGGAACACTTAAGGCAGTAGTCATAGGCCGGCCAGGGCAGCCCCAGTTCGCACAGCCGCTTGCATTCTTTCTCGCAGGCATTGAAATGGGCAAGCAGCATGGCGGCGTCGGATTCCTCAAAATTGTAGCGGGAGTGTTCATACTCGCCGCGCTGATGGACCTGGCCGTAGGTCACGTTCTTGTTCCAGGCCAGATCATAGACCGATTCCTTTTGTTGCAGATACATGCTGATGCGTTCCAGGCCATAGGTGATCTCCACGGACACCGGAGACAGGTCGATGCCGCCCACCTGCTGGAAATAGGTGAACTGGGTCACTTCCATGCCGTCGAGCCAGACTTCCCAGCCAAGGCCCCAGGCCCCGAGCGTCGGGGATTCCCAGTCGTCCTCAACAAAGCGGATATCGTGCTCGCTGGCCGAAAAGCCAATAGCGGCAAGGCTCTCCAGATAAATATCCTGCACGTTGTCCGGCGAAGGCTTGAGGATCACCTGAAACTGGTAGTAGTGCTGGAGGCGATTGGGATTCTCGCCGTAGCGCCCGTCGGTCGGACGCCGGGAAGGCTGGACATAGGCGGCTTTCCAGGGTTCGGGACCGATGACCCGGAAAAAGGTGGCCGGGTTGAATGTGCCGGCCCCGACTTCGCTGTCATAGGGCTGCACCACGAGACAGCCGGATTTGGCCCAGAAGTTTTGCAACGTCAAAATGACATCCTGAAAATACATGATCGCTCCAATTTCAAGGTTTCGCCGTCGGCCGGACCGGTTCGACGATGCGCGACGTCGCCAGCAGGGCAACAATGATCCAAAGGCCGCGTCAGGCCCGCACGAACCCGCCCTGCTCCCAGGCCAGCCCCATATGGTACCGCACCAGCAGATCCACGGTCCGCGAGAACTCCCTGGCTGCCGCCGGTTCGGGCCGGCAGGCCGCCCACTGCAAGGGCCCGCGGCACACGGCGGACTCCAGCAGGGAGAGCGCCTGACCGCCAAGGGCCTGACGCACGCCCCCGGTTGTTCCGTTGTCGCGGCACCGGGGGCAAAAAAGTCTGCCGTCTTCCACATGGCACACGGCGCCGCCAGCCGAAAAAGGTTCCCCACAGGCGGCGCACCGGTCGCAGACAGGCAGCAGGCCCTGCAAAAAGGCCATTCTGGCCCGAAAAAGCAGCGGGAAAAGCGGCGACGGTTCGCTTTCGGCTTCCAAAGCCGCAAGCATGCCGCGCAACAGCGCGTAGCCTTGGGCCGCTCCCTGGGGGCCGATGTGCACGGCCTCGAAAAACTTCAAGCAGTTGACGGCCATGCCCAGCCGTTTGAGGTCGTGCCGCAACCGGTGCGGCGCGTCAAGAAGGCTGGCCTCGGTCAGGCAATGGTAGTCTTTATAGCCTGAGCGGCGCACTTTGAAGCGGACATGATTGAGCGGGTCCAGGCATCCCAAAAAGCGGCGGCGGCTTTTCATGCCGCCAAAGGCAAAGGCCGTGTAGATACCGCGAACCGGGGAAAAAAGGCGCACCCAGGCGTCTATTTCCCGAAACCGCCCCACCTTGAGCACGAGCGCCTTTTCGGAAAATTCCATGCCGCCTCGCGTGCGTCCCCGGGCCCGGCCGAGACAACGGAATGTCCCGCTGTCTCGGCGTCGATCCGCCGGCCTCCCGGCTGGTCGCGCATCGGGTTACGGAAAACGAATGGACTTGCTTTCGCCTTTCTCGGTGGTGACGGGAGTTTCCTTGCCATCATACCGGAACACGACGTTGCTGGGGTTGCCAAGCTTGATTTCGATCTTCTCGCCAAAGGGCATCGTGATCCGCTGGCCCTTTTTCACGTAGACTTCCTTGGCCGGCCCCTTGTCCGGGATGACAATGACCCAGCTGCCATCCTGGCCGAATATCTCCACTTCCCTGGGTCCCTGAGCGGTTTCGGCGCCAGGAGCCGCCGTAGCGGGAACCCCGCCCCCAGGAGCCGGCGGCGCGACGGCCGGAGCAGCCGGCTGGCCAGGTTGGTCTGCGGCCTTGGCCGCCTCGTCGTCGCCTTTTTTGGCGACGAATTTCAGCGTCTTGACCGAACTCTTCCCGACCTGCAGCGGATACAGCTTGTTGTCGAAGCGAATCTCCACGCCCCCGGCATTGCCCAGACGCACAAGCAGGTAATCGGCAAAGCGGCCCAGAAAGGCGTCGCCTTTTTCCAGCATGGTTTCATGCATGGCCCCGCCATCCGCGCCGGCCTGCAGCCAGCAGCGGTCGTTGGCGACAATGGAGACGGTATGCGCGCCGGTCTCGCCCACGGTAAAGGTCCGTCCACCCGGAGCGGCCAGAGACGGCGCGGTGTCCTGGGCCGGCGGCACAGCCGGGGCAGACGTCGCGGCAGGACCGCTCGTAGCGATATCCTGGGTCGCCCGATCTTCCGGAGTCGGCGTCGGAGCGGAAAGGGCCGGAGTTGGAGCGGAAGGTTTTGCCTCCGGCGCAGCCGCCGCCGCAGGCTGGGATGCAGGCGTCGCGGGTGCGGCGACCGCCTCGGGCGCCACGCCAGGAGCCGCTGGCGCGGCCTCGGGCAAAGCAGGCGCAACAGGCACCACCGGAACGACAGGCGCAGGCTTGGACGCCGTATCCTGGTCGGACGGGGCGCTCGCCGCCGGCTGCTGCTCAGGCGCAGGCCCCTCCGGGTTCCCCGTGAAAACCCGGGCATAGAGATACCAGCCAAGGCCGGCCAACACCAACAGCCCCGCCAAGGCGACCACCACGGCCCGCACGGGAAAATGCGATCCGGAGCCAACCGCGCCACCGCAATCGTCGTCAGGAATATCCCGGACAACCGGAATTTCCTGCAACTGCGGCTCGTCGATCTTATAGATCTCGGTCAATCCCCGGGTGAAATCCTCATGGTCGACGCCAAGCAACCGTGCATAATTTTTTATAAATCCCTTGGCGTACACCGGGTGGGGCAACGCACGCTCATTGCCGTCCTCGATAGCCGTGAGGCAGGTCCTCGTGATCTTGATCTTGTCCGACACCACATCGAGGGAAAGGCCCTGTCGCTCCCGCTCCTCGCGCAGCATCGCCCCTATCTCACGCAAATCCATAAAAAAAACTCCTCTGTGCCCACAACGCCGGGAGCGGGAGTACCCCCGGACGCCCCGGATCAAAAAGGTCTTACAGCTTGACCTCGATCACGGCCTTGGACCGCAGATTGTCCATGTATTCCTGAAAGAGCTTGTCGAATTTCTGCTTGTACAGCATTTCCTGGATCTGCTCCCGGGCCGCCTCGAAGGATGGGCCGGCAGCCGGCGCAGGGGCCGGTTTGGGCGCAGCCGGCGCGGCCTGCCCCGTGCGCTGCAGCAGCAGGACGGCCTTGCCGTCGAGCATCACCGGCGCACTCACCTTCCCGGCCGGCACGGCCGCCAGCGCATCCCGCAGGGGGGGCGCCAGATCCTTTCCCTGGACGTCGCCAAGGTCCCCGCCCTGGTCGCGGCCGGGGCCGATGGAAAACTGCCGGGCGGCATCGGAAAAGCCGATGGAACCGGAATCGATCTTGGCGCGGAGCTCTTCAGCCTGTTTCTTGGACGGCACCATGATAAAGCCGATGTTCCCGCTCACCTTGGGGCCGAGAATCGACTTGGCCGCCGTCAGGCTGCCCTTGTTCTTTTCGTAATAATCCCGGATCTCATCATCGGTGACCAACACTTTGCGGTGCACCATAAACCCAAGAAGACGCTTTTTTATGTTGTCTTCACGAAGTTTTTCCCGAAAGGATTTGAGCGTCAGCCCTTCTTTGGCCAACTCGGCGTTGAATTGCTGCTGCGTCAGGTTGTTCTTCTTTCGGATTTCATCGATCTGCGAATCCACTTCCGTTTCCGAAACGGTCACTTTGAGTCGCGCCGCTTCCTGCTCAATCAGGATGTCGTTGACCATGGTCTCAAGGACCTGCCGGCGCAGATCATCGGCCCGGGGATCATCGGGTTTCAGGGAAACCCCCTGGGTGCGTTGCATGAGGTCGGCAAGCCGGGTGTTGACGTCAAAAAGCGTGATGAGTTTGCCGTTGACCACGGCTACCACGCGGTCCACCAGTTCGGCGGCGCAGACCGAGGCGGTCAAGACGACCGCAAGCCCCAACATAATGAGAATTTTGAACAAACGAGGCAATGTATCCTCCATGGCAGGGCACCCGGGGCGTCCTTGTGTCGTCGACAAATCGGCTGCACCAGCGGTTGCTGCGTTTCGCAACCAGCGCGTCGCCCGTTTTCCTGGCCGACGCAACCGGACATCCGGGGCCTATAAACGTTTTTGCCACCCCAGGCAATCGCACCACCGGAAACACGCCCGGCAGATCAGGGAAATTCCAGGACCTTGTTTTCCTTTTTTCCAACTTCGACGGTGTGTTCCCTGCCGCCGTGACGATAGGTCACCTCGCTTGGGCTGCCAAGGCGCACCGAAAGCCGGCGCTTGAAGGCAATATGCAACGCCTTCCCGGGCTTGAGATACACCCGCTCCTCAGTTCCCTCGTCAACGGTAAAAAGTATCCAACTTGCCTTGACCGCAGCGAACTCCACTTCCCCCGCCTCTCCGGCAGGCGAGGCGCCGGCCTTGGCCGGCGCAGGAGACGGCTGCTCCGGG
>JGI24732J26686_1001219_pt1 | contig 10768 bp, 10 predicted proteins | sample EPASupsiteHSE623_FD_26686 | JGI IMG/M metagenome (IMG submission 26686)
CCTCAACTGGCCGCAGGCCATCGCAGCCTTGGTTCTGTTAGTGACCCTGATGGTCCTGCTGGCCTGGACGGTGGAGAACTGGGGCAAGGTAAAAGTAAGCGTTATGGCTTTTATTAAATGAGTATTATTAAATAAATCAACCAATTTCTTAGGCATTAAAACTTCCTATCATTTCTTCTCCGCAAGGAATTATATGTGGGGAGGATTAAACAACAACTTTTTACGTAAAAAACCTTACGTATGCTTAATGGTGGCTATGACCAAAACCAATAAAATATTGAGTTACCCACTACCTCTTGTGATTAAAATAAAAATCCCGACCGGCAAACTTTTACTATTCCTTTTGGTCGGGCTGTTTTTCTTGATATCACCTTTTGTAATTTCTCATGATGAGTTGCCGGGTTCACCTTTCTTTAAAATCTCTCTGTTCTACATTATAGGGCCATTATTTGGTTTAATATCTTCTTTTCTGCCAATATACATAAATCTTTCGAATAATTACAAAATAACGATTGACGGAATTGGCATCCATACAAACATGCTATGGAGCAAAAAAAGCATTTTATGGAGCAATGTTTTAGATATTTCAACTTACGCTATTAGCAACGATGATTTTCTTGGCTTTATCACGAAAGAAAAGATTGCAAAGTTTAATGAGGGTGGATTTGGGGCATCTTTTAACGCATCCTTTGGCGGCCTATACGGTATATCAATTCCTTTAAATAAAATGGGGGAACTAGACAAAGAAAGAGTGATTTTTACAATTAAAGAAGCATACGGGAAAACACCGAATGGAAAGGGCCACAGCAAGGCAGAAAGTAAACTCGAACCAAGCCGAAATGTGTTGGGGCAGCATCATATAAGTACTGATTATAAAAGTGCAATTATTGTTTCATTTTTCACAGCAACAGTCACAGGATTTATTTATTCAACTTCAATCTACATTTTACACATAAACATTTTGGTGTTACCACTTATTGGCACAATGGCAATTTGCCACTATTTCAGGAAATATATCAACGTAAAAGATTATAATATCTTTTCCCGAATATGGCTCGCAATTCTTGGGATATATTCGGTATTCCTATCTAAAATTACACTGATTTTCGCTTTCGCTAAAATTTTTCCTTCCCCGGTAGAATTTATTTCGCTTTTATATGACTATTTCTTCATCTATCTGCCCGCTAATATAGGGAGCGAGTTTATTTGGCTGTTGACCGCCATAACAACCGGCTTTCTTGGCTTTATAAGCGGCCCATCCTCAAAACCGTTCCAATATATCAAATCTTTTTTCCTGCTTAAGTTGGGGCAAATTTCTTATGAAAAGAATGACGTTTATTATACTCTTTACATCGTCCCTCCGTACAAATACGATGACACTGTTGATAAAATTCAGGTAAAAATCACAAAGGGTTGTGAAATTGAAATAGGAAAGAAAAAACCAAAATTTTTTAAGATACCATATGAAACTATCAAGGCAGCAAATATCAAGTGGTCAAATGATTTTGTTGGGAAATCGACAGACGAAAACTTTTTGGAAATTGATATGGGAGGAACGGGCAATACAGTTGAGTATGTTTATGACACCTACTTGGTTTGTAATAAAGACAAAGCAATTGAGCTAATAAAAATTGAAGCACACGAATAGATTTATATTCTGTATAGCTAAATAATAAAAGGGGCACATTGCATGTGACCCTTCTTAAACTGTTTTTTTACGATATTCTATCTTCCGCATTCCTAACACCCTTTATCTTTTTACACATCAAAAATTATCTCCGCCTTATATTCCTCTTCATCTTTCTCCACCTTCAGCCCGTGATAGGTCACCAGCTTTATTTCCGTCTTCGGCTTTGATGCCAGATGACGCTTTTGGCCGCGGCACTCCGCTCTCAATTTTTTTTCGTTGATATCCATGATCTTAAACCCGCCAAAGACCCAGCCTTCCCGCGACAGGTTCAGCAGCTCCGATAGCCAGCGCACCATCAGGTTCTCGGCGTCCACCCCGGCAACTTCGACCGTAACACGTTCTTTGCTGTTCGTAGCACGCCTTCCGAAGATGATCTCGAACATCCCAAATGCCGCGTTGGCATACAATTCGGGCAAGTCTTTTCCAAATGCTCTGATGCCGATGTCGGCGGTATGTTCCAGGATCTCATATTTCATAATATTCATGGAATGCAAATTTAACGAACCATAAATGATAACATTACCATTTATGCGAGTGAACAGAACTGCAATATACTGTATACGAAATACCCCTGCTGCCCTTGACCAAAAGCTTACCTCAAATCCGCTGAGCTGTCAATTTATTTTTCGTCCTGCAGTTGACTATTTAAAAAAAGTATCCTATAATGAAAATTTGATTTGCCAGGGGGACCGTTTTCTCTCCAAAATATAACCCATTTTATAACGGAGGGTATATGGCAAGGATACGATTTTCAAATACTATCCTTTGCTGTATAGCGTCGTCGATCTTTGTTATGATCGGCTGTTCCGGCACTTCCAACGGCAATGAGGATAAAACTTCAATTCAGGCAAGCAAAGATACCATTCGCCAGTTCCGGAATGATCGGACAACGGCCTTCCCTGCCGGCACCAGCGATCGGACGGCGAATCGGAATGTTACCGTTGAGGATCTTTCTGTTATTTATATCGTGAGCCAGCCCGAAGTTGAATTATTAATGACCGGACCCGGCGGCCGCCGGACAGGGAAGCCCCCGGACAGCAGCAAATCGCTCGAAGAGATCCCGAACTCCTCGTATTATGACCAATACATAGAAGATCCGGAAGGGGAAAGCGGAATGGAGACCAGGCATTTGGAGATCAGAAGGCCGGCCGATGGCGATTATCTGTTGTCCGTTTTCGGCACCCGTATCGGCAACTATGGACTGGGCATAAGGCTTTACGACGTCACCGGCAGGCAATATTCTTGGGACCGGAACGGCATCCCGGTGAATAAGGATTCCATACACACCTATCGCATAAGCTTTCGGAAAGACGGAACCAGAGAATTGGTTAATGCCGATACGCTTAAATGAATAGTTTAGCAAATATCGTTCAGCAATTCAAAGATCGTTTCATCCCCCAACAATTCTCTGTTTTATGGGCCATGCCCTAAAAGTAATTTATAATCACTTTCCTGCAAGTAACTGCATTCATCCGACAATATAAATTCAAGGAGTCTTATGGAGCGCATCGTCGAACTATTGAGGGATCTGGAGGCCATCCATTCACCTTCGGGATTCACCAATCAGGTCATGGGGCATATAGAGGTGTTGGCCCAGGCTGCCGGGATAAATACCAAACGCACCAACAAGGGCGGACTGGTGGCCGGGAACCATATCAATCCCCGATTGGTGGTGGCCGGGCACGTAGACACCCTGGGGTCCATGGTCAGCGGGATAAATTCGGACGGCAACCTGTCCATCACCAAGATCGGCGGGCCGATCCTGCCGTCGTTCGAGGGAGAGTATGTGACCGTCCGGACCACCAACAGCCGCGAGTTCCGCGGCACCCTGCTGCTGAACAACCCCGCCGCCCACGTCAACGACGAGGCCGAAAAGACGGTGCGCAAGACCGAGAATATGCACATCCGGCTGGACGCCGAGGTCAAAAAGAAGGAGGATACCGAAGCCTTGGGCATAGCCATCGGCGATTTCATCTTCTTCGATCCCCGGTTCGAATTCACCGAGACCGGATATATAAAATCGCGCTTTCTGGACGACAAGGCCGGCTCGGCCGCCATGCTGGATGCCATGCTGACCCTGGGCGCCGAAAAGCTGAAGACCGTCCCGGTGGCCTTCTTCTTCTCCAATTATGAGGAAGTAGGCCACGGCGCCGCCGCCGGCCTGCCCGAGACCGCAGTGGAGATGCTGGTGGCCGACATGGGAGTGGTGGGCGACAAGGTGGAGGGCGACGAGATCTCGGTGTCCATCTGCGTCAAGGATTCCACCGGGCCGTATGATTACGGCATCCGTTGCAAGCTGACAGAGCTGGCCGTCAAGAACAAGATACCCTACAAATTGGACGTGTTTCCGCACTATGGCTCGGACGGCTCGGCAGCCCTGGCCGCCGGATACGACCTGCGGGTGGGGCTGATCGGGCCGGGGGTTTCGGCCAGCCACGGCATGGAACGGACGCATTTGAAGGGCCTTACCGCCACCCGGGACCTGATGCTGGCGTATATAAAAGAGACGTTGGGATAAGACTACCAAAACAAAACCCCCTCTCACAATAAGATGAGAGGGGGTTTTTATAAATATTTATCTTAAAAAATTTTGAAGCCTGTTTAATTCTTTTTGTGTTAGATATACATAATTTTGTGGTGGGTATAAATCATTTTTAAGTTTATTTAGTTTAATTGGTTTAGGCAATAAATAAAGATTATCCATTAATAACGCTGTCCCTCTTTGATGTTCAGAATAATAATTTTTAAAATCCGCGTAATTAAGACCACTAATGTTTTTATATTTCTTCCACAACCTTATTGTTGAGTCTTCATCGATGCCAATTATGTCAAAATAACCTATTACTCTTTGATCGGGGCTGCTTGAATAAACTATAACATGTTCAACATTTTTATTGAATCCAATTTTTCTAAATTCGACTCGCTTATTACCAGCAATTATTTCTTTAACATAATTTGGTTTAATTGACACAAGTGCTACTACAGAATTTTTTGTGCTATCCATTTCGTTTTGTCCTGTGCTAAAGTTTGTATTTGTTGTGGTGGGCCACTAATTATATCATTATTCAACAATTCTTTATATTTTATTGGTTCATTAAAAAGACGTGCTTGTCTAAAAAGAATTGCGATAACTTCGGATTTGCAGAGTTTTTTTAATTGATCATAATTATATACCGTTCTTTTACCGACAAAACGGGCAATTCTATCAACATTGCTTGATACAACTACTTTTTCAACGACACCAAGCGCTGTTAGTCCTTTCACATCGCATGACCTGTAAAAATAAACATTATCACCACGGGCAATTTGACGTATCTTTGAATTCGATAAATATACTTTTTTTATTGTATTGCCATATGATAACAAACCTGGCAAGAAATCAACTTGAAGCTCTAATTCCGGAAATAATCCACGGTGATATTGTGGCTGTATTGGCACGACAAAAGAATTTATGTTAGAAATTTTTACATTATATGGTCCGTATCTTTTATTGAATTCTAAAGAAGATAAATTATCGTAATCTTGCTGCTCAAAAGTCAATGGTTTAAGGAGAATTACTTCACCTATATTAGTTTTAAATTGCGATACCAGCATAAAACCAAAGTCAACTAAAAAGCTTATTAAATCTATATGTTTTTCAAAGGTTGTTACATAAATATTATCAAAATTATTTGTAACAGCATAATTAAAAACAGTTTTTAATAATAATTCCCCATAGCCGTAACCCATATAACTTCTTAATACTTTAAATGTACAGATTTTTAAAACTTTACCTTTAAAGCCATACTCTGAATTATTTTCCTTTTTGACAATGCATAAAGCAGCCAACTCGTTTTTCCCATTTATAATCCAGGTTTGTCTATGTTCTCTTTGTACTTTTTTAAGCCAGTCCGAAAAACCTGAATAATCTTTAATTAAATCCAAAAATATTTTATCATTACATCTAATATTATATGGTTTTATATCTTCTACCGCTGGCGGTGGTTTTGAAGGTGTTTCAAAAAATTTTTCAACAATCGATATAGCTTCTTCTAGTCTTATAATTCTATCATCAATATCAAGCTTTTTAGCCTTTTGTATTATTATTTTATCCTCTGTAACAATATAATCAACCGCATTATAATACGCTGCACATAAAATGTTATCATCTACCCAATCATTCGTTTCAATAGATGATATGCCGATAAGTGATGTAATTTCAGGTGTTAAAGAAGGGGGATCATGTAGTATTGGATATTTACAAAATATAAATGCCCGCAACTTCTTCCGCTCATTGTTGTTATCGTTTTCAATATCTTTTAATTGTATTGGATGCACATATAACTGATTATTCGATTTTGTTATAAGCTGTGCAAATCTTACGGCATCCACGGAATTTACTTTTATATCTTCTGGACTTGTTGGTTCAAGGGGTATTAAAATGTTTGTATCAATTAGAAATTTCATTTTAATAAATCGCTCATCTCATCAATTAAACCCACTGATTTTCATATACAGTTTCATGTAAAGCACGCATTGCAGAGAACGCCATTCTGAAAGGGTGACACCATCGTGAAATAGCTCTTCATCAAGTCTTGTTATATATACCAGTCTTGTTTCTTCTGTTACAATTAGGCGGGGGGGGGCGGGATTCGAACCCGCGAAGCACCTGAGTGCTTGTCTGCTTATCAGGCAGATGCCTTAGACCTCTCAGCCACCCCCATTTTTATATATTCTAAAATAATTGTAATTCAATGTTTTTTCTCTGCTCATCTTATTTATTCTACATCATCCTCCTAACCTAATCAAGCATTATTTTTCCTTCCCATTTTCTCCTTGAATTCCCCCTTTTTTTCATATATAATAGGTTTTTATATCCAAAACGAAATCAACCTGCAACCTTAAAATATAAAAAGGTTTACCAAAATGTCTGAAAAGACCATTGAACAGATAATCAAGGCCATGGAGGACAAAAAAGCCGTCATCTGCGACGCCGACGGCAAGCGGGCCGCCAAACAGCACGAAAAGGGCAAGCTTTCGGCCCGGGAGCGCGTAGACCAGCTGCTGGACCCCCAGAGCTTTGTTGAATTCGACGCCTTCGTCAAGCACCGCTGCGACAACTTCGGCATGGGCAAGGTGGAGATCCCGGCCGACGGCGTGGTCACCGGCTACGGCACCATCGAGGGCCGCCCGGTGTTCGTCTTCTCCCAGGATTTCACCGTCACCGGCGGTTCTTTGGGCGAGGCCCATGCCTTAAAGATCGTCAAGATGCAGGACATGGCCCTTAAGATGGGCGTGCCGGTCATCGGCATCAACGATTCCGGCGGAGCCCGCATCCAGGAGGGCGTGGACTCACTGCACGGCTACGGCATGATATTCTTCCGCAATACCCGGGCCAGCGGCGTCATCCCGCAGATCTCGGTGATATTGGGCCCCTGCGCCGGCGGCGCGGTCTATTCCCCGGCCATCACCGATTTCGTGTTCATGGTGGACAAGGTCTCCAACATGTACATCACCGGACCCCAGGTCATCAAGGCGGTGATGGGCGAGGACGTGGGGCTGGAGGAGCTGGGCGGCGCCCAGGCTCACAATGCGGTCTCCGGCAACGGCCATTTCATATATCCCTCCGAGGAGCACTGCTTTGCCGGGGTGCGCAAGCTGATCACCCTGCTGCCGGCCAACAATCTGGAGGACCCGCCGCTGGTTCAGACCGACGACGAGCCCGGCCGGATAGACATGGAGCTGCGCAATATCGTTCCGGTCAATCCCAAGATGCCCTATGACGTAAAAGATATAATATTGCGGGTGGTGGACAACGGCGACTTTTTGGAAGTTCACGAACTGTACGCCCCCAACATCGTGGTGGGACTGGGCCGCATCGGCGGGCAGACCGTGGGCGTGGTGGCTAACCAGCCCCAGGTGCTGGCCGGCTGTCTGGATATCAACTCATCTGACAAGGCCGCCCGTTTCATCCGCTTCTGCGACGCCTTCAACATCCCGCTGGTCACCTTTGTGGACTGCCCGGGCTACCTGCCCGGCAAACAGCAGGAGCACGGCGGTATCATCCGCCACGGGGCCAAGATCCTGTTCGCCTATTCCGAGGCCACCGTGCCCAAGATCACCGTCACCTTAAGAAAATCATACGGCGGAGCCCACATTGCCATGTGCAACAAGGACCTGGGGAGCGACCTGATGCTGGCCTGGCCCCAGGCCGAGATCGCGGTGATGGGCGCCTCCGGCGCGGTGAATGTGATCTTCCGCAAGCAGATCGACGCCGCCGAGGACAAGGAGAAACGCCGCCTGGAATTGATAGACGAGTACGAGACCATGTTCTCCAATCCGTACGAGGCCGCCAAGCGCGGTTACGTGGACGCAGTGATCTCGCCCGAGGAGACCCGGGGACGGGTGGCCTCGGCCCTGGCAATATTGAAGACCAAGCGAGAACAGTCGCCGGCCAAGAAGCACGGGAACATCCCGCTGTAAACTTCGTTTACGATTCACAATTTACGATTTGGGGCTGACGAATGAGCAAAAAAGAGAGCAAGATCCCCGCCGACGTCCAGATAGCCATCGCCGCCGCCTTGGGCCGCTATCTTAAGGACGACAAGCTGGCCTTTCACGTGGTGTCCATAAAGCCGGTGCAGCACGGCAACATCAACCTGTGGGCCCTTTCCGGACGCAGCGACATCATGACCGGATACCGGAAAAAGTAGGATCAACGGCCGCTTGTCATAAAAATGCAACCCCGGATATCTGCGGTATTGTCATTCCTGCGGAAGCAGCGATCCAGCGGAAATTAATACATTTCAAATAATAACAAGAGGATTCTATGTCTCGCAAGTATATCGTCAAGGTCAACAACAAGGCTTATGAAGTTGAGGTCGAGGAAGTAGGCAAACGTCCGGCTCCGGCCCCCCTGCCCGCCCCCACCGGACCCAAGGCCGTCTCGGTGACCGTGCCCCAGGTGCCCAGCACCCCCACCGGCAAACCGCAGGTGGCGGTGGCCGACGGCCATAAGGCGGTGCCGGCCCCCATGACCGGGACCGTGATAAAGATCCTGTGCCAGGTGGGCCAGGAGGTCAAGGACGGCGACGTGCTGCTCAAGCTGGAGGCCATGAAGATGGAAACATCCATCTCCACACCGGTGTCCGGCAAAGTGGCCGAGATCAAGGTGGCGGAACGCCAGAACGTCAATGCCGGCGAGATCCTGGTGGTCCTGTCATAGCCCGGTTTTTAAAACGATCCAATCATCAAGAGGTGATAACATGGCCAAGAAACCCGAGAACAAGCCCGAGATAAAAAAGCCCGTCAGCGGCAAGGCGACGGTCAACATCACCGAGACCGCCTTTAGGGACGCCCACCAAAGCCTGATAGCCACCAGGATGCGCACCGACGACATGATCCCCATGATCGAAAAGATGGACCAGGTAGGCTATTGGTCCTTCGAGATGTGGGGCGGGGCCACCTTCGACACCATGCTGCGCTTTCTGGACGAGAATCCCTGGGACCGCATCAGGATATTCAAGAAGCACGCCAAGAAGACCAGGCTGCAGATGCTGCTGCGGGGACAGAACCTGGTGGGCTACAAGCATTATGCCGACGATATCCTGGAGCATTTCATCAAGAAGGCCGCCGACACCGGCATCGATGTCTTCCGGGTGTTCGACGCCCTGAACGATATCCGCAACATGGAGAAGGCCATCGTCACCGCCAAGAAGGCCGGGGCCACCGTCCAGGGAGCCTTAAGCTACACTTTGAGCCCGGTGCATTCCATAGACGGCTTCGTAAAGTTCGCCCGGGAACTGAAGGATCTGGGCTGCGATGTCATCACCATCAAGGATATGGCCGGACTGATATCACCGGCTTCGGCCCAGGAACTGGTGGGCAAACTGAAAAGCGAGGTGGGTCTGCCGGTCTGCCTGCACTCCCACTGCACCACCGGAATGGCGCCCACTTCCTATTTTGCCGCGGCCCAGGCCGGGGCGGATATTCTGGACTGCGCCATCAGCCCCTTCGGTTCCGGCACCAGCCAGCCGCCCACTGAGGCAATTGTGGAGATGCTGGATAACGCCGGATACGACCTGAAGGTTGATAAATCGCACTTTTTGGAGATCGCCGAATATTTTCAGGAGATAAAGGATACCGCCTACCAGCATCTGATCACCCCGGTGGCCGAGCGAGTGGACGTCCGGGCCCTGGTCTACCAGGTGCCGGGGGGCATGCTGACCAACATGGTCAGCCAGTTAGAAAAGCAGAATGCTCTGGATAAGTTCGAAGCGGTTTTAAAGGAGATACCCAAGGTCCGGGCCGAGCTGGGTTACGTCCCGCTGGTCACCCCCACCTCGCAGATAGTTGGCACCCAGGCCACCTTCAATATCCTGGCCGGGGAGCGTTACAAGATCATCATCCAGGAGGTCAAGGACCTCTGTAAGGGGCTCTATGGCCGCACCCCGGCCCCCATCGACCCGGTAGTGATGAAGAAGGCCATCGGCGATGAGAAGCCCATCACCGACCGGCCGGCAGATCATATCGCTCCGGAATGGGAGAAATGCAAAAAGGACATGGAGGGAATATCGGACAATGAGGAGGATATCCTCTCCTACGCCCTTTATCCGGCGGTAGCCAAGGAATATTTTGCCGTCCAAAAGGATCCCCTAAAAAAGAAGGCCCGCCAGGAATCCCTCAAGGTCGGGGTTCCCTCGCCCGAGGGACATCCCCAACGCCACTTTGTGATGCGGGTCAACGGCGAGGACTACGAAGTGGGTATAACAGAAATAGAATAAGATCGATAACAGTAGAGGATATCAAACGATGGATAAAAAAGTCGAGATCGGCGGCGGGCCGTTAAGCACCACCCTGGCCAAGGACACAAAATTCAACGGAACCCTCAAGGCCGAATCCGGCGTCAGGGTAGACGGTGAGTTCGAAGGGCAGTTGGAGACCAACGGGACTCTGGTAGTAGGCAAGGGCGGATTGGTGAAAGCAGAAATAAGGGTCAAGGATGCCATCATCGGGGGAAAAGTGGTGGGAAATATAACAGCCGCCAGCAAGGTTGAATTGCAGAGCGGCTCGGTAATGATGGGAGATATCAAAAGCCGT
>JGI24732J26686_1001223_pt1 | contig 10725 bp, 10 predicted proteins | sample EPASupsiteHSE623_FD_26686 | JGI IMG/M metagenome (IMG submission 26686)
AGAACATATCGAATCCTATAGCGTCTTCAAGAGATTTAAACCCAAGGGTTTCCGAATTATCTGCATGGATATTTCGCCCTGGGCGTGATCTGTTCCTTATGGCGCCGAGCGGGCAGCTGGCATCCCCCGAGCGGCCAACCAGCAGCGAGGCCCGGCCAGCCTGCCCGGCGACCGATGGACCACGATCAAGCAGATTCCTGCGAGACCGGATTCCTGCCAGGCATCCACGCCGCCAGGCTGCGCCCCTGCAGCTCTCATCGCATGGCTACCAGCCGCGAGCGACATTCCGCCTTAGTACATTTCCTCCGTGATTTGTTTTTTAATTGCTCTTAGTTTCTCCAAAGCCATCTTGCCTTTCGGCGTGATTTTATATCTCTGCCTTCTACCGGAGACTATTTCAAGAAGCCCTTTTCTGGTCATCAGACTCAGATAAGGGACGATTGAATCGAAATTCATGCATGTCTGGTAGACAATTTTGGTTTTGCCTGCGCTGGACTGTAGACAGATTTCCAGGATTTGAGTGATGATTTGGATCTTGCTTCTTCTAGGCATCAATATTTAAAAACCCCTTAAATAAATATAAAAGTTGCTGATTATGCATTTCTATGGATTCCCAGATTGCCAACAATATTGCTTTAATCCGAAGATTTCTGTTCGATCACAGGCAATTCTCACAGGATCGAAGACCAGCGACCGCAAGGCAGGAAATGGAATCGGACCAATTCGAAAGTCTGGCTCAAGCGGTTATCTTATTCCTCGCTATGTATTTGATTAGATCTTGGCCAAGCCTGGCGGTTTTCGGGACCTGATCTGCAATATCTTCAAGGGACGTGCCGCTATCTGCAAGAGCCGCTATCTCTTCCATAATGGCTTCATCCACGATGAAGTACTTGTCCAGGTCCTTTCGATGGCCGCACAGATCTCCAGATAGCATCTCTATGCCCTGAACATCCAGGAACATTCTGATGGCATCGGACATCGTCTTGTGATAAGAGCGCGGCAATTGTATCAGTCTCAGCCTTGGACATTTCTGCAAAAGGCTGAGGTAGTCTGTATTGCTGGCTCGGAATGCCAAGTGAATCATCTGTTCATGCGGATTGAGATTTTGAATCTCATCTCTTGAGCTAACTACTCGAAGTCTCATTAAACTCCCACTTCTCTAAATAATGAAGCTACTAATAAACATTTCTGATGGTCATTAGTCGTTAGCTCTAAAAATACTGATCTATTTTATTCTCGCAAGATGAATCCAAGTTGCCCATTGTGGGAAAAAGTTTTGCGAAAATTCATCAGATTATTAAAACACGCATGCTGGAATTCCGAAACATGCCGGCGGATCGAGGCAGCCTGGCGAGCACTCATGACCGCATATCGGCGGGTCGAAAGCATCCGGCATATCTAGGGCTGCCAACGAGCGAGCGAGGCCCGGCCATCCTGCCCCGCAACCATCGATCCACATGACCGGATTCCTGCGAGACCGGATTCCTGCGAGACCGGATTCCTGCGAGACCGGATTCCTGCGAGACCGGATTCTTGCGAGACCGGATTCCTGCCAGGCATCCACGCCGCCCAATGACCAATCCTTCTATGCCCTACGCGCCGGGCTGCATCCGGCTTTCATCAGCCCGGTCGCTTCGGCATCATCTCTGCGATCGCTCTGAGAGAATTTGGGGCACGCAAGCCTTTTAGCGTGGTTATGTAGATGAAGACACAGTCTCGCCTGGAGACCTGCAATCCACTCTCTCCAAAATCCGCAAGCAATTAGTTGCCCCAAGCCTGGGCAACCTTTTTGAGATCCTCGCCTGCAAACCAACCAACGTCAGTTCTTCCAATCCGGATCCATTCTGCAATAAATCGCAAAAGAAGCTATAGCAGCCGACCGCGTTCTGTACCAGCCGTTTATATCATAAAAAAGAGTATAGAATATACAAAAAGCCCTGCGAGGCATTGATGGAGGGAATGGATAAAAGTGCTATAGCATAACGGATAGCTGTAGATCAAATCTGCCCCGCTATCTGTTGGGCGAATAAGTGTATATCCATGAATATGAAACAGAATAGAGTATTATTGGCTATCTTGTTGACAATTATTGCAGCCTGGCCATTTGTTATTCAAGCAGGTGCAATTGGGACTCCATATCAGTATTCCCAGTTCTATAGCATGACTTCGGGAACAGCTCTTAGCAACGCTATCAGCACACCCCAACAGATTGCGATTGCAGGCAATACTCCCACGCATGTGTATCTAGGCGAAACGATGCAATCCGTCTCCTATACTCAATACCAGTCGACACCATCATCTACCGGAGGGAATTCGCTATGGATCAAAGGAACAACTGCCTGGACGCAATATGCCGTGGTCCCTCAGGGTGCAACCATTTCGTTGCTCGAAATCTCTTCTGCTGGGGGAACAGGATCAATTACCTTGGATGGTCAGACATATGGCAACAGTTATACGTTCTATCCAAATGGCCAATTTACTCTTAATACAGGAACAACTGGAAGACATATCGTATCATACTCAATAAATGGCTGGGAAAGCAACCAGATCGTGATCGATGTAGTAGCTGGAGAATCCTATTCCCAACCCACCTACTATCCTAGATATTATTATCCTGGTTACGATTGGTCCTATCCATGGATTGGCTACCCGAGCTACAAAGAGGCGGCCAATCCTCCGCAGAACCCACCAAAGAATAGTGATCCTGTAGACAAGGACAAGAAACCGGAAGGAAAGCCAGGAGAGAAGCCTGTAGACAAGGACAAGAAACCGGAAGGAAAGCCAGGAGAGAAGCCTGTAGACAAGGACAAGAAACCGGAAGGAAAGCCAGGAGAGAATCATGAATCAACGCCAAGTGAGAATCCTGGAACTCCAGGAACCAACTCCAATCCAACCGAAAATCCAGTGTCCTCAAATCCCAATCCAAGTGAGAATCCTGGAACTCCAGGAACCAACTCCAATCCAACCGAAAATCCAGTGTCCTCAAATCCCAATCCAAGTGAGAATTCTCGGCAAAGCCCAAGCGGGGCGATTAGACCGAATCCCAGCCCCAGCACGAATCCCACCGATGAGCCAAGCGGCATGACAATTCCAGGTGCTGAAAATGGATCTGGCCATCAGGATAGTGGGCAGACCCATCAAAATGGAAACCAGGGGACGGACAGAAACCGATGCGATTCAGGATATCACTTGGAAAATGGAAAATGCGTGCCGGACTAGCGAGCGCAAATGCAATAATCATCATCTGATGGATGGAGGCTGCAAAATTTCGACTGCCTCCATCCCGCATAAAATTTGTATAATTGTCGGTGGTTGTATTATTATATCAGGAAGCTTCGCCAACTTTGCGTCATTAGATGCCTTAAAATTGACAGAACCCTGCCCGACCAGCCTGCCCGGCGACCGGCGATCCACGCTCGACCAGACACCAACGAGACTGGATTCCCGGCTGGCGTCCATGTCTGAAAGGACGCGATATCTTTGGGCCAAGAAATTTTTCATTAGCAGGCAGGCTTCAGAAATCCTTATACGTCGAGAATGGAAGACTAAACAGCACTTAATAATGGAGATACATAATTTATGCCGGTGAAAACCCCTGAAGAAGCAGCGTCATTTGTGAGAAAATGGATGGAAGATCGCAAGTTTTTCAAGAATGACATGCACAAGGATAGCGCCCTCTTTTCTTATGAGGGCATTTCTGCGATAGGGGTAGCCTTCGCAATACAACAACCAAATGATTTGGTTCGGGTTATCGGAGTCACTGTAAGATTATTGCTGGATCCCAAACAGCAAAAGGCTCTTGCAGGTCTCGAAGCAAAAGACCGTTATAACTTCCTCAAAGAGCTTCGCAGTCGTCTTTTATTATTGGATCCTACGTATGTCCTCGGGCCGAGGGAAGATCTTATTGAGTGGGTGTTGCTCGTTAAGGAAATATCCTATGATGAATTGACTGAAGGCCGATTATTGGATGCAGTTGATAAAATGAATCGTGCAGTAATTTTCGCATCATCATTGATCACGGAAAAATTGGGTGAACCCGAAGAGGAGTAATTTTAATGATCGCTTATTCGGAGTCCAAAATAATAAAGAGTTATGGGAGAATAGCCCTTGAGCAAAACGGTATCAAACCGTCTCGCATTCTAGAGATTTGCCAGGGCGAAGCTATCCAATATATTCCAAAGGCTTCTAATCCAATGAAAAAAATTCGCATGTTGGGCGATAGTCCCGAAATTTGTGAATTTCCTAACCAAACATTCATTAATGCAGCAGACGAAAAGACTATCGAGAGGTATATCATGTCGATGGATCCCAATGGCCGTCTGGAGACTCAAGCCATCTTGGAAAATCAGGATGTTATGGATGCGCTGGAGCGAGCGGATTGCCAGTACAAAGAGGGCAGAGCAAAACCATTGCGTGCACTCATAAAGGACCTGGGGTTTGACGCGGATGCCTTACTCGATTGAGTACTCCGATGATGTTGAGGAGTATATCATATCGCAGTCGCCTGATCGCCAAAAGGTGATCTTTGGGCATCTTTTGCGCATGGAGAATTCACCGTTTAGAAATACCGAAAAATTAGAACCGCCACTTGATAGACTTTACAAAGCACGAATAGGCAATGATCGGGTGTTATTTAGTGTTCGGGGAAATGGCACCATTTATTTGGAATACATGGGTGACAGGAAAGATATCTACAAGAAAGCTCGACGCATGGAAACGAAAAGCAAGAAAATATAATGTGTAGTCCACTTGTTACCGATCGCATTCATGCAAATCGGTATGTATCTCTCCGGCCCAGTCAGCTCCGATTCGGATTCCCTCGTGCAACCACGCCAATAGGGGCCAGGTTCTATCGCACGAAAACGGCAAGCGTGCATCCAGCCTCTGGATCCGCCCGCCAGAAAGCATAAGAGGCCAGCCTGCCGGGCGAACGGTGATCCACATGATCGGATTCCTGCGAGACCGGATTCCCACGAGCGACACGCCGCCCAGGGCAGCACCTTCCGGGATCTGCCATCCGATGACGGGCTGCGGCTTGAAGTTGCATACGTGGTGTACTGAAAAACGCTAACCTCTAACGCAATAGATCTCTACTGCCAAATGAATCTCATGCATTCGATTCCTTTGATGATTTTCAGTAGTATTCATATGCGACCTGGCTCGATAAGCATGGCGAATATATCCTGAAGCTCTGAAGAGAAGAGGAACCCGACGTTAGATGCAAATCTTCGTTGTCGAAATACCTATATATGGATATTCCATAACCTTAGTTTGTATGAATAATGGCGATGCTCCCGGAAAAAGCTTTTTTTTAAAAAATTGCAGTACTAATGGTCCAAGAGTTTGTATTTGTTTTGCATTTTTTCTTATAGTTTTGCCTATTCTATTAGATATAATTTATATAAGCTTTTATGGAGTTAATATACCATATATGGATGAGTGGGAATTTGTTCCTCAAATCGATAAATTTTACAACAATAGTTTATCTATTAATGATATTTTCGCTCAAAACAATGAACATAGAGAAATTTTTGCTAGGATCATAATGCTCATCGCTATGCATTTTACACATTATAATACCGTGGCTGAAATGTATATCTCATGCGGCATCGCATCGCTTACTTTATTCATTTTATTTATCTTATATCAACAGCGATTTGGACTCACCTTGACCTCTCTTATAGGTTTTATACCAGTATCATGGATACTATTTGATTTTAGACAATTCGAGAATATATTGATGGGATGGACAATCCATATATATCTTGCAGTCTTCGGATTAATATTAGCAATTTTTTCACTAAAAAATACCGAAAAAATAGATAGAATGTTTATTTTGGCTATCCTCGGGGGTATAATATCCTCATATTCATTTCTAACGGGATTAGTTATCTGGCCATTAGGATTACTGTTAATTATTGCATCAAAAACAAAAAAGATTTCGTTGGGTGCTTTGTGGAGTCTAGCCGGGATTGTTGTATCGTGCTTATATTTTTATAATTGGGTTAAGCCTGGAGGGACTTCAATATTGTATTCAATCGAAAATCCACTAAAGAGTATCGCATATATGTTTATTTATATTGGATCATTTTTTGGAGTTAGAATTCATCCCTTTCTTGTATCATTGGCTCTTGGCATACTAATCGTATTGGCATCAATTATTTTTATAAATATTTTAATAAAAAATAATCTCTTGCAAGAAGCTTCAGAGTGGATAGCACTAATCGTCTTTTCTTTTGCATCAGCTATAATTACAACGGTAGGCAGAGCAAATTTAGGATTTGAACAAGCATTATCTTCGAGATATGTTACAATAAGCCTATTAGCTGTAATCGGATTATATTTAATTGCATTAAAACTAAATAGCATAAAAAAATATAAAATTTTATATAAAACTGTATTGTGTATCATTGTTTTTGGTTTAGTTGTTGGAAATATCGCCGGAATCTTTGCCGGAGAAGAAATGTCAGAATCAAGAGAGAAAATAGCGTTCAGTGTGCTTCATTTTACTAACGCATCGGATGAATCTCTAAACTATGCCTATCCAGATCACCGTTTTGTAAGGAATTGTGCCGCAATTCTCCAAAAGAATAGACTTAATGTTTTTTATACTAGTGCACCATAACGAAAGTATTAAATCATATAGAATATCTAGGATATAACTTGTGGCGAGAAAGACAATATTCCGCGTGAAATTGAAAATGGAAGAACGAGACTGGCTGAATAAGTACATCCGCTATGGGGAATCGTCCGCAAGAAGCTTGACTCGTGCAAGGATACTGCTCCTGGCTGATGAGGCTTTGCATCTAACCCACATCCCGCAGGTGCGCTATTAAAAGAGATACTACTTCTCATGCTTTCGATTCTGAATTTTAAAATTTAAGATATTAATAATATTTAAAATTTAAATTTTTAAAAGTTAACAGTTATTTGATTTGCATAATCTTTAATGACAGCACTCTGTATCCCACATCCCGCAGTAAGGAAATGCGAAATCATATTTTATTTTGACAAATCATAGATTAAATAATTCGCAAAAAGGTTATTGATGCAGTAAAATTGTCACAGACACTTTTTCCCTCGTATTTTAGCTTCTCTTTACTCGTGTTTACGCCATACAGAGTGCTGTCATTAAAGATTATGCAAATCAAATAAGTGCTAACTTTCGAAAATTTAAATTTTAAATATTATTAATATCTTAAATTTTAAAATTAAGAATCGATAACATGAGAAATAGTGGCTCTTTTAATAGCGCACCTGCGGGATGTGGGCTGTATGGCTTAAACACGAGTAAAGAGAAGCTAAAATGCGACGAAAAAAGTGTCTGTGATAATTTTACTGCATCAATAACCTTTTTGCGAATTTATTAATCTATGATTTGTCAAAATAAAATATGATTTCGCATTTCCTTACTGCGGGATGTGGGATATATACTCAGTTTGCTCATAAAATAAATAACAATTTGAAAAATGATTCCGGGGCACATCTCAAAATTCCGGACGTCATTTGAAAATTAGTCGTAATCACACTATTGGCAAAGCGGTTCAACCGGATGCAAAATGGTTTGACCTTTACCTTGACAAAGGCTAAATTTCTATTTCTCACGGCAAATAGAAATGTCATGTCCCGACTTTCAAGTATTGGGCCGATGCTGGATTGTGGTAGTTTGGATAACTTATCTGCCGATATATGCGCTGAAAAAGTGCGCCAGAGGTCTGCATACTTTGGCTGTTAGATCCCGATGAATCTCGCATAGTTGCAACTCTCCGGCATCCGCTTCATTTGAAGTGCAGGAGATCAATCTTAACGGCGACGAAAAGAATCTCATCAAGCCCAATTTCGTGAACGACTAGGCAATTTCAATCGTGGCCGCCTCTTTTGCGGTTTGGAGGGCAGAAGGAGCCGATCACCGGAAATTTTGTGAAGCGGTCCCTCTCGGTATGCCGCACAAATTCCCTGGCAACCGATGCCGCGTGCGTGGAAGTAATGGCTGGCTCTGTAGCAGCTATTCCTCACCTGGCCTAGCCGGGAAGCATAACCTCGGTGCTCTGAATTTCGCGGTAGCTGGAGTGTGAATTGAGGACGTTCGTCATGATTGTGATATGCTGCTACAGCTTCTCACCTTGGACTTCGGCTTGCATCTTTGGCCCGGAGCTGCCCCTGGGGGTTATGCAGATACAAAGTAGCTAAGCCCGAATTCCTGATTACGGGTGCATAGGCTGCATGATATGTGTGGAAACCCGCCGCCGGGGCGATCTGTACTACAAGATGAGAAATGCCCGTGTATTTCAGGTAGCAAAGGCCTTCTACTACCTTACGAGTTGAGGCGTTTGATGGGAAAGATTGAAGAATTAGAGCCCAAAACTATACCAAAGAGCAAAATGCTTATTTCGATAATAATTCCAATTAAGGATGAACCGGCAATTCAAGGGCTTGTGGATACAATAAACTCAATGATAATGCAAAATCACGAAATAATAATAGTCGATAAGAGCAAGGTTAAGCCCAATATTAAGGACGCCCAGCTCTTGACTCAGGAGTCGGATGGTTTGGGCAATGCATTTTTGGAAGGATTATCACGTTCAACCGGGGATATAATCGCTCTCATGGATGGTGATGGCTCCCATAGGCCGCAAGATCTTCTCAGAATGCTGGAGAAGATTGATGAATATGATATTGTATTGGGTTCCAAGTTGGTCAAAGGTGGAATGAGTTGCGATACACCAGGCAGAAAGATCGTCACTCTTGCCTTTGCATGGATAACAAGGCTGATCCTGTGGGTAGATATAAAAGACCCGATGACTGGACTGATGCTAGCAAGAAGAGATGTATTTAGAAATATTAAGCTCAAGCCGCGAGGATTTAAAATAGTAATAGAGATCGTATACAAATCGAGGGCCAAGACACTTGAAGTCCCCATATCATTTTGTGAGCGAATGGATGGTTCATCCAAGGCGGGATTTAATTGGAACGGGCTCAAAGAATCGTGCAGGATCATCCACATTCTATATGAACTAAAATGGGGACGGATCTGCGGCCATTGGTGAAATTTGGGCCGAGATTGGGAAATGCTATACTTTTATGGATTTTTAATGAAATCACTAAAATCTGCTCTCATTGATAACTGGCAGAATCTCTTCAAATTCGCTTCAGTTGGCGGCAGTGGGGCGATCGTAAATTTGCTCAGCCTTTGGTATCTGACAAATTACTGCAGCTTGTTTTATATGTGTTCGGCCCTAATTTCAATAGAACTCAGCATACTATGGAACTTTGCCTTAAATACCAAGATCACATTTAATTATAAATTTGATGACACAAATCGTATATTCCATTCATTGGTCCTTTATCATTTGGCGTCTTCTATCGGTATCCTTATAAATTTAGCCGCGCTTTATGCCTTTACAGAATTTATTAAAATTCATTACATAATATCTGAGATAATTGCTATCGCTCTTGCCTTTGTACTCAATTATATAATGAGTATAAAATATGTATGGAATAAAAGAACTTAAGTACCAGCATGCTCTGGGAATTCCTAACTGAATGAAATATGAAATATGGTATGTGTTTGGCTGCCCAGTAATCAGTCGATGGATGGTGATTTCAGCTTCTAGTGGTTTTAATATATCTTAGCCAGCATTATTTAATACTCGACATCATTTGGCTTTGTAGCCGCCAAAACGTCTCAGGAAATTAGCGACATAGCAAAACGCAAAATTGACTAGTAGATGTTGATTATGGCGAGCTAAACACATACGAAATATGTAGCAGATTAGATCATGCAAGGATGTTGCCTTGATGGTGGACTAGATAACAAACGAGAGTCCTTTGCTCCAGAATACCATTAAGCATCCCTGAAATAGTGCTAAAATAATAGTCAGAACTTTATCGATATCGTGTTGCTTGATTAATTCAGCCAAAACGATGAAAATTGGGAAAACTGCAAGAGCAAAGAGAGGCATTGAGCCAAATCCGGATAACATTGGATTTAGCAGCGAGTACATACAAAAATTAAATAATATGTTCTAAGCTTTCTATTATACACGATTACGACGGTGCCGAATATTGTCAGAAAAGTGGCGGCTGAATATCATCTCGTCGGCCCGGTCAAGGCGGATGGTGAAGCCTATTTCTCAGAAAGCCCGACAACGGTATCCACCATCGCGCATATTTAAATTATTCTTTCAACTCGCGAAGATCCCCCTCATCCCCACGCTCGTGTCGAAATACTTCAGCATTTTTTTCAAAAAGAAAACCTCATAAACCAGCCCATCCAAAGACATCTTGGCCCTAAAAATTGCCCCCTGAAAAACCGTTTTGGCCAAGCCGAAAATTCGCCAAATTTTCCGCCCGAAGATGTATATTACGGTAATTGTCGTTTCCTCGGCTAAAAGGAAAGCTTCGCGATCCACGAAGATATCAGGACAATCAATACAATCAGGACAACCATGCACTTAGGCAAATCATGCGATGCTGGTGGAAAACTCGAATTTGAACGCCTGGTGATCAATAGCCGAATCCGTGCTGCTTTGACCGCCACGATGCAGGATCTCATGAATCGTCCGTATTGGCCAAAATTGTCACGGCTTAACCTGTCAGGCATTTTCAGGTTAGCCGGACAATATGTTTCATCTCTTATTGGCCACCATCCGATTGGTTACATGAGTTGAGCAATAACCACAACGACCAGGAAGAGACCGGCCAAAATGGCGACGATGTTCTTGG
>JGI24732J26686_1001228_pt1 | contig 10673 bp, 13 predicted proteins | sample EPASupsiteHSE623_FD_26686 | JGI IMG/M metagenome (IMG submission 26686)
GAGGAATGGNTAACTGGTAAAACCTATTTATCTATGGACGAGGAGTAATGGCTTCTGGATACAGGGCATCTACGAAATTACAGCATTTATGGGACACTGCCCAGACAGCTGGCGTGATCTCAGCAAGAGCCGTAATGAGCTACATCATCATGGCATGAAAGAGGACGAAGTAGTCATAAAAAACAGAGATCAAAATGCTTCAACGATTGTTGATATTTGGGCAACTTTAAAGGAGCATCTCGAAGACGATGATTTCTGGAATCCTGCTTTTGGTGGAGGTTCTGGCAAGGTACTTGTATCTTCATTAGGGCTTTCTCCGGGTTTGCTATATTCCGCATTGAAGAACGTTGAGCCAGAACAATGTCTACTTATAACCTCTGAGAAGGCATTATTTTCACTTGAGGGGGTAATAAGGCGTTCTGAATATACTGGGACCTATACTACTTTGACCATGAATGATCCGTGGTCCGGCTTTGGAGAAGCAAACGATTTAGTTATCAGGGCAAGGGATTGTTTAGTTTCTGCAGATGAGGTGATCTGTAATGCTACTGGAGGGACGACAGCTATGCAGTATGCTATCCAACAGCTTGCGGAATCTGCAAAGAGTCTAGGTCGAGATGTTAGATGGGTCGCAATGATTGATAGACGGCCGCCTGAGAATCAAAGAGCTGAGCCATATGTCGTTGGAGAAATGATGGACCTTAAGAGGGGAACTAGCTATGATTGAACTTGTGGCAAGATTCCGGATCGTGACTCCTTTATTCATGTCAGGATCGGATAAATCAAAAGCAGAGCTTAGAGTGCCAAGCATAAAAGGAGTTCTGCGATTTTGGTGGCGTGCTCTCGCACTTGGAAGACTAGGTTCGGTTGATAAGGTACGAGAGGAAGAGTCGCGTATTTTCGGAAGCGCAGGAAACGATGTTGGTCAAGCGAGGGTGCATCTTAGACTAAAGCTGCCTAAGAACGTAGACCAATATAAAGACCAAATACTCAGTTACTCCGATGGGGAGGTAGTCGGTCCTGGGGCTCGATACCTAGGATATGGCGTAATAGAGGCGGTCCCAAGCAAGAAAAGGAATACTAGAGAAGGCCAGGTTCTTCGTTCGTGCTTGAAATACCCGTTTGAAGGGAGTTTGAACATCCTCATCAAGCCTAACACTAGTGAAGATGATATCAAAAACATAGCTTCGGCACTAATTGCCATGAGCCTTTTTGGAGGATTAGGCTCTCGGTCACGCAAAGGCTATGGATCATTTAACCTCTTGGAGCTGAAACTTGGAGATAGAATACTCTTTACGATGCCCAAAGACATCGAAGAGCTAAAATCAAGAATTGAATCGCTATTTAAAGATTATAATATAAAGGCTCAATCGGGGCTACCTCCATACACAGCATATAGCATTTTGACCCGAGTGGATATCATCGATAAGGGGTCAGATCCTCTGCGGTTACTTAACTCCATTGGGGAAATGATGCAGCTGTATCGAAGTTGGGGAAGAAATGGCAAAGTAAATGAAATGCCTTCGGAAAGAAATTTCAAATTTGACCACGACCTTGCTGCGGAAGCCATCACAAAGACCGTTGAAACTCATCCGCGACGAGTAGTTTTTGGTCTTCCTCATAACTATTATTTCTCAAGTTATCAGGAAAAGGTAGATGTAAAGCCGGCAAAACGAGAACGTCGTGCAAGTCCATTGTTTATCCATATCCAGGGGCTGGCCAATGGTCAATATGTAGCGGTGACTATGGTTATGCCCGCTGAGTTCCTTCCAAAAGGAGAGAAAATTAAGGTCAATAAATCCCTTGTATCTCTGAGCATCGATTTCAAGGTTATTGATGACTTTTTGGATGGCAAGAGAAGATCAGGTCATTCTCGATTTCCAAATATAGTGAATGCAATTCGGCCTAAGATACCGGCAGCAGTCGGGGCGATAAAATGAACGATAAAATTTACTTCAGCCTAGGGCCCGTACAGGGGTTCGTAGCCCAAGCCCGGCGAACTCGTGATCTTTGGAGCGGATCATTTCTATTATCATACCTGGCAGGATGTGCTATCAACGAGGTTCTTACAAAAGGCGGGAAAATCACAGTTCCAGATGTCAACGAGGATGAACTGCTCGCTTGGATAGGCGGATCAAGAAAGGGAGATGCCCCCATGATCGGATCTCTACCAAACCGGTTCGAGGCAATTGCCAGCAATCCAAAGGATGTAGCAGATTCTGCCGCTAAGGTAGTACAGCAAAAATGGGAACAGATCGCCCAAGCCGTATGGGATGAATTCCTGACCGGTGTAGCAGAGAATGGAAGAAATACCAAAGTCATCTGGGACCGTCAGATAAAGGGATTCTGGGAGATATCTTGGGTTATTGGTCCCAATATCTCATTGATGAACTCCAGAAAGAACTGGAGGACATGTAGACCTTCCGAAGAGGGTGGCGATCACTGTACCATGATGGGTGATTGGCAGGAGCTTTCAGGTTTTATCCGGTCCCATGAAAGGATAAAACAAAATGGATTCTGGAACCGGGTCCAATCCAGGGTTGGCAAACTTGATCTGCGAGAAAACGAGCGACTCTGCGCTATGGCCTTAATAAAGCGGCTATTCCCAAAGGTTTCAGGGGATGCAATAGGCTGGAAAATCGAAGCAGAAAATTGGCCATCTACTCCCTATATAGCTGCAGTTCCATGGTTGAATCAGGTTATGGGTATTGCTGCGAGTGATGCAAATAATTATGCAAGTGATGTTTTAAAAACCGCTCAAGGTGCGAAACGAAAGGGGATTTCAGGAAAGATTGGATTGCTAAGCGATCGGAAAGCTGAGCCTTTCCTAAACCTCGATGGCAATTTCTACTTTGAGAGTGCGCTGGCCGATAGTGGGAGAACACCTCTCGATGGCACGCCATTAGCTCTCGATATTAATGGTGAAGAACCTGCAGAGGTTAAAAAGAAGCGAGAAGAACTCCTGCGTCTGCTCAATAGATTGGGAGACAAGGTTGGCAGCAGGCCGTTTTCATTCTATGCCATGCTCCTGATGGATGGAGATAATATGGGGAAGCTGATCGGGGAAAAAGGCGGAGAACCAATCAGCAAAGCCCTTTCCATATTCACGGGAGCTGTCCGCAATACTGTGCAAAAGCATAACGGTGTCACCATCTATGCAGGAGGTGATGATGTTTTAGCCATGCTACCTATGCCTGATGCTATAGGCTGCGCCTTAGCTCTTTCTAAGAAGTACGTGGATTCCTTTAAAGAATCGATTCCGGAAGTCGATGCAACGATCTCAGCGGGACTCGTATTCTCGCATTATCATATTCCGTTGAGATCGGTGATGGAAGAGGCCCACCATATACTGGACGACGTTGCCAAAGATCAGAATGGTCGTGCCAGCATAGCTGTCAGCGTCTTGAAGCCCAGTGGAAAGTATTGTCAGTGGACAGCAACCTGGGATCGTCTGATAGGAGAGAATGGAACAATGCCCGTAGATGACCTTGTATCCCGCGTTCAGGCTGGAGATAAGAAGCAGTTCTCTACTTCGTTCTTTTACAGCCTCAGGGATGACCTATCAATACTCTCAGAAGACCCTCTTTGGAAACCAGGTAGTTATGGAGAGCTGGTAGAGGGTCTTGACCCAGTTCGTTTGCTGACTGCTGAATACATGAAATCGAGAGAACGAACAGTAACCAGAGAAGAGGCAGAAGAACGAGTAAAAGCTCTTCTGGAGCTGAGCTACAAGTCCCATAGAGCAACAGGTCCCAAAAGTAATATTCTGAATGCCGATGCGGCGATGTTGATCAAGTTCCTTTCTCAAACCGCAGATGGAGGGATGGAATGAGTTTTAAGATGTACAAGCTGACTCCTGTAGATACCCTGTTTTTCCGTGACGGCAGGCCTTACAACCAGGGGGAATCCAGTTCGACCGATGTAAAAAGCCTATTTCCTCCCTTTGCCGTAACAATGGTTGGAGCTTTGAGGGCCTCGCTTTCAAGAGGATTGGGCTGGAATGGAAAAGGCAATTGGTCTTCTGAGATCAAGAAGAAGCTGGGAGACGGCCAGGACTTAGGGCCGATGAAGTTTAAAGGACCATATTTGATCAAAGGCCAGGAGGTTCTTTTCCCAGCCCCATTGAACCTCCTAGGAAAAGTATCCGAGACTGAAAAAGGCAAATGGTCTCAGCTTAACCTTTTGCATCCTGGAGAAGAAGTTGATTGTGATATAGGCGATAAGGTTCGGTTGCCCGCTTTAAAAAACGCTATAGGAATGAAATCTCTTGATGGATATTACCTAACATCCTGGGATTTAGGAGTTGTGCTAGAGGGAGGCGATCCAAGCAAAGTGTATGTGTTTAACTGGAATAGGATTCCAGGAAAGGACGACGGACGACTCAGAGAATTTCTAATGAATAAATTTAGCTTTGAGTGGGCAAAAACCGCACTAATTGGAAAAAGCAGCAATGGTAAGACTATCAAAATATCTACCGGTGAAAAGTCCCTTTTACTAGAACTCGATGACAAAAAAACTAAAGTAACCTTGGAAATCGATGGCAGTATTATTGAGGAATTCACAGTAATGATTGAAAATGGTGAGCTAAACATATACAGCAAAGTTAATCCAATAAAGGGGAGTGATCTCTGGGATTTCGAATATCTTGTAGGCATTCAGAGGAATTTTGAGACCAGGACAACTGAAGAAGGTTTGATGTATTCCAGGTCAAGGGTCAGATTGAGTTCAGGAGTTGGTCTGGCTGTAGGAATCGAAGGATTGGCAGATGGCATGGAGCTTCTATCGCCATTACCATTTGGGGGCGATGGAGGTTTGGCTTATGCAGATCCCATCAATATTTCAATCAAGATCCCAGACGCACCTAATTTAGAGGCTTCAAGCGATGGGAAGATTCAGTTCACGGTTACCCATCTTACGCCTGCTTATTTTGAAGGCAAATGGCCTGGACCAGGAGATGAACTGCCAGGCATCTCTGGTTCTCAGGTTGTTTCAGCCTGCTTGGAACGTCCGGTCAGAATAGGTGGATGGGACTCGGTTAAGAGAGAGCCGTTGCCACTTAAACCATTCTTGCCAGGAGGTTCGATCTGGTTCTGCGAGGCTCATAAGGACAATGCTGAGAAGATAAGGCAGTGCAATGGTCAGCATTTAGGAAAATATAGCGAGTACGGTTTTGGCGAGATCGCTATTGGTCAATGGATAAATGAGAACTAATGGGTGATCATATGAAGAGTATTATCATTGGAATGCTAGCAGAAACACCAGTTCATCCTGGTGCAGGCCGATCAACAGGTTTTGTTGATTTGCCTGTGGCGCGGGAATCGATTACCGAGTATCCTGTGATTGTAGGATCAAGCCTCAAAGGAGCTTTGAAAGATAGAGCCAGAGAGATGTGGCCAGGAGAAAAGGGCGAGAATGGGAAAGCAAAAGCCCAAAGCGACCAGGTAGCAAAGGCATTTGGTCAGCAGGACGGTGCTGGAAACCTAATAGTTTCAGACGCACGCTTGCTGCTGCTCCCAGTTCGCAGTCTCACAGGACAATATAAATGGGCGACCTGCCCCTACCTGCTGGAAAGGTTAAGCAGGGATATTCAACGATCTGGAAAAGGAACCAAGTTCAAGACCCCCAAGACCGATAAGAAGCCTCTGAAGGGGCATGTGCAGGCAGGTGGAACCGGAAACCTCTTCCTGGAAGAGAGAGAGTTCAAAATAGATGGAAAAGCAGATGGCTCTATCATAGAATCAATCAGCCAGCTAGTTCTTCATAAGGCGGCAATAGAGAGACTGGCAGAACAGCTGATTGTGTTAAGCGATGATGACTTCAAGTGGTTTGCCAGCTATGGCCTTCCCATCAATGCACGTAATGTCCTGGATGAGGATACAAAGACCAGCCTGAACCTCTGGTATGAGGAGACATTGCCCCAGGACAGTCTATTCTATACCCTCTTCTTAGAGCGTGGAATCGGGGCTATTGACCTGGTTAAAACCATGGTAAATGACAGATCTTATCTGCAAGTCGGCGGAAACGAGACCGTTGGGCACGGCTGGTTTGCATTGAAACTACTGGAGGAGTAAGATGCCTGACCAAACCCTGGGACAAAGGCGAGCTGCTCATGCTTTAAAGGCGATAAATGCATTAGCGGAAAAGAAAGATTACGGCAACTTCGGGAGCTACGTTCAGCGTCTGCCAGCAACTATAGTGATGAATGGTCTTGGTCAGGCCATGGCCGGGGAGCTGGCAGCAGCAAGACTTGGCAAAGGGGCCGGTATGAGCGTTGATGAAAGATCTCATAAAACCCTCTTTGATTTAGTAGGGGGCTGGCTTAAAGAGAGCGGCGTTTATTCCAAGGATAAGGACCTCATGGCGTCTATTGTTCAGAGCAACCAGGAAATGTATGTTCTGGCTCAAGCTGAGGCCCTCGCCTATCTCGATTGGCTCAAAAAGTTTAGCCAGGCTTATTTGAATGGTGGTTAAAGGATGGTTCGTCCCTTATTTAGAACAGAGACTAAGCTGGCTGATAGACCGCCTCAGAGCAACGCAGGCCTCTGGTATGATAAGTTCTGTGACCAGTGGTTAGAGAACTGGGACGGCCTGGGCGACAGTGGAAAGAGGAACTGGATCAATGGAGTGACCAATGGATCTGTGGGGGATGATCGCCAGATCAATGAGGCTGTGGGACGTCGCATAGAGCTGCTAAATAAGTGCGGCGGGATCGCCCTTCATCTAGAAACTGAAGGGCCGTTTGTCACAGGTCTTGGAAGAAATCATCCGGTGGAAAACGGATTTGCCTGGCATCAGACTCTTGGAACGCCTTACCTTCCAGGCTCTTCGGTTAAAGGTATCGTGCGATCCTGGGCAAAGGTCTGGAAGGAAGAGACGGAAGAGAACATAAACAGGATATTTGGTCCCAGAGGTTCGGATACCACTTCGGCTGGTTCTGTTATCTTTCTGGATGCTATACCTGTGGGTTCGATACAGCTCAAGGCGGATGTTATGACACCTCACTATGGACCTTATTATCAGGGCAACGAGCCGCCTGCTGACTGGCATAATCCCGTTCCTGTTCCGTTCTTGGTAGTTGATGCCGGACAGGAATTCCTCTTTGGCATGATGCCCAGGCGACCTCAGGACCAAGAAGACTGCAAGACTGCATCGGAATGGCTCAAAGATGCATTATCGTATATTGGAGGCGGAGCCAAGACTGCCACGGGATATGGCAGGTTTGAGTATTTTGTACCCAGGTCCCCATGCATGGATTGGTTAGATAAGGAGCTTGAACGGCTGGCAAAAGAATATAATAAATCTGCTTCCGAGGTCCTGACTAAGGTGCCGATGAAGGTTGCTGAGACCTGGAATAAGATTGGTGATTCCAAGCTCAAGGAGGAGGTACTCGGGGATATCAAGAGCCGATATGGCGAACTATGGGACCATCCACCAGGTGGACTTAAGAAGGCTAAAAAGATATATGAAGCAAAACCAACAGGAGGCTCTTAGCTAAGAAGACATTGCTCTGTTAGCAGAAGAAAGGTTGCAGAGATCTTTGATAGTTCTGGGAGCAGGCCCCCTATAGTCCAGGGCCATCCGGACCAGACGGATGGATAGGGCCAGATGTAAATGAGCTGATGTGATGCACTGGCCTTAGACCGTGGTCTTTACCATGTCTGAAAGGACGTGGCTCCATTGAAACCAGATGCTGTTTTTATTATAATCGATGTGTTGAACGGCTTACCATGACTGGAAAGTCGTGGCTCCATTGAAACAGGAGGACACTGGATGGCTCTGGATGTCAATGATTTTATTACCATGGCTGAAAAGTCGTGGCTCCATTGAAACGCCAATATGAGGGGTTCATCGGCTTGGGTTTGAGATCCATTACCATGGCTGAAAAGTCGTGGCTCCATTGAAACTCCAGGTATTGATCACATCACTATTCAAGAAAGCAGTATTACCATGGCTGAAAAGTCGTGGCTCCATTGAAACTAATCGTTTCTTTTTTAATCAATCTCTCCAGGATGACATTACCATGGCTGAAAAGTCGTGGCTCCATTGAAACATGGAAGCCAAACGTAGGCACCTGGTAGAATTTTTCTATTACCATGGCTGAAAAGTCGTGGCTCCATTGAAACCAGGGGGCGAAGCAAAGAACTACAAGACTACTACGATTACCATGGCTGAAAAGTCGTGGCTCCATTGAAACTCGTGACCGGTTTCCCGATCATCAGATCTATCCGAACCTTACCATGACTGAAAAGTCGTGGCTCCATTGAAACGCCGATAAGACCCAGAATCTCTTCATTCTTCCCGTGATTACCATGGCTGAAAAGTCGTGGCTCCATTGAAACTCCATCTGGAATTCCGAAAACTACTATTCCAAACAATATTACCATGGCTGAAAAATCGTGGCTCCATTGAAACTTATCAGCAAAGTAAATATAAAGCAAGAATGATATATTACCATGGCTGAAAAGTCGTGGCTCCATTGAAACCCGAAATACCGGCCAAAAAAATTATTCAGTATGTTATTATTACCATGGCTGAAAAGTCGTGGCTCCATTGAAACTCCATTTACTCCAGCCTCTGCGCCAAGCATAGTCGCATTACCATGGCTGAAAAGTCGTGGCTCCATTGAAACACCATTGCCAGAGCTAACATCTTTTTCATTGATATATTACCATGGCTGAAAAGTCGTGGCTCCATTGAAACCACGCCAATACCATCATGGCATATTTCTTGTAAATCGCATTACCATGGCTGAAAAGTCGTGGCTCCATTGAAACAGAATTCAATTGCCAATATAATTAATATTATAAATATTACCATGGCTGAAAAGTCGTGGCTCCATTGAAACGTTATGGGTTTTAATTATCTTGAAATCGTATTCACCATTACCATGGCTGAAAAGTCGTGGCTCCATTGAAACGTCATTCCAGGGAGCGGCCTGCGATAGAAGAGCATATTACCATGGCTGAAAAGTCGTGGCTCCATTGAAACCTTTGCCGCTATGATAAGCAGCAACCCTACTACCAAATTACCATGGCTGAAAAGTCGTGGCTCCATTGAAACCTTTAAGTTCAGGTGTTATTTCAAAAGGAATATCCCAAATTACCATGGCTGAAAAGTCGTGGCTCCATTGAAACTTCTATATGCCCCATACGGGTATCAAGGTTTCCTAAGATTACCATGGCTGAAAAGTCGTGGCTCCATTGAAACCCGGCAACTTCGTAGCTTTTGCAAAAAGGTATTCGTTATTACCATGGCTGAAAAGTCGTGGCTCCATTGAAACTCCATCAGATTCTTCAGATATGCTTCGATCTCATCAAATTACCATGGCTGAAAAGTCGTGGCTCCATTGAAACCCATTATGAGGCACGTTGAATACTACGCTTATCAGTGTATTACCATGGCTGAAAAGTCGTGGCTCCATTGAAACGTCCTGTGAACCTTTACATCCATTTCCATCCCGTTTACATTACCATGGCTGAAAAGTCGTGGCTCCATTGAAACTATCCCATTCATTATATATCAGATCAGACTTTCTGAATTACCATGGCTGAAAAGTCGTGGCTCCATTGAAACGCCATATTCCGGGTCTATATCATTCTGCCATCCTTCGCATTACCATGGCTGAAAAGTCGTGGCTCCATTGAAACGGCATATCAAAGCTGGGATAATTTAAGGAAGATATTTCTTACCATGACTGAAAAGTCGTGGCTCCATTGAAACGCCGCATCTCCGTTAAACTGTGTTGCAGAAGTACTGCTTATCATGACTGAAAAGTCGTGGCTCCATTGAAACGCGGTTGAGAGATGAGAATCGCCAATAAGCACTTCCCCGGAATCACTTACCATGTCTGAAAAATCGTGGCTCCATTGGAACATTCTATGCGCCAGAGCCATCAGATATATCTATTGAAAAAGGGAACTGATAGCAATGACTACATTGCGTTACAAGATTCTGCTCAGAAAAGAGGAAGACGGGACTTATACAGTGATTGTGCCCTCACTCCCGGGTTGTCTGACTTTCGGGCGCACCGTTGAAGAAGCCCTGGCCATGGCAAAAGAGGCCATTGAAGGCTTTATAGCGTGCATGAGAGAACGCGGTGAAGAAGTGCCCATCGAAACCGATGAATCACTTATTTGCACCGTTGCAGTTGAAGCTAATGCCTAATCACTGCGAAAAATGACTCAATGACGCCTAAACTGCCCTGCGTCTCACCCGAAAAGCTGGATAAGCTGCTCCAAAGATGTGGTTTCAGGCTTGAAAGGATCAGCGGTAGCCATCACTTTTATCATAACCCGCAGACTAAGAGGTCAACAGTCATTCCCTTTAATGGAAAGGAAGTTCCTAAAGGGCTATTGAATGAAATCTTGAAGGAGGCGGGCATAAGTCGTGAAGAGGTGCTATCTGCAGATGATGCCTTTCATGATGCCGGGCAGTCTGAAGCACGGTGGCAGGCCTTTGAAAGAGATCAGAGGCTCCATCGGGTGCTGGTTGAGCTGCCCGAACCAGCCTTCTCCAAACTTGAGAGGCTGGCCCGACAGCGCAGGAGAAACGTTGCCCATATCATAGGTAAGTAGGCAGGAGACCCCTCTCCTTTAGGTGAGGGGAGGAATGCCGTACCTGCTCCAATATACCGATATCATGAAATATCATATATAATATAATACCTGCCTGAA
>JGI24732J26686_1001250_pt1 | contig 10549 bp, 11 predicted proteins | sample EPASupsiteHSE623_FD_26686 | JGI IMG/M metagenome (IMG submission 26686)
TTTTTCAAAATCATTTGTCCATGAAAGCCCTCGGGGACGATAACCTTCACCCTCACCACAAACACCCCTATAGACAATTAGCGGATAATTCCCACAAAAAATACCGCCAGAGCGATAAAGAACCTCTCTATCACACAATTTAAACAGAAATTTTAGCGTTTTAACATCCCAAGCATGTAAATTCGCATGACACGGCACATAGGCATTGAATAACGCTATTTCATACACACCAAACAGGAGCAGAGAAGGCGCATTGTCGAAAACGAATGCCATTCTATCTTCTTGATCCAGTGTAAAAATTATACCAGCAATATCACCATCCTCCAGATACCTAACCCCTAAATTCTTAAGCGAATCATTTAAAAGACTAAGATCAAATTCCTTAGGATCAACTATTTTCCTTTCGATGTTTTTCAATCGAGCATACTTTTCAACCCACAGCCTAAACAACTGAGGTTGATATTTAACACTTGCGCTTTTAAAATAATTTAAAACCACTAAAACCTCTCGAAAAATATATACCAGACCACAACACTTACCACATCTCAACACAAAAAAGTAAAATGGTAAGATTCACCAAAGAACCAGCTTCTGTTAAACGTATCTGCCTTGTATTCGCTTAACCTGAGCCAATCCCTCATAAAACTTACTCTAATCCACTTCTAGTTAAATTTCAATCTTAGCCCACCCCGGATACCCCTCAGGCACGCGTCCTCCTCCCCTCCCTGGGCCGTTTTCAAGGGACCAGGGCCAAATCCCCACCCGCTCCCCAAAATCGCAGGGCGACCCCGCCCCGGCCCAATGCCCGTTTTTCGCCGCCGCCCCGTGACCGGCCCCGTGGCCCAGGATACCTTTTCCGGGTCCCATCCCTGGTCCACGAGGTGAACATGCCGACCGAAGCAAAACCGCACGAGATTCCGCCTGAAATTCTGGAGGAGATCGTCCAGCGGTTTCGCCCCATCGAGCAGCTTTTTGACGTCATGGGTGCGGCGGATGCTGGGGTTCAAGGCGTCTTTGTGCGCCAATGGGCTGAAATCGGCATGCACCTCGCGACAAGCTTTCGGGAACACCTCGACCAGATGGTTGCAACATCCAGGAACGACGATTGAAGCTCTGGTAGGCCATCTACTTAAACGGAGGGTTGACATGATGCTTTTCGAATTCATTGCCGGAATCGCCTTAGGAGCTGTCGCTGGTGGCGTCATCAAGATGATCATTCATGGTGGCGGTGCCATTGTTGGCCGGGACAATGTTCGTAATGCAATCAACAAAGAAGAGAAGAACGTCCGTGGCCGGTTCAACGACCTGAAGGTCACCAAGGATGACCCGAAGTTCTACGAGTAACCGCGAACTTACCCCGAGGGAGAACTTGCCATGGACGACTGGCCGATCATTTTCAGCTACACCCGCGCCCAGGCCATCGCCGACGGCGTCCTGATCGACGTCACCGCCCAAGCAGCCGAGTTGGGTTTCAAGGTGCACACGGTGGTCACCGACCATCTATATAATAGGTATGTGGTGCCGCCGGCCGGACTGGAAGGCGAAGGGCAGTCCGTCGAAGGACGCCTCCAGGACTTGCTCTTTCGCACCCTGCTCGCGGCTAAGGCTATCAGGGATAGCGACCGTGTCGAATTCGACGTCCTGTTCCTCATGCAGCCCGGCAAATGGGATAAGGCCCATATCGTGGCGGCCATCGGCCCGGGCGATCATGGCGAGCCGGTGATGACAATCATGCTGCCCGAGGACGACTAGAACTGACTGAAACGACATGACAAATGGTTTGTAACGACACGCACTAATTTCAGACGAAATTACGGTGAAATCGCTGCGTGACTTTTTGAACCAAACTGTGAAAGTGGAGCTAATACAAGCAAAATATTTCAAAAAGAATGACCCAGTGGAAAATCAAAAAGTCTCAACTCGGAATTTTGAGCACTGACCTTGAAAAAACAAGGGGTGAGTGGTAAATTTATGTTTTTACTTGATCGGTCAATATTACAAGAGGGTGCCCTGAGGAGCGGTCTTGGACATCGCGTTTAAGCCATGCTCACGCAAAAAACACAATAAATCAACTAAAAGGCCATCACTTTTTAGTATGATCATATTTTCTCCGAGGGAACCCCAATACGTTCAATCTTTTCAGAAACGCTGAATATTCTAGACCAGCATGCTCCGCTGCTTTTCGTCTGGTTTTATATTTGTCAAGTAAATAATTATAATATTTTGCAAGCAATTCATCTTCTTTCAGACCAAATAAATTAAAATTTTCTCTACCTTTATCTTCATCTTCATCTTTAAAAAGATTATGGTACTCATCGCTGCTCAATATCTGCTTAACATGCATCTTCCAAGATTCATTGAAAGTAAAGTCGTACTTAGCAACAATACTATTTCCAGTCAGAAACTCCATTGATTGTTTTACTAAATTATTCTTGTAGAATTTTTCAAAAATTTTCTTTTCGAGATCGATAGTCCAAAATGTATCTGAAATTTTATGCCGAGATGCGGCAAAAACATCTTCATCAGATTCTGGATTTTTTAAAAACAACCTAGAAAGAGCGTTAAAACAAACGCCAATATCTTCGATGCCACCATCAGTATCGTATATATAAATATTATCAAACAATTTCCTCTTATTTTTAAAATTTATCTGCGTGGAAAGAGCATTATAAAAACCATACGGAAGACAAACACAATGTTCTAAAATTTTAAAACAATCCGCACGTTTTGACATGATTTCAGCAATACGTGCAGCTTTCTTTTCTTTATCTGAATAATCTTCATACTTATCAGCGCTTTCGTATTTCTTGTAAAAATCATCAGCTATACAATCAATATTATCACACATATACTCCTTAACTTTAATATAACAGTCGTACAAATCCTCACTCACATCAACAGGCATAGGAATAGCTATGCCATACCCAGAAATTATTTCATTTAGCTTTGCGACATTAAAACCATTTTTTGCGAGACTTAAAAAAAATGCATGCAAAGACGAGATAGACAATGATGTTTGTCGTGTGTCAACAGAAAAATACAACGGCCCAAAATCAACGCCTTTATTTACATTGTTGTTATTTACACCTCCTGACATTAAGCTGTCCTCAAGTATCATCAGTGAAACAACTCGTTCGAGTTCTCGAATATTTCCAGGCCAATTATATGACAAAATCATAAGTGCATGTTGCGGCGATAGTCTTTTAAATATTTCAGGATATTTGTGAGCGATAAAATACAATATATCAAGCCGCCTTTCGTATATGGGTGATATAAATATCGGAAAAAATCTGTACCAAAAATCTTCTCTAAAAAAGTTTTGAGACTTGTTCGTCGTCCCAATGATTTTTAAACTTGCTTTTTCGTATTTACCCCCCCCAACAGGCCGATACTCACCTTCTTCTATAAAAATCAATAATTTTGCTTGTATTTCTTCTGAAAGTTCTCCAATCTCATCGAGAATCAACAAACCACCATCAGCAATTTTGACAAGACCTTGTTTATTGCCTGTCGCACCTGTAAATGCACCTTTTACATGCCCGAAGATTTCTGACTCAGCAAGCTCTTTCGTAAAAGCAGCACAATTTAAACGAACAACCGAACCAGGAGAACCACCATAACTTAAATATATTTTCTTTGCAGTCTCAATAAATAAACTTTTTCCAACACCAGAACCACCAATCAACATCATCGGCTGCTTGTGAGACGATGAATTGTTTGATAAATAATCTTTAGCTATTATTAAAAACTTACGATATACGTCTTGCATCCCTGGCAAAACTATCCATTCCTTATCTTCTGCAGCCATACCCATACAGCCCCCCCCCTTAAATCAAACATAGAACCCACAAACTTACGCCAACATCAATAAACCATAATAGTTATTATTTTGTACACCTCAACATCTAACAACAATCAAACAAACTAACTTCTTAAAACTGCCACAAAGCATCTACTGGGCCAGAACTGCCGCCCGCCTCCTAGCCTTAGAATTTGCCAGACAACCTTTCCGACGTCAACTCCTGCCAGAAAATAAACAGAATATATTCTGTTTTATCGGATTATATTCCGTTTATTTTGCGAACAACTCCCTAATTCTACAAAAAATTCAATTATTTCAGCACAGCATTTTTGGCACACTTCCTGCCAATACGTCAGCATCTTTGACAACGGAAAGTGCCAAATGAGCCAATGCCGGCACATTGCTGTACGCCAACACTTTCCCACATAGAGTGTAGAATTGTTTTCACGCCTGAGTCTTCATAGAGGGTCAAGCCAACCCTTTACGAATGACGTCTGGAATCAACATCAACATTCTAACTGAGTTGGCGTTGTCCTCAAGAAGAGACTTGCCACCAACAAAAAAAGGAGAATCGTCATGGTTTGTACTCCCAAAGCTCGCACGGCGAGCAAGGAACAGAAGGACATCTTTGTCCAGCAATTCATTGAGAAGTACGAAGACAAGAATGGACTGCCTGTAGAGGTTGATGCAAAGGATGTCAGCGACGATCTCAATGTATCGATCCCTCTCGTAAAGGACATCTTCATCCAAGCTACAAACCAGGGGTTGCACAATGTGAGTTTGAAAAGCGCTGATCGCTCTGCTGCGAAATCAGACAAGCAGTGTATCAATACCAAAGGAAGCTTCATCCTTCCTAAGGATACGATCGCTGAGCTTAACAAAAACCTCGAAGAAGAACGGAAGTTCAAGATCGGGGACAAGTTCACCGCCACGCTTGAGGGCGAGAGGATCATCCTGGACAGGGTCCCGTGTGAACTCCCTCAGAAACAGGATGCACCTAGCGAAGCGGCCTAAGCGACACCCAATCAACCCTAAACCCAGTGGCGTGGTTCGCTTTGTGACGCGAGCCGCGCCACCCACAAGGAGCCCATGACCAGCCACATCAAATCCATCCCTGGAAGCCCGGCAGACTGCCCCTTGCCTCGTGGCAGCGAGTGCGATGACGAAGTGCTGCTGCCGCTGTTAGGCGCGCCGTTTGAACCCGTCGACGCCGACGGCACCGGCAACCCGCTTCGGTCGCTCCCCTGCAACGAAAACGGCAACGTGCTCCTCCCGCTCTTGGGCGACGAGGACGAGGCCCTGGACAATGGCAACACCAACAGCAACCTTTAACGAAGGAGTAACAAAAACACAGCCAGTTATCGCGAGCAATCAACCTCAACAAATAAAAACAACAAAAATATTTGGCAAAGAATGCCAGCCTCACGCACTTTATTGGTGCGTGAGGCCATTCTCTCGGTAATTAAACATCTACCGAAGAGAAGTTTATCATGTTGGATCATCCACCGTCGATATCGATGAAGCCGAGTGAGTTCTTGAGTATTCTTTGGCTTCGACACCAAGGCAAAGGCATCCAAAATCTGTGGACGCTTCCAGACTCGAAGACATACAACTTCGAATGCTCAACAGAGATTGGCTCTATCGACGACACCGTCGAGTCACTCGTACGAGAAGCCAAGAACGTTTACTTTCAAATCGGCCTGCAATCGCAAAAATGGGGGACACATAAACGAGGCAAGGAAGAGACAACCATTGCAATCCCTGGCTTCTGGCACGATGCCGATATCGCCGGCCCGGGCCATAAGCAAACCGCCCTGCTGGAGGACTTGGACGCGGCGTTAAGCCTGGTCTTCGGCTTCCCCCTCACCCCGACGCTGATCGTGCATTCCGGCGGGGGGCTGTACCCGTTCTGGCTCTTGAAAACGCCCTGGGTCTTCGGCTCAGACGCCGACCGAGAAGCAGCCAAGAACCTTTCAACGCAGCTCCAGGACGCGCTGAACGACCTCGGCAGACAGCGCGGGTGCAGGCTCGACTCCACGTCAAACCTTGACCGGGTGCTTCGGATTCCGGGGTCGGTGAACTTCAAGGTACCCGGTAATCCTCGCCCCGTGCGTGTGCTCTACTACGACCCGAACAAGCGCTACACCCTGGACGTGATAAAGGATCGCTTGCCGGCAAAGGCTATCGCTGTCGTCGCGCCGCCAGCCCACAAGGGGACGAGCATCCCCTCGGGCGAGACGAAATACCCCCCGGCCGATCTGAACAAAATCATCCAAGGATGTGCATGGATATGTCACATTCGTGACGATGCAACGGCCTTAACCGAGCCTGAATGGTATGCTGGCATTTCGATCTTATCCAGATGCCAAGACGGTCGTTCTATAACCCATCAATGGAGTAAGCCCTACCAAAGATACAAACAACAAGAAACGGACAAGAAGTTTGATGATGCTCTCAACAACGCAGGACCTCGCACGTGTGAGAATATTAGGCAAAGCTGCGGTGGCGAAGAATATTGTAGCAAATGTTCGTCGTGGGGCAAGATCAAAAGCCCAGCAGTTCTCGGTATATCTCAAGCGTTCATAAAAAAGTATGTCGCAGACAGTTTGCCTGGGGCTCCAGTCTCGCAAGGCATTGTCATACCGGAAGGATACGTCGTTAGCTTAGAGCATGGAGTTGAACGCATCGAGATGCGAGGCAAAAGGGACGACAAATCCGAAGTAAAAATAAAGGTTCTTATCACACCTCTTGTCATATCTAAGCGTCTTGTCGATGTAAACAATGGAGAGGAGTCCATTGAGATAGCTTGGTATCGCGATGGGGCGTGGAAATCACGGATAGAATCTCGTTCTACGATCTTTACCGCAAGGGAGATCATGAGCGTAGCAGGACAAGGATTGGCTGTAAACTCGAACACTGCCCCTTTAGTCGTAGCTTATCTAGCAGACTTTGAGCAAGCCAACAGGGACATCATACCAGTTGAATCTGTCACATCCGTATTAGGATGGCAGAAAGGCATGAAAACCTTTCTTTGGGGCAAACAGGTTCTTACGTGCCCAAGTTCGAACAACCATGTCGTGTTCAAAGCGCAAGAGGATGGCGACGACCAGATTGCCTCTGGATTTTACGCTAAAGGATCATCCCAAGCATGGGTCAAAACAATCAACAGTTTATACGACCATGAACGATCGATAATGATGGTCTATGCTTCGTTCATCCCTCCTTTCTTGAAAATCATCGAGGCAAATAACTTCGTTGTCGACCTTGCGTTTTCAAGCTCTAAAGGAAAGTCAATAGCCTTGCGTTGTGCAGCATCCGTTTGGGGCGACCCTTCTGGAACTGGTAATACGGTGTTCTTCACGTGGAAGACATCCGAAGCATGGATTGGTCAAACTGCCACACTTGTCACCGACCATCCATTAATTCTTGATGAAACAAAGCTTGCCGGAACAGCCGGCAAGAAAGGAGAAGCAGCCAGCAAGGTAAGTTCAACGATTTATCAGGTATCAAGCGGACAAGACAAAAGAAGGGGTTCACTTAAAGGAACCAGGAGAACCGGCACTTGGCGCTTGGTCCTTTTGTCTACCGGGGAACAACGGGCCGTTGATTTCTGCAAGGAAGACGGCGGTGCCCATGCTCGCGTCTTAAGCCTTTGGGGAATGCCGTTCTCGGGCGACAACCTCGCAGACTACGTCAACGACGTCGAACTCACGGTCAAGGAGAACTTCGGTCATGCCGGCCCCAAAGTGGTCGAGTTCATCCTCGCACACAGACGCGATTGGCAGCTGTGGCACGAGACCTATCTGGAGCTTCGCCGGCATTACACCAAACGAGCCGGCGGCAATAACATCGCGGTGCGGCTCAGCGACCACCTCGCCGTCCTTAACACGGTGATTCCCTTGGTCCACGCCGCCCTGCCCGAGTTGAAGCCCACGCGGCCCATCAGGGAGTACCTTGATGGCATCTGGGACACGGTCAGCAAAAATGCCATGGAAGCAGACAGAGCGACCGTTGCCTTACGGCATGTATATGACTGGTCGGTTGCAAACAGAGACAAGTTCTTCGATGGCAATGCTCACGACAACAACCAGACCTATGTTCCGTCTATGGGATGGGCTGGACGCTGGGATAGTGGGAAATGGAGTGAAATAGCTTACCTCAAACCACAGTTAACCAAGCTCATTGAGGAATCCGTCGGTGAACCTGATGCGATTATCAGAACGTGGGCAGACCGAGACTGGCTTTACAAAGACAAGCAAGGTCGAAACCAACGACAACTGGTGATCCGTGGACAGAAAACTTGGGTTTACTGCCTCAAGAAGTCAACCATCGAGACGGAACTTGGCATCAAGTTCGATGATGACGCAACATCGAATACCAAGGATTTCAAACCACCGTTTTAAACAGGAGGGATAGAGGGGGGGGGTATCCTGCGGTCCTGAGGGCCGCAGGACGGCCCCGCAGGACAAAATTTTATAATAAAAACAATATGTTATTTACAATTTCCTGAGAATCCTGAGGAATTTAGGGGGTATGGTCTAAAGGAACCCAAAACGGCTCCCTCTCCATCACCTTCCTCCCCCACAGGGGACACCCTGTTTTTTGCGCAGTCCCGCAGGAATTCAGGAAAAATACAATAACATATTGAAAATATTTATTTTTTTAACAAATCCATGTCCTGAGGCCCTCAGGATTTTTCAGGACTGCCTAACAAGGATGCAAAATCGGAGGATAATATGAGTTATTTTGACGAGATGCTGGATCGGTACGGACTATCGCATGACATTTTCGGTGTATCGCCTGTCGCCCCGCCGGCTTTACGGGACACACCGGTCGCATCGGATTCACCCCCGATTTCGGCCACACTGGACGAGACGCCGGCACCGGATACGCAGGCGGAAGCGACCACGGTGCCCCCCGAGATCGAAAATGCCCCGACCGCAGACCCTGCGCCAGAGCACGACCCTTCGTCGCCGCCGTGGGGGCATGACGAAGACGACGACCTCCTCGCTGGCATGCCGGATTTAATCGCTGACGGCGCGGAGCCCCCCTTCTAGTCAGAAGTGAAGGCGAAGGCATGGCGGTCAATTTTAGACTGCCATGCCACCCCCACGGACAAAACAATCAGGCGTAGATATGCTTGTTGAGTCTGCCGTTTCGTTCGGTCAGCTCAAGAAAAAACAATCATGAGACGTCGAGTTTATCGATCACCCACACAAAAACAAGTTACATCTTTCACATCGACTAGAATAATATATAGAGATGCAAAATGACAATAATCGCACTTCGTAGACAGAAATAAGTTGACCATATCATCGTATATCACAGAATACATATCAGACTATTTTGAATTTTCAACTTGCGTTTCTAACACGAGTTTTCGAAATCGTTTCATGTCTTTCAGAATTTACGAATGATCTTTCAAATATAAGCGTAGTTAAATAGTCATGGGTGCCTTGCATTAAGTCGATGGTCGAGCGTTGCTGACACTGCAACCATTATGTATGACCTAGATACACAATGCGGTCGAAAAATGTACTTGACTCAGAGTTATCAAATTTCTTATCGATCTCCATCGAACAAGACTTTCTGAGCATGATCTACTCGATATGAAGTAATTCAGTCGGGGGAGGGATTGAGACCGAAAGACTGGCCCGTATTCAGGATATTTCATGAAGAAACCGTGGTGGCGCATATGGTGAACGAGGTTCATGGCAAACCGAAGTTTATTGTAATTTCCAATTCTGAAGATATTGATAGGTGACGTATCTTCTGACCATATGTAAGCGATTAGGCGTGGGACTGTCAGAAATGACCAGACTTAAGACCAAGGGAAGTCCTTAGGGGACGCTTTTCAGCAGAACGTTGGAGAAGTTTATGTCCTATAAGGACGACTGCGTATCCGTAAGGGATACGGCAAGAGATGTAGCTATTTGAAAATCATTCAGAAACCTGAATAGACACGGAACTTCGTTTCGAATCCTCAAGATACACTTGTTGAAGAACTTCGAATAGCCCTGATCGTTCTGGAACAACGATGAACTTTCAATACATCTCTTGCTTCAGCTCAATACGGGAAAACCGTACGTTGGGTTGTGAAGGACGCTTGATCCGGCGACGAATCATTCGATCCTGAACTCGCTGTCCTCCCTGGTGGTTTAGACCATCGGGGACGACGGCGAGACTACGCGATTTTGCTGAGGACCGCGCCTTCGGGCATGGTCCTCTTTTTCGATCAGAAATTGAGCTGGACGGCGGCCCCATGCCCTCGCCCCCGATCCTGGCCCCGGCCGACCCCAAATTCGGCCCTGTATACGCCCCGCCCTGAGCCGTTTGGCCCCCGCCCCATAGTCTGCCCTCCCCCGTGACCAAAACCCCGGGAAAATTGACCCTAGGGGAAAAGCCTGTTTTCCACCGGGGACATTTGCCGCCGTAATGGGCGACAACATGGAGAAAATACGCAAGTAACGCTACTTTTTGAAGTATCTTCGCACAAATACAGAAATTATCAATCAAACCGAACAAAGGAGCTTGTATGAGCAAGAAGACTGATACTGCGGCTGTAGAAGGACAGGAAGGTTTCGACAAGAAGAAGATCGAGTCGAAGTACAATCCTTCGCTTCTTCGCGAGTGTATCTTCAACGGCATGGACGCCTCGGAGATCATGGTCAAGATGGATGTCAAGCATCGTCAGACCTTGAAGCAATACGTCTTGAAGCTGATGAGCGACGACAAGACCTACTACGA
>JGI24732J26686_1001251_pt1 | contig 10547 bp, 9 predicted proteins | sample EPASupsiteHSE623_FD_26686 | JGI IMG/M metagenome (IMG submission 26686)
ATGGACGCGGCCAAGGGCATTGCCACCATCGTCGGCAACGGCGGCCGCATCAGCGACTACGAAGGGGCCAACCGCATCATGCGGCCCCTGCCGCCCATGATCTTTCTGCCCACCACCGCCGGCTCGGGCTCGGACATCTCCCAGTTCTGCATCATCACCGACGTGGCCCGGCAGGTCAAAATGTCCATCATCAGCCGGTCGCTGGTGCCCAACGTCTCCATCATCGACCCGCTGGTGCTTTTGACCAAAAGCGAACAGCTCATCATCTCCTCGGCCATCGACGCCTTCGCCCATGCCGTGGAATCCTACCTGTCGCTTCTGTCCTCGCCGTTTACCGAACATCAGGCCTTAAAGGCCATCCGGCTCATCAGCCGCAACCTGCGCCCGGCCCTGGCCGACCGCTCCATCGAGGCCCTGGAAAACCTCAGCATCGCCGCCACCTCGGCCGGCATGTCCTTTTCCAACGCGGGCCTCGGCATCGGCCACTCCCTGGCCCACTCCCTGGGCGGCATGTTCGACGTGCTCCACGGACTGGTGCACCCGGTCCTCCTGCCGCCGGTCATGCGCTTCAATCTCCCGGCCTGCGTGGACAAGATGGCCAACATCGGCCGCATTGTCTGCGGCCCGCGCATGTGTTCCAACGAATACATCGCCCAGGCCGGCATCAGCTGGCTGGAACAATTCTTTGCCGATCTCGGCGTGCCGGTGCGCCTGCGCGACATCCTGCCCGAACGCGGCTGCCTGGAAACCCTCGCCAAAACCGCCGTCAACGACGCCTGCACCCTGACCAACCCCCGCCCGGCCAGCTGGGAATCCCTGCTCGGCGTGTGCCAGGAGGCCTGGTGACGCCGGCCCGGGGTCCCTCCCTTGAGGACCTCATCGGCATCGAGCACAGCAAACTCGGGTTTTTCCAGGAACTGCGCCGGACCATCGAGGCCCTGAAAGACGCCAACGCCCAGTCGTCCCAGCGACGCCGGGAAATCGCCGCCATCCTCGACGGCATCACCGACATCATGATGGTGCTTGCCAGCGACCTGCGCATCCTGTCGGTCAACCATGTCTTCCGCCAGACCTTTCCCCATGAGCCGGCCCCGGAGGGAAAGTTCTGCTACGAGATCTTTCGCGGCGAGGCCGCGCCCTGTCCCGGCTGTCCGGCCAGCCAGGCCTTTGCCACCGGCGGCATCTGCCGGGAAACAGCCATTTTCAAGATCGGCGGCAAAAACATCCAGTTCGAGATGGTGGCCTCGCCCATCCGCCGGCCGGACGACCCGGAAAGCCTCATTCTGGTTTTTAAGCGCGACGTCACCCGGGAAAAAGAGTATCAGGCAAAGTTCTACCAGGCCGAAAAGATGGCCACCATCGGCATGCTGGCCACGGGCGTGGCCCACGAGGTCAACAATCCGCTGACCGCCATCTTCGGCTTTGCCGAGGGCCTGCGCCGCCGCCTGCCGGCCCTGCGGGAAAAGGTGGACCCGCGCGTGATGGAGGACGTGGAGGACTATGTCATGACGATCCTGCAGGAATGCCGGCGCTGCCAGGACATCGTCACCACGCTTTTGACGTTTAGCCGCCACAAGACCGTGAGTTTTTCGCCGGTGTCGCTCAACGCCGTGGTCGAGGATACCCTCAAGCTCCTGCGCAGCCACCTCAAGCAGCGCAGCCAGGCCAAGATCACCGTGCGCACCGACCTGTGCGACAACCTGCCCAAGGTCAACGGCGACGAGCACCAGATCAAGCAGGTCATGCTGAACCTGCTCGTCAACGCCATGGACGCCATCACCGGCCCCGGGCGCATCATTATCACCACCTTCCAGTCCACGCCCGAGGCGGTGTGCCTGTCGGTGGAGGATTCCGGCTGCGGCGTGCCGGCGGAGCATATGGACAAGCTTTTCGAGCCCTTTTTTACCACCAAACGATCGGGCAAAGGCATCGGCATCGGCCTTTCCACCTGCATGTCCATCGTCCAAAAACACCAGGGAGAGATTTCGGTGAAAAGCGAACCCGGCCATGGCGCCATCTTTACCGTCAAGCTCCCCGTCAACCCGGATCAGGCATCGTGACGAGCCCTTACTCCGTACTGGTGGTGGACGACGAGCCGTCCATCGGCAAGCTGCTCAAAAAGGAGCTGTCCACGCCGTCGCGCCTCGTGTCCGCGGCGGAAACAGCCCATCAGGCCAGGGAGATGCTGCGCCGCAACACCTACGAGGTGGTGGTGCTGGACCTGCGCCTGCCCGATGCCGACGGCCTGGACCTGCTGGTGGAGATCCGCCAGCACTCCCCGGACGTGGAGGTCATCCTCATCACCGGCCACGGGGCCATCGACTCGGCCGTCGAGGCCATGAAGCTCGGGGCCTACGACTACATCACCAAGCCGTTCAACCTGGAGGAGCTGGAACTGGTGGTGGAGCGGGCCTACCAGCGGGCCTGCCTGCGCTTTGAAAACCGCCAGCTCAAGCACGCCCAGCGCCAGGGCCAGCCCCAGCCCCAGCAGATCGTCGGCAACTCCGCCGCCATCAAGCAGATCCGCTTCCTCATCGACAAGGTGGCCCCCACCGACGTGCCGGTGCTCATTACCGGCGAATCCGGGGCCGGCAAGGAGGTGGCGGCCACGGCCATCCAGGCGCGTTCCAAGCGGGCCGACAAGCCCTACGTCATCAAGAACTGCGCCACCCTGCAAAAGGAGCTGGCCCGGTCGGAACTGTTCGGCTACGTCAAGGGGTCGTTTACCGGGGCCACCGAGAACCGCGAGGGGCTGATGACCTTTGCCAACAAGGGGACGCTTTTTCTCGACGAGATCGGCGAGCTGCCCATGGAGGTCCAGGCCTCGCTGCTGCGCACCCTGGAAAACAAGACCTACCGCCGGGTGGGCGACAAGGACGAGCGCACCTCCGACATCCGGCTCGTCTTCGCCACCAACCGCAATCTGGCCAGGGAGGTCGAGGCAGGGCGGTTCCACGAGGCGCTTTTCCACCGCATCAACGTGTTCAACATCGAGCTGCCCCCCCTGCGCGAACGCAAGGAGGACATCCCGCTTCTGGTCGAATACTTCCTGGCCCGCACCCAGACCGCCGGGACGTTTCGCGTGTCCGACCGGGCCATGGCCTGCCTGATCAACTACCACTGGCCGGGCAACATCCGGGAGCTGCGCAACGTCATCGAGCGCGGGGTGATCCTGTCCGAGGCCGGGGTGATCACCGAAAACGCCCTGCCGCGCGAACTCTCCATGCAGTCCGAGGGGGACAACGACTTTCTGTCCCTGGAGGCGGTGGAGCGCGAGCATATCGCCAAGGTGCTGGCCTGCTTCGGCAACAACCGCACCCTGGCCGCCACGGCGCTGGGCATCTCGCGCAAGACGCTTTACCGCAAGATCCGCGAATACGACATCATGTGACGGACGGGGGGCCCCGCCACAGGCTGCCCCCCTTCCGGGTCCGGCATCTGATGAACGGCTGGGAGGATTCGCCTTTTTCAGGCACTCACCATTGACAGCAGTCCATATATGCCTTAAAGGCATCACAGGCGTGGCGCAGGCCCACAGCGTACCAACCCGGGGCGCGCAGGAGGAGCCTATGGTCGACGACCAGTACCCTCTAAAGGGCGTCGTCTTTATTGGCGGAAGTAAAAAAGAACTTGTAGAACTTATCAAGAAAGAACGTGAGGGAGAGAAGATAGGAAAAGCTTTTGGGCATGGGATAAACGAGGCGCAACATGGGTTGATCCCAAAGATATCGAAACCATTGCCGCAGTTTGGGCCGAGAGTGCTTGAGCTCGTTTTTGACGGCAAAGGCACAACTTATAGATGCACCATATACTTAACAAAACTTACTGTGTATATTCTTATTCCGTACAAGAAAAAATCCAAGAGCGGAATATCGATTCCCCAGGAAATAGTCGAGGCAACCTCCCAGCGGCTCAAAAAGGCAAAGGATCTTGAGCAGGGGAAATAGCAAGCAGCATTGGTCCGGCCCGGGCTTCCCCGGGACCGGACACTCCAAGCAGAAGCTGCGCAAGAGAAAGGACAGAGATAGGCATGAATACCGAAATTGCATTTGAGGCAGGCTCTGGCAATATTTTCGCCGATCTTGAGCTTGAAAATTCGAAGGAGTTAAATCTTAAGTCCGATTTGATTATCGAGCTGCGTCATACATTAAAAAGCAACAACCTTACCCAACGCAAGGCAGCAGAGATCTTAAACACGACACAGCCAACGCTTTCCAAAGTACTTCGCGGCGATATTGACAGAATATCTATAGAGACACTCTTCCTTTGGCTGAAAAAGCTTGGGAAGCGTGTTGAATACCGCGTTTGCGATATACATGGCGGATGCTCGACAACTGCGTGGCGCGAGGCTCGATAGACATTAATGCCGTCGAGAGCGACGCCCTCGCAAAAAACAGGGTTCTCTGAGACCCTGCCGCCGGCCAAACCGCCAAACAACTCCGGGAAACGACGTCGGACCGCCGGCCCCGCCCCGTCGCCTACGCGCCCTTGCGCCGGCGTCCCTCGGCGTCGGCGGCCAGGATCGCCNCGCACACGGCCTCGGGCGTCACGTCGCCCTTGAGGTTGTGAATCGTCTCCCCGGGGGCGCAGGCCTGCCGGGCCACGGCCAGCAGTTCCTCGCGGGTCGGATGTTCGACCCCGATGTCGGCCAGGCAGACCGGCAGGCCGACGCTTTGGCAGAAATCATACGCCGTGGCCGTGACGGCGGCGTCGCGCCCGGTCAGCATGAGCAGGGCCAGGACGCCGACGGCCACCTTCTCCCCGTGCCGGAAGGCATGCGTCTGCGGCAGGACGGTCAGGCCGTTGTGGATGGCATGGGCCCCCGACAGGCCGCCGCTCTCGAACCCCAGGCCGCTTAAGAGCGTGTTGGCCTCGATGATGCGGTCCAGGGCCGGGGTGACGCGCCGCTCCCGGACCGCCGCCAGGGCGGCCGGGCCGTCGGCCAGCAGCGTGTCGAAACACAGCCGGGCCAGGGCAAAGGCCGTCATGCCCCCGGGACGCCCCGACATGTTGGCGGCCCCGCTGGCCCGGCAATCCTCGGCCTCAAACCAGGTGGCCAGGGCATCGCCCATGCCCGAGACCAGGAAACGCGCCGGCGCGTTGGCCACGATCCCGCTGTCCACCAGCACCACGTCCGGGTTTCGCGGCAGCAGCAGGTAACGGGCAAAGGCCCCCTCGGGCGTGTAGACCACCGACAGGGCGCTGCACGGGGCGTCGGTGGAGGCCAGCGTGGGGACCACGACCACGGGCAGGCCCAAGGCGTGACCCACGGCCTTGGCGGTGTCCAGCGCCTTGCCGCCGCCCATGCCGACAATCACGCCGGCCTGCCTTTCCCTGGCAAGGCCCGCCAGCCGATCGATCTCCGCATCGCTGCATTCGCCCCGGAACGCGGCCGTTGCAAACGCGGCAGGCAGCCGCTCCCCCAGCAGGGCGGCCGCCGTCGCCCCGGCAATCGCAAACCCCTTGCCGCCAAGCCGCTCCACTTCCTCAGGCAGCAGGGCCAGCGCGCCCTCGCCCTGCACATACCGCCCCGGGAAAATCGCCGTTGTCGCCATCGCTGTGCCTCTCCTGGTTGTTGCCGTCCCTGCCTTGGTCCCCGCCTGCACGAAAAAATCCGTAAAACCGACCGCATGCCGGGGCCAAGCGTCCCACATGCCGCCCCGGGAGGCAAGCGCCGCCCTGTCCGCCATGCCCAGAAAGGGGATGCACTTTCCCGGTGAACGGGTTACATCCACGCTGAAAACCATCTGAAGAGTACGCGGCAGGCAGCGGAACCCACAAGGCGTCCGGAGGGTAGCATTTTGACCCATTTTTTCCCGACGGCTAGCGCACTTTGTCTTTCCATCGGTAATGCGCCTGAATGCCTGCGTTTTTCAGACGTGTCCGGCCGTGTTGCCGGCCCTGGCGGATACGCCGGTTCCCGGAGCTGCCCATCGACCGCCCTCCGTCGTCAGACGAATTTTTCCATTATCCTGCAATCACTGATTTTCTCATCATGGTCCGCTTTTTGCTCATTACCGGGCAGATCGTTGAAACCACGGCTAACACCTTACGATACCAAGGGTGTGATTGCCGAAGGCATCAAGCCCCCTTAGTTTGTGAAATTAATCACAATCTTCCCGGGGCGACATGCAGGCAGGGCCGCGCGCCCAAGCAGACCGCACCGGGAGAGACTTCTTAACGCGGCTGGCGCGAAGCATTGCTTATTATGGAACTTTAAAATGCCACAAGGCGAGGTGCTTCCGTATGCAAAACTCAACTTGTCAAGCGATTGGCGAATGCAGAGTGCCGGATCATGCCGTCCTGCCGCAGCCACTGTATCGGGAGGTCGTCCAATTCATTGAGGCGCTTCCCCAGAAAGAAGGCCATCTTGTCACTGTGCTGCACAAAGCGCAAAGCGTTTTCGGCTACCTGCCCATCGAGGTCCAACAGTTCGTCGCCGATTACATGGAAGTCCCCCTGGCCCAGGTCTACGGCGTCGTCAGTTTCTACACCTTTTTCACCATGGTCCCCAAGGGCAAGCATCCCATTTCCGTGTGCATGGGCACGGCCTGCTTCGTCAAAGGCGCGGACAAGGTGGTCCATGCCTTCAAGGAACAGCTCAAGATCGACATCGGCGACGTCACCCCGGACGGCAAGTTCTCCATCGACACCCTGCGTTGCGTCGGCGGTTGCGCCCTGGCCCCCATCGTCATGGTCGGGGAGAAGGTCTACGGCAACGTCACCCCGGGACAGGTGAAAAAGATCCTGGCCGATTTCTAGCCGCGTCGGCCGCGACCGGAACCGCTGCCGGCATGTCCGACGGACATGCCGCAAGCAGAGCAACGAAAGGCCAGTCAAGGAGCGTTTCATGAGCCAGATCAAGAGTCTCGATGAACTCAAGGCCTTGCGCCAGGACATCCTGGCCCGCAACCAGGTCAGAAGCCATAAGGTCGTCGTCAACGTGTCGCTTGCCACCTGCTCCATCGCCGCCGGCGGCAAGGCCGCCCTGGAGGCCATGCAGGACGAGGTCGCCCGCAACGGCCTGAGCAACGTGGAATTCGTGCAGTCCGGCTGCATGACCTACTGCTACGCCGAACCCACCGTGGAAATCACCCTGCCGGGCAAGGCCCCCGTGGTCTTCGGCGGCGTGGACGAGGCCAAAGCCCGGGAACTGATCACCGAGTACGTCGTCAAGGGCGAACCGGTCGAGGGAATCATCCCCGTGAACTACGAACGGGTAGTCCTCTAAACAAAACCTACCGGGAGACGACGATATGGCAGCGACGACGATAGAAAAAAAGCAGCTTCGGATCGCCACCCGCAACTGCGGCTTCATCGATCCCGAAAGCATTGACGACTATATTGCCCTGCGCGGCTACGAAGGGCTGGCCAAGGTCCTGACCATGACGCCGGCCGAGGTGGTGGACCTCGTCAAGCGTTCCGGCCTGCGCGGCCGGGGCGGCGGCGGCTTCCCCACCGGCGTCAAGTGGGGCATTGCCCTGTCCAACCAGGCCGACCAGAAATACATGGTGTGCAACGCCGACGAGGGCGACCCCGGCGCGTTCATGGACCGCGCCGTGCTCGAGGGCGACCCCCACTCCGTGGTCGAGGCCATGGCCATCGGCGGCTACGCCATCGGGGCCACCCTGGGCGCGGTCTACATCCGGGCCGAGTACCCGCTGGCCATCAAGCGCCTGAAAAAGGCCATTGCCGACGCCCGGGCCTATGGCCTGCTCGGCAAAAACATCTTCGGTTCGGGGTTCGACTTCGACATCGAGATCAAGTACGGGGCCGGCGCGTTCGTGTGCGGCGAGGAAACGGCGCTGATCCGCTCCATGGAAGGCCAGCGCGGCGAACCCGTCAGCAAGCCGCCCTTCCCGGCCCAGTCCGGCTATTGGAAAAAGCCCACCATCGTCAACAACGTCGAGACCTTTGCCAACGTCCCGGCCATCATCCTCAAGGGCGCGGACTGGTTCTCGTCCATCGGCACCGCCACCTCCAAGGGCACCAAGGTCTTCGCCCTGGCCGGCAAGATCCAGAACGTGGGGCTTATCGAAGTGCCCATGGGCATCACGCTGCGCGAGGTCATCTTCGACATCGGCGGCGGCTGCCCCGACGGCAAGGAGTTCAAGGCCGTCCAGACCGGCGGNCCCTCCGGCGGCGCGCTGGCCCACAAGGACCTCGACGTGGCCATCGACTACGAGTCGCTCATTGCCCGCAAGTCCATGATGGGCTCCGGCGGCATGGTCGTCATGGACGAGGACGACTGCATGGTCTCGGTGGCCAAGTTCTTCCTCGACTTCACCATGGACGAGACCTGCGGCAAGTGCACGCCCTGCCGCATCGGCTCCAAGCGCCTCTACGAGATCCTCGACAAGATCACCAAGGGCCGGGGCGCCCGCGACGATCTCAAGCGCCTGACGTCGCTTTGCAACAACATCAAGGACACCGCCCTGTGCGGCCTCGGGCAGACCATGCCCAACCCCATCCTGTCCACCATGGACACCTTCGGCCACGAATACGACGCCCACGTGGACCACAAAAAGTGTCCGGCCCATGTCTGCACGGCCATGCTGACCTACACCATCGATCCCGCCAAGTGCACCGGCTGCACCCTGTGCACCAAAGTCTGCCCGGTGGAGTGCATCTCCGGCACGAAGAAGCTCCCGCACGTCATCGACGCCACAAAGTGCATCAAGTGCGGCGCCTGCTACGACAAGTGCAAATTCGACTCCATCATCAAGCAATAAGGATCAAGGAGGTCCGCAATGTCCATGCTGACAATAACCATAGACGGCAAGACGACGTCCGTGCCGGCGGGCAGCACCATCCTGGATGCCGCCAAAAAGCTGGATATCGACATCCCGACCCTGTGCTACCTCAATCTTGAGGAACTGAAGGTCAACAACAACGTCGCCTCCTGTCGCATCTGCGTGGTCGAGGTCGAGGGCCGCCGCAATCTGGCTCCGGCCTGCGCCACCCCGGTGTCCGACAACATGGTGATCAAATCCAATACCCTGCGGGTGCTCAATGCCCGCAAGACCGTGCTCGAACTGCTGCTGTCCGACCACCCCAAGGACTGCCTCGTGTGCGCCAAGTCCGGCGAATGCGAACTCCAGGATCTGGCCGAGAAGTTCGGCATCCGCGAATCGCCCTATGACGGCGGCGAAATGTCCCACTACCGCAAGGACATCTCCGCCTCCATCATCCGCGACATGGACAAGTGCATCATGTGCCGGCGTTGCGAGACCATGTGCAACGAGGTCCAGACCTGCGGCGTGCTGTCCGGCGTCAACCGCGGCTTCACGGCCGTGGTCGCCCCGGCCTTCGAGATGAATCTGGCCGACACCGTCTGCACCAACTGCGGCCAGTGCGTGGCCGTGTGCCCGACAGGCGCGCTGGTCGAGCACGACCATAGCTGGGCCGTCGTGGACGCCCTGGCCGATCCCGACAAGGTGGTCATCGTCCAGACCGCCCCGGCCGTGCGCGCCGCCCTGGGCGAGGACCTCGGCATCGCCCCCGGCACCTCGGTCACCGGCAAGATGGCCGCGGCGCTTCGCCGCCTGGGCTTTGCCCACGTCTTCGACACCGACTTCGCCGCCGACCTGACCATCATGGAGGAAGGCTCGGAATTCCTCGACCGCCTGACCCGCCACCTAAACGGCGACCAGACGGCCAAGCTGCCCATCCTCACCTCCTGCTGCCCCGGCTGGGTCAAGTTCTTCGAACACCAGTTCCCGGACATGCTCGACGTGCCCTCGACGGCCAAGTCGCCCCAGCAGATGTTCGGAGCCATTGCCAAGACCTACTACGCCGATCTGCTCGGCATCCCCCGCGACAAGCTCGTGGTGGTCTCCGTCATGCCGTGTCTGGCCAAGAAGTACGAATGCGCCCGGCCGGAATTCGCCGTGGACGGCAACCCCGACGTGGACATCGTCATCTCCACCCGCGAGCTGGCCCGGCTGATCAAGCGCATGAACATCGACTTCAAGAGCCTGCCCGACGAGGCGTTCGACGCGCCGCTCGGCGAGTCCACCGGCGCGGCCCCGATCTTCGGCGTCACCGGCGGCGTCATCGAGGCCGCCCTGCGCACCGCCTACGAACTGGCCACCGGCGAGACCCTCAACAAGGTCGAGTTCGAGGACGTGCGCGGCATGGAAGGCGTCAAGCGGGCCGTGGTCAAGGTCGGCCCCCACGAACTGGTCATCGGCGTGGCCCACGGCCTGGGCAATGCCCGCAAACTCCTAAACCGCGTGCGGGCCGGCGAAACCTTCCACGCCATCGAGGTCATGGCCTGCCCCGGCGGCTGCATCGGCGGCGGCGGACAGCCCTACCACCACGGCGACGTGGAACTGCTCAAGCTGCGCACCCAGGTGCTCTACGACGAGGACGCCGGCAAGCCGCTGCGCAAGTCGCACCAGAACCCGTACATCATCGAACTGTACGAAAAGTTCCTGGGCAAACCGCTGTCCGAAAAGTCGCACCACCTGCTCCACACGCACTACTTCAAACGCCAACGCCTCTAGTGGGTCGGGGGTACGGGAAAAGGCAAACCAGGAGAGGCG
>JGI24732J26686_1001260_pt1 | contig 10497 bp, 8 predicted proteins | sample EPASupsiteHSE623_FD_26686 | JGI IMG/M metagenome (IMG submission 26686)
CCGACGATTCTGCAATTATATCGATCGCCCGAAGGATGGTCGATGAGTTGGCGGCCTTGCGGCAGGCGCCGCTGGCCGAGCCCTACGTGGGCCCGGCCATCATGTGCAACCGGGCTTCGGCTGTTTTCTTCCACGAAATATTGGGGCACAGGGTGGAGGGCCATCGCCAAAAGGATGTCACCGAAGGCCAGACCTTTAAGAAAAAGGTGGGTGAAAAGATACTGCCGCCATTCATCTCGGTGTATGACGATCCGTCCATCTCTTCCTTCAAGGGTCTCAACCTGATGGGGGACTACCCTTACGACGACGAGGGAGTGGTCTCACAGCGGGTGAACATCATCGAGAACGGCGTTCTGAAAAATTTCCTGATGAGCCGGTCTCCCATAGCCGGATTCAAATATTCCAACGGGCACGGCCGGGGAGATATCGGTCAGGCTCCGGTGTCCAGAATGGGCAATACCATCATAACCTCGCAGCAGCAGATGCCCTTTGCCGCCCTGAAAAAGCTGCTGATAGCCGAGGTCAAAAGACAGAAGAAACCATACGGCCTGATGTTCACCGACATCTCGGGGGGCTTCACCATGACCAGCACTTACATGCCCCAGTCCTTCAAGGTGCTGCCGGTTATGGTCTACAAGATATATCCCGACGGGCGCGAGGAATTGGTGCGGGGCATCGACATCTCCGGCACCCCGCTGACGGTTTTCTCCAAGATCACCGCCACCGCCGACGATTACGACGTCTTCAGCGGTTTCTGCGGCGCGGAGTCCGGATACCTCCCGGTGTCCTGCGTCTCCCCCAGCATATTGATCAGGGAAATGGAGGTGGAGAAAAGGATGATCGAACAGGACAAACCGCCCATCCTGCCCCAACCCATGGAAATGCGGAAAGGAGGCGTTAGAAAATGAGGAAGATGATTTTTATAGGCGTCGTTGTCCTTTCGATATCGTTTCAGACAATCATCTCTGCCCAGACATTAGCCCCATTGCCGGATGATATGGTCCTGAAGGCCATGCAGGATGAGCTTCAGAGGAATTTTGACAGCCTGCTCATCCAAGACGGCTTGGGCATTCCCTATTTTGGTGGATTTGAAATGATCAACGACAAAAACGATGCCGGAAAAAGAGAGGTTCTCAATTCAACGAACCGGGACGTCTCGGATACAGCTTCCATGCCGGGGAAGCCGGCCAACCATCCCTATTTCATCTCATATACCATCGAGATATACAACACCTACCAGGCGGCCGCCACCTTCGGAGAACTGGAGGGCGAAGGCTCTTCGTCGTTTTCACGCGGAGATGTGGACCTAAGAGTGGGTGATTATTCGTTGGACAATACCCCGGAAGGCCGCTGGCGTTACCGTTCCGGCATGTACCAATCCTATGTCCCGGTGGATGCCGATTACTGGGGCCTGCGTAAAGCCCTGTGGTGGCAAAGCGATCTGGCCTTCAAACGGGCCATTGAGCAGTACTCCCACAAAAAGATGATGATGAAGACCAAGAAACGCAAGGAACCATTGGATGACCTGTCCCGGGAGAAACCGTATCGCTTTTTTCAGCAGCCGCCCGATGAAAAACTAGAATGGGACCGGGTCAAGAACCTCCTTAAGGAAGTTTCTCTTCTATTCCGGGAATATCCCCAAATAAGCAAATCGCAGGCCGAAGCGCTGGTGCAGTTCAAAAAACATTATTTCATCAGCAGCGAGGGAACTGCCAATCGGACGTTTGGATCCATCGGCTCCGTTAACGTAGAAATGTCAGGCTTGACCGACAACGGACTGATGCTGAAGGACGGCTTTTCGGTGGATTATTCTTCGGGCCAGGAGCTTGTGTCCATTCTGAAGAAAGCCAGGATGGAGATAGACAAATTCTGCGGACAACTCAAAGCCCAACCTATGGAAGACTACTTCGGTCCGGTTCTGCTGGAAGGGCAGGCTGCCGCCGAATTCATTGTACAGACCATAGTGCCGCTGATGCAGGCCGAGCGCGACCCGGTCTCGGATTACGAATATGCCGACAATACCTCCAGCGATCTAAAAAAATGGCTCGATAAAAGGATCACCGCTCCGCACATCACCTTAGTAGATGATCCATCGGCGGCAATCTATCAGGATGATTCCCTGGGCGGGCATTACGCGGTGGATGACGAGGGCATGCAGGGGCGGCGGATAACCCTTATAGAAAACGGGATATTGAAAACCTTTTATATGTCGCGCTCGCCCATCGAAAAACTATACGGCAGCAACGGGCACCTGCGCGGCGGACAGCTGATGCCGGGCAACCTTTTCTTTTCATCTTCAAAAGGGCTGTCGCAGAAAAAGCTGCTGAAGACCATGGAAAAGCTGTGCAAGGAAAAGGGCAATGAGTACGGGATCATTGTAAAACGGCTGGAACCTCAAAAATATTCCCTGGGATATATGGACGCCACGCTTAAGGCCATGGAGGCTTACAAGTATGACCTAAAGACCAAGCGGCTGACACTGGTGAGGAATCTGATATTGCGGGATGTCTCCCGGCGGACCCTGCGCGACATCTACCGGACTGGAGAGAAGCAGATGGTCTATAACAGCCGGATAGGCAGCGGGGTGGAAAGCGAGCCTTTTGCGGTGATAACCCCGGATATCCTGCTGGACCAGATTGAAGCCAGCGGACCATCCGAGGTGGGCAGCCAACCGCCTTTCCTGAATAACCCATTCTTTCAGAAATGATCAATATTTAAAGAGCCCGGCAGTGCCGGGCTCTTCTTATTTTAATATTGCTACTTTACCAATTTCTTTCCCAGATCGTAAGCTTTTCTCATCAACTCTTTGTTGTTTTTGATCTCGCCGGGCTCATTGCCGGTGCCGTAGACCATGCCCATGATCGGCGCGCCGATGAAACGGAAGGCGTCCTGGTACGTCCGGATGGCATTCACTGCGCCGGCGGCATAGGGATCGACGTCCCCGTAGGTCAATATTATGCCGATCTTTTTGCCCTTAAGGGCGTGGCCGTTCTTGCCGATCAGGGCATACCAGCGGTCCATGAACAGCTTGACCTGGGCGGATACGGTGAACCAGTACACTGGTCCGGCCATGACAATGGCGTCGGCCTTTATTAATTTTGGGTAAAGTTTCTGCATATCATCCTTGAGGATGCATGAATGGCCGGGCCTGGTCAGGCAGTAATCGCAGGCATTGCACGGCTTGATGTTCATCTCGTGAAGGCAAACGACCTCGCATTCGGCGCCGGCCGATCTTGCTCCTTCAGCAGTTTTGTGGGCCAGTGCCGCGCTGTTGCCTTTTTCCCTGGGGCTGCCCAGGACTATCAGTACCTTTTTTTTCTGCATACTGTATTCTCCTTTAGTGTATTACATAATCGTTTAATCCTAACAAAGCCTCGGCCTATCTGTCAATAGCTTTATTATATGACTATCCGATGGCCAAAGAAGATAATGGTTGAATTTATTTCGGATATTAACTAAAATATCAAACAAGCCATTTATATCAACCATATGAATCATATGCGTACCCAAAAGGTTACATACGACCATTATATCGATATCCTCAAAAGAAAAGCAGAATTGCTTACATTATCGGGCAGGTATCAGGATTCGCTTAAAACATTGGATCAAGCGTTGTTCGCTGCGACGAATGCCGTTTTGGAGAATAAAAACCCGACAGTTGAAGAAGCAAGCATATACGTTTCAATCGGCACAATTAATCGTTTATGTGGAGAATATGAAAAAGCCGTGGAAGGATCCCAAAAAGGGCTTTTATTGATTGAATCGATCGGGGATGTCCCCGAGCGGTCTAGGGGCAATGATGTAAAGAATGATGCTTTCAACAACCTGGGCATTATCTGCCAAAATCAGGGGAAATACAAAGAAGCCATTGAATATTTTCAGCAATATCTTAAACTGGCCGAGGTAATGGGTGATAAACAGGGCTTTGGCCGGGCCTGCGGGAACATGGGAAGCACATATTTCGACCAGGGAGAATATGACCGGGCCATAGACCTGTACCAGAAGTACCTTGAAATATCCGAACAAACTGGCAACAAAAGGGCCATAGGCATTACCAACGGAAACTTGGGGAACATATATTTCGCAAGGGGGGATTATGACAGAGCCTTGGAATTCTATAAAAGGGATCTGATCATTGCCCAAGAGATAGGCAATCGGAGGGAGACGGGCATTGCTACCGGAAACATTGCCAATATCCATTACGCCAAAGGGGAGTACCGCCAAGCCCTGGAATTCTATCTCAGATATTCTATGACCGCCATGGGGATCGGCGATAGGTTCGGATATGCGATGGCCAGCGGCAACCTGGGGGCGGTTTATAAGGAACTGGGCCTATTGGATAAATCCCTGGAACATTTTAAGAGCGCATTGGAAATATTCACATTGCTAAATGACCGGCAGGGAATAGGCTATTGCCGTTTCAATATCGGGACATTATCCCTGGATTCTGGCGATACGATCGGAGCCGAAGAAAATTTGGACCTGGCAGAGGCTGTTTTGCTGGAGATAGGGGACAAGAGCACGCTGATAGAAACCTATTGGAGCAAGGCCGGAGTGGCAATAGCTTATTCCAAAGACAATCCAGAGGAATTGGAAAAGGCCGGCCAATACGGTGGTTTGGCTCTGGCCTTGTCTCAGGAGATCGGTTCAAACTCGGGCAAAGCAGGCAGTCTTTTAGTGTTGGGGAAGATCGATCGGCTGGCAGGAATCTTCCATTCTGCCATAGATAAGATAGAAACAGCTATAAAAATATATAAAACGTTGGGTCAAAAAAAGAGATTGGCTGAAGCATATGATGAATTGAGCAGGCTTATGATTGAAGCTGGCGAAGAAGCTAAGGCTCAAGAGAACAGGAAGCTAGCGAAAGCGATCTTTCTGGACATAGGATTGGGATACGATGGAGAATCTAATTAAGAAACAGCCCGGGTCGAATAGTCCGGGCTGCGAGATTTAATCGTTATATATCATCTATCAACTTCAATATTTTATCGAACGATACTGGTTTTTCAAAGTACCCGTGAATATCATATTCCAGGGCTTTTTTCTTTACCGAGCGGTCGCAGAGGTATGTTACTATGATCACTTTGGTGCCGGGCGCCCTTTTTTTGATATCTTCGATAATTTCAAAGCCGGCGCTGTCGTCTCCGGGTTCAATGCATAGTTCGGCAACGGCAATATCGTAAATATTCTTTAAAATCAATTCTTTGGCACTATCCACTGTCTCGGCGCAGTCAACTTCAAAACCGTAATGCTGGAAGAGCATCCGGGAGCAAGCCTGGACATTCTTGTCACTTTCTATCAACAGCAGCCGTTTGGACATATTAGGAATATCTCTAATAAATTAATATTAAAATACCAGCTCGTTCTGCATCCATTGGACGGCGGTCTTTATCAGGTCGTGGGAATCTTCCAAATTCAATTTACGCTTGATGCTTTCCCGGTGGGATTGCACACTCTTGGGGCTAAGGTTGAATTTTTCGGCGATTTTTTTGGTGGAATAACCCTGCCCGATATAGCGAAAAACGGCGATCTCTCTGTCGCTTAAACAGCCAATCAACGAATCGCAGGAATAGCCCCTGCCGTTCACGAATTTTTGGAAAATATGATTGGCCACTATTTCGCTGACGTATATTCGGCCAGCGATTACCTCTCGAACGGCTTTAAGTAATGTGTCAAGAGCGTCCTGTTTTAATATATAGCCTTTGGCACCGGCCTTAAGTACCCGCTCGGCATAAAAGGGATCTTTACTCATTGACAGGGCAACAATAGGCAATTTTGGGAATTTTTCGCGAAGCTCCTTTGTCAGTTCTATAGAATCTATTCCAGACAGGGCGCTTAATATAACGATATCAGGAATATTTTTCCCGACAGCTGAAATAAAGGCCTCATAATCGGCAAAAGCGCCCGACATCTCAAAATCAGGTTGAACGGCGAAAAGATCTGCTAAGCCTTTTAAGCAAACAGGGAAAGATTCAGCGATGACAATGCTCTTTTTATATTCCATAAGTGATACCCTTTAACTTTAGTATAAGTTTATCTTGTTTGCCATATTTGGCACAATGGGCAATTCGCTTATTTTTATAAGGAAATATGCTGAATACTCTATCGGCAAATAATTAAATATTTAAAGATAATATAGTCAACTTTCGTGCCAAAACAGTCATATGAAATATATATATGCTTAAGTTATTGAATCGCAAAGGATCTGTTTTATTTATAATATATAAAACATTTAAAGGTGATTTATTATTATAAAATATGCATACTTTTGGTTACAGCATAAATAATATTATCAGGATAATTCATTTATTGATAATTTGTTATAATTTGACTGCAATGATAATACTCGGGAGCATCAATATGTATTCGAAAACAAAATATATTACTATCATGTTGTATCAGATGATCTTAAAAACAAATCAATAGTATACATATGATAGAAGTGTGATATTTTATAAATATAAAAGAGCCTATGTGAATAGGCTCTTTTGGTTGATAGCGTATTAAAGGTCATTCTTTTATATATATTATTTCACCTTTTTTATTATCCGCCTTAATAGCATCACCTTCTTTGAATTCACCTTCCAATATCTTCATGGAAATTGGATCCTGTAATAACCGTTGAATAGCCCTTTTTAAGGGCCTGGCACCGAAGGTCGGGTCATATCCTTCATTGGCCAGCAATTCCTTGGCCTTGTCGGTAACCACCAATTTTATCTTCCGTTCGGCCAGACGTTTTAACAGATGGCCCAGCTGAATATCTATGATCTCCTTTAGTTGCTCCTTGTCCAACCGCCCGAAGATGATGGTCTCGTCGACCCGGTTCAAAAATTCCGGACGGAAATGGCTGCGCAGGGCCTCCAGGACCTTCTCTTTGATCTTTCCCTGGTCGTCGGACAACTCCATGATCCACTGAGAACCGATATTGGAGGTCATTATAATCACCGTGTTCTTGAAGTCCACCGTCCGGCCCTGGCCGTCGGTCAGCCGGCCGTCATCCAATATCTGCAGCAGTACGTTGAATACATCGTGATGGGCTTTTTCGATCTCGTCGAACAGCACCACCGAATAGGGCCGACGGCGCACGGCTTCGGTCAGCTGGCCGCCCTCGTCGTAACCCACGTAACCCGGAGGGGCTCCTATCAACCTGGCTACGGTGTGTTTCTCCATGTACTCCGACATATCTATGCGTATCATGGACCGTTCGTCGTCGAACAAAAATTCGGCCAGAGCCCGGGCCAGCTCGGTCTTGCCCACTCCGGTGGGACCCAGGAAAATGAACGAGCCGATGGGCCTATTGGGATCCGACAAGCCTGCCCGGGCTCTTCGGACCGCGTTTGATACCGCCACCAGGGCGTCGTCCTGTCCGACCACCCGGGCCTTAAGCCGTTCCTCCATTTTCACCAGTTTGGCGGTCTCGCCTTCCAGCATACGGGCCACGGGAATACCGGTCCACTTGGCCACAACTTCGGCGATATCCTCGTCATCCACCTCTTCCTTGAGCATCTTGATATCGCTTTGCACCTCGGCCAGGCGTTTGTTCTCGTGCTCCAGATCCTTCTGCAAAGAGGCAATGGTGCCGTATCGCAGTTCGGCCACTTTATTCAGGTCTCCCTGCTTTTCGGCCTGCTGTTCCTGCAGCTTGGTTTCCTCGATGCGCTGTTTGATGTCCCCGATCTTTTTAATGACCGCCTTTTCATTCTGCCAATGAGCCTTCATGGATGAAGATTTTTCCTTGAGATCGCCCAATTCGGCATCCAGTTTTGATAAACGTTCTTTGGAGGCCGGATCCTTTTCCTTCTTTAGAGCGGTTCGCTCGATCTCCAACTGCATGATGCGTCGTTCCACCTCGTCGATCTCGGTGGGCATGCTGTCGATCTCTATTCGGAGGCGCGAAGATGCTTCGTCTATCAGGTCTACCGCTTTGTCCGGTAAAAAGCGGTCTGAAATATATCTATGCGACAAGACTGCCGCCGCCACCAGGGCGCTGTCCTTTATCCGCACCTTATGGTGAAGCTCGTAACGCTCCTTCAGTCCCCTTAGGATGGCGATAGTGTCTTCCACTGAAGGTTCCTGGACCACTATGGGTGCCAAACGGCGTTCCAGCGCCGGGTCTTTTTCAATGTTCTTGCGGTATTCATCCAGGGTAGTGGCGCCTACCATACGCAGTTCGCCCCGGGCCAAGGCCGGCTTCAACATGTTGGAAGCATCCATGGATCCTTCTGCTTTGCCGGCACCCACTAGAGTATGTAATTCGTCTATGAACAATATCACCTGTCCGGCGGCAGATTCTATTTCCTTGAGTACTGCCTTAAGCCGTTCCTCGAATTCTCCGCGGAATTTGGCTCCTGCGATCAAAGCCCCCATATCCAAGGCCGCCACTTTTTTATTTTTCAATGTCTCGGGAACATCTCCAGAATTTATTCTCTGGGCCAATCCCTCTACGATGGCGGTCTTTCCTACGCCCGGTTCTCCGATCAGGACCGGATTGTTCTTTGTCCGGCGGGAAAGCACCTGGATCACCCGGCGGATCTCGTCATCGCGGCCTATCACCGGATCCAGTTTCCCGCGGCGCGCCAAATCGGTCAGATCGCGGCTGTACCGGGCAAGGGCCTGGTACTTTCCTTCGGGGTTCTGGTCGGTTATGCGCTGGCTGCCCCGGATATCTACCAATGCCTTCAACAGGGCATCTTTGGTTATTCCGGCGCTCTTTAATATCTGGGAAGCTTTGCCGGGTTCCTCGCTTAGGGCCATCAGCAGATGCTCGGCCGAGACGAAATCATCCTTCATTCGATCGGCTTCGGACATGGCTTTTTGCAGTATCCGGTTGAGAGGCTGTGATAGATAGGGCTGCCCGCTGTTCCCGTACACCTTTGGCAGCTTTTCGATCTCTTTTTCCGCCATATCCCTAATTAGTTCGGGTCTGGCCCCGAGCTTTTGAATTATTGGGACCGCAATACCGTCTGTTTGTTCCAGCAGCGCATAAAGCAGGTGTTCGGGGCCTATCTCCTGCTGGTTTTTTTGTCCCGCCAGAACAGAAGCCGCCTCGAGGGCTTCTTGGGATCTAACGGTCAGTTTATCAAGGCGCATAGAAATCCTTATAAAATTGATATTTACATTGAATGTCTTTATCAAATATAAGGATAAGGCGGTATTTTGTCAAGAGATATAAAAAAGCCGCAGAATACTGCGGCTTTGGTTTAAAAGGTAACACTATGCAGTTAAGGTTTTTCTGATCCAGGGATATGGCGGGGGATCTTTGGCAACCGGCAAGGCTGAAATAAGGATCTCATTTCCGTGCGAGGTTAAGGTTTTTCTGACCCAGGGATATGGCGGGGGATCTTTGGCAACCGGTGCGACAGCCAGTTCAATGGGAGCCGAATATGAAGAAGAATCGACGGGAACCACTATGGGACGGGGTAAATATTTTCGAAAATCAATTCCGGAAATGATGATATCATTGCTTATAGAGGAAGAATCCGCAGGTATGACTATCGGTCTGGGCAAAAACCTTCCCCAATTTGGGCAGGCATTGCAGTTAGCGGCGATTCCTGCGAAAATCAATCCGCACAGAGCTGTGAGTATGGCTACCTTTTTCATTTTGGATCTCCTTTGATTTATTATTGTTTATTTATTATAGGTTTTTAATTTCCAGAGTTATATATAAGCAGTTGTCATGCCAATTTTGTGTTAGATGCATATGATTTTATATATCAATGACTTATAAAATATATTATATATTTGGCCTGAATAAAATAATGCCATAATATTTTGACAATAGAATTTATGAGATTCCTACAAATAAAAAAAGCTGGAAATATTTCCAGCTTTTATCAATCAAAGAAATAACTTTAGAAAAGGTACAATCGTCCTTTGATGTATTTGGACCTGGTTTTAAATTTACTATTCAATCTATCCACGAGTGTTTTAAATCCCGCAGATTGCTTAATTTCCGGCCTCTTGTTACGTATCTCTATAGGTTCCAACCATAAAGAATCCAAATTGCTACCTTTCATTATTATGTGCAATATGGCGCTTTGGTTAGCCAAAGAATCCTTTTGATCAAAAATAAAATTGCCAAGACTATAAGCGATTATTCCGTCACGATAATATTCCACTCCCTGCAGAATGTGAGGATGATGTCCTAAAACTATTTTAGCACCCGACCTGACAGCTAGTCGGCCTAATTTTTTTTGCATTCTTGAAGGTTCCTGGCGATATTCGTAACCCCAATGGAAAGAAGCAATTACCAGTTGACAGGAATCCTTGATGGCTTTTATGGAATTGTATATAACTTCAGAATCTGCAGGAGCGATAGCCGTGTCCCCATTAGAGACATTAATAAGATATGGCTCGCAGAACGCCAAAAACCCCATCCGTATGCCTGCTGTTTCCATGAAAGCCGGAAGGTTTATGCCAGCATTCGACGCCGAATCGGCGGGTCCCGATGATCGCTGTTTCTGATATATGCCACTGAACGGGATTTGCAGGGAATCC
>JGI24732J26686_1001271_pt1 | contig 10436 bp, 9 predicted proteins | sample EPASupsiteHSE623_FD_26686 | JGI IMG/M metagenome (IMG submission 26686)
TGAGGCAAGCCCCCATTTCTTTGGGGGAACCCTCACTCGGGTCAGGGCTTGCAGAGGCCAGCGACGGCGGGAGTTCGACAGTGGGACGCTTGCCGCGATAATGGTCTGCAATGGTTGTTCGGGCAACCGCGAAAAGCCAGCCTCGCGGCTGCGCAACATGGCCTTGTGCCAAATGGGACAATGTCTTCAAGAATACGTCTTGCAGGATATCGTCCACGGCAGCCTGACAAGGCACCCGCCGGGTGATGAAGGTGAAGTCGACTGAAGCGTTTTTAAAAGTTGTCAAAGAAGACGAGTATCATTGTTTCTTAGGTTAGTCATCTCAATATGTTAAAGTGAAGACGAAGACGGACTAAATCGACCAAGTCACAGCATCTCGGGCCAATAGTAGTGAATTAAGGCCACCCAATGCTTCAAAGGGTTTTGTTCACTTGAATGACGTTTAATGGATAAGTCGTTTGTCCATCGGCCAGAAAAAGCTTCACGTGCGGCAATCGCCGAGATGAGTGCATCACGCTCGTGATTTGGATCTGTGTCAACTGTAATATCTGTGTCCAACTCAGCAAACAAACCTGCCCATGTCTGCGATGGTAAATTTGCCTTTAAGACTGCTTTAGGGTGTGTTTCAGTTATTTGTACTTCTGGATAGATTTCTCGAATTCGTTCAACAAACAAAAGTCCTTGAGCAATGCAAGCGCCTCTAAGAGAGTTAACAGCTTGCACTTGACCACTTGTAAGATTATAAGTGCTTCTAATCAATTCATCTGCATGACGGAGGCCAGACTTTCCAGATGACCACCAGAGTGGTGCATCGACGCCAATCCCTTCTATCGCTTGCAATTTATGACGACAAATCTCTTTTATAGCTTCATCAACATAGTCCACAGTATAAGGGAACACTGTTCGATCTTTCAGTATGACAAGCCCAAAGTTACCTTTCCCACCAGGGTCAACACCTATCCAAGTGCTCATTTAAAATCCTTCACCACCGCGTCGAAATCGGTTACAATCTTTGTATCGATGCATCTAATATTCTCTTTGCCGAAAGATTTGCGGTGCCTTTGTGAAATTGTCATTGACCGCTGCAAATGTCTATCCTGTCTTTAATGCTGGGTTATCGCCTTAGCGAGGGCAGACAGGACGATAGACTAATGAGGTCCCTACGAGCAATCCTAATTCATCCTGGCGAACCCCTGAATTTCGGCCCAACCACACTCGCAGCCGCCTGCGCATTGTGCAGCGCCTCGCCACCCCCTCATTTTCAAGCTTATTACACCCGCCCAACCCAGCCCGGCATCCCAAAATTTCAAATTTTGTCGAATTATACGCATCCAACTGAAATAACACATGATTCACACGAAATCCGCGTTCAAAATCGTTCAAAATCATTCAACTAACTGAAAATACAGATAAAAATATAGCTACCCGCTCGGCCGGGAAAAACCTGGGGGACAAAACGGGTGGGGTGGACCGGATGACAGGGGGATTTGGGATAGAGGACAAATCGGGTCCGCCAACGGTGCCAACAGGCAGGGGCATCTGAATATAGAAAAAGGGGCTAGGACGACTGTCCTAACCCCTTGAAATCTGGAGCCAGCGAGGAGACTCGAACTCCTGACCTGCTGATTACGAATCAGCTGCTCTACCAACTGAGCTACGCTGGCGGCTCGCGAGTTGATTTCTATACAGCCGCTATCCCTTCTCGTCAATCTCTTTCTTGGACGGCCGGCAACACCCGCGTTCCGGGGCATAGCGGTTGACAATGGGCAGCCGCCAGTCCTTGCCGAAAGCCCGGGACGTGATCTTCGGCCCCGGCGGGCTTTGCCGGCGCTTGTACTCATTGCGGTCCACAAGCCGCGTCACCCGGTCCACCACGGCCGCGTCCATCCCCTGCCCCACCATGGCCACCGGCGACAATCCCAACTCCACGTAGGCGCGAAGCACGGGATCAAGCACGTCATATTCCGGCAACGAATCCGAATCCTTCTGGTTGGGCCGCAATTCCGCGGTCGGCGGCTTGACCAGCACCCGCCCGGGAATCAGGTCCGTGCCGGCCTGTTCGTTGCGCCAGCGCGACAAGGCATAGACCAGTGTTTTCGGCACGTCCCGGATGACGGCGTAGCCCCCGGCCGTGTCGCCGTACAGCGTCGAATAGCCGACCCCCACCTCGGACTTGTTGCCCGTGGTCAGCACCAGCCGGCCGAACTTGTTGGAAAGCGCCATCAGCAGCGTGCCCCGGACGCGGGGCTGGAGATTTTCCTCGGTCACGTCAAAAGGACGGTCGCCGAAAAGCGGCGACAGCGCGTCCAGAAAAGCCTGAAAAACAGGTTCGATAACCACCACATGGAAGGCGACGCCCAGCCGTTCGGCCAGGGCCTTGGCGTCTTCCAGGCTGTCGTCCGAGGAGAATCGGGTCGGCATGGCCACGCCCAGGACGTTTTCCGGCCCCAGGGCGTCGGCGGCGATCACCGCCGTCAGCGACGAGTCGATGCCGCCGGAAAGCCCCAGCGCCACACCGGAAAAGCCCGACTTGCGGACATAGTCCCGGGTGGCCAGCACCAGCGCCCGATAGACCTCTTCCACCGGCTCCAGGGCGGGAGCCACCCGCTCCCCGGCAAGCGCCGGCCGGGCAACCGACGGCAGGCCCGGCAGCGTCACACGCTCCGGCGCGGCTCCGGACGGCGTTTCCCACTTCCGGCAGCGGGGGTCGAGCAGGCGCTGGCGGGTGGGGGCCTCGGGATCGAGGTCGCACACGACCATGTCCTCGTCAAACTGCCGGCCCCGGGCCAACAGCGCGCCATCCGGGCCAAAAATCAGGCTCTGGCCGTCGAACGCCAGCTCGTCCTGGCCGCCGACCAGATTGGCATAGGCCACGAACGCGCCGTTGTCCGCCGCCCGGGTGGCCAGCATGCGCTGGCGCGAGTCGCCCTTGTCCCGATGATAGGGCGAGGCGGAAATATTGATGAGCAGCCGGGCGCCGCCATGGGCCTGCTCCGTGGGCGGACCGTCGGGATACCAGATGTCCTCGCACACGCTGACCCCGAACAAAAAACCGTCGCGATCGTAGACGGCCGTGTCCCGGCCTGCGGCGAAATAGCGGTTTTCATCGAACACGCCGTAATTGGGCAGATAGCGCTTGGCCGTCACCCCGGCGATGGTCCCGTCATGGGCCACGACCGCGGCGTTTATGAGGTCCCCGGCCAGCCACGGGCAGCCGACGACCACGGTAAGCCCGGCGCTGGCCCGCGCCACCTCCCGGGCCCCGTCCATGCAGGCGGCCACGAAATCGGGTTTGAGCAGCAGGTCCTCCGGCGGATAGCCCGACAGGACCATTTCCGGGAAAACGACCACATCGGCCCCGAGATCCCGGGCCGAGGCAATCCGGGCAAGGACCCTGGCGGTATTGCCGCAAACGTCGCCAACAGTGGGATTGATCTGGCAAAGGGCCAGGCGCAGTGCGGCCATATCCGACTCCTTGTCCGGCAAGTTCCGGGAATCCTTAGCCCGTCTTGCCCCGCTCGGCAACCGGCCCGCGCAGGCGCAGGCGCACAAGTTGCCGGGAGTCCGCCGCCGGCTTCGCTCCCCATGCCTTGTTTCGACCAGGGCATGGCCTTTGAGACCGCCCGGAACGTCCTCCCCGGCCTCTTCAGGCGGCAACCCCATGGAGGCCCCTACCGGACGAGGCCCACGCCGTAGACGGCCACGGAATCCGTGTCGCACGCCCCGGTCTGCCGCCTGGGCTCCACGGCCATGGCCCGGATGAACCGCCCGGTCACCTCGCCCTTCTCGCTGGAGCTTTCCACGAAAACCGCCCCGAGCTGGTGCACGTAGATGGAGTTGCGTCCCGGATTCTGCGGCCGCGACGGATCGTAAAACGGGATGAGCGCCACGCGCGGGCTCTTCAGGGGATCGGCGTAGGCGCTGCCGACAATGGACTTGGTCGCGTCGTCCCAGGATGCGCCGGGGTCGGCGGCGATGAGTTCCGCCAACCCCTGGTTCGTCGGGCCGACCATGTTGCCGGGTTCGATCTGCAGTTCGTCCCCCTGGGCCACAATCGCGTTGTTCGATCCGGTGCAGCCGGCGATATTGAGGCGGTAGACCGAAGCGCCGGATTCGGGGTCCCCCCGGTTGACGGCGGGATAATCGACGGCCTGGAAATGCCCGGCAACCACCGTGTCCTGGTTGTCGCCGAGCTTGAGGGCAATGGGCGCGCCCATGTCCGTGGCGTCGTAGCCCAGGACCTCGACCGAGGCCAGTTCGCAACTGCTGGCCGGGTCGAGCGCGCCGTTGTCCTTGTATTTCTTGTCGTCGTCGCAGGCGTCGTCCCAGTCGAACTTGGCCGGCGGCGACCAGGGCTTGAGGCAGCGGGTCTGCTCCGAGCAGAACAACGCGGCCCCGGCCTTGGCCGTCAGGTCCTGGGTGTCCCAGCCGAGAATGGGGCCGAGAAACATTTCGACCGGGTTGCCGCGCTCGGCCGTGCGGCCGGCGGTCACCCGGACGGTGTCCGGCGTTGCCCCGGCGGCCGGCTGGTCGCCTTTGTAAAACTCCACGTCGTCCATGGTCATGGCGCTGGCGGCGACGTCCTGTTCGCCGAGATTGCGCTGCCCGTAGTCCACGGCTGTCGCCCGGACCTCCGCGAGGTTGTCGCCATGGCGCAGCAGGTCTGCCGCGCCGGCCAGGGCGGCGGCGTCGACGGTCGTCTGCAACTGGCTGCGCTTGTACTGGAGAAAGCCGTAATCCACGGCCAGGGTGGCCAGGGCGGCCAAAACGACCATGACCAGGGCGGAAAACACCACCACGGAACCGGCTTGCGGGGACCATGCGGCGTGTCGTCGGTTGGCGGCCATAAAAGCCCCCCTAGAGTTGCTGGGTCGTGGCCGAGGCGACGACCTGGGTCATGGTCGGACTGATGCTCTGCCAGGGAATAAGGACCATGGCGGAGGTGTCGTAACGCACGGTCACGGTGACCGGCTCACCCGAAACCCGCGTCCCGTCCGTGCTGACATGGCTCAGGTCGAGCTGGTAGCCGGCATTTTGCAGATAGGCGTCCACGACGGTGTTGATGTCCTGGTTTCTGGCGGCGGCCACGGCCCCTTCCCGGGCGGCCCGGGCGACCACGCTCTGGGCGTGCAGGATCTGGCCGAAATCGACGATGCCGGCCAGCAGGGGCATGAGGAAAAAGGTGACGAGCAAGGCGAATTCGATGCACATCGAGCCGCCTTCCCGGTCCGGCCGGGCCGTGGTTCTGTTCGCGTTCATGGCTCCACCACCATTGTCGCCGAAGCGGTTATGCTTTGCGGGAAAAGGGCTGTTCCCAGAAATTGCGGCAGGATGATCGGGGAAAACGGCAGCACGGCCGTCACGGTGACCGGGTTGCCGGCCGTGCGCTGGCCCGGGGTCACGGTGACGACGGCGGTTTCGCCCGAACTCTGGTTCAGGGGGTCGCTCAGGCTGGCCGCGACCGAGTCTGCGATCATGGCGTCCGTGGTTTCGGGCAGGACGGCCACGCGGGCCGCATCGGCAACCGCTGCCGTGACCGTGGCCCGCAAAAAGAAAAACCGGCTGTAATCGACGACGGCAAACACCAACGCCAGCAACACCGGCAGCAGCAAGGCCATCTCCACGACGCTGGCCCCGGTCTGGGCATGGGATGGGGAAGCGGCTTGCATGGGCGTTCCTGTCGTCGTCTGGCCGGCCGGACAATCCGGCTATTGGCCCGATCTACAGGTAACGCCGGCAGGGGGGGGCGTCGATGGGATTGATTCCGCAGCCTCTAGGGAAAAACCCTGAGTGCGGCGCTTGGGCCGGCGCGCGCCGCCGTGGCGCGGCTGTCGCGCCCGCCATGACCGGACACGGCGCAGGCGGAGCGGACGAAGGCGAAAAACGGGTTAATCGATCAGTCCGAGCCGGGTCGCGTAGCGGACCAGTTCCACGGGATTTTGCAGGCCGAGCTTGCGCATGAGGCTGCCCCGGTGGTGTTCGGCGGTCTTGACGCTGATATCCAGGGCGGCGGCCACCTCCTTGTTGGTCAGCCCTTCCACCACCAGCCGCATGACCTCGCGCTCGCGAGGGGTCAGCGTGTCGTAGGCCGAATGGGATTCGTCCTCGCGCCGGGGAGTCTTGGCCAAAAGCGCCCGGGAGATTTCCACGGACAGGGCCGGATCGAGATAAGCCGAGCCGGCGGCCACGGCCCGCAAGCCCGAAAGCAGGCTCTGGGTGGCGGCGTCCTTGGTCAGATAGCCCAAGGCGCCGACCTTCATGGCCTCGGCCACGTAGTCCGCCTTGGCGTGCATGCTCACCATGAGCACGCCGAGCCCCGGCAGCATCTGGCGCAACTCCCGGGCCAGCTGGATGCCGGAGCGGTCCGGCAGGGAAATGTCCAGCACGGCCACGTCGGGCCGGCAGGCCCGGGCCACGCGCAGGGCCTCGGCATAGCTGCCGGCCTCGCCCGCCACCTCGAAATCCGGGTCACGGCGCAAAATAGCCTTGAGGCCCTCGCGAAACAACGGATGGTCGTCAACGATGAGCAGGCGTTTCGTGGTCATGGGTCCGGTCTCCGGCGTAAGGAATTTCCGCCACAACGGTCGTGCCCTGCCCCGGGGCGGAAAGGACGCGCAGGCTGCCGCCCAGAAGGCCGGCCCGCTCGCGCATGTTGACAAGGCCCATGCCCGGACGCGCGGCCCCGTCCCGGCCGGCCGGGGCCTTCCCGTCGGGATCGAAGCCCCGGCCGTCGTCGCGGATGCGCAGGATAAGCCGCGGATAGGACTCCACCAGACGCACGGCCACCTGCCCGGCTCCGGCGTGCTTGCGGACGTTGGCCAGCCCTTCCTGGGCGATGCGGTAGAGGTTGATGGCCACGTCATAGTCGACATCCAGGCCCTCAAGCCCGACGCCGGCATAGGACACGGCCAGCCCGGAGGCCTGGGCCGCCTCCTCGCACAGCCGCCCCAGGGCCTGGCTCAGGCCCAGGTGTTCCAGGTCCGGCGGCCGCAGGCCGTAGGCCAGCTCGCGCACCGAGGCGATGGNGCGGGCCAGGAGCCGGGAAGACGCCTCCAGACGTTCCCGCAGTTCCCCGCCCGGGCCGGGCAGGCCGTCGAGCAAGGTCTCGTAGGCGATCTTGAGCGAGGACAGGTCCTGGGCCACATTGTCGTGCAGGTCCCGGGCGATCCTGGTCCGTTCGGACTCCTGGGCCTGCATGAGCTGGCCGGAAAGCGTCCGGATGCTCCCGGCGGCCCGCTTGAGTTCGGTGATGTCCACGGCCGTGCCCACAATGCGCTCCGTTTCCCCGTCCGGCCCGGTTACGGCCCGGCCCCGGCACAAAAACCACAGGACCGCCCCGTCGGCCGCCCCGATCCGCAGTTCCTCCTCGAAAACCAGCGCGTCCCGCCGGGTCGCGGCCACGCGCCGCAAACGCTCCCGGTCCTGGGCATGGAGCCGGNCCAGCCACAGCGGCAACGGCTCCGCCTCCTCGCCGACGGCGTAGCCGAGCAGTTCGCCAATGACGGGATCGACGCGCAGGCCGCCCTCCCCGGGCAACAACTCCCACACGCCCACCTTGGCCGCCCGGGTGGCCATGACGTAGTTGGCCCTGGCCGCGTCCAGATCGTCGAGCATGACGTTGACGGCCCGGGAAAGCGCCGACACCTCGTCGTTGCCGGACAGGACCGTGACCCGGCGGCGGCCGCCCTGGCCGAGGGCCGCGATCTCGGCCCCAAGGCCCGTCACCCGCGACAGGATGAAACGCTCGACGAAATAGAGCATGGCCAGGCCGAAAATGACGCCGATGGCGACCAGACTGCCGACCACGGCCCGCTCCAGCAACCGCCCCTGCCGGTGGATGCTGCGCGGCATGGCCACGGACAAGACCAGGGCCGGCCGGCCGGCAATGTCGCGCAACAGGGCAAATCCCGCCACCGTGGACTCGTCCAGAACCCGGACTTCCTGTATCTCGTCCTGGCCGGCGGCAATCCGGCCGGCCAGCCCCGGCGGCAGGTCCGCACCGGCCAGGGGCAAAAGCCGCACGTCCAGCAGCGTCAGTTCGGAGATGGCCCGGACCTTGCCGGCATCAAGCAACTGGGCCATCACCAGGGCGCCGGCCGGGGGTCCCTCCCGGGCGCTGGTCAGCACCGTCCGGGCCACGACAAGACAGGGCTGGCCCTCGAAAAAGGCGATGCCCGCATTGCGCCCGTCCCACTGGTCAAACCGGATCAGCCCGGGCATGTCCCTGACCATGTCGGCCGTGGCGGCCGAGGCGTCGGCCATCGCGCCGTCGGCCGCGTCGTACATCCTGGCCACCACAAGTCGGCCGCCGTCGTCCCAAAGGGCCAGCAGATCGAGATGGAGTTCGCCGAAGGTCTGCGGCGTCAGGTTGGCCTCCAGGAAAGCCTCGTCCCGGCTGTTGAGGAAGTGGAAGGTGTCGTCCCACATGCCCCAGTCGCCGGCCGTGCCTTCCAGATTTCTGAGGTCGCGGGCCAGGGCGTTTTGCACGCGGTCCAGATTTTCCCGGACGGCCTGCCGNTCCAGCCGGTCGAAACCGCTTTGGATGTTGCCCTTGAACATGGCAAAAAGCAGCACCAGCAGCCCGAAAAACGTGGCGCAGACGATGGTGACGGCCGTGCGGCGAAGGGACATAGACGACCTGCCGGCCGGAAGTTTCGCCCGGACGCGCGCAGCGCCCGGGAACGGCCTGGGTACCCACGGTTCATGCGGTAGCCCGGGAGCGGGCAAAAGGCAAGAAATCCCGGCAGCCGCCGCAAGGGCCATGGAAAAACGGAACCGCGACAGACGTGCCGGCCCCAAACAACAGGCCCGGCACAACCGGCTTCGCATTCGCCCGTCATTTCTCCGGATAGCGCCGCGCCGCCGCAACATCGCGCCCCGGCGTCGGACCACCCATCGGAACTCCCCATGGAAGCAAGAAAAACTTGCTGCCCGGACTGTTCTCGTATAAGGTCCAATAAATCCTTATTCCGGCCTGCGCAGGGCAACCGGCTGACAACATTGCTTCAGCCCCGCACTTGTGCGCCTGCCTTTTTCAGCTCGGAAAAAGGGTTTGTTTTCGGCAACCCGGAAAAACGGTACGGCGCGTTTGCTGCTGCTTGTCGTCCAGCGATGTGTTTTTGCGACCAGGGTTTTCAGGCGTGAGACGGTTCCGGAGTGTACAGATTTTCATTCAGCCAAAAACTTGATGCAATACCCAGCAAGCACCCAAAATGGCACTTACCGAAATGCTTTCGCTGCGTAAAAACGTAGCCATCACCGACGCGGAATTCAAGCAACTTCGCGACTTCATCTATTCAAAAAGTGGCATATGGGTTGACGACAAACGAAAATACCTTTTTGAAAACCGCTTCGCCAGCCGCCTTTCCGCTCTTGGGTTGAGAACCTTTGGGGACTATATCAAACTTCTGACTCTCGACCCCAAGAGGGATCAGGAACTCCGGCATGTCTTTGAACTGGTGACCACCAATGAAACGAGTTTTTTCCGCGACACCAAGCAGCTCGACGGCGTGAAGGCCAACATCCTCGTGCCGCTGCTTGCCGCCCAGCGCAAGCAGAACCAGTTGGAACTGCGGATATGGTGTGCCGGCTGCTCCTCCGGGGAGGAACCCTACACCCTGTCGATCATGCTGCACGAGATCCTGGGCGCGGAACTGTCCAGATGGCGCATCCTCATCACGGCCATCGACCTCTCGCCGGCCATGGTCGCCAAGTGCAAGGAAGGCGTCTATCTCGACTATGCCTTCAAAACCACCCCGGAAGCGATCAAGGCAAAGTATTTCACCAAGACCCCAGCCGGCCACAGGATTCTTCCTTCCGTGGCCCGCCTGGTCCGTTTTGAGGCCATGAACCTCAACGACGCCGCTGCCCTGAAACGCATCCCCAAATCCCATCTCGTCTTCTGCCGCAATGTCATCATCTATTTTGACGATGCCATGAAAATCAACGTCATCAACGCCTTTTACGACAACATCCTCCCCGGCGGCCATCTTGTTCTCGGGCACTCCGAATCCATGCACAGGATCAGCCGCGTCTTTCAACCAAAAGTCTTGTCCGGCTCCATGGCTTATCAGAAAGCATAGCACGGAAGGCAGGTAACGTCATGCCCAGTATCCCCATCACCGCGCTTCAGCCCGGGATGGTGGCGGCACAGGATGTCGCCACCCCTGAGGGCAGGGTCCTCCTCCGCAGGGAAGGCGTTGTCGAGCCGTGGCATATCCAGCTTTTCGCCGGGCTCAACATCGCCGCCGTCGAGGTGGCCGAAGCCGGGGACCACACACGCCGGTTGGAAGAAGCCGCCGCCTATGTGCTGGAGTTTTTTGCCTTCGTGAACCCGGACAGCCGGCCCATGATCGAGTTGTACACGTACGTGGCCGAGCTTGTGGCCACCCGCCTCGAGAAGGGCTGGCAGCTTCCCTCGCTGGCCGAACGGCTGG
>JGI24732J26686_1001274_pt1 | contig 10430 bp, 9 predicted proteins | sample EPASupsiteHSE623_FD_26686 | JGI IMG/M metagenome (IMG submission 26686)
AGAACTGAGATTGGTACCAGTGGAATAATATGAGGTGCTGTGCTCAAGTGGTCCAAGAGTTTCTGCATATTAATGGGCTTGATATCCGCTCGGTTGGACCCAAAGCAAAAGAAAAAGATAGCAGAGTCTATGACTACCTTAATGGCTTTCATCAAAGATGCTTTCCAAGTGTCTCTTCATCTCATTGAACTCTTCCTCAGTAACACGCCAGGTTATCTTTCCATAAATGTTTACTGCGCCGCCATAAGGAAGCATGTCTTTGAGCATCTCAATATTTCCGGCCATTTTTATCCTAATCTTTTGGTTCGCTGCACAAGTATTTTAAGCTTCCGAACCGGCATCAATGATACTTCCATACCTCCAATATACGTTACACTCAGACGCTGTACGTTTCCGGATACTGCTCTTCGGCCTGAAGTCGGCGCGGCAGGAGCCCCTCAACCGCATCAACAAGAATCTCACCGTGGATGAGATCAAGGACTCATGCCGCAAAGCCAGGGAAGCCTGCCTTGGGCCGCACCTGACCATAATGCTGGTCTACCCCAGGGAGACGAGAGAGGACGCCTTCAACGCCTTCGGTCTGGCCAAGTATCTCTTCGAGAAGGGCTGGGCGGATACTTTGCAGGCTACCATCGAGATACCCTATCCGGGGCCAGGCTCTTTCAAGAATGCCGGGAGGGCGGCCTGCTCAATACGATGGATTGGGACGAGTACGACATGCGCAGGATGGTCATGAAGTCGGAGCTATGCGAAGAGGACGTGAAAGAGATCACTCAGAAGATGTACAAGCTGTTCATGAATCCGAAGTACGTCATGCGCAAAGTCGCAAACATCCGGAGCTATGAGGATATGGCATTTATCGTGCGAGGGGCAAAGAAGGTCGTCGGGCATTTGAAGGATTTCAAGGCTTGAGGGATATCGAGAATTCTGGTGTTTGTAATGGCAGACGATAATTCTTCGGCGAAAAGGACCTGCAAGGATGCAGCAGATCTCTCTCGATTAAGCTTGGCAAAATCGTCTAGAAGGTAACCCTCGATGATGTCGTATCAAGAATCGAGGGATATATCATAATGGACGATGTAGATACGACGGCAATCCTTCGGGAAATGAGAGATCGACCATATGAGTACTGATGTAATGATCTGGGCAAGCAACTCGGATGGACGTTTGCGATTAAGCGATTTCGTGATTGGGCCCTGCTTAAGATTGCAGGCAAATTATTAATGGAATTAAGCTGAATCATATAACCTGATGAAGCTTAAGGTGAGGATCAGAGGCAGCAAGGTCCATGAGGTGGGCTACAGAGTATTCTTGCTGAGGAAGGCGTTGGAGCTTGGCGCGGAGAGGTTCAATGCTCTGAATTCTGATGAGGACAATTTGCAGATTCTCACTGCCTTCATTGAGGGGCCAAAGGACCTGATCGCGGATTTTTCCGAGGCTGCAAGATCCCATAAGCCTGCGATGGCAGAAATCATGGATATTTCATTTCAAGAGCATAAGGGATACATCATTGGTATAGGCGATTACATACATTTGCTTAAAGTTGAACTGCTCAATGAAGGCGTATCTGCGCTGCCGAAGGGCGGCTATGCAAGACCTTCACCGGCATAATGGCACTTCCTTCGGCTCACTATGTTCTCTTCGCTACTTCGCGATTTTCCGTTTTCGTCCTTGTACTCGCAGTTGATATTATGTATTGCCATATTTTTTCCGCCATTCCCAGGTTTTTCTGCAGTCCGCTTTCTCCGGCAGAAGGTCCAAGAGATCATCCGGGTAGGCGCACATGCCCCAACAGCCTCAAATTCGCAATATTCAAGCATTTCAATGCATAAATAATCAGTATTTTGAATCCATAATCGTATTAGGGCAAAAAAGACCGCAGCTATAAAAATGATTTCAAGTTCTGGCGTGATCAAGACGTTAATGTCAATTATGGTAATATAATTATTTTTTCTTGAAATGACCAAAAGACATATAACTATAAAAATTCGTTAGGCCAGCGGGTGTTCAAGAGTTGGCCTGCGAGCATAAAAGCTATGGAGAAGTTGCCTGGCTCCCCTTTAAGTACCGAGGAATGGATCGGGGTCTCAAGCAGCATCCGGTCTGCTCCGAGTGCGGTCTGGTCAAGAGCGTCTCCAGCGACCGGCCCAAGTCCATCGGCCACTTCATAAACATCCTCAATCAACTCTCTGTTTCATATTCCCTCAGCCGGGTTCAGATAAGGCTCATCTCCAGGGATTTGAAGTGCCTGGAAGATTCCTATGGCTTTTGCAGACATCAGCAGGAAGAGGTCTTCAAAGAGATTATACAAAAATATACCAGGATACCGGAAAGGTACATCAAGGGCGCTCTTTAGTGCCGGAATTAATTGAGCCTGCGGGGCTGTGATCGGAGGGCCGGCATGATGCAGCGGAGGCGGTATCATTCAATTCCAGGCAAAAATGAGATTGATGAATATCACTTAATCCCATATCAGTTCTTCCAGTGCCCGCAGGTGTAAAAGTGCTTCTTCTCCCTTCCCTGTTGTCCTGTACTTGGGAATATTGCCCTCGATCTTAACCATTAGGTCGTTTCGGCTTATTAGCTCCAGGTACGGCTGGATGGTATGAAAATTCAGGCCGCATCTATAAACAATTTGCGTCGTCGCGCAGGTTTCCAGAATCTGGCGAAGAATTTGATCCTTGAACCTCTTGCTGTTCATCAAAAATTTGTTTAGTATGTTGTGTAATTACAACTCTTTCGTATTGACAAATCTGAGATTAGGTCGGCCCATCACTTATGCCTAATAATCCTTTCCTGGGAGCGCTTCTTTCTGCATAGGCAGCGGGTGCGTTTGAACGCCTATCTAGGAGGAAGTAAAGGTGGTCCAGCATCTCTTTCAGGCAGGGGGAAAGCCCGATGTATCAAGAAACCCTTGGTGTCGGCCTTGAATTGTGCCAGGGACTGTGATCGGAGAGCCGACATGAGACAACGGGGGCTGTTGACGATGATTGATAACGATATGGAAAATAAGCTCGTCTCCATTATAATTACAACACGAAATGAAGAAAAATCGATAGCTAATTGCCTTGAGAGCATTATGGATCAATCCTATGAATATATCGAACTAATCGTAGTCGATAATAATTCTACAGATAATACTAAACAAATCGCACTTAACTATACTGAGAATGTGTATAATATGGGGCCGGAGAGAAGTGCGCAACGAAATTTTGGAATAATAGATGTCGCAAGAGGAAATTACATCATGTATATTGATGCAGACATGACGTTAGAGCCAGAGTTAGTACAAGAAGCCATATCAGTAATAAAAAATGAGACCTCGTTAGTAGGATTATTTATTCCCTTGAGATGGATTGGAAATAATTGGATTATAAGAGCTAAAGGCTTTGAACGCGAATTCTATGATGGGACAAGCCTTGACGCTGCTCGATTCATTCGGAGAGATGCATTTTTAAAAATTGGTGGATTTGATAACCGTCTATTTGCTGGTGAAGACTGGGACTTGAACAAACGATTAAAGACGTTAGGCGAAATTGGAATCACAAAAAATAAGCTTTACCATTATGAGGATGAGTCTATCAGCCTAAAAGATTATATAAATAAAATATATTATTATTCAACTAATTTGGGCGTGTATATCGATAAATGGGGCACGGGTGATAGAGATATAAAGAATCAATTTGGAATATATTATCGGTCCGTTGGTGTATTTACAGAAAATGGAAAGTGGAAAAAGCTAGTTTGCAGCCCAATTCTTTCTTTCAATATGTATTTGCTTAAAATTTTGGCCATGATGATTTTTGTTTATAAAAATAAAAAACAAATCCACTAACTAGGTCCGGAGTTTAGATATATTATTTAATTCAAGCCAACAATATAATTCAAATTTTTCTAATAGATGGGTGTGGTTCTGATTGAAAATTCTGATAATATCTCATGGACATGCATCGACAGAGTCTGGCGTGAATATAAGTGGTGGAGATATTAGGTGGATTGAAATTGCTAAAATTTGGAAAGAATTGGGAAATGAAGTTCATGTATACACGACACAAAATGGAGCCGAGCTTTGTAAGAAGATGAAACTGGATGCAACATTTCATTTGCTCAATAATCGAACAATTAATTCAATGATATTAAGATATATCTTTATTACACTAAAGTCCATGTTTGTGCTGCCTGATGAATTATCAAATTTAAATCCGGACTTAATATATAGCGCAAGCACGGAATGCTATGATGTGGGACCTGCAGTCTTGATGAAAAAAAAAAGCGGATCATCATGGGTAGTAGTTGCTCATTGGATTGCGCCACTTAGAAGACACGGAAAGTTGATCAATAATATTCTTTACTTCGCTCAACAACAACTTGGGTTGCTATTAATCAAGAGTTATGCAAATAAAATATTAGCCGTATCTCCATCTACCAGAAACCAATTGTTGGATTTAGGTTTTCCCGCTTCGACAGTTCATGCGGTTGATTGTGGTGTTGATTATTATGGCACAAATGATGCAATTCGAAAATACAAAGATTTGCCCAAAGTTTACGATGCTGTTTTTATGAAGCGATTTCATTCAGCGAAAGGTGTTTACGACTTAATTGACATTTGGGAAAAAGTTGTAAAAGAAAAAGCTGATGCTAAATTGATTCTTATCGGAGGGGGGTCGCAGGACATTGTAGATGAGCTAGAAGAATTAATCGAAAAAAAGAAGTTGCAGAATAATATAAAGTTCATGGGATTAATATATGATTTCGAAGAGAAAATTAAGCTCCTACTTCAGAGTAAGTTATTTATCCTACCTACTTATGAAGAAAATTGGGCCATTGTAATTGGTGAAGCGTTGACCTGCGGTTTGCCTGTAATATGTTATGAACTTCCGGAAATTAAACCCATATGGGGCGACACAGTATTTTGGGTCGAAAAGGGGGATATAGAATCCTTCGCCAATCAGATAATCCAACTCATGAACTCGCCAGAAGAAATCAGGAATACTTTTGAAAGAGTACGGACATATACACTTAAATATGATTGGCCTATCTTAAGCAAGAACGAACTATTACTCTGCCTAAAGAAGTAGTTAATCAATAGCTAAGCCTGTATTTTAGGTTGGATGGAGAAACGCACTCATGACTGCTGCAATAATACTAGGAACAAGGCCAGAAATCATCAAAATGTCGCCTATTATTCGAGAGTGCGAGCGCAAGGGTCTTGATTACTTTGTGGTGCATAGTGGGCAGCACTACACCTATGAGATGGATCGGATTTTTTTTGAACAATTGGAACTTCCTGAACCTAATTATAATTTGAGCACAGGACCTGGGAGTCATGCGGAACAGACGGGCAAAATAATGGTTGGAACTGAGAAGATTTTTTTAAAAGAACGTCCAAATGTGGTGTTAGTTCAAGGCGATACAAATACAGTCCTAGCGGGGGCCTTGGCTGCTAAAAAGCTAAATATCGATGTAGGACATGTGGAAGCAGGACTCAGAAGCTACGATAGAAAAATGCCAGAAGAAATCAATAGAGTCCTTACAGATCATCTTTCGAATTATCTATTTTCGCCAACTGATATCTCAAGAAGAAATCTTATTCGAGAAGGGATCAGCGATAATATTATATTCATAACTGGTAATACTATAGTTGATGCAGTTCACCAGAATACAGAAATCGCAAAGAGAAATGCTGGAATATTAAAAAAAATGAACTTAAATTCTAAGAGCTATTTTTTAGTTACAATACATAGGCAGGAGAATGTAGATAATGACAAGACACTTACCAGCATAATTGATGGATTAAGATCCATCTCCCGTAACTACGATTATCCAATCATCCTGCCGGTGCATCCCCGTACAAGCAAAAAAATCAAGGAGATGGGACTGGATCTAAGTGATTTTACGCTCATAGATCCAGTAGGGTTTTTAGATTTTCTCCAAATTGAAGCTAATGCAAAGCTTGTTCTAACTGATTCAGGTGGCATACAAGAAGAAACATGTATACTTGGTGTCCCATGTGTTACACTAAGAGATACTACCGAAAGGCCTGAAACAATTGAAGTAGGATCAAATATATTAGTAGGATCAAAGCCATCTGAGATAGAATTGGGCGTTGAAAGAATGCTTAGAAATTCCAATTCCTGGTTAAATCCTTTTGGGAACGGTGATTCTGGTAAAAAAATAATCAATATTTTAGTTGATTTCAAATATCCTTAGAACGAGGTGATATTATCCCCCTGTGCTGCAATTGCGGAGTCGAGCTTAATCCATAAATGCTGTATCTTTCAGATCATTGCAGAGATTGGTTCTGGATGGCGGAACTTTAATATTTCGCGATTTATTTTGGGTAAATAGACTTAGAATTCTCTAACGAAAATGCAGTTTTAATTGTTTGTATAGGTATTAACGAATTATTCTTGAAGGTCCAAAATGGTACTCCCTTCAAATTACATTATAAATATAACCAGAATAGTTGTGATGCAATGAATCAAATAAAAGGACATATCTTTAAAAATGCCATTTTTTATATTTTTTATTTTATTATTTCAATCATTATTATACTAAAAGAGTTGGAAAATGATGATTACATTGGGCTTCATCATGATTGGGATTTCCCTCACACCAATGCAGAATTATTAAATTGTTGTCTTCACTCATTTTTTATTTGGGGCGATGCTAATTTAGGATCCTTTTTGGTATATCCAGCTAAATATATATTATTCTATCTTCTTTTGCCATTTGCTTATTTAGGCGTTGATGGCGTAATTGTTCTTAAGGGAATCCTTTTGTTTGCTATTGCATTAAGCGGATGTTCTATGTATTACTTGCTTTTAAAATCGTTTAAATTAAATATATTTTGCTCTTTTTTAGCAGGTCTCTTTTATGAAACGTCTCCTGTTATGTTTAACAAAATCGCAGCAGGGCATTTATTCTACCTGATCGCATATGCACTTTCCCCTCTGGTCCTATTTTATTTTAATGAATACATACATTCGTTAAGAACACGCTATTTAATAATATCTGCGCTCTTAATCGCTTTGTCAGCCACGCAGCTTCAATTTGTTCCTATGTTGCTAATATTAATTACAGTTTATGGCATTTTTCTGGCCTATTTCGAAAAGGTTCGGGTAATTTTTGTCCTGTATTCAATTATCGCTATTTCCATAATTGTATTCCTGATTCATTTTTTCTGGATATTACCTGCAATAGGTGAGTTTTCCAGCACAATGAATACAATAAACATCGGATCAACTGCCGACAGTCTTAAGTCATGGGGTAATCCATTTATCGATAGCTTGATGCTGGGTGGATATCGGCCTGATTATTATTTGATTTCAGTCAATAATAGCATGTATCAAAATCTCGTGCCATTTTCATCATTCATACTAATCATATTAATATACATGTCTTTGCTGGCTTATCCTCGAAGCGTCCTTTTATGTTTTGGTTTTTTAAGCATTTTTGCACTAATCTTTACAGCAGGGCTCTCTGGCCCATTTGGTCCATTCGTATCTCAAGTGTATTCCCGCATTGCACTATTTAATATATTCAGAGAAATATACCACTTCTCGTTTTTAATAAGCTTTTCATACTCAATAATGCTTGGTCATTCAATTCATTATATCCTTGGTTCTTTCAAGCGTAAGCAAGTGCAAATATTTGTTATAATATTGACTTGCAGCTTAATTATAATAAATGATCCCTCAATTTTTTCAGGAGATGTGGGTGGATTTATTCAATCATTCAAGATTAATTCTACGGATCAACAAATTATAGCTAAGTATCAGCAATCAGACGACGATTTTAGAGTAATTTACACACCATTTGTTCAACCTTTGAAATATGACTCCCTGAATAAATATGGATCTGATCCAGTTATCAGTTTTTCTAAAAAATCAACTATTGGTAATTATATTAATTCAAATTTTCTTAATGTCATGGCCCTATATATGTATCTGCCTTTTAAACCAATTGGTGGTTTATTTGATCTGGTGAGTGCAAAATATATTTTTGTTAGATATAATTATCGATCCATGTTACCGATCTATATTGATTCCAGAAAATATAAGCTTGGAAACACATTTTATGATATTTCTTCAATATGGAATAATAGAAATCTGGACAAAAACATTATGTCTCAGAACCTGCATTTAGTGGAAATAACCAAAAATTTTAGCGTATACGAAAATCCGAGCTACTTGCCACATGTTTACTCCCCCCAGCAAGTTGCGATTATAGCTGATAATATGGATCATTTGATTGATGTACTTGCATCCAACAAAATGGGGAAAAATTATGGGATCATATATAATAAAAATAATATGTTTGCTTTCGACACTCAGAACGCCACAAGAACTAATAAATCATTCTTAATTAATAAATATAATAACAAATTTTTCCATAACGACTCAAAAATATATATGAATATATTATCCTATTCCAAGGATAATCGGATCTCGTATAATAAGATCAATCCCACAAAGTACATAGTGCATGTTGAATCAGTCGAGCCATTATACATTATTTTGGGGGATTCATTTGATCCAAAATGGAAAGCGTATATCGAGGATAAGAGTTCAAACATAAATACAAATTCAAGAAATAGCTTGTTGTTATTGCAAAAATCTTTCGGAACGGATATCGCATATTTATTTGCTAAATCTTTGCCTGAAGAAAACCATTTTATGGCTAATGGTTATGCTAACGCCTGGTCTATAAATAGGATTGGAGAATACGATCTCATCCTCTATTTCGTTCCACAAAGCTTGTTTAATCTGGGACTGATTATCTCTTTGTTGACATTTTGTGCATGTATTTGTTATATTTTCTATGACTGGATTAAAGCATTTAGCCTACATTCCGCACATTAGACTCAATACACCAGAATTTCCCCTTCATAAATATCCAAAACAATTTTAAATAAATAGCCTATATTCCCTTTTTGAAGGGAAGTTGCACGGATTTGGATGTCCGATTCGTACAACCTAGGCCATCTTGGCATCAGGGTATAAACATCTATTCGCAGAGTAAATTCAGCAAATCTCATTTGCGAATAACCAAGAAACATGGTGAAACAGTAGTGTTTCCTTTCGCCCCATCGATATGGATGTAACCGCATTCGGCCCAATCAACCTGAGCTCGAATTCCTGGTTTGGCCTCGTAGCGGTATATTGCCTGAACTCCAATCTTGGGCCAGACTTTACGCACGAAATATGTTTGAGTTGATTTAGATGTTAGTACAAAATGCATACTTGGAATTAGGAAGAAGATCCTCTATCTGCTATCATTGGCTATTCGGCAGCAAGCGTGATATTTCATTCCTCGAACTCTGCAAATTTTTCTTTGGATTGCCTTGCGAATTTATGGCAAAGCCTAAAATCAAAAAGATATATGAGCATGGACAAAATATTATAGTTTATTTTAATGATTTCGTTGAACCGTTATATTATCCAAAGGAGATGGATCGACATTCATTGTATCAAGTTATCTCTGAACTATTTTATGAGAATAATTGGCATTATTATGAAAAAATGTGTACAAATGTAGCCCTAGACGATGTTGTAGTTGATTGTGGTGCTGCAGAAGGTCTCTTTAGTCTGCAAATAGCCAGGCGGTGCAAAAAAGTGTATATTATAGAACCATTACCTAATTTCGTAGATGTTCTAAATCTTACATTTTCGCAATTCGAGAACGTAGAGATTATCCCTGTTGCACTTTCAGATTCAGAGGGACATTGTGGTATGGACAGCAAAGATATTTCTTCTTCGTTGATTATCTCTGAACCGGGTGGACAAATTAAAGTAACAACTATCGACAAATTATTTTATGAAAGAAACATACCAATTTCATATATTAAGGCTGATATCGAAGGATATGAGATTAATATGTTGAAGGGAGCATTCATGACTATTAAAAAATATAAACCATGTATTGCTATTACTACGTATCATAAAAGTAACCATGCAGAATGGATTATTAATTATTTAAAGCAAATAGATGAAAAGTATAAAATACGTTTAGTAGGTATTGAAGATAAATACGGTGCGCCCGTGATGCTGCATGCAACGTTTGAAAATCAATAGATTAAATTATAATAGAAATATGTGGGGCCTAAGATAGGGCTACTGATTTTATGTAACCCACATCCTGCACGTCTCTCTTCTGATATAGTATTTTTCACATAATACTAAATCCAGAACCCAATGCGCGGAATGTGGGATGGAGGATGACGACGGAAAATGATCTTGGAAATGGAGCATTCACCATTATCGGTGACTATTAAATCACAAAATGGGGTCAAATTCCGGCATACCATAAAAAAATGGGCACTGTCGCGTTTTCAAGTGATTTTTGGAGATCAAAGTCGCTAGATAGCGAAATCACTAAATTGGCCTTATTATCAGCAATGCATAGTGCATTTGGCGTTTAATCCATAA
>JGI24732J26686_1001278_pt1 | contig 10415 bp, 8 predicted proteins | sample EPASupsiteHSE623_FD_26686 | JGI IMG/M metagenome (IMG submission 26686)
CGATTTGCCATCATCGCCTGCGCTCTGGATGCCAGAGCAAGAGGCGTGCTGGCCATCAGCACCTGCGGCTATGGAACGGACGATGCGGTCTCAGCGGAAGGTTGACCGATCCGGAGATGATCAGGTTCTTAAGATCCGTCGACCCGGAGACTTATCTTGCCAAGATCACACCGAGGCCGTTTGCAATGATCCATTCGCAATGATACGGTCATCTCCTTTGACTACGCCGAGGATACCTTCGCCAGGGCATTCAATCCGAAGAGCTTTCATGCGGTGGGCTGCACAAAGCACGGCAACTGCATGGAGATGAATACCTATATTGAGGAAGAGCTGAAGAAGATGGCCTCGTGATTGCTGATTGTGATTGGTATTATCACTGCGGATTATGGTTGTTCAATGTGATTTCTGATTATAATGCGCAGCATGATGGCCAATAAAGGAATTTATCGAATCGAAGGTTCAAGCGGCGCAAATGATTTTTAAAAAAATAATTAATTTATAGCAAAAAAGAAAGCACAAGGTTACTTAAGTGTTCTGTTGAAGAATGTCACCATCTGCCAGTAGGCGTCCCTGGCCGGGAAGCTCTGGGACAACAGGCCGTTCTGAATCATGAAGCCGTGCGGCTCTCCCTGGTAAACCTTCAACTCGAAGTACTTGCCCGAGCTGTTCAAATCAGTTACATAGCGGTAGATATCCGAGATCTTGCTGGCCTGATCGTTTGTTCCGTGAATTATGAGCATAGGCACTTTGAGCTGGCCGACGAAGTCCGAAGGCATGGATTCATTGTGAAATCCGGTGGAATATGGAAATCCGTAGAATGCGACGCCTGATCTGAAATCCATCTGCGGCAGGAAGAGCATGGTGTACCTGCCCCCGGCGCAAAAGCCGGTCAATCCAAGATCGCTCGCATTGACGTCGCTTCTTGTTTTCAAGTACGTGACGGCATCGGTGATGAGCCGGCTCATGGTAGCATCGCTGGGTGTTCGATTGAATGTCTGCCATTGCGGAGCAATTACCACGAAACCTTCCCCGGCAAATTTGTCCACCAATGTTTTGTATCCCGGCTCAAGGCCGTTAAATGAGTGAATCAATACTACGCCGGGCCATTTGCCGGTGAGTGTCGGTGCGGCCAGGTAAGCAGGAAATGACATACCTTGGCTCGATATATTTAGGCTCTCGTTCTGAACATTCTTGACGGTTTCATTTGTCTGGGCGCAACCTGAGACGGCCACTAAGGCGATCATCAGGAAGCACAGAGCGAATTTATGCATTTGTTCACACCTCCGATAATATTATGAGAATTGTGAGATTGCAGGCAAAATTTACGAAATTGGACTTGATTCTGTAACCGAGATCCTGCAACAGAGCATGCAATTCCGGCTATTATTGTTCTACCGCAATCCACGCCTCAATCATTGTTCAGTTCTACCGTTCAGGTTCTGTTATTCGGTCTGTTCAGGTTCTACCGTTCAATTCTACCGTTCAATTCTACCGTTCATTTCATTCTTTCCATCAATACTCTGTCGAGATCTTCGATCATAATTCGACAAGCTCATCGCTGACTCGCCACAACTCCTCCTGTAGCTCCTGATCATAGCTCCGGGGCGAGGACCGCGCCGCTTTGCATTCCTCAAAATATTTGCCGCTGATGCCTTCCACTTCTGCAGAGCTTGCCAGATAAGCCGATGTCCTTGCTCCCTCTTCCGGAGTTTTTCCCGGAAAATTTCCAAAGCCCGCCCGCAGCAGTTTGGTTTTGATTACACCCGGATGAAGACAGTTGACCGTGACTCCTGTTCCATTCAGGCGGCGGGCCAGGGAATAGGTAAAAAGAATCACTGCCAGCTTGGACCCGGCATAAGCATCAAAGCCCTCATAGCGCCGCTCACCCTGCAGATTGCTCCAATCCATCGTACCATTTACATGAGCAATGGAGGCCACATTGACTATTCTGGCCGGTGCACTCCTGATCATCAAGTCCAGCAGCTCGCGAGAGAGCAGAAACTGCGCCAGATAGTTGACGGCAAACGTCTTCTCCAGCCCGTCCTCGGTGATCCGCCTCTCCGGCTCGAATGTTCCTGCATTGTTAATAAGAACATGCAAACGATCGTTGCTCTTACGGATATCTGCCACCATCTTTCGTGCCTGCTTTTGGGAAGAGAGATCCGCAGCAAAGAATTGCAAACGATCGTTTCCGGTACTGCGACAAATCTCCTCCCGGACCCTCATGCCTTTTTCTGCGTCTCTCCCGTGCAACAGTACCCGTGCGCCCATTCGGGCCAACTGCCGAGCGGTCTCTTTGCCGATTCCGTCCGTGGAGCCTGTGACCAGAACCGTCCGGTTCTTCATATCCGTTTGCATTCGTCGCCTCAAGTCCGCGTAGCTTCAAGTCCATCCATCGCCTCAGGTCTATTAGCTCGTTCCAGGCTCCCTCATCTTTTCAAGAGCTTCAAAGCGATATTTGTCCCCATCTTCTGAGCGAAGCCGAGGTTTATCATGAGCATGGCCATAGGTTCGAGATAGCGGGCGTAGCTCAATGGCCCGACATCCAGCGGCTCCAATCCCGTCTCTTTTATCAGGTCTGCCACCACTTTTTTCGCTGCGGCATCATCGCCGCAATAAAAGCCCGTGGGATTCGTGCCTCCGAACATGCGGGAGTCCGACTGCATCAGAGCGGCAAATGTGGTATGAAAAGCCTTCACCACGCTCGCTCCCGGCGCGAGCCTGGCCACTTCCTCCGCAGCGGATGTCGCTCCACCTACCGCCAGGCCGCTGTAGTCCGGCTTGAGGGGATTGGTGCAGTCGATGAGGATCTTTCCGTTCAGCGGCCCGGCAAAGTGAAGTGCGCTCTCCGCCTGTCCCCAGGGAACGGCCAGAACCACGACATCTCCAAACCTGGCCGCCTCAGCGGGAAGGCCGAAACAGGCGTTCTTTCCGATGGCTTCCGCCAGCGGCCTGATCTTTTCGGGATTCCTGGAACTGAACATGATCTCATGGCCGTTCTTTCCCCAGATATTTCCTAAAGCTCCGCCTACATTCCCCGAGCCGATGATTCCAATCTTCAAAACTTCCAACCCCCAAACGAATTTTATCAATTCATATCGCTTACGAATCTCATGCAAGACTTACGAATCTCATGCAAGATTCCGGCCAAGGTTTCCGGTGATTTCTCAGGAAATCTTGCCGCAGGATTTCGGATTCCAAATGGATTGCGATCAAATTTTCAAATGGATATCAAATGGGTCCGCGGTTTGGAATCCCAATAGAACCCAACGGATTACGGTAGAATCAGGATCTATTTCATAATCTCATTCGTGATCCAATGCGCAAATCCCATCTCAATCTATTGCATAATCTTATTATTCTCGATGGTATTTAGAATTGACCATAGGAAACTACTTAAAAATCAGGCACACATATTCTCTGCAAAGCAGGTGCATAAAAGATATGACAGATGGTGAACCCGTCAAACTCAAGGTGGCTGAAGCCAATCAAGGAGACGTGGGAAAAGGCATTGTCAGGATGGGCGAAGAGTTCCTGGAGAAGATCGGAGCCCGACCCCTGGATGTGGTAGAGGTAACCGGGTCCCGTCCAACGGCGGCTCTGGCCGTCAGTGCTTATTCAGCCGACCAGGGAATCGACATGATCAGAATGGACGGCCTGATCAGGTCCAATGCAGGGACAAGCATCGGCCAGTCGGTGGAGGTCAAGAAAGCCGTCTGGAACGAGGCCAAGCATGTAACACTTGCCCCAGTCACGCAAGGAATGCAAATCTTTGCGCCCGGAGACGTCCTCACCAAGGTCTTCAATGGCCGTCCGGTCATCCGGGGAGATGTCATCTCCACCACCAGCGTCCGAAAGCCGCCAACGGAGACAATGGGCCGGGAGACCATGTTCGAGGAGATCTTCCGCGGCTTTTTGGGGGCGCAAGCCTTCGGCCTCGGCGAGATCAAGCTGCGGGTCATCTCCACCAGCCCTTCCGGGATCGTCAAGATCGGCGAGGGCACGGAGATTGAGCTTCTGCCGCAGGCTGTGGAGACTCCGGAGAGGTCGGTTCCGTCCGTTGTCTACGAAGATGTGGGCGGCCTCAAGCCGGTGATCACCAAGGTGCGGGAGATGATCGAGCTTCCCCTGAAGCATCCCGAGCTATTCGACCGCCTGGGCATCGATCCGCCCAAAGGAGTCCTGCTGCACGGGCCGCCCGGCACGGGAAAGACCATGCTCGCCAAGGCGGTGGCCAACGAGAGCGAGGCATACTTCATCTCCATCAACGGCCCGGAGATCATGTCCAAGTACTACGGCGAGAGCGAAAAGGCCCTGCGCGACATCTTCGAAGAAGCGGAGAAGAACACGCCCTCCATCATCTTCCTGGATGAGCTGGACTCCATCGCCCCCAAGCGCGGCGACGTCACGGGCGAGGTGGAGCGCAGGGTCGTAGCTCAGCTCTTATCCCTCATGGACGGCCTGAAGGAAAGGAAGAACGTCATCGTCATCGGCTCGACCAACCGGCCTGAAGCCCTGGATATGGCGCTTCGCAGGCCGGGCCGTTTCGACCGGGAGATTGAACTTGGCGTTCCCGATGTTGATGGTAGGATGGAGATCTTCCAGATCCACACCCGCGGCATGCCTCTGCATGAGGACGTGAACCTGGATGACTTCGCCAAGAGGACCTACGGCTTCGTCGGAGCGGATATCGCAGCCGTAACCCGCGAGGCGGCCATGAACGCATTGCGCCGCATCCTGCCCGAGATCGACCTGGACGAGCCGACCATTCCCAAAGAGATCCTGGACCGGCTCATCGTCCAGAAGGAGAACTTCGAGGCGGCGCTGAGAGAGGTTCAGCCCTCCGCCATGCGAGAGATCCTGGTCGAGGTTCCCAACGTGAACTGGGAGGACATCGGAGGTCTGGAAAACGTGAAGCAGCTCCTGGTGGAGGCTGTGGAGTGGCCGCTCAGGAATGCCGACAGCTTCGTGCGCCTCGGCATCGATGCACCCAAAGGCATCCTGCTCTACGGGCCGCCGGGCACGGGAAAGACCATGCTCGCCAAGGCGGTGGCCAACGAGAGCGAGGCCAACTTCATATCCATCAAAGGCAGCGCGCTGCTCTCCAAGTGGTACGGTGAGAGCGAGAAGAGAGTTGAAGAGATCTTCCGCAAGGCACGGCAGGTGGCTCCGTCCATCATCTTCCTGGACGAACTGGATGCTCTGGTTCCGCTGCGAGGCGGAGCAGCCGGCGAGCCGCATGTGACGGAGCGCATCGTCAACCAGCTCTTAAGCGAGCTGGACGGCCTGGAGGAGCTGCACGGAGTGGTGGTAATCGGGGCCACCAACCGCCCGGATATCATCGATCCCGCTCTACTCCGACCGGGACGCTTCGATGAGCTGATCCTGGTGCCTGTGCCGGACAGGGAATCACGCAAGAAGATATTGCAGGTCCACATGCAAAGAGCGCCCCTCGCCGATGACGTCGACGTGGATGTACTGATCGGCCTCACTGACCAGTACACGGGAGCCGATATCGCATCCGTTGTCCGCAAAGCCGGACGGCTGGCTCTGCGAGAGGACATGGCCTCTGAGAAGATCAGCCAGAAGCATTTCCTGGCTGCCCTGGAGGAAATAGGGCCGTCCGTTACTCCGGATACCATGAAATATTATTCCAAGATGGGGAAGGAGCTGCGCAAGAAGGCTTCTCGCGAGGTGGAACGCGGCGAGATGTACGCCTGAAAAATGCCCGGGCATAAGGAAAATATTTAAGTTCACGGCAAAAGAGCGGGAGACTCGACCCTTCCGCTTTCATTTTTATTTTATAATCATCATTGCCGCAGTAGTTGCATTTTTTTGCAGATACTTTTTTGAAAGTGCGTCTCTAAATATGTAAATTGTGCAGTGCGCATCGAAAAAAATAATTGAGTGGTTTATCTAACACAAATAAATTTATCAATAAGATTGCCCCATAATTCCTTGGAGGTTTGGCATGAAATTATATCTGGTATTGATAGCTCTGCTTTCTTTGCTGATCATTCCGGCGGCCCTTGGCCAGGAGATCAGCGTAAATCAGCTAAACGAGAAATCTACACAGTCTGCCGACAATGTCACCACATACACTTACACTCGCACTTCGGAGAGCAGCACCGATTACAGCAACGATACTCTCGAAGAGGAGTTGGAGCTTGAAAAGGAAACGGAAGGAAAAGTAAATCTGACGGCTCAAACAGGTTGGTGGAGCCACAAGCTCACGGATGAGGAAAACGGCGATGTTCTCACCTGGCAAGGATACTATCTGAACAATTCCGAATACTGGAAGGAAGGTCAAAACTGGACCCGGTTCAATCTTACCGACCCCAAAGCAGTCATGGAAGACTACAACGAACTGCAAAGCCAGGTCGCTCTGGTAAGCTATTCGGACATGAAACTGGCGGGTGAGGAAAATATCGACGGAATAGAATGCTACAAACTGGCGGGAACGCCCGTGTCGGCGATCGAAAAGACCATTCTGGGAGTGCAGCTTTTTGCATCATATCTCGGATCTCCGATCAATTTGCCGGACGACTTTGACAATAAAAGCTTCAGCTTCGATAAGACCAAGCTGCTCGACAACAGCAATGTAACCATAACCGCCTGGATCGCAAAAGACACCTCGCTCTTGAAGAGAATTGAAATCGATTCTGACCTGACCATAACGCCATCCATTCTCAACATCGAGGAAGCGAACTTCAAGATCGTATCCACTCTGCATGAAGTTACCGATTACGAAAACTATGGAGAGCCCGTACAGATCACTCTTCCGTCCGATGCCCAAAATCTGTCTTATCGCACCAAAGGAGCCGATTGGAGATGGGCGGTCTTCGGCCTGCTGGAGCCTTAGTGAAGGGAGGAAAAGACAATGAGATTGAGAAACAATCAGACAGCCTCTGCCGGCAGATATTGGAAAATGCTGGCAGCCTTCTGCCTCCTGGCAATTCTGGCATTGAGCCTGCCGTGTGCAGTGGCTCAGGATTCTTCCGCTGACGCAGCCCGCGCACATTGCGTTAAAATGGGATATCTGTACAAGAGCGGCACATCGCAAAACGGAGGACAGGGGATGTGTCAGTTCCCAGACAATTCCTGGTGCGACGCTCAAGCCTACTATCAGGGACAATGCGGCCCGAGCGTCTCGCCAAACATCTATCCGTACTATTCATATGATTACGGCTATACATATCCCAGCGTAACCTCTGCCGAAGGGCTTTGCTCGAGAAGCGGCGGCAGCCTGAAGAACGTGCACACACCCTACGGTGATGTCACGCTGTGCGTCTTCCCCAACGGCAGTTCATGCGACTTGCAGTCTCTGAGCAGCGGAACCTGCGGTGGTGTGGATTACTGGACGGTCTATGCACGATCGTGGCTGAATGCACCGTGAGTATTCGAGAGGCAACGACCTTTTTTTTATTTTATATTTTTATAATTTTTTAATTTACCATTTTATTAATAATTCCAAAAAAAGAATATAAAACTACAGCAGCCTGATTTGATCAAGCAGCATTCAGCGGAGGATAGACAAAGACGCCATGATGCTCCAGATCATAATCCACCTTCAGGTACTTCGTCAGCAGATCCTCGTTAATCGCGCGCGGATCTAGGTCCTTGAACAGGTCGGGCTGGATGATCTTGGCCGCATACGCCGCTCCAACCGGCCCCTGAATTCCCAAGGGGAGGTTCATGTTGAGGATATAAACCCGATCGTTCTTCACGGCATTTACTGAGGCCAGCTCGGTTCGGTTCATCACGCTCTCCCGCAATTCCTTTGCCGCCGCAGAATCATCGATGCTGTATCCCGTCTCCGGACCCTTGGAAGCGGCATATCTGATGATGACATCCGGATTCTTCTTTACCACAGATTCGGCATCAGTCATGTCAATATCGAAATTATCTTCAGCGAAAATATTTCTTCCGCCGCAGGTCTCGATCAGAGGTGTGATGTAAGACTTGCTGCCAAAGCTCTCATAGGGCTTGGTTCTCTCCCAATAGACCAGTGGCCGCTCTTTTTCGGACAGGCTCTTGGTCCGGTCCCCGATGAGATTCATGTACCTGGAATAGTAATTCGTGATGTAATCGTTGATCTCGTCATCTCTCTCCAGCAGATAGGCGAGTTTCTTGGCCTCTTCAAGATAGGTTCGCGGATCGAAGAGGTCGAGAGCAACTACAGTGATGTTCGTTGGAAGCTTCTCCTCCAGCTTTTCCGGGTAGTAGTGCCAGCATACGATCATGTCCGGATTGAATTTCAATATCTTCTCAAAATCGGGCTCAGACGGTGTCCCAGCCGCGGGCTTGGCAACGACGGACGGCAAGCAGAGCCTGCGAAAATCGTTATCCTTGAACCAATCAGGGACGGCAACGATTTTATCTCCATCGCCGACCAGGTAGATTATCTCCGCATCATATCCTCCAAAAGCGATGATGCGCATGACCGGCTTGTAGATCGTCACAGTTCGGTTGTTGGCGTCAACTATCGTTCTCGGATAGTTCTCGCTTATGTGCGTGATCTCGTCGAGTTGACCGGCTGTGATCTTGCCATTCTTGGCTTGATCCTGGGCAGTGGAAAGCTCTTCCTTGGAGACAACACTATCGCCATTCAGATCTCCCGGCACTGCACCCAAGGCATGGGCAGATAGCGACAGGATAAATAGAATGATCAAAGCAGTTTTTCCGTATTTTTTCATAATTTCACTACCTGTTTTAATTTTAAGTGCTATTTGTACCAAATATAGTATGAATAAATAGGTATGATGTTTTGATATTTAAGATTAATCCGGTGAGAGCAGGGTCATTTGATGAAACCAAAAGTGTACAAAAATAAAAGAAAAAAAGCACCGGCATAGGATAGAGCACTCCCTTGCTCTACGCAGCCGCAATGCAACTCAAGTGGGCTTCGGATAAACAAACGTGCCATGCTTATTCAGGTCAAAGTCCAGCCCCTGGAACCTGGTCAGGTATTCCTGGTGGAATTCCTGGGGATCTCCCAAGTCCTTGAGCAGATCCGGATGGAACCATTTTGCCAAATAAGCGACTGCGATAAAGTTGCTCGGGCCGTAGAAGAAATCTTTATGGGCAACCACATAGACGCGCCCGTTCTTCACAGCAGTTGTATTTGACAATTCCGAACGATTCATGACTTCATTTCTCACCGCAATGAGAGCAGAGATATTATCTTCAGGATAGCTGCCCGCATATGTATCTTTTACGATGATCTCCGGATTTCGTTTCATCNCTTCTTCCGGGTCCACATCCAGTGTCTTCCCATTGGAGATATCGCCGAATATATTATATCCGCCCGCCATCACTATTCTCTCGTTCATCCAATGTCCTCCGGCGCTGGTGCCGTATGCGGAATTGTCTCCATATTTGCCGTACGGCGTCTCCAGATACACTTTGGGCTTTTCACTATCGGGAATGTCCTTGGTCCTCTCCCAAATGGTATCTATCCATTTGTTATAGAATTCGATGAATTCGTCAGCTTCAGATGTCTTTCCGAGAATGTAGCTCAATGTTTTGACTTCTTTGACAAAAATCGACGGCTGATTGAATCCAAATCCGACGACAACGATCTTGGGATCTGCAGTCTTGAGCGTCTTTTCAATGGCAGCCATCTCTTCGGAATGGCCTGCTGCATATACGAGCAGGAGATCCGGTTGAAGTTTTATAATTTGCTCGTAATTGGGTGATGACGAATCACCTACATTTGGCGTTTTGCTGAATTCCGGAAAGAAGGCTTTCTTTTGCAGTGTATAATTTCCGACTCCTACAATTTTATCTTTCTCAAATTTCAGAGAACGAAGCACTTCCGAGGACGTAAAGCCGATCTCAATCATCTTATCAATCGGCTCGTGAACCGTCACGGTTCGTCCTGCCGTATCAATCAGCGTAAGCTCTTTTTCCTTCCCNTTGATGATTTCTCCAATCCGGTCTATATCCAGTGCATCGATCTTGCCGTCGTAATTGGCATCACTCAGATTGGTGGCCTTGTTGGTTCCTTTGATTACTCCCTCAACATATGCTACATCTTTTTCATCAACATCCTCATCCAGATTGGCATTGCCGAAGATCTCCAGTGTAAAATTCTGGTGAAATTTATCCGCGCTTTGATCTCCTGAGGCGGCACCACAAGGATTGTGGGATGCAACCAGAGCGATCGCAATAGCAATGACGATTCTCCAATATCTATTCATAATATCCAATCCTTCTTTGCAGCTTAAATCATACTACAATTCAATTTTGTATGATTTATCGAATACTAACGTTGCATACATATAACTATTTCGATAATAAGTCCTGCAAATTCTATAGGAAGTTTTCATTATTTTTCATTATGCAGGATTCCATTTGCATAATTGCAGCTCTGCATATTGCAGTTTGCAGGGATGCGGTTTTGCACGAATATG
>JGI24732J26686_1001302_pt1 | contig 10268 bp, 9 predicted proteins | sample EPASupsiteHSE623_FD_26686 | JGI IMG/M metagenome (IMG submission 26686)
AATATTAGGTGGAGATGATAAAGGTGCGAACTTAATTCCACTTTTTGAAAATATAAAAGATTTAGATATTTACGTTTATGCAATTGGAAGTAATACGGAAAAAATTGTTAAATATTGTTTAGAATATAATATAAAAGTTGAAAGTTGTACTTATCTTAATGTTGCAGTATCAAAAATTGATTTAGCATTAAAAGAAAATTCAGTTGCAATGTTATCACCAGCTGCAGCTTCTTTGGATCAATTTAAATCATACGCACATAGAGGTGATGAATTTAAAAATTTAGTACTTTCTTTAAGTTAATATTAATAATTTAACTTGTATAATCTCACTCCAATTTGCGTGGGTTCGATAGCTCAGTCGGTAGAGCAAAGGATTGAAAATCCTTGTGTCGACAGTTCGATTCTGTCTCGAACCACCATTTTGTTGGATGCTGGTGTAGCTCAGTTGGCTAGAGCAGCTGATTTGTAATCAGCAGGTCGGGGGTTCGACTCCCTTCACCAGCTCCATTTTTTGTCGTGCGTCTTCTTTTTAAGAACAGCGCTTGACCAGAACAATAATATTTTTCAACGGTGAGGTTGGAGAGTGGTCAAATCCTGCGGACTGTAAATCCGCCGCCTACGGCTTCGAAGGTTCAAATCCTTCTCTCACCACCACGCAAATGTTGCGGGAGTAGCTCAGTTGGCTAGAGCTTCTGCCTTCCAAGCAGACTGTCGCGAGTTCGAGTCTCGTCTCCCGCTCCATTTATTTATTGATTACTGGGAGCTGAGTTATAAGCACAATATTTTTTTATAACTCTTATATATATTATATCTTCCATTAAAGTTTTTTTCAGTATTTTTTAAATATAATACGCACACAATTTTTATTGTGTACTTTAAATAATTTAAATCCCCTCTGAATAGAGAAGCCAAATGGGCTTATCTACTCAGAGGGCAATAACCAAAATTTAGAAGGGGAATTCTATGGCAAAAGAAAAGTTTTCAAGAAACAAACCACACGTTAACATCGGTACAATCGGTCACGTTGACCACGGTAAAACTACATTAACAGCAGCAATCTCAGCAGTATTATCTGTAAGAGATGGTGGAACAATGATGGATTACGATCAAATCGATAATGCACCAGAAGAAAGAGAAAGAGGAATTACAATTGCTACTTCTCATATTGAGTATGAAACTAAAGCTAGACATTATGCTCACGTAGATTGTCCAGGACATGCCGATTATGTTAAAAACATGATTACTGGTGCTGCACAAATGGATGGTGCTATCATCGTTATCGCTGCAACTGATGGTCCTATGGCTCAAACAAGAGAACATATTCTATTATCTAAACAAGTTGGTGTTCCTTACATCGTTGTTTTCTTAAATAAAGAAGATCAATTAGACGAAGAAGATAGAGAAGAAATGTTAGAACTTGTTGAAATGGAAGTTAGAGAATTATTATCTACTTACGATTTCCCAGGTGATGACACTCCAATCGTTGCAGGTTCTGCATACCAAGCATTAGAAGAAGCTAAAGCTGGTACTATTGGTGCTTGGGGAGAAAAAATTATTGCNTTAATGGATGCAGTAGATTCTTATATCCCAACTCCAGAAAGAGATGTTGATCAAGATTTCTTAATGCCAGTTGAAGATGTTTTCTCTATCTCAGGAAGAGGAACTGTTGTTACTGGAAGAATCGAAAAAGGTACAATTAAAATTGGTGAAACTATTGAAATCGTTGGATTCTCTGATACTAAAACAACTACTGTAACTGGTGTTGAAATGTTCAGAAAAGAAATGGATCAAGGTCAAGCTGGTGATAACTGTGGTATTCTTTTAAGAGGTATTAAAAAAGAAGACGTAGAAAGAGGACAAGTTTTATGTAAACCTAAAACAATTACTCCACATACTAAATTCAGATGCGAAGTGTATATTCTTTCTAAAGATGAGGGGGGTAGACATACTCCATTCTTCTCAGGATATAGACCACAATTTTACGTAAGAACTACTGACGTAACAGGTTCTTGTACTTTACCAGAAGGTACTGAAATGGTTATGCCAGGTGATAACGTAGAAATGACAGTTGAATTAGTTGCTCCAATCGCTCTAGACAAAGGTACAAAGTTTGCTATTAGAGAAGGTGGTAGAACTGTAGGTGCTGGAGTTGTTGCTGAAATCATTGAATAAGGATTCGTAATGGCAAACGTTAGAATTAAAATTGGATTAAAATGTCAAGAGAATGGTGATATTAACTATACTACTTGGAAAAATCCAAAAACTCATACTGAAAAGTTTGAAGTTAAAAAATATAGCCCAAGATTAAAGAAACACACTTTACATAAAGAAGTGAAACTTAAATCGTAATTTTATGAGCTTATGGTAGATCCATAAGCTCATTTTAACATAGTAGGTCAGTAGCTCCAATGGTAGAGCGCCGGATTCCAAATCCGATGGTTGTGGGTTCGAATCCCCCCTGGCCTGCCACTAAATTTTTTTAAAAGAAGTAAAAACTCTTTTTTTGAAAGAATTTATTAACAAATAATTGCAATCAAAACGGAGTAAATAGTGAATAAAGTTAAAAGCTACTATCAAAATGCAAAATCAGAATTATCAAAAGTTATCTTTCCGATAAAAGAACAAATTAGATCTGCATATTTATCTGTTTTTATTGTTGTTACTGTTATAACTTTATTTTTAGCTTTAATTGATGGAATAATGTCATTAAGCTTATCTTCAATTATTAACTAAGGAAGTAATTATGGCACATAAATGGTATGCAATTCAAACTTATTCAGGTAGTGAGTTATCAGTTAAAAAAGCTTTATTACAATTATCAGAAGAAATGGCTGATGATAGAATATCAGATGTATTAGTACCTACTGAAGATTTAATTGAAATAAAAAAAGGTAAGAAATCTATAGTTGAAAGACCACTATATCCAGCTTATGCTTTTGCTAGAATAGATTTAGACACAGGTTTATGGCATAGAATTCAATCAATGCCAAAAGTTGGAAGATTTATTGGTGAATCAAAAAAACCAACTGCTTTATCTGATAAAGATATTAATTTAATTTTAGAAAAAGTTAAAAACAGAGCAGCAGCTAAGCCAAAAGTTTCATTTGATGAAGGTGAAATGGTTAGAATTAATGAAGGTCCATTCTCTAACTTTAATGGTTTAGTTGAAGACTTTGATATGGTATCAGGATTATTGAAATTAAATGTTTCTATTTTTGGAAGAAATACACCTGTTGAAATTTCATATACTCAAGTAGAAAGAGTAGTTTGATTTAACTTTAAATAGGCATTAGGCAATAAAACTAGCTTCTTAATTAGTTTTCTTGCCTAATGTCTAATCATTAAAAAATTGATAAAGGAATAGCATGGCTAAAAAAATTCAAGGTCTAATTAAATTACAGATACCTGCAGGTGCTGCAAACCCATCACCACCAGTTGGACCAGCATTAGGTCAAAGAGGTGTTAACATAATGGAGTTTTGTAAAGCTTTCAATGAAAAAACTAAAGAAAAAGCAGGATTTAGAATTCCTGTAGTTATCACAGTTTATACAGATAAAAGTTTTACATTTGAACTAAAACAACCACCAATGACAGATTTAATTAAAAAAGTTGCTGGTATCAAATCAGGTTCAAGTAATCCATTAAAACAAAAAATTGGAAAATTAACAAAAGACCAAGTAATGGAAATTGTTAATATGAAAATTGCTGATTTAAATACTGATGATAAAGAAGTAGCAGCAAAAATTGTAGCTGGAAGTGCAAGATCAATAGGTATTGAAGTAGAATTATAATAGATATTCTATTTTAAGTTAAGTCTTACCACCAGACTCAATAATGGCGGTAGCAAAATAATATAATTGCGGAGATAATAATGGCAAAAGTTTCAAAAAGATATAAAGCATTACTTGAGAAAATTGAAGATAAAAAATATTCTTTATCTGATGCTTGTACAAGTGTAAAAGAGTTAAAATCAGCTAAATTTGATGAGAGTGTTGAAATTGCACTTAATTTAAATGTTGATCCAAGACATGCAGACCAAATGATTAGAGGTGCTGTTGTGCTTCCAAATGGAACTGGTAAAACTGTAAGAGTTGCAGTTTTTGCAAAAGGTTTAAAAATGGATGAAGCAAAAGCAGCAGGTGCTGATGTTGTTGGAAACGATGATTTAGCTGAACAAATCCAAGCTGGAAACATCAATTTTGATGTTTTAATTGCAACTCCTGATTGTATGGGAATTGTAGGAAAAGTAGGAAGAATTTTAGGGCCAAAAGGTTTAATGCCAAATCCTAAAACTGGAACAGTAACAATGGACGTAACTAAAGCAGTTAATGATGCTAAAGGTGGTCAAGTTACATATAGAGTTGATAAAAAAGGTAATATGCAAGCAGGAATTGGAAAAGTTTCATTTAGTGCTGAAGCTATAAGAGAAAATGCTGCTGCATTTATTGCTGCAATTAATAGAGCAAAACCTTCAACTGCAAAAGGTAGATATATTGCTAATGCAGCTATATCATTAACAATGAGTCCATCAATTATTTTAGATAATATGGAATTAATGGAAGTTAGATAAGGTTTTCCTTATCTAACTTTTTTTTAGCATTCAATAATGAAGAAATATTTCTTTATTATTGAGTGTTATTCAAAGCACTGAAATAAAACTGAAGACAGCTGGTAAGAGACACCTCCGTTTCTTGTAAGTCCCGCCTAAGTCGATGTTTTGAAGGGAGGAGAAAAAGATGACTAAACAACAAAAATCAGAAATTATTGATTCTTTAACAGTTGAATTTAAAAATTCATTAGCAGTTGTTGTATGTGATTATAAAGGTCTTACTCATAAAGAGTTAGAATCTTTAAGAAAAGAAGCAAGAGCTAATAACACAAAAGTACAAGTTGCTAAAAATACTTTAGTTACTGTTGCTGTTAAGAATGCAGAATTAGGTGATATTGAATTAAGTGGTACAAATATTTTCTTATGGTCTGAAGATCAAATTTCAGCTTGTAAAGTTGCTGATAAATTTGCAACTACAAATAAAGAAAAATTTGCTATTAAATCTGGTATTATCGAAGGTCAAATTGCAGATTTTGCAACTGTTAATGCATTTGCTAAATTACCATCAAGAGAACAACTTCTTGGTATGCTTGCAGCTACTTGGATGGCACCTGTTGCGAACTTTACTATTGGGCTTGANGCTCTTAGAAAGAAAAAAGAAGAAGAGGCAGCTTAATTTTTAAGCTATTAATAAATTAAAAATAAAATTATAAGGAAGAAGAAATGGCAATTTCTAAAGAAGACGTATTAGAATACATCTCTGGTTTATCAGTATTAGAGTTATCTGAATTAGTAAAACAATTCGAAGAAAAATTTGGAGTATCTGCACAACCTGTTGCAGTTGCTGGTGTTGCTGCAGCTGTTGAAGCTGTTGAAGAAAAAACTGAATTTGATGTTATCATCTTAGATGCTGGTGATAAAAAAATTAATGTTATTAAAGAAATTAGAGCATTAACTGGTTTAGGATTAAAAGAAGCAAAAACTGCTGCTGAAGAAACTCCATCAACAATTAAAGAAGGAATTTCTAAAGCTGATGCTGAAGCTGTTAAAGCTCAATTAGAAGCAGCTGGTGCAAAAGTAGAAATTAAATAATTATTCGTAATTATGATTGATATACAGGACTTTGTCCTGTATAAAGATTAGCATCTTTGAGGGTTAAGGTTAAAATTTTTTGAAATTTTAACCTTATCCTTTATGGATGCTTTTGTGCTTTATAAAAATATAAAAAGCAAAACTTAACCAAATTTTATAACAAGGCCGACAATGTTAAACTCTTTAAAATCTGGTAATAGACTTAGAGTTGATTTTGCAAAAAATCCACAACAAATTGAAATTCCAAACTTATTACAACTGCAACAAACTTCATATGATACTTTCTTAATGATAGGTCAAGATGATAGAACTACTGCTGGGATTGAAAAAGTATTTAAATCTATTTTCCCAATACATGATGTACAAAATCGAATTACACTTGACTACCTAGGCTCAGAAGTAGGTAAACCTAAATATGATGTTAGAGAATCAATGGTTAGAGGACTTACTTATTCAATTCCTCTTAAAATTAATATTAGATTAACACTATGGGATTTAGACGAAAAAACTGGTGAAAAAATCGGTGTTAAAGATATGAAAGAACAATCTTTATTCATTAGAGAAATTCCTTTAATGACTGATAGAACATCTTTTATCGTTAATGGTGTTGAAAGAGTAGTTGTTAATCAATTACACAGATCTCCAGGGGTTATCTTCAAAGAAGAAGAATCAAATACTGCTGATAATAAACTAATCTATACTGGACAAATTATTCCAGATAGAGGTTCTTGGTTATATTTTGAATATGATGCAAAAGATGTATTATATGTAAGAATTAATAAAAGAAGAAAAGTTCCTGTTACTATTTTATTTAGAGCATTAGGTTACTCTAAAGAAGATATTATTAAATTATTCTATCCAATAGTTAATATTAAAGTTAAAAACAATAAATTTTTAACAGAATTTAACCCTGATGATTTCATGGGAAGAATTGAATTTGATGTTAAAGATGATAAAGGTAATTTAGTAATTGGTGCAGGAAAAAGATTAACAGCAAGAAAAGCTAAAGCTTTAATTGAAGGTGGTCTTAAACTNATTGAATACCCATTAGAACAATTAATGGATAGATCAACTGCAAATACAATTTATGATCCAGAATCAGGAGAAGTTTTATTTGATGCATTAACTAATCTTGATGAATTAAAATTAAAAAAACTATTAGATTTAGGTTTTGAATCATTTGATATTGCAAATGATTTAGCAACAGGAATTGATAATTCAATTATTAACGCGTTCAAAGCTGATGCTGAGTCTTTAAAATTATTAAAACAAACAGAACAAATTGATGATGAAAATGATTTGTCTGCAATCAGAATTTATAAAGTTATGAGACCAGGTGAGCCAGTTACTAAAGAAGCTGCAAAAGAATTTGTTAAAAAATTATTCTTCGATCCAGAAAGATATGATTTAACAAAAGTTGGAAGAATGAAAATGAACCATAAACTTGGTGTTAACGTTCCTGAATATGTAACAACTTTAACTTATGAAGATGTTATTAAAACAGTTCAATACCTTGTAAAAGTTAAATCTGGTCATGGACATATCGATGATAGAGATCACTTAGGTAATAGAAGAATTAGAGCAATTGGTGAATTATTAGCAAATGAATTACATGCTGGTTTAATCAAAATGCAAAAAGCTATTAGAGATAAAATGACTACTTTATCTGGTACATTAGAAGATATTATGCCACATGATTTAGTTAACTCTAAAATGATTACTTCAACAATTACTGAATTCTTCACATCAGGACAATTATCTCAATTTATGGACCAAACTAATCCATTATCAGAAGTTACTCATAAAAGAAGACTTTCTGCACTTGGAGAAGGTGGACTTGTAAAAGAGAGAGCTGGATTTGAAGTAAGGGACGTTCATCCTACTCACTATGGAAGAATTTGTCCAGTTGAAACTCCAGAGGGTCAAAATATTGGTCTTATTAATACATTATCAACTTTCTCAAAAGTTAATGAATTAGGATTTATTGAAGCTCCTTATAAAACTGTAGTTGATGGTTTAGTTACTAATGAAATTAAATACTATACAGCAACTCAAGAAGAGGGATTAGTAATTGCTCCTGGTTCAACTAAAGTTGATGAAAATGGTAAAATTATCGAATCACTAATCGAAGCTAGAAAAGATGGTGAAATTTTACTAATGGAAAGAAGTAGTGTTGATTTAATTGACATCTCTTCTCAAATGGTTATGGGGGTTGCGGCTTCTTTAATTCCTTTCTTAGAACACGATGATGCCAACAGAGCATTAATGGGTTCAAATATGATGAGACAAGCTGTTCCATTATTAAGACCAAATGCTCCTGTTGTAGGAACTGGTTTAGAAAAAACAGTAGCACGTGATGCTTGGGAAGCTATTAAAGCTGCACGTGCTGGTTTAGTTGAAAAAGCAGATGCAAAAAATATTTATGTAAGAGGTGAAGATGAAAACGGTGCTTTCATCGATCATTATTCTGTAAATAAAAATGTAAGAACAAATAATAATACATCTTTTGGACAAAGAATTGCCGTAACTGAGGGTGAATTTGTTGAAAAAGGTCAAGTAATCGCAGATGGTCCTTCAATGGATAGAGGTGAATTAGCAGTTGGTGTTAATGCTATGGTTGCCTTCATGCCATGGAATGGATATAACTATGAGGATGCTATTATTCTTTCTGAAAGATTAATTGAAGAAGATGCATTTACATCTGTTCATATTTATGAAAAAGAAGTTGAGTGTAGAGAGTTAAAACATGGTAATGAAGAGATAACAAGAGATTTACCAGGTGTTAAAGAAGAATCAATTACTCATTTAGATAATTCAGGTATTGTAAAAATCGGAACTTTTGTAAAATCAGGAATGATTTTAGTTGGAAAAGTTACACCAAAAGGTGAAATTAAACCAACTCCTGAAGAAAGATTATTAAGAGCAATCTTTGGTGAAAAAGCTGGACATGTTATTAATAAATCATTAGTTTGTCCTACTTCAATGGAAGGAACTGTTGTTGATGTTAAAGTTTTCACTAAAAAAGGTTATGAAAAAGACGAAAGAGCAGTTGCTGAAATTGCATCTGAAAAAGCTGAATTAGATTTAAAACATCATGACAAATTATTAATGCTTGATAGGGAAGAGATTTTAAAAATCAATGATTTATTATTAAAATCAACTCTAATAAAAGATTTAGAATTAGATGATGTTACATATAACAAAGGTGAAACTTTACCTGTTGATGTATTATTAAATGTAAATAGATTCGCAATGAAAAAAGTTGTTTCTTCTTATCCAAAAGAGATTGAAAAAACTTATAATGATATTAAAGAACATTTCATTAAACAAAAAGCTCATTTAAGAGATGAACATGAAGAAAAACTTCAAGTTTTAGAACACGATGATATTTTATCTTCAGGTGTAATTAAACAAGTTAAAGTTTATATTGCAACTAAGAGAAAAATCAAAGTTGGGGATAAAATGGCGGGAAGACATGGAAACAAAGGTATCGTTTCTAATATAGTTCCTAAAGTTGATATGCCNTACTTAGAAGATGGTTCAACAGTAGATGTTATTCTTAATCCACTTGGGGTTCCATCTAGGATGAATATCGGACAAATCCTAGAAGTTCACTTAGGATTAGTTGGGAAAAGACTAGGAGCACAAATTCAAGAAATATTTGATGCTAAAAAAGCTGATTTTATTGCAGAATTAAGAGCTAAAATGACTGAAATTGCTTCGCTTGCAAAACTTATGAATGGTAAAGCATTTATGGATGCATTAAGTGATGATGACTTAATTAAATATGGACAAGACTGGACAAAAGGTGTTAGATTTGCTACACAAATTTTTGATGGTGTTAAAGAAGAAGAGTTCGTAAGATTATTTGAACTTGCTAAAATTGATACTGATGGAAAATGTGTTCTTTATGATGGAAAAACTGGTAATAAAATGATGGAAAGAGTAAATGTAGGTTATATGTACATGCTTAAACTTCACCACTTAGTTGATGAAAAAGTGCATGCAAGATCTACTGGTCCTTACTCATTAGTTACACAACAGCCAGTTGGAGGTAAAGCGCTATTCGGTGGTCAAAGATTTGGAGAGATGGAAGTTTGGGCTCTTGAAGCTTATGGTGCAACTAATGTACTTAAAGAGATGCTAACAACAAAATCAGATGACGTTGAAGGAAGAACTAGAGCTTATAGAGCTATAGCGAATGGTGAAAATGTTCCGAATTCAGGTGTACCTGAGACATTCTTCGTATTAACAAAAGAATTAAAAGCTCTTGCTTTAGATGTAGAGATTTTTGGAGAGGTAGAAAACAATGAGTAAGACTATAAAAACGTTACAGCCTATTGAAATAAAAGAATTAGAAAGACCGCAAGATTTTGCGGCTTTCCAATTAAGACTTGCTAGTCCTGAAAAAATATTAGCATGGTCTTGTGGTGAAGTAAAAAAACCTGAAACTATTAACTATAGAACATTAAAACCTGAAAGAGATGGTTTATTTTGTGCTAAAATTTTTGGACCAGTAAAAGATTACGAATGTCTTTGTGGTAAATACAAAAAAATGAGATACAAAGGTGTTGTTTGTGAAAAATGTGGAGTTGAAGTAACTTCATCAAAAGTAAGAAGACATAGA
>JGI24732J26686_1001304_pt1 | contig 10247 bp, 8 predicted proteins | sample EPASupsiteHSE623_FD_26686 | JGI IMG/M metagenome (IMG submission 26686)
TGGCTACGGAGCTGAACCTGGATGCCGGAGCCGTCCGGGATATTTTTGAGATTTTGATTCGCATGAGCGTGCAAAAGCAGCATGATATGCACGGACGGTAATCAAGGATAAAATTAGAGGACTAATGATATTCTGATCAATAATTCTAAATTTTTTAATGCATTTTGAGGGATTCTTAAATGGTGGATATTGCAGTGATCTCCGGGTCCAAATCAGACCAAGCGATTGTAGACAAAGTCCTGCGCAGGCTGGAGGAGAAGGGAGCAAGCTATGAGTACAAAATTCTCTCTGCCCACAGGAATCCGTCTGAGCTGGAGAAGTACATCTCCGAAACGGATGCTCGCGTATTCATAGCCATCGCCGGCCTTTCCGCTGCATTGCCCGGCGTTATAGCCTCCAAGACGGCAAGGCCGGTTATCGGCGTTCCCGTTAGCGCAAANCTGGGCGGCCTCGATGCACTCTTGTCAATAGTTCAGATGCCCCCCGGCGTTCCTGTGGCCTGCGTCGGCATCGATAATGGGGATAATGCGGCGCTGTTGGCCTTGAGAATCCTGGAAATCGGAAGATAGCTTTTTATACAATGTCCGCGAGATAAGCTATCCAAAGGTGGGATAGGATGTACAAGCGCATTTTGATTGCTACAGATGGCTCAGATAAGTCCATGAAAGCCGCTGAGGAGGGCATTGAGCTTGCCAAGGGCCTCGGCGCACAGGTTATTGCACTTAATGTGATCAATGAGGTTGTCATCGCCAGCGCCGTCAGGCAGCTTGGATCCGACAGAAAGGAAGTCGAGGACAAGCTCAAGACCGCCGGTGGAAAGGCTGTTGACGGCATCAAGGCCATGGGTGCGAAGGTGGGCGTTACCGTAGACACAATTGTGCGCATCGGTGCTCCCGCAAATGCGGTGATAGATACAGCCGGGGCCGAGAAAGCGGATCTNATCGTCATGGGCAGCCACGGCGAGTCCGGAGCATCNAAACTGCTCATCGGAAGCGTTGTGCAGAAAGTACTCTATTGGTCCCCAATTCCAGTCCTTGTAGTGAGATGATTTAGATGGAAGCATTTGTATTAGCCGAATCGTTGNTCTATGCCTCTTTCGCAATTGTATTTGTTGTAGGCGTAGTTCTGGGGTTCGTCGTGATCAGCCTGATCGGCTCAAGCTAAATTCAACCGAGGAGACCTACCGGAGATTTCCGGAAGGGCTTCTTATTTATATTTGAAACTATTAATTTCTTTTTCTATGCAGGATATAAATCAATATCCATGACCTTCTTCCAATTCTCAAATAATAAATGAGAAATAAATTATCAAAATTCTTAAGTAGTTCCAAGAGTTGTTGCAGAGAGGCTGCGAAAAATACTACATCCGAGGAGAGACCAGGCGGAGCCTATTTTCCTGCATCACGGCCTGAAAAGCCATCGCTATGCCGCACTCAACAAAGCGAAAAGACCAAAGCCTGTAATGATTGAGCCGGAAATTCTGTTTACCCACTGTAATCCCCGCAGGTCAAATTTATCCCGAAGCATGTCAACTCCGCAACTCAAGATGAGCCACCACAGGGCTGAGCCTGCGAAAACACCCAAAATTAAAGCTCCCGCAGACATTATGTTTCCTGCTGTGCTTGCCAGGCCCAAGCCGGCAAATATTGCCACAAATGAAAGGATAGTCATAGGATTTGTGAGTGTTAGGAAAAACGTCGAGGCGTAAATGCGAACAATGCTGTCTCCACTGGCCAAAGCCGCTCTATTCGAGGGTTTTTCCAAAAAAATTTTGATTCCCAAATAGCAAAGAAATAGCCCGCCCGCGAGGTGAAGCCATAATTGCCGGTTGATCAAGATGTTTGATATAAAGGTTAAACCAAGTCCCGCAACACATCCATAGATCGCATCGGCGGTCGCTGCCCCCAGGCCGGAGACGAGGCCCGCCAGACGGCCTCTAGCTAATGTTTGCCTGATGCATAACACACCTATTGGGCCAACAGGCGCAGCAATTGAGAAACCGATAACCAGTCCTCTGAGCAAGAAGGTGAGATCCATTTATCTCCTATGAATGCCGGCAGTATAGGCTAAGTGCATGCCATATTTGAAACCAATGGCCAGTATCCACAAAATTTCAGATCTGAATCATGAGCATAGACTAAACTCGGCTAAAATGAATTAAAAAATGAATGACCTGTTTTATTGGATCAGGTCAACTCATCCTTTGAAATATCTCGATGCGTCTCCAGGCTCCTTGCCATCAGATCGGCGGCTTTGTCGATGTCGCTGATGCACAGCACCTCCACCGGCGAGTGGATGTAACGGGTGGCCACGCTTATGACGCCCGTGGGAATTCCGGCCCGGGTGAGATAGATGGAAGTGGCATCAGTAGTCCCGCCGTCGGATGCCTCGAGCTGCACCGGAATCTCGAATTCTCTGGCCGTGCCCACCAACCACTCGATGACCTGGGGCGTGGCGATCAGGCCCCTGCCTGAGCCGTCGGCCAAAACCACCACGGGTCCCTTGCCCATCTCGATGGGTGCATCCTTCATCTCGATGCCGGGATGGTCACCGGGTATGGTCACATCGGCAGCGATGGCCAGATCCGGATTCAGGTCGAAGGCCGTCACTTTCGCACCCTTCAGGCCGACCTCCTCTTGCACGGTGGCCACAGCGTAAACTGTGGATTTGGTCTTTGCCCTCTTCAGCGCCTCGATCATCACTATCAGGCCGGCGCGGTTGTCGAAGGCCTTGCCGGTGACTCTGTCGCCCTGCAAATTGGCGAAGGTGCGGTCGATGGAAATAGGCGTGCCGGGCAGGATTCCCAGGCTCTCGACCTCCTTTTGGCTGGCGCAGCCGATGTCGATGAACATGTCCCTGGCCTCGACCACCTTCTTGCGGTCCTCCTCTCGCATGACATGGGGCGGCTTGGAGCCGATCACGCCGACCACGGGGCCGGACCTGGTGTGAACGATGACTCTCTGGTTTAGCAGGGTCTGGTCGAACCAACCGCCGATGCGGATGAACCTGATGAATCCCTTCTCGTCNACCTGCTTTACCATGAGNCCGATCTCATCGGCATGAGCCTCGATCATGACGGAGGGCTTCTCGCCCCTCTTGGTAGCGATGAGATTGCCCAGTGCATCCACTCGGATCTCATCCACGTAAGGTGCTATCTCATCTTTCACTATTTGCTGGACGGAACCTTCCCAGCCGGATATGCCGTGAGCATTGCTCAACTTTTCCAGTAATGATTTGATATCACTCAATTGAACCAACTCTTCTGGCTAATGCAATTAGACATTTTACTATTAAATGAGATAAGTTGTTTGGGTGCAATTCAATATTGCAATTCAATATTATCCGGTTATCATTAGAGGCATCGTTAGCTGGAATCATTAGGCGCATGGACGTTTCAAACGGCCCTGACCCTCGCGCCCTCGTTTCGTGAGCGGGTGATCAGAACCTCTCCCCCCACATCCTTCATGGCCTCGCGCCCTGCCGCCTCAATATCCCGGCTTTGCGTATCGGTGATCGCGTAAACCGTGGGCCCGAAGGAGCTAAGCCCGGCACAGGCGGCTCCTGCATCCTCAATCCATCCATCAACTTTTGCACGACGGGATGCTGAAGCATTACCTCCACCTTCTTGAATCCCAACTCTTGAACCCTGTTCACTGCAGCTCCGAACTCATCCAGATCCTCTTCCACCACGGACGGAACCATGCGCACCAGGATCTGGTAGCACAGCTCATGCACATCCGCCAGCGGCACGGGACAGTACTTCTTGAAAATATCAAGTTCCGCCTGGCCGTGGGCTCCTTTGGGAATATCGGGAATGGCAAGAATAATCTTCCAGTTCGGCGGAAAATCGTGGCGCGCCAGAACGTGAGGCGGGCGAATGCCGCCTGCTGCAGATGAAGGGCGAAAGTCGGCTTTCTCCTTTCCCGGCCCGAAGCTGTGGCCTCCATCGACTACGAAGCCGCCCATCTCGAAGGCCGCCGTGCCGATGCCGCTCGTTCCGCCCCGGCGCACAACTCTCGCAATCTCGCGCACGGTCGCATCGTGGCGGTAGAGTTCGCATAGCGCCTTCCCCGCCGCAATGCCAAGCTGCGTCCCGCCTCCCAGGCCCACGTGCGCCCGGTATGCACTGCGAACGGTCAGGCGCGCGCCTCCCAGGCCGAAATGCTCCGCAGCAGCCTGCGCCGCCAGTCGGGCACGCTCTATAACCTCATCCGATTCGCCTGCCACAGAGATCTCGTTTGCCTTTTCCGCTTCCAGCAAGATGCCGGGCTCGTCGAGCGCGATTCCCACGCCGCCGTCCACCCGGCTGCAGTTGCCGGTAAGGTCGGTCAGGGTGAGGTGAATGCGAGCAGGCGTCTCGACGATCACGCGGCGCTCGTCCTGAAAGCTGTTGTAAGGAAAGGTCTCCTGAATGGCAATGAGCGGCTCGCCATGCCGGAAGATCTTGTAACTGCGCCGCAGCATCAGCTCGCGAGGGAAAGTATTGAAGATCCGGCAGAGATTCGCGTCGGCCCGCAGGGACTCCGCGCCGGTAATATCGCGCCTTGATTCGATCTGGTGTTTTTTAAGGATGACGCCGATGGGAATGTCGGCTCGCGTGAGGTCGTCCCTGAAGCTTGCTTCCAGCCGCTGCAGGGGCGTGTGAGAGACGGCATAAATCAGTGTCTCGCCGCCGGCGGTCTTCTTGAGCCTGACCACGCGATAGTTGACATCATCTCCCGGATTTACCGACAGGTCCCGCGCCACTGTTTCGGTTGCGGGAACCGTTCGCTGCTCCAGCGTCTCAATCTCAATCGGGCTGCCGGTGATGACCTCCAAGAGACTCGTTACCGATCCGTCGGTCCCAAGGAGCATCTTTTGCACCGGACTGAGCCGGCCCACAATGCTTTCCAGCTCGGAAATCTTCCGGGCGGCAGGGAAGACGGACGGATTTACCATCAAAAATAAATCCTCCGGCTGGAATAAAGTTTTTCCCCTTCAAATGCTTTTCATACATATTGACAAGGTGTGAGATTAGTGACTTCCAGAATATCAGGATTCTACAAGCTTCCTCCCGGCGAGAGGCTGAAGGCTGCGGCGAACGAGTCCGGCCTTGGGGCGGAAGAGGTATCCCAGGTCGAAAAGGGCCTCGGAATTGAGCANGCGGACAAGATGGTGGAGAACGTGATCGGCGTCATCCAGGTTCCGCTCGGCATTGCTACCAACTTCATCATCGATGGCCGCGAGGTTCTCATCCCCATGGCCACCGAAGAGCCGTCCGTGATCGCGGCGGCCAGCAACGGAGCAAAAATGGCCCGAGAGGCGGGCGGCTTTTNGACCTCCAGCACCGGCCCCGTAATGCGAGCCCAAATCCAGGTGACGGGAGTCGTCGATCCCTTCTCGGCCCGGCAGAACATCCTTCTGCATAAGGACGAGCTGACCCGCATGGCCAACGAAAAAGATCCCATGCTGGTCAAATACGGCGGCGGAGTCAAGGATATCGAGGTTTACGTCATCGACTCCCGTGTCGGCCCGATGGTGGTCGTGCATCTTATCGTGGACTGCCGCGATGCTATGGGAGCCAACGCCGTCAACACCATGGCCGAGGCGCTCGCGCCGCGCGTGGAGGAGATCACCGGCGGCAGNGTTTACCTGCGAATCATCTCCAANCTCGCCGATAAAAGGCTGGCTCGCGCCAGGGCGGTCTTCAAGGCGGAGGAGATCGGCGGCCATGAGGTCGTGGACGGCATCATCCAGGCGGCTGCGCTGGCGGAGGTTGATCCTTACCGGGCGGCGACACACAACAAAGGCATCATGAACGGCGTTACCGCGGTGGTGCTGGCCACTGGAAACGACACAAGGGCAGTGGAGGCCGGAGCCCATTCTTTTGCATCCATTAGCGGGCGCTACCAGTCCTTGACCCGCTACGAGAAAAATAAGGACGGCGACCTGGTGGGCACCATCGAGCTTCCCGTGGCCGTCGGCCTGGTGGGAGGCGCGACGCGCGTTCATCCCGTGGCCAAGTCCACAGTGAAGATCCTGGGCGTGAAGAGCGCCGACGATCTCTCCCGCATCATCGCCGCCGTGGGCCTCTGCCAGAACTTCGCCGCCCTGCGTGCCCTGGCATCGGAAGGCATCCAGAGGGGGCACATGTCCCTGCACGCCAAGAACGTGGCCGTCCAGGCCGGGGCCAAGTGCGACCTGATTGAGGTCGTCGCGGCTCGCATGGCAGCCGAACGCAGAATCAATGTGGATCGAGCCGCGGAATTGATCGCGGAGCTGGAACAAAAATCCAAAGGAGAAGCGGCAAATTGAAGATAGGAGTCTTGGGGCCGCAGGGAACCTACTCTGAGAAGGCGGCGCTTCGCTGGTGCAAATCCATGCCTGAAGCGGGGCAGGATGCTGGGCTGGTTTACTTCAAAGACTTCGATGAGGTTCTCAAGGCCGTCGAGTCGGGCGAGGTGGACCAGGGCGTCGTCCCGGTGGAAAACAGCCTGGAAGGGGCGGTAACTGCGGTCATGGACCTCCTTTTGCACCTGGATGTCGTGATCCAGGGCGAGGTCAATTTGCCCGTGCGGCACTGTCTGGTAGGTCGCGGCGAGGGCGAGATCAGGGTCATCCTCTCCCACCCCCAGGCCCTGGCCCAATGCCGCCAGTACCTGCGCCGCAATTTTCCCGGCGTCGAGATCAGGACCACCGGCTCCACCAGCCACGCCGCGCACCTTGCCCAGGAGTTCCCGGAGATGGCGGCCATCGCCGGAGAATCCACTGCAAAGGACTTCGGCCTGCGAATTCTGGCCAGAGAGATCCAGGATGAGAGCGACAACGTCACAAGGTTTCTCGTCGCGGGAAGAGCGATTCCCGAGGCGTCAGGCCGCGATAAAACCTCGCTTGTCGTCTATTTGCAGCGCGACCGGCCCGGTGCGCTCTTCTCCATCTTGCAGGAGTTCGCCATCCGCCAAATTAACCTGACCCGAATCGAGTCCCGGCCCAGCCGCCGCGCTCTTGGCGACTATTACTTTTACATCGACCTGGAAGGGCATGTAAATGACCCAATTGTCAAGGAAGCCCTTTCCGAGATAACAAAAAAAGCCTCGATGGTCAAGATGCTCGGATCTTATCCCCAATCAAAAATTGACGAGCGAACCTAACGTATCACTAAATGGTTATATTTACTGATCGCTCAATTTTTATAATTTTACTCAAAGCAACGCTTTTTTCCTTTGACTTTAATACATTGGGAGCGCAGAGGGTCACGAATTCCCCGATCTTTAGGTCGGGTATTAAGTGAACCCTCGTCCGGTTTTCATATTTTCTTAGATTTGATCAACAAAGACTCTCTGGAAACCGAAAGCAGAGCTACGATAATTCTGATCAATGGGATCTTGTCAACGAAAGCTCGATGATTTCCGGATTCCATAAAACCGGGCGTGAGGACGCGCGGCCCGAAACATACCCCGTCCTTTAGGGCGGGGTGGCCGCGCGCAGTTTAATTTTTAAAAAATATCAGAATGAATGAATTTGAATATATTTTGCCGGTATTATGTGCATATTGTGGGCCGAAGCACTCAGATTCCTTACATATTTTTATTATTCATACTGAAGGCGTGTGGCATCTGGGTTTAAATAGGACTTTACGCTAGTGGGGAGAGGAGCCTGATCTGATGAATTCCTATGGCAGCAAATTTCCGTATCTTCCGGAGCGGATTTCTCGGCTGGGAGAGCTGGCGTGTAACCTCTGGTGGAGCTGGCATCCCGAGGCGAGGAGTCTGTTTTACCTGCTGGCCGGGAACGGCACCGAGTTCAAGTCCCAAAATCCGGTGTTGCTGCTCTCCGAGATGGAAAGGTCAGTGCTCGACATTGCCGCCAAAGATTCCCGATTTCTCAGGCGCTACGATGCGGTCATGGCCAGATTCGATGCAGAAGTAAACGCCTACGAGAGCTGGTTTTATTCCAAAGTTCATGATCCCGGACTGTACCCCATTGCTTATTTCTCAGCCGAGTTCGGCCTGCACCATTCCCTGCCCTTTTACGCCGGTGGCCTCGGCTTTCTGGCGGGCGACTTCCTCAAGGAGTGCAGCGACCTCGGCGTGCCCACCGTCGGTGTGGGTTTCATGTATCCTGAAGGCTATCTGCACCAGAAGGTCTCCGCCGACGGCTGGCAGATGAACGAGAGCGAGACGCTCGACCGCAGCCATGCGCCCATCTGCCGCGTCCATGACAAGGACGGCCAGCCGCTCACCATCAAAGTCCCCATCAGCGAGCGCTCCATCTACTTCGAGGTCTGGAAGGCTCAGATCGGCAGGGTCCCACTCTATCTCATCGACACTGATATCGATGCCAATGATCCCTGGAATCGCGGCATATCCTCGCGCCTTTACATCGGCGACTCGGAGCAACGGCTGGTTCAGGAGATAATTCTCGGCATCGGCGGCACGCAGATCCTCAACGCCCTGGGCATCCGCCACTCCGTGCTGCACCTCAACGAGGGCCATTCCTCCTTTGCCATCCTGGAGCGAATCCGGGAGAAGGTGGAGAAGGGCCTGGGCTACCGGGATGCATCAGACCAGGTGCGAGCCACCACGGTCTTCACCACGCATACTCCCGTTCCCGCCGGCCACGATGTNTTCCCCTTCGCGCTCATGGACAAATATTTCGAGTCCTACATNCCCCTGCTGGAGATGAGCCGCGACGAGTTTTACCGGCTGGGCATGGACCCGCGAAATCCCGATGCCGGATTCAATATGACCGCCTTCGCCCTGCGCATGTCCGCCCACCGCAATGCCGTGAGCAAGAAGCACGGCGAGGTCACAAGAAGCATGTGGCATCACCTCTGGCCGAGTGTTCCCGAGAACGAAGTGCCCATCAGCCACATCACCAACGGCGTGCATGTCCCCACCTGGATCGATTCGCGTCTGNCCGCCCTCTTCAACCGCTATCTCGGCCCGAACTGGCTCGCCGATCACGACAATCCGTCCATCTGGCAGTTGGTGGATGATATTCCTGATGCGGAGCTGTGGAGAGTTCATCGCCTNCAGAAGATGATCCTGATCGCGATGATGCAGGAGAGGGCCCGCGAGCGCTGGAAAGAGCATGCCGACCCCAACATCATCATGGCTTCAGGAATCATGTTCGATCCCGGCACGCTGACCCTCGGTTTTGCCCGCCGCTTTGCCACTTACAAGAGAGCCAACCTGATCTTACAGGACATGGACCGGCTGAAGGGCATTTTAAACAATCCCAATCGTCCCGTGCAGATCGTTTTCGCAGGAAAAGCCCATCCCGCCGACAATGCAGGCAAATTGCTGCTGCAGCGGGTCTTCAACGCCGCCCGGGACCCGGACATCGGCGGACGGGTGGCTTTCATCGAGGATTACGACGAAGAGATCGCCCAGTACCTGGTTCATGGAGTGGATGTCTGGCTCAATAACCCCCAGCCGCCCTTCGAGGCTTCGGGAACCAGCGGCATGAAGGCGGGCATCAACGGCGTGCCCCATCTGAGTGCCCTGGACGGCTGGTGGATCGAAGGATACAACGGCTCGAACGGCTGGGCCTTCGACGGCGAGAACGAGTGGTCTATGGCATCCGATGCAGTTGACGCCGAGGAGCTTTATTCCATCCTGGAAAAGCAGATCGTGCCCCTGTACTACGATAAGGATGAAGCGGGCGTATCCCCTGCCTGGGTCAAGATTATGAAGGAATCGATAAAGAGTGCGGCCCCATTATTCAGCTCGCGCCGCATGGTCAAGGAGTACGCACTGAAATTTTATCAGGATGCTCTGTCTTATGCGAACGGAATGGAACCCTGAAATCAACATGCAATAGTCCGCTCGCGCTCTGAGACTTGCCATGACCCGTCTATACCAAAAAGATGAAATGATTGAGAGCCATTACATCCAGCAATGACTCGGGTGACAAGAGGAATGCGAGCAGAGTTGATTTTATTCCTGATGCTGTTTTCGGCATCACCTATCATGGCCTCCCACGAAGCGGGAGTGGTTGGACCGTACAATGTTTCATTTGACATGAACACGACCATGGACTACAGCGTCATCGTGGAAAAATCCTCCAGCGGGGTAACAGAAGACGGCGTCAAATTCGATAGGCACAACATGTCCGTGCAGAGCACCGATTACTTTGCCTGGATTGTGCTCACTCGATACACTGAACCAATGCTGGCCAATATCACCGCCAACGCTTATATTGTCCAGTCGGCGCTCGTCGGGTCGGGTGCCGATGAGCCCAATTATTATCAGCCCCTGATCGACG
>JGI24732J26686_1001317_pt1 | contig 10186 bp, 10 predicted proteins | sample EPASupsiteHSE623_FD_26686 | JGI IMG/M metagenome (IMG submission 26686)
TGGCATGGGTGAGCGGCAGCAGATAAAGCGCATATTTGAGCCCCACCGGCACCTGGGAGAGCGAGAAGAAGGTCCCTCCGAGGAAGGTCATGGGCAGAAGGATGATGCTGCCGAAGGTTCCCATATCCTCATGCGACCTGGCCAGAAGGGCGGCGAGCACTCCGAGGAAGGAGAAGGTCAGGCAGGAGAGGAACAGCCCCAGGAAAAACATCAGCCCGATGTGAATGGATGGAGCAATGAGTATGGCCACGATCAGGAATGCAACCGAGCTCAAAATCCCTCTCACCACACCGATCAGTGCCTTGCCGAGCAAGAGCGAATGCAATTTTATGGGTGCCATGAGGCATTCGTCAAAGCTCTTGTAGAAGAGGCGGTCGACGTTGAGCCTCGTCCCTGCTCCGTTGAAGCTGGTGTTCATAGCGGTGAGGGCGATGATGCCGGGCACGACGAACTCCAGATAACTTGTTCCATTGAGATTGATGCCCCTGCCCAGGCCCCATCCGAAGGCCACCAGATAAAGCACCGGGCTGATCAATGTGGTGATGAGGTATCTCGGCCAGCAGCGTTTGAGAGCAACGAGATCCGCCCAGAGAATGTTGTATGAATCCAGTGCAATCATCTTTGATCCCTCAGGACCTTTTGGCCGGTCAGTTCTATGAAAACATCTTCGAGATTGGACTCTCGCATAACTACCTTCTCCGTTCCGGAAGCCCTTGAATGAATTCTGTTGCTTTGGACCGGTCCGGGAAATACCTGTACTGCATTCCATTGCCGTTGCTCTGTATCTCCACGGCGATCATGCCGATCTTTTTGCGCAGGCTCAAAGGTGAACCGATGGCAATGAGTTTGCCGTGATGAATTATTCCGGCTCTCCAGCATACGCCTCGGCCTCCTCGATGTAGTGAGTGGTGAGAAAGACCGTGGCACCGTCGGAGTTCATCTTGCGAATTAGGTCCCAAACCTTGCGGCGGGTCTGGGCATCCAAGCCTACCGTCGGCTCATCGAGAAAGAGCAATTTTGGCCTGTGAATCAGGGCGCGGGCGATCATGGCCCTTCTCTTCATGCCGCCCGAGACATCATCGATGAGATAGTCGGCATGGTCTGTCAGCTCCACGTAGTCGAGAAGCTCTGCAATCCTCTTCTTTCGATCATCCGGGGCAAGATGATGCAGCCGGGCGTGAAGCTCCAGGTTCTCTCTAATGGTCAGGTCCCGGTTGAGGCTCAAATGCTGCTGAACGATGCCAAACTCCGCCTTGACAGAGGCGGTATTTTCGACAGCATCAAAGCCGTTTATGAGAACTCGTCCGGAGGTGGGCTTGGTGAGGGTGGTCAGGATGCGAATGGTGGTGGTCTTGCCGGCTCCGTTCGGTCCCAGGAAGCCGAAGATCTCGCCCCGGTGCACGGAGAAACTCAGGCCATCCACCACCTTCTTGCCCGAATACTCCTTGGAGAGCCCTGAGATTTCAATTATCTTTCTCATGCTGCCTCTTGATGCAGAGATCTGAGGGGAATGATGCAGGGTCGGCCCATTTCGTTCATGACAACCGCCTCGACGCTGTAGACCTCCCTGATGTTCTCGGAATTCAACAGGTCGGAAGGTCTTCCGGCCCGGAAGATCTTTCCGCCCTTGAGGATGGCGAGCTTGTCCGCAAACATGGCAGCCAGATTCAGATCGTGCAGGGCCATAACAGCCGAGATCTTTTTTTCCTTGACGAGACGGGAGATCATCTCCATGACCTCCAGTTGATGCCTCATGTCCAGGTTGCTGGTGGGCTCATCGAGCAGGAGAACCTCCGGCTCCTGGCACAGGGCACGGGCGACCAAAACCTTCTGCTTCTGGCCTCCGGATAGCTGCGAGAAGTCCCTCATGGCCAGATCCTGCAAGTCGAGAAGCTCCAGGGTCTCCGATACCTTCTCGATGTCACCATCCGAGACGCGCCAGTTGATGTGCGGCCTCCGGCCCATGAGCACGGTATCAAAGACCGTGGTGGCGAGCGGCGTGGAGCTGGACTGGGGCACATAGCCCAGCCTTCTCGCGATCTCTTTTCTGCCGATGCTCTCCAGGTCCTTGCCGTCCAGAAGTATGCTGCCTTTGGGCTTCAAGATCCGGTCAATGCATTTGATCAAAGTTGTCTTGCCGGACCCGTTGGGCCCGACCAGCGCCAGCACCTCCGAATCCCCAATCTCAAGATCGAGGTCGTCCAGAATCCTGGAGCCGTTGTAGCCGAATTTCAGGCCTTTGATGGTAATGTTTACCAAAACTCCTTCCTCCTGCGCACGAAGAGATAAACGAAGAACGGAACTCCCAGGAATGAGGTCATTATTCCCACGGGCAGTATTACCGGTGCCAGTATGGTTCTGGCCAGGGTATCTGCACCCAGGAGGAGCAGCGCACCGACCAGCGCTGAGCCCGGCAGGAGAAAGCGGTGGTCTCCTCCGATGACCATCCTGGTGATATGAGGACCGACAAGGCCGATGAAGCCGATGGTTCCCGTGAAGCAGATGATGCTGGCGGTGATCAGCGCTGCAAGAATCATGCTGATGACGCGCGTCTTCTCCACATTCACGCCCAGGCTCTTGGCAGTCTCGTCGCCAGCTCCGATAGCATTGATGTCCCAGGACTTGAGCAGAAGATAGGGCAGACAGAGTGCCAGGACTCCGGTGATGATGGCGAGCTTCTCCCAGGAGGCTTTGCCCAAAGATCCCATCATCCAAAATACCACCTCCTGCACCTGCTCGGCATGGCCGACATACTGCAAGAACGAGGTCATGGCAGAGAAGAGGTACATGATGGCAATTCCCGCCAGGATCATGGTCTCCGGAGTGATGCCTTTGTACTTGGCCAGTCCGTAAACTGCGAAAGAGGCGATCAATGTAAATATGAATGAATTGCCGATCACCAGATATTCGCCGCCCGCAAAGCCCGCACCCATCACAATGGCCAGGGCTGCTCCAAAGCAGGCAGCTGAGGAGACACCCAGCGTAAACTCGCTGGCCAGGGGATTTTTGAGTATTCCCTGCATAGCCGCACCGGCCACGGACAGGCCCATGCCTGCCACAATTCCCATGAGGATTCTCTCCAGACGCAGCCCCCAGACGATGGTATCGGCAAAGTGCGTCGTCTGGAAGTATCCGGGCAGGAACTTGGCCAGAATCGCAAAATAAACATCCTTGACGCTGAGGTTGGCGGACCCGAATGTGACGGCAAGACCTGCCAGAAGTATCACAGCCAGGATGATGATCACGAAGAAGAGCATCTTCCTGCCGAGGAACCTCCGGTACTCGTCTTTGGGCTGACCTCGTTTGTAGCCCTTCAGCCGCTGAGTATTTGTTCCTTGCACATCATGGCTTGTTATAGTCATAGTTCTTCTCATGCTTCTTCTCATGCCACGACTTATTTTTCCAATAAAAAATATATAGCTAGTATTACCNTGTTTTTCCGGGCTCCCTGCATTCAGGATTCTGCTGGATAGGCGTAAGTCTCTTCCAGATTCGTGCTGTAGAATTCTCGCGCAAGCTCCTTATGTACAGCCTCGGGATCGATGTCCTTGAAAAGATAGGGATGGAACCACTTGGCCATGTACAGCTCGCTGATGACGGAGCGAACGCCGTATCTGATCTCTCCGGAAATGACATAAACGCGGCCATTCTTTATGGCGGTGACGTCCTGAAGCTCCGGGCGGCTGACTATCGACTTTTGGAACTCTGCCAGCTCGCTCTTCGAGAACGGTTTGTCGCTGGATCTGGTCTGTACTATCACATCGGGGTCGGTCTCGATCACCCATTCTGCGGAAACGGTCGGATATTTGCGGGTCTTATTGCCGAGATCCTTGGCGATGTTGATTCCTCCGGCATATCCGATCAGAGTGTCGGAAGATGTGCCGTTGGAAACCGTGTAATAAGGCTTTCCTGCCCATTCGAAGAAGATCTTGGGTTTGCCGTCCGTCGTCAGGCCGGAAGTCTTCTCCAAAACGAGGTCCTGATATTTTTCGATAAACGAGATGAGCTTCTCAGAGCGTTCTTCTTTGCCCATTACCCGGGCAATTCTCTTCATGGTATCGATGTTCTTTTCCGGATCGGAGAGGGACTCGATCATCACGGGAATTCCTGCGTCCTCGAATTCCTTCAAGTTCTCTTTAGAGAGCATGTTGTCGGCAATTATCAGGTCCGGATCAAGCTTTATGATCCGCTCGAGGTCCGGCGAATAAGAGCTTTTCCCGGCAATGGTCACATTCTGCATGGCCGGCGGGAAATAGGAATAGGAATCCCTTCCCACAAGGCTCTCTCCTTCATCCAGGGTATAGACATATTCGGCAATTCCCGTTCCTAGAGACACAACCTTGGTCACCGGCGTGTCCACGCCCACGGAGCGCCCGGTGGAGTCAATGACTTTGACGGTCTCGGCGCACCCCGTCCAAATGAGGAGGCAAAGGCATACCAGAACATAAACAACCTTCATTTCCATGATATTTTGCTCCCGATATAGTAAAGTTTATTGGTCTTAGAACAAATTAACTTGTATTTAAAACTTGGGTGCTACCAGCCAGCCGCAAAATCAAAAGAGCTCAATGAATCTACGAAATGGTCAAAGGGCGCACCCAGTTACACAAGCTGCATAGTATTCATTTAAAAATTAAAAAAAAAATAATTAAATAAATAGAAAGCTGCGAAAAGCCGAATTTCACTCTGGTTCATCAGTCCCAAAGATCGTCTCAATGCCAGAGGGCTAAAGGTTCATTCTTTGCAGACCTCGCTCTCGGGATCGCTCCATTTCTCGCTGAAGCCCAGGGCGAATGCCTGGCAGACGAACTCCAGGAAGGCGTGTTTTTCGAGAGACATCTTCAGAGTCGAGAGGATCCGCATGTAGGCATAGCTGCGGCTGTCTTTTCCGGAAACGGCTGCGGAAATTTGCGCGCCGTAGAGGCTCATCGTCTCCGGAATGCAGCTCTCCGGCAGGATGCCCCAGACGAACTTGTCCCGCAGATGGACCAGGGCGGCGACGGCTGCAACCGAGATGGGATCATTGACGATATTTGAGAAGTTTTGTTGGAAGAGGTTGGCATTGTCCTTGGACAAGAAATCTCCAATTCCCTCGCATAGTTCGCGCTCATCGATTCCGAGGCGCTCCAGATGGGCTAAAGAGGAGCACTGGCCGGCGGGCGTCAGGCCGTTTTGCAGGGCCAAAGTCTTCTTGACGGCATCGTGCATAGTGCGCCCGATCAGCTCGCCGAGCTTGGAATGCTTGCCGGCATAGGATATTGCCTCGCCTCCGAGCCTTGATGCCACTGCGATCTGGTCGGTTCCGGTGCCCGTGGCAAGGCCCTCCGAATATCGAGAAGGGACCTCCAGCTCCTGCAGGACGGCGCTCTTGGCCTCGGTGGCGGTGATGACGGCTGTGACCATGGCACCCGGCGTCAATTCCCGGTTGATGAAGATCATGGCGTTTATGGTGCCAGTCTTTATGATGCCTTCCTGGCCGATCTTCTCATTTGCATTGCCCTTTTGCGGCTCGTAGTATGATGCAGGGTCTCCGGCTCGGCCTGCATTCCGCTCTACGCCGCCGGTGCAGACCGTCACGACTTCAAGATCGGAAAATTTTTCGTGACAGAATGCGGCGTTGTTCATGTTGGCCGCCGTACCGAGCGTGGCGCACTTTTCGTAGGGGAGTTGATAGCGATCTGAGATCTCCTTCTTGTATTCATCGGGGCTTTCAATCACTTTATGCATCCTAGCATTCATGTGATCTCCGGCAGGCTCGCATGACTGATGGTTATAGAGATACGTGAGATCATCATGCAGCCCGCCCGCACAGCTGCGGCAGGTGGACAGGACCCGGTGTGGAGTTATGAGCTGGGCGTAAACGATCTTCTCTTCTCGGTATATTTCGATGCCGCCATAGAATTCTGCAAGCTTCAAACTTTGGCCTCCTTCATGCTATAATTTCAGAATTTTTTTTAAGATTTATTTATTAGATGATTTATCAACTAAATAACCCATCAATTAAATTTGCGTTAAACCAAGTTATATGGATTTAGCTCTTGCGGTGCGATGCCTGCAGGAAATTCTACCGAGTTGAGGTGGACAGGACACCTGCACGTCAAGGAGCCAGAGGCACGATTGGTGGCTGCGGTGCGATCGAAACTGGGCTTGCGGTGGCGAGGTTCGTGGTCAGGATGTCAACTGGCTTGGTGCTGCAGGATCGGCGGGGATGAAGCTTGGGGCGGTGCGGATGGCTGGCAGGAATCCAATTAAGCAGAGATTTCCAGGACACCCACCTGTTAGGGACAGAAGAACCACTCGTCGCTTGCGTTGCAGTCGAAAGTGGTCGCTGGGTGCGTCGCAGGTATTTTGTCTTGAATCCGATTGGCTGAAAGCTCGTTCTAAACATGTATTCCGTGGGCAAAATTTCATAGCTTCGAAATTTTCGCCGTGAATCCAGATTTTCAGTGGACCGAACACATGACCCATCTTCGACCCCATCATTTCTCTCATTAAAATAATAAATTATAGCAAAGTCGATTGTGCCGGATTGCGTTTTCCAGACAGCGACGATCTTCTCCACTGTTGATGTAATCTCTGCGTCCTTTGTACGCCGGACAACAATTTTTCTTGAGCAATCGGCTCCACCGAAGATTATTTAATGCTCCATGTAAACAAAATATCTTGCGGAAAAACAAATTAAATTGATTAATGAATTGATGATGAATTGATACGATCGTATGATGGTGAATTATGAGATCAGTAAATTGGTTGATCATTCTGGCCATCTTCTGCATCCCGATCTATGCAGAGAGCGGCCAGACCATTGTTCTAACGGATGAAGACGGGCGTAGTGTGACCGTCCCCCTGAATCCCGAGCATATCGTCTGCCTCTCTCCCGGAGCCGCCGAAGTGCTCTGTGCCCTGGATGCCCGGGACAGAATTGTTGCCGTGACGAATGACTGCAATATTCCTTCCAGTCTCCTGGGGTTGGAGAGCGTGGGTGAGTCCGGGCGCGAGGCCGACATCGAGCGGATACTTGAGATCAAGCCGGATCTGGTTATTGCCAAAACAGGAGCGCTCTTTGCAAAGGATGATGAGAAAAAGCTCACCGATTATGGAATTCCCGTTCTGAGATACAGGGTGCTGCACATCGATACCCTGTTTCCCGTGATCGAGGATATGGGCAAGCTGCTGCAAAAGGAAGAGCAGGCCAACGAGATGAGGAATTGGATTGACGGATACTATCAGACCATCCTGGACCGAGTTGGGACGCTGCCCGATGCCAAGAAGCCGTCCGTCTATTTCATGTCAATGGGCCATACGGACTGGACGGGCAATAGAGCCTCTACCGGCAATTCCAGAATTGCGGAGGCGGGTGGCAGAAACATCGCAGCCGATCTTCCTGTGACCGTTCCCCATGTCGAGACGGAATGGATAATTGAGCAGAATCCAGAGATCATGGTCTACTCCATGTCCTCCGAGCAGCACAAGGGAACCTATCCCACCATTGAGGAGATGAAGGCCAAGCAGCAGGAGATCATGTCCCAACCGGGATTCGAGGTCATCGATGCCGTCAAGACAGGCAGAGTCTACGTCGCGGACATAAACATGGGCAGCGGCCTCTCTGAGATGGTTACCATGCTCTACTACGCCAAATGGTTCCACCCGGATCTCTTCCAGGACATCGATCCGAGATCGGTTCATGCGGAGTTGCTGCAAAAGTACGCCCACATGGACATCAAGGATATTCACCAGGTCTATCCCGAGGACCCCGTTGGTGTTTGAAGCTATGACGGGCTTGAGCACGATCACAGACGGCAACTGGACCTTCTTGTTCCACGATCCGCCCTGCCGGAACCTAACACCGCCACCTACAAGTCGGTCATTGGGCATGATTGATAGTCTCTATTTTGCATGCATATCGAGGATAATTCTGAAATCGATTCCAAAAGGCATCCTTCGATATATCCCTTTAAAGATTCCAAGAAAAGTCCCAGAATTATTGCAGAGAGCAGGCCTAAGAATAATCCCTGCAACATTCCCGAGAACAGTCCCAGGAATGCGCCAAGGATCAGTCCGTATGCTGCCCCAAAAATTAATCCGAAAGCCATCGTCTCCTCTAGACGTAGTAAACGTACTTGTAGAAGTCTTTGCGGTCTGGGAAGGAGATGGCGCCCTCCGGGCAGCTCCCCTCGCAACCCGTGCAGAGCATCACGCATTCACAGGGATTGGTGACGGCGATGGACCCCTCGCCCTCTTCGGAATATACTCCCTTAGGGCAGAAATTCAGACAGATTTTGCATTGCTTGCAGGCTTCAGTATCGGGAAACTCCAGGCCTCCTTCGCACTCTTATCTTTTCTTCCTCCGTTTCATGTTTTCATCCCTTTTCTCATTAATAAAAATAATTTAACTATTCTTTGTTAAATTACTGCCTACTGGTTCGGCTTCCCCGGGGTCGGAGTGGTGCTGTTCCCCCATTCTCCGCCATCGGGAATTCTGGCAAAGGAGACATCTGCCGTAGCGTCTTTGTACTCATTTTCATCCACCAGGTTTCCCGATGGATCAAACAGCTTTATGCAGTCTCCATCATTTCCCTGAAACACGCCGCTGCTGGACACGAAGATGGTCAGGAACTCTTCCGGCTTTATGGTTGTGCCATCTGGTATTCTGTACTCTCCTGGAGTTGACCTGAACACGGTGTCTTTCAGCACATATCCGCTTATGTCAACCGGCTCCTTGCCGGAGTTAAATAGCTCGACGAACTCGTCATCCATTCCGTTGATTTCGCTATTCTTATTCCAATCCGATGCGGGGTTGGCAAGCATCTCGTTAATTACTATATTCGCGCCTGCGGCGTTGACAGCCATGATTATGCAAATCAGGGTGATCAGATATCTCCAAGTGCATCTAAAATTAGTCAAACAAATTTCCTCCTATTGAAATTTCTTGAGCGCGTCCTTCGTATGCCGGACGAAGATCTTTGCGATATCGTCGTCCTCGCCCATTCCCCTCAGATTGAAATCAACATTGAATCCATCTTTTTCAAGCAAGCTCTTCCAGGAATCGGTCTCATTGCCGGTAAGATCATTCAGGGCATGGTCTCCAGCTACAACCATGAAGGGAATCAATCTGACATTCTTGACTTTGGCCTCTTTTAGTTCGGCCACTACGTCATCAAAAGTCGGATATCCTTCTACCGTGCCCAGGAATACGTTCCTGTAATCAGCAGCCAGTATGTTTGCCATTTGGGAATAGGCGCTGTTGGCGGGATGTTCTGTCCCGTGTCCCATGAAGACAACAGCAGTCTCATCGGCATTTCTCGGGCTCTTGTGCGGCGTCCTTTCCTTTCCTGTGGTAAACTCGTCAAACTGCTTGGCCAAAGCTGCGGAGACGTTGCGATAGTCCTCTCGGCTCATGAGAAGCGGCGTGCCGATGGTGAGATTCTTGAAGCCGAACTTCCCGTCGATGCCTCTTATGCTCTCCACGATATTGGCCATATCATGAAACTCCTCGCCGGGGATAACATGCAGAGACTGAACCACAACGTTGACATAGCCTTCATCGTTGAGGCGGGCAAGAGCTGTCAGGGGATTGTCAATGGAAACATTATCTCGTTCCTGGATCTTGCGCCTGATGTAATCGGATGTAAAGGCGATCTGAATCTTAGCTTCAGGAAACTCAGCTTTGTAAATTCTCTCGATGTTCTCATAGGCTGCCTGAGCTTCCGGGTAGCTTGTGCCGAACATCACCAGCAGAATGGCCGGGCTGTCCTTGGCGGACCTGTCCATAGCACTATTGACGGGAGCGACTAAGGCCAAAGCAAACACAGCTGCCATTCCAATCAGCAATTTCTTCATCTGATCCTCCTTGTAAAACTAAATTGAATTAAGACAAGTAAAGTAGATATAATATAAAAGATTGACGCTGCGAGGTGAATTGCAAAAGCGAATGGGGGTGCAATTACTGAAAATCTGCAAAAAAAAGGGACTGATCAACAACCTTCGCAGACCGTTTTTCTTTCCATCACATCCGCAGTCCACATTTTTTTAAGATAGTTTTCCTGATTAATTATAAAAAATGAGCCAAAAAAATTCAGGGCTTGTACTGGTACTTCTCCGTCGGGAACTGGGCCAGGGTGGTGTTCCACTTGGGCTGCATTGTAGAAATAGACGTGTTCCGGCATGTGCAGTCGAATATTCCCTT
>JGI24732J26686_1001329_pt1 | contig 10114 bp, 9 predicted proteins | sample EPASupsiteHSE623_FD_26686 | JGI IMG/M metagenome (IMG submission 26686)
CCGCGTGCTTGGCGTCAACAGTTCCGGTGTCGTAGTGCATGAAATCGGCAACGGCTGTCCGCGCAGAACCTCGGTGCGGCTTGCGAGGCCGCAGTCGGTAGCGGTTGATGCTTCCGGCAACATTTACGTCGCCGATACCGGCAATCACCGCGTGCTTAAACTTACCGCTTCGGGTGTTCTGTTGCTCGAAATCAGCCAAAACAACAGACAAGCGTGCAAATTGCTTTACCCTTCCGCCATTGCATTGGATGCGGCGGGAAACATCTACGTTGCCGACAAAAACCATTCGCGTGTAAGCGTGTTCTCGCCAACCGGACAGTTGTTGCGCAGTTTCAATACATCGTTGCCGTCCGACGACTACCATCTGGCCGACAGCTACAGCGATACCGGCTGGGACTTATTGTTGCGGCTTATCTTCGACTATTACTTCGGGCATGATTCCAGACCGGCTGGAATAACAATATCCGGCGACGGCAGCATCTGGATATCCGACGAACGCCAAAATCGGCTGCTTCAGTTCTCGTCTACGGGTACGTTGCTGAAGACCATAGGCTCTACCGGGACGCAAGCCGGACAATTGCGCCGCCCCGGCGGCTTGGAGATTGACAGAGTCGGACAGCTTTACGTCCCCGACCGGCTGAACCGCCGCGTGCAAAAGCTGAGCGCGTCAGGCCGCCCATGTCTGTCCATAACCGAAGGCCTCTACCAACCCGCTGACTTGGCGTTTGCGGCAAACGGCGATTTGTGGGTGATTGACACTTTCCGGTGCTCCGTATCGCGCTATTCGCTGCCGGCGGCCCCTGTCAACTTGGTACGCACTATGAGCGGCGCGTCGGCTTCGTTCGAGAATCAGGATGCCGACGCGGCAGTTGCGGACGGGAGACCGACGGCAACCAGCCTGCTCAACCAGCTTGAGCCGGACCACGCGCTTTATATCACGGACATCGGCATAAAAGTCGGCAAGCTGGTTAACACGTCCGGCGGCAATGTTACCCACACAAACGGCGCATTGGCGCAGTTGCCCGCAGGCGCGTTGCCGTCCGAGATTGAAGTTACCATCGCTGAATCCACCCACACCGTGGCCCAGCACGACGCTTATCTGAAAACGCGCAGACTGATGTCGGTAAGCGCGCCTTACGAATTCGGCCCCGATGGGTTGTCGTTTGCAACGCCCGCAACGCTTACGCTGCCTTACGACAGCTCGCAAATCCCGTCGAACAAGACCCTATCCGACGTCGCAATCTATAACTGGGACGACATAACCGGCGCATGGGTTCCGCTTGAGACGCAGTTTGTAAATGGCAAACTGGCGGCGAAGACAACGCATTTCTCGGTGTATCAGGCGATGGTAAGCGGCGTAAGTAAACCCGCTGGCGGCGACGACGTTTGCGTTCCGCCAGTTCTACGTTTACCCGAACCCCGCCAAAGGCGGCAATCGCCCGACACTGCATTTCGAGTGCGGTATAGGCGATGGCGCGGACATAAGAATCTATGACGTTGCCGGTGATTTGCGCCACTCGGCGCACATGACAGGCGCGCCCAACATATCCGCGCCGGAATACGCCTACGAGTACACATGGGACATGGGCGGCGCGGGTTCCGGCGTCTACACCGCCGTGATGGAAGCGCATAACGGCGGCGAAACCGTCAAAGCCAAAAAGAAGTTCGCGATTATAAGGTGAGAATGACCATGAACACAAAACGCTTTATAATCGCAATGCTGGCGGCAACAATCCAACCCGCGTACGCGGCAACAACTGGCTCGGCGTTCCTTAAAATCGCTCCCGGCGCGCGCGAGCAAGGCATGGCAAACGCGGTAACGGCGGCGGGGGGAAGTGTTCAGTCGGTATACTTCAATCCGGCGACAATCGCGGGCGGCGATGGGATGGAGGCAGCTTTTTCGCACGTCGAGCTTGCGCAGGAAAACAAACTTGAGAACGTAACATTTGCACATAACGCGCTTGGCGGACGTATCGCTTACGGTTTAACCTACGCGCATTACGGTGACCTCGACGGACGCGACCTGACGGGCGCACAAACCGGCACTTTCACCGCCTACGACATGGCGTTGCAATCCGCCTATGCGCGCAAGTTCGGCAAGCTGTCGTTGGGTGGTGCGCTGAAAGCCGTGCGCAACAAGATAGAAGAAGAATGCGGCACCGGCTACGGTTTCGACGCAGGCGCGGTTTACGATTTCGAGCATTTCAAGCTGGGCGCATCAATTGTAAACGTCGGCAAATCCGGCAAGGTAGGCACGATAGATGAGAACCTCCCGGCAACCGCATCATTCGGCGCGGCAACCAAAATCAAGGAAGTAACGCTTGCGGCGGATTATAAACGCAACATCCCCGAAAACCGCACAACGCTTGCAGGCGGCGCGGAAGTGGCCTTGGTAAGCCTCTTGACCCTGCGTGCAGGCTACAGCCGCGACATCACCAACAAAGACACCGTCCCGTCAGACAATTTGCTCGGCCTAAGCGCCGGTTTCGGAATCAAGCTGGCCCCGTTCACGCTCGATTACGCCTATACGTCGCAAGGGGAACTTGGCAATAACCATAGGTTCACGCTGACCACGAAATTTTAGTATTAGCCGCCGTGGTGTCAGTAAGTCCGGTTAAAATGCTCTGGGGCCGTTGTAATGGCGCTAAACTTTAGGTCGTCTTTTGCAATTTGAGATATTACGGCGTCTATTTGCGGTATAGGTTTAATTCCCATCGGTTTTTTCGCGCTCATTCTGGTGTCCATATAGGTGTCCATCGGGGGCTGAAAACGAGTGACCCCCGCTAAATTGAAACGGGGTTTCTTCTGGCTTTTGTCTATAGGGGGTAACGTCGGACAAGCTCTGGCAATTCGGCCCTTTCGTCTTACAAAACCGTTGCTCTACCGTTGAGCTACCTCGGCACACCGTCAGCATCGTATTGACGATATTAGCATTTCCAAGCGGCACGGGTAAAATATTCTGACAAGCGCAATACGTCGTCGTCTTGCATCCTGCCCTGTTTTATCCTACGATCGCGGATAAGGTGGATTCAGGCTTTGCGGGAGCCGCCTGAGAGTTGAGAACTAAGGAGACGAAAATGAAAAAAGCAATGTTTGCGGCAGCGATAGGTCTGGCCTTTGCCACAATCAGTTTGGCCGGTTCGGCGTATAATGAACTCGTAACCGCGGTGAATGTTTCTCTGGAGGATAACATCCCTCAGGTTCAGGCTCCGGCCTCGAACGCAGTCAACAATAATTGCCGGCGGTATATGTCGAGAAGGAAAGTTTCGGGTCGAAATTCATCCCGAAAGCGGTTATGGAACTGACGTCAATGACCGGGCCGGTGGCGATGCGCACGCCGCTTTCCATGCTGAAGGTAATCCCGCCGTCGGAGCTGGCGGCGCTTATTATCTGGCTGCCGCCCGAAGAAAAGAACACCCGCCAGCCGACGTCCGGCGATGACTGCGCCTGCTCCACGGTGAGGAGATTCTTCTGCACATTGGTTTCGTAGTTGAAATCAGGAGCGGCGAAGGCCGCCGAAAAGGCCGTGAGGAAAAACAGGGGAATAAAAAACTTTTTCATCCACGCTCCGGCTCCGGCGCGCAGCCGAGGATGGGATTTGAACCCACAACCTACGGTTTACAAAACCGTTGCTCTACCGTTGAGCTACCTCGGCACACCGTCAGCATCGTATTGACGATATTAGCATTTCCAAGCGGCACGGGTAAAATATTCAGGCGTGGAGGTGTCCATATAGGTGTCCATCGGGGAGCAAGATTGGCTAAATTCCGGTGAAATCAAGCACGCCTGTAGTCCGTTGGCGCGGAAAGCAATTCAGCGCGTTCGTGGGCCGTTTGGGGCGCAAAGGGACGGCACCCCGTGATTTTTTAACCCGGATTGTGCAATAGATAGCGAGGACCGAGACGGCGGATGGCGAGGAGATTCCGACGGAAAATTTGGCGCGAATAGCCGTAGCTATTCGCGCCAAATTTTACAAAGAAATATCCCGCCAGCCACCGTCGAATCCCGCTACTCTATTGCACAATTCGGGTTTAGGGAATATTTGGAGCCGACATCAGATGGCAGGCGGGACTACCGGGGGTATCGGTGTGATGATTTGCGGCGCAGGCAGCGCATTCATTCGCATCCCGTGCGCGCTTATCGCCAAACTTTGCGCGAATATGGCCATATTGTCCCGCAAATGGCTGTTGGACAGGTGTGCGTAACGTTGCGTCATAACCGGCGTGGAATGCCCCAGGAGGGCTTGAAGCGCGGGCAAGTTTGCTGTGCGCATAATGAAATGGCTGGCGAACGTGTGCCGCAAATCGTGGAACCGGAAACCGCTTATCCCCGCTTCTTTCAGGGCTTTCTCAAAACAACGGCGCAGCGTGATGTTCGGCACGTCAAAGACGTATTCGCTGGTGCGCGGCATGGCGGACAGCATCTCGTGCAGCGTTTCTATTATCGGGATTTCGCGCGGCTTGCCGGATTTCGTCTCGGTCAGATATATAATCCGGTGCTCCAAATCCGCATCCAGCCATTTAAGCTTCATGATTTCGCCCCGGCGCATTCCTGTCGCCAGCGCGCAGATTATAACCGGCAGTATCCTTGAATCGCAAAACATCAGGAGCTTGCGTATCTCGTGTTCGTTGAGATAGCGAAGCCTGTGCGGCGGTTCTTTCTCCAAACGGGCAATGCTGGCCGGGTTTTCCCCATAAAACAGCCGCCAGTCCTTGGCGCGGTTGAACACCGCTCTTAAGACCGCGTGGTAACGGTTGGCCGTCGCGGCGGTTGCATGGCGTTTTATTTCGGTCCGCATTTCCTGCACCATAAGCGGCGTGATATCAGCTAGTTTCCGGTTGCCGAACATGGCAATCAGCTTATTGAGCAGCAATTTTGTGCCGTGCGCGGACTTTTTATATCTGGCATGCTGCTCCCAAAAGGTAAGCGCAGCCTCCTCGAACGTGGTGTTTGCGGTTTTGCGCTCCGGGAAGAATTTGCCTTCGGCGACTTCGGCCTTGCGCTTGGCGAGCATCTCTTCGGCAAGACGGTGGTTCGGGCCGATGCGCTCGCGTTTGCGCTGGCCGCTCGCGTAATAGTCAATCCACCACACGTTTTGCCGTCTGAAAACGCCCATGACACCACCTTACCTCAGCTGCCAATATTCATCAATAGCTTTCGCTCAGGAAGCGGCATCGCTTCGTTGCGCGCTAATCCAACGGTCTATCGCTTCTTTTTCGAATCGGAGCGCGCGTCCGATATGCACCACGCATTCCGGCGGGATTTTTCTCATACATACCATCGTGTAGATGCTGCCTTTGGATGTGCTCAGGTAGACCGCAAGTTCAGCAATGTTCAAAAGCCGTTGCTCCATAACAATCTCCTTTAAAATATTTTGTTCCCATACCTATAAAAGGCCCTTTTAGGGGCAATTACCGGGACAAGCAGGGTTTTCAAACAATGCGGCAAGTGATATAATATGATTAGAGACCCTTATTATTGCGGATTAGGACTCTTTCATACGGCACCCCGGCAAACCGGCAGGTAAAATGGCCTCGGCGTTTTTGATGAGTTTTCTCGAACGCAAGGAGCGCCGCCATGCCGACATACAATCCCAGACAATTTTCCGAGCCGGATAAGCTAAAAGAAATATCGCCGGGCCTATTGATTGAGCTGTTCAAACCGCACAAAGAGTACCTCGCTTCTCAAAATATAAAACTGCCAGCCGTGCCCACCGTCGAGAATATAGATTACGACGCATTGGCGCGCGTCTGCATGAACTGCGATGGCAAGACGCATGAACTTTCCGAATCGCTTTATTACATCAACGAAATGTCCTCCCCGGAAATGGCGGCTGATTTGTTGGAGGCATTGCAGGCGAACAACGTTAAGTTTGATTATACCGACAAGCCAACGCCTGCCGATATTGCCGTAACAGCGTGGCTGTCCGACCGCCAGTTGCTTGAACGAAAACACGCGGAACAGCAGTTGACCCGGCAACGGTCTTTTGAACATTATCAGACTGACCGGAACCCGATACCGGAATTCAAAATGCCGAACAACTTTCAGTCGCTTGAAAAAGACTTGGATGACTGGTTTGAGGCGAAAAAGCGTGGGCGCGGCACGAAGGTTTTCTCTTTTAAGAAACAGAACGGTATTTGGTTCATGGTGCGGCACGGTGAAATATACAGCCGACAGGGGACGCATAGCGACGACGGAAAACCCGGAAGCGTATATTTCCGTCCGGCAAGACACGATGTCTTATTCTATGACCCCGCCACCGGCGAGATAAGCATCCACGCCGCTCAGTCGACCGCAATAGACCTCTATCGGAGGAAGTTTGGACTGCATGTGTTTCAGAATGAAAACTTCTTTCCCGGAAGCGACAAGTATACGCTGGACCCGTTAAAGAACGACGGCAAAGCCGCTCTTGTTTGTGACGATATCGCGGGGATGGAATGGATTCGCCTGAAAGAAATCCATTATTCGTTGGGCGGACCGCAGCGCGAAGTGGAAATCCGAAAAGCGCAGGACCTCTTTGCCGCTTGGGAAGGCCAAGACAGGCCCATGCCGGAATCGGCGCGGATTATTTGCGCGAGTTTCAAAGTGAAGTTCACCGACTCAAAAGTCCCGCGCACAGTCGTTATCCAGCCCTCGAATATCGCCAAGTATACGCGCGATAGTGACGCGGTGGTTATCGAAGACTTTTTGATGAAGCGCGGCTTTATCAAAACCGAATCAGCCGCAAAGGATAGCGTGCTTGAAAACCTTCTTCCAAAGTCTTGAGACGGCTCCGGGTTTGACCAGAAGCGCCGCCGACTGGAAACGGTTGCTTGGTTCCGATTTTGAGCATGCAAGAAAATTTCTGCGCTTGAAATCGGGATTGTCGGGCGCGGTTCCGTGTCCCGTGGTGCCGCCCTGCGGCTGCGACCACGTCGTAGTGGAACATAGCAGGGATGACATAACCGCAGTATGTTGTTGCGAGCCGCAGCGTTGCCGGACAGTGCCGATAAAACGCGAGGAGGCTCTAATCTATGAACTGAACTTTCCAACATTCGACGGAACTATCGCAAGAGCATTGTCGTTGACTGCCGAGGACAAAACGATTCCCGGAGTGGGCGCAACCCTGCTTATCGGCATCTATACCCCACGCGCCAACGTAAAAATCCCCGTTTACCTCACCGTGCAATGCGATTCCGCTAATTTCCAGCGTGTCGTCGAAAAACTCGCAATCATAAATCATGCCCCGTTCATACTGCTGGCCCCGACGGAAAACTTCCTAAAAGACGCGACGAATAAATTATTGCGCGAACACAATGCGCGGCTTCTCGCGCTTGAACGGATTCTGATTTGGAACGGAGCATTCGCCGCCAAGACACCATTGGAAGAGTTGCTTGCGGACTTTTTAGAACAAGTGGCTCCAGCCAAAGAACTGTATGTATTGCGGAAAGAGGGCGAGACATGGCATGCGGTATTTGAAGGCGAGGTTAGAAGCGTTCCGCACACTATCGGCATGGATTATATAGCCGCGCTCCTCGCCAGTCCGCACAGGAAAATACCATGCGCGAAACTGGCTGGTACAGAACAGATTCCACTTTTCGAAGCGGAAGCAGAAACAGCGGAGGACGATTATGCCCGAAGGCCGAAAAGCGGCAAATCCTTGAATGCAAATGCGCTGCTGGACAGAAAAGCGGTGAACAATTACAAGAAACGCATTGCCGAAATTGAAACTCAAATGGAAATTGCTCAGGCTACAAACACTGATAAGGTTGAGCATCTGGAAAGAGAGAGAAAAACATTAGAGCGGGAAATATCCCGCGCCCAAGGAATGCATGGGAAACTGCGCGTCAATGACGCATCGGAAAAAGCCCGTAAAGCTGTCACTGCGGCGATAACCCGAGCCTTTTCCGGTATAGAGCATGCGCATCCCAAATTCTGGAGACATCTGAAAGCTACAATTCGCACGGGCATTGATCCGATATACAAACCAGACAAAGTTATTAGCTGGGAAATCCAGCGTTAAAAAGCCGGTTCTAACGCCACATCAATCCGAGTCCTGTTTCCAATGGACTCGGATATTTTTTTGCCCCGTTTCACTGCTTGGCTGTTCGTTTCAATAGGGTGTTGCCCGACGACAACACACAAATGCTACACGAAGCGTAGCATTCGCTACGCCTTTTGTCGCGCCTTCCACTTGAGGGCGCACGAAGGGCCGTTAGCGGCTAAACAGTCGCAAGCAGTTGAGCCATGTGCGCCTCTCAGGGAGGCCACATGGCCTGTGTACAGAACAAGCAAGACGATAGCTGGATAAAGACGGAACTGCAGTCCGACGGATACGACGCGCTGTTGAAAGCAACTCAAAGAACTGAACCCTTCCTCCGAAGTTTCGGTAACTGGCTGGGCGTAATTTCTTTCATGCGTGACGGCAAAACCCGCAAACCTCAAAAAAACCAAGTCCTGCGCAGCATCCTTATCACCCACGGCAAAGACGGGGACCCGCGTTGGCGCACGCTACTGTTGGCGATTTTCTGGCCCGGACTGAAATCGCTCGCCAACCAGAAGCGGCACTGGGACAAGGACGCCGAGGAACTCTGGCAAAACCTTGTCTGGGTATTTTTGCAGGTCGTCTGCAAGATTGACGCTGCTAAACGCCCTGAACGGCTGGCCCAGAAAATAATCAACGACACCGTCCATCACCTTTGCGATATGTACAAACGCAAATGGGCAACCGCCCGGATGGAACAGTCGTTGGACAGCGACGATGCCGACCCCGCGATAGGCGCGAAGGACGATATAGACTACGACGGCATCGACCTGCGCATCAGGCAAGAATCCGCCGTAAAACGCCTGCGTGTACACCTTGATTCCAGACTTATCAGCAATGCGGACTTCCTCCTCATCGTCGAGACACGGGTATACGGCAAATCGGTGGCTGGCTATGCCCGCGAGGCCGGTATGAGCTACGAACTCGCCAGAAAACGCAGGTTGCGTGCCGAGTCAAATCTGCGCAAAGCATAAAAACTTGTCCCGGAAAAACGCCCTTGACCCCCCTTTTATAGATAGGGCAGGGCAGAGGCGTTTTAACCGGGAACAGGGAAACAACATGGTCAGCAACAGCAAATCTGAATTATGCATACGAGGCAACGCTCATGATGCTTGAGCGCGCGCTGGCGTATATCGGGTCGGGATGGGCGGTGTTTCCGCTCATCCCGAACTCGAAGCGTCCACTGACACAAAACGGGTTCAAGGATGCCAGCAAATCGGCGGATGCCGTTACACGTTGGTGGACACAACATCCGATGGCGAATATCGGCATCGCCACGGGCGCGCCTTCCGGTCTGGTGGTCGTGGACATAGACGTTAAAAACGGCGCGAAAGGCATGGAATCGCTGGACTCGCTCTCCGGCATGACGCCTACGCTTACCGTGCAGACGCCCAGCGGCGGGCTGCATTTTTATTACGTCGCGCCCGGCCCGACGCGGTGCAGAACCGGAATACTGCCGGGCATAGACATTAAGGCCGATGGCGGTTATGTGGTGGCTCCCGGTTCGCAGTTAGACGGCAATCCCTACGAGTGGCTGGACGCGGAAGCGCACCTCGTGGCATTGCCGGAAACCATCATCACGCTCATGGCAAAGCCCAACGGTCCCAAGACGGCAGTTACGCCGGTTGAAGGCGCAACAATCCCCGCAGGCCTGCGCAACTCGGTCCTCGCCAGTATCGCTGGCACCATGCGGCGGCGCAATCTTCAATTCGACGAGATTTACGCCGCGTTAAAAGCAATCAACGCAAAACGCTGCTCCCCGCCTTTGCCGGATGACGAGGTGGAGGCCATCGCAAAAAGCATCTGCAAGTATTCGCCGGACTCCGGCGAGGATGAGGACAACCGCCCGGCTGGATTCACTGACGACGCGCTGGCCCTTAAGTTTTCCGAACAGTACGCCGAGGATTGGCGATACGTCGCCGCATGGGGCTACTGGCTGCATTGGGACGGTAAATGCTGGCGGCGGGAGAACACGCTCCGCGCGTTTGACTTGGCGCGGCTCGTTTGCCGCTCAGCAGCGGTGCAGTGCGACAAAGTGTCCATCGCCACGAAAGTAGCAAGCGCGAACACTGTGGCGGCGGTCGAACGGCT
>JGI24732J26686_1001331_pt1 | contig 10100 bp, 9 predicted proteins | sample EPASupsiteHSE623_FD_26686 | JGI IMG/M metagenome (IMG submission 26686)
CAGATGGCAATCGAGAAAAATCCGGAGAATGAACTCCTTGTCATGAAACGGGACACCCTGTTGAACAAGGCGATTCCGGGGGGATAACGTCACGCGATGAACATGGCACGGACGGGGATGTATTGAGTCCTGTTGAGTTAATGCCGGATAACCTGAAGCATCCCCCGGGGAATTATCCGGTAATGGAAGGAACATGGAACCATGAAGACCCGGTATGGCTGGATTGAAATTGATCATATCCGGTACGATCATGATGTGATCATCCATACCGACCGGAGGGTTACAAAACGTTCCAAGAAAAAATCAAAGAAACTTAAGAAGAATTTTGGCCATACACCGCTTGCCGGCCACGAGCTCGCATTTCTCGATGCGGAAAAACCCGAGGTTGTCTTTATCGGGACCGGGCAGTATGGCGACCTTCCGGTAACCCCCGATGCCCAGGAAATCCTCCTGAAGTATGTGACAATAATCCGTCCGACACCGGAGGCTCTTGACCTATTTGCATCAGAGCCTCGCCAGTCCGTTGCAATTTTTCATGTAAGCTGCTGATTTCCGGCTGCCAGTTTCAGCAATGAAATATGCGGACTGTAAAGTTTACGAACATTTACACAGACAGCGATCTGCCCGATCAGGCCAGTCGTAATGTGAACCGGATTGTAGTGCCCGACTGCTGTTCGCCCGCAATCCTGTCCTCCGCCCACACGGTCCCGCCATAACTCTCTATGAGCATCTTGACGATATGGAGACCGAGCCCGTAACTGCTCCGGGTCTTGGTGTCCTGTGCAAACCGGTCAAAGACCAGCGGTTTCATGGCATCGGGAATTCCCGGCCCGGTATCGCTGACGGAAATTTCCAGCATTCCCTGGTGAGTGTCCCGGGAACTGACAGTTATCTCAGCATCCTGCCCTCCAAACTTAATACTGTTGGAGAAGAGGTTGTCAAAAACCACTCCGAGCATATCGTTTGCATACACCTTCCGGTTGCAGTGTTCCATAACAATGCGGGTATCGGTGCGGGAGCCCATCTCCTTTTTTATGATGGACGCAAGCTCCACCTCCCGCACTTCCGGCGGGTTTTTGTAGATGCGGCTGATCGTCTCGATATTACGGATTACATCGTTACTCTTTCGGGCGAGCGCAATGATCTTATCGATAAATTTATTCTCAGCATCCGTAGCCGTGGTCTGGAACAGTTCAGCATAACCGCGAAGGCCCATGATCGCATTGAGAATCTCGTAGGTGATGGCGTCGAGATAAATATCAAGGTACAGGTTGGCCTTCCGGTTCAGTTCCTCAAGATCCCGGTTACGTTCTGCAAGTTCCTGCCGGGCATCCTTGAGATCGTCCCGCTGCAGTTCGATCTCTTCGAGAAGCTCGTGCAGCTCGTTTCGCTGCTGCTGGATCTGTCCGAGCATCTGGTTGAAAGATTGCGTCAGGGAGAGGATCTCCTCATCGCCGCTCTCGGGAATTCTCAGGGTAAGATCGCCCGAACTGCCAATGGATTTCATGCCATTATCCAGTTCGCTTAAGGGTGCGAGCACGAATCGTTGGAGAAGGAGCTGGACCACGAGCAAAAATACGATACTGAGGATGATGATGGCGACTGCAACTATCAGGATCGATCGCTGGACCTGCTGGTAGACCGGGCGGGTTGTCTCGATGGTCAGCAGGATAAACGAAGGCTGGTTCTCGATACCCGTGATAATAGCTGTGCCTTCCAGTTTGTTATCCCCGAACGGCCGGACAATAGTTGCCCCTCCTTTGGCCCTCAGCTCGTCACCGGAAGACAATTTCCCGTTGTTGCTGGTACCGGGGAACGGCTCAAGGGTACCGTCGACCTGAAGCATCTGGTTGAGGGTATCAATCCGCTCTTCTTCGAGCAGACGCGCCATGACCAGCGTGCCTGCGGTGTTGTCGGACTTGTTTCCATACGATACAGGATAACCGGCAAGGATGACCGGGTTATTGCCTATCGACGAGATGCCCCGCCGCCCGGCAATACCACCCGGCATCCCCTCAANGATGATGCTGTCACGAATNATCCGGTCCAGCTCGGAAGGTACTACGTTGACCGTACTGCCATCCTTGGTTATGGTCTCGGCAAAAACGCTGTGTCCTCCGGCATCATAAACCGCGATATAATCAATACCCAGATTTTTCATCGAAACCGGCTGGAAGAGTCGCGAAGGATCCTGCACCCCATCCGGGCCCGAAAAGATCGCTGCGGTTTCGTCGCGGTATGCCCAGTCACGGCAGGTGGCTGCCACATCCTCTATCTCGTTATTGAGCTGGGAGATAAATCGCTGGACGTGGGCAATGGTCTCCTGTTCTTCAATAACCCCGAATGACTGGAGGATCACGGATTGGGTGATGAAACTCAGGACGATGAGAAAAACCACGAGCGTGGCTGCAAGAATGAATTGTGAGCGGGTCCGTGTCTTCATTGGAATAACTCTGGATAGTATTTCTCTGAAAACGCATATCACATCTTTCGCCATAAAATCTATAGGACTATTGTGGAATAATGCGGTTAATGATGAAGTGCATCAGGCGAGTATTTGTCGAGAGAAAAAAAAGATCTGCTGATAGTTCAGCTGTTCCGGGGATCAGGCCGGTACGCCCCGTTGGGGATGANGAGTTCAAAACGGCTGCCCTGTCCGGGTTCCCCGGTCTCTTGTATAGAGATACCCGTGATGGCAAGGATCTCCCGGATCAAAAAAAGACCCAGACCGGTGTTCTTCCCGAATCCCCGGGTGAAGATGTGTTCCCGCTCATCATCGGGAATGCCCGGGCCATTATCCTCGCAGATTATGATAAGGACATCCTGTTCCTGGCGGCACCGGAACTGTACCGAGGGGGATGGCCCGGCATACCGCACCGCATTGTCCATGAGATTATAGAACGCTTTTTCCAGCAGGGGATCGGCAAAGATCTCCGTTGCAGAACATGCTTCATCCACGGTAACCTCCGGGATCTTCAGTGACATGCGGGCATGCTGGATCGTGGCATGGATGTTCTGCCACTGGGGAGATTCGAAGCCGATCTTCTGGTAATCGCGGGCAAAGAGGATCTGGGAATGGATGGTGTCGGAGACCTGTTCGCTCCGAAAGATATATTTTTTCACGGGCAGGTCATTTGTCTGCTCCTCTGCAAGCGAAAGATAGGAGTTGAGAGCGGAGAGCTGGTTGAGGATATCGTGATGGGTGATATCGTTCATGANACTGAGTTTTTTGTTGGTGGTTTCAAGGTTCTTCTCTGCAAGTTTCCGTTCAGTAATGTCGGCTGATATCACCGTGACCGCGATGACAGAATTATCGGCAGGATCGATGACCGGGTTGAGTTTGCGAAGGTAGAATTTCCCGTTCTGCTGGTATTCACCCTGCACAGAGTGCCTTGACTGGATTACCTGATGTACCTGTGATTCGAACAGTGCAGTCTCTTCCGGTGAATGGAAGTCACCATACTGTTTTCCCGCGTAAACTTCGGGGGGGAGACCCCTCCGGGCGAGGTGCCGGGCATTTATCAGGAGGTAACGAAGGTCACGATCGACCGTATAGATGGAATCCTCTGCTGATTCGACAAAGGAACGGTATTGTGCTTCGGACCGCCGGAGTTTCTCTTCTGCTTCCCGTTCGTGAACAAGTGCTTCTTTTGTTCTCTGCTGTTCCCGGTAGAGCGAGCGGAGGGGGAAGTAAAGAATGACAACCGAAATAATGCTCGTGATCAGTATGGTGATTGCGTGGGATTCCCAGAGAGAGATGTCCGGGTTGAGCAGCTGTTTTGCAAGCTCGTACAAGGACATGACGACCAGCATGGCGATAAAAACGATGCCGAGGGTAACCGTGAGCGATGGATGGTTGTCGTTATTCCCCATTTTTATTTTCTTCTCCTCCGGTTTCACCAATAATCGCTGCCGGAGATTATTGAATTTATCTCTGATGTCTATAGAGTTTCTACATTATAAGGAGAACATGCCGTGCCGGAAAAAAGGAGACTGACGTTTCACTGTTTAAAAAAAAGGAAAGCAGAAATGAAGATACATTACTTGCCGGACTTTGTTTTCTGGGGCCCGAGTTCGTTTTCCACCAGCAGGTTAATGACCGTCTCTGATATATCGCCCGCATATTCCCCGGCCCTGCGGATACTCTCAGATATGTATGCTATGTTGAGGGCGACCAGCGAATCCTGCTTGAGTACCATGTTATTGATATCCCCGCAGATATTCTCCAGCGCCGTGATGGACTCGATATTCCGGTGGGCTTCTTTCATATCTGCATTGAAAAACGAGACTATACTCCGGTCAAATATCTCCAGCGACATGGCGCTTGACTTCTTGATGGCATTCATGAACTTCTTGTCAAAGTCAACGTCGATGATCGGGACCGAGTGTTCGGCAATCCTGACCGCGTGGTCGCCAACCCGCTCAATGATCCGGCTGAGCATGTAATAGTGCATGGCCAGACCCGGTGAGATCTCCATCTTCCGCGATAATGACGCGTTCTGCAGCAGCATGTTGGTCTGGCGGGCAATCAGCCAGTTGAGCCGGTCCGCGTCCATGTCCCGGTTGACAACATCCATGGCAAGGGTCTTGTTGTGGGTTTCGAGCGCGGTGATTGCATCCTCGTGCATGTTCTTGACGATGACAAACATCCGCTTGATGGTATTGTCAAAGGGCATCTCCGATGGGTTGAGGAGATCCTTGATCGCGATGACCGTCTCGGTCTCCTCAACGACTTCCTGGCCGATCGTCATCTGGGTAAAGTCCCGCACCACGGTCCGGACAAACGGCGGAAAGCGCTGTTTTGTCGTGAGCCGGATCATGGTGAACCCGGTAATGTATGTCCCGATCAGCAGCCGGAAGAGAAACGCCGGATCCGCAACAGCGCTACAGTCAATTTCCTTGACCCGCTGGAGGGGTTCTTCGGTAATTCTCTTCGTTACCAGGAGTGTCCCGTCCGGTTGCACCGTAAGTCCCACCGGATCGTTCTTCTTTATTTTCTGTGATTCCGCCCAATCCTTGGGAAGTGTCACCACAAAGGATGCACCCCCGGTCATCTGCACGCGCCGTATTTCCATTTCTCTCACCTGATTACTATATGAATATGATTTCCCTATGTTACTCTATTTGTCTATTTCTTGTATATATGCTAGTATAGTTTATGGCGAAAAGACGTTTAATAGTCCGGGTAGATTTGATGATCGAACACTATGAATGGAAAAAGGAGTTCGCACTTACTCATAACCGTGAGCCTTGCCGCATTGCTCGTCTTTGCAATGCTGTTTGCAGGCTGTACCGACAACCCGACCAAAACACCGGTTGCCACCCAGGCACCCACTGCATCCCCCAGCGTTGTCGCAACTGCGGCAGCCCAGGCACCGGTCTCGACCCCGGCAGCAGTAACAACAGCAGCCCCGGTCTCAACAGGAGTGAAGGAGACCATTAAGATCAGCGGTTCAACCACCGTCCTGCCTATTATCCANAAGGCAGCCGACCAGTACATGGCCACCCACCCTGACGCAGACATCCAGGTATCCGGTGGCGGATCCGGTGTCGGTATCCAGGCAATCGGCGCAAAGACCGTTGACATTGGCATGTCCTCCCGTGAAGTNACCAAAGCTGAGATGACCAAGTATCCCAACTTTGTCGTCACCTCCGTTGCACAGGATGGAATTGCCGTGATTGTCAACCCGGCAAACACGATCCAGTACATCACCCTTGACCAGATCAAGAATATCTACCTTGGCAAGATCACCAAGTGGACAGAAATTTCCGGTGCAAGCGTTCCCAACACTAACAACCAGATTGTTATCATCGGCCGCGACAGTGCATCAGGCACCCGTGCCTACTTCGATGAGTCTGTTCTCTTAAAGGCAACGCCGACCAACAAGATGCTCGAGAAGAACTCCAACGGTGCAGTCCTCCAGACCGTAGCCCAGACCCCTGGTTCGATCGGGTACGTCTCGATCGGNTTTGTCAGCAATGATGTCAAGGCAGTACCCGTCTGGTATAATGCCCAGAANATTATCGCCCCCACGCTCGACAATGTAAAGACCAAGACCTACCCGGTCTCCCGTGATCTCTACGTCATCACGAACGGCCAGCCCACCGGCCTTGCCGGCGATTTCGTCAAGTACATCCTCAGTGCCGATGGCCAGAAGATTGTTGCTGACGAAGGCTACGTGACCATCAACTAAAACCCGACTTCACAGGACAGACAACCATTTTTTTTGGAGGCAGCCACATGGGAAAAATTATCCAGAACAACCCGGGTGCCAGGAGTGCCTCCGCTGGCACTGCCCGGTTATCCCTCATCAGGGAGCAGTCNATCAAGACTGTCTTCTTCTTCACAGCCTTCTTTGCCGTTATCGTTGTAGCATTTATTCTCCTGTTCTTGTTACGGGACGGTTTTCCTGTCTTTACCCAGATCGGAATACTTAATTTCCTCCTTGGCCCCGACTGGGCGCCGACCGCAGTCGTACCCCTGTATGGTATATTCCCGCTCATTGTCGGAACCCTGCTCGTCACCATCGGGGCCATGGTCTTTGCCGTCCCGCTTTCTATCGGCTGTGCAATCTACATCTCGGAACTTGCGTCACCCCGCATGAAAAATATCCTCAAACCGGCCATCGAGCTGCTCGCCGGGATTCCCTCGGTGGTATACGGGTTCTTTGGCCTGATCATTCTCACGAACTTTATCCGGGTCGCCTTCGATCTCCCAACCGGGGAAACCTGGCTCGCTGCATCCGTCCTTCTGGGTATCATGGCACTTCCCACGATCATCAGCGTTTCTGAGGATGCGATCAGCTCGGTTCCCCGCGAATATAAGGAAGGCTCCCTTGCTATCGGGGCAACACACTGGCAGACTATCAGCCGGGTACTTGTTCCCGCCGCCCTCTCCGGCATCGCCGCCGCCATTATTCTTGGCATCGGGCGGGCAGTCGGTGAGACGATGGCAGTCATGATGGTGGCCGGTAATGCAGCCATCATCCCGGATCCGATCTGGAATGTTCTCTCGCCCCTGCGGACCCTGACCGGGACGCTGGGGATTGAAATGGGGGAGGTCTCAGTCGGGAGCGAACACTACAATGCCCTGTTCGGCGTCGCCATTGTCCTGCTTGTCATCACCCTGATCATCAACATCTCCGCAGTCGCAATCCTCCGGTATCTCAAGGAAGGCAGGACAGGGAGTCATGCCCGAAAACCGCTCATCTCTCCTGCGACAAAGGAATCCTTATCCCGGTTCGCTGAAGTGATCGGCATTGCCCTGGCCCTCATATTTCTCCTTGCCGCTGCACCCTGGTGGCTTGCCGCAATTATCTTGCTCGTGGGAGGCGCATGGTATTTCGGCAGGGCACACCTCTCGGAAAAGCGGGTACAGACGATTGCCTTTGGGTTAATCCTGGGAGCGACCCTGATCGTCCTTGCGATCCTCGTCATCATCCTGCAGGATATTGTCATCAACGGGCTTCCTGCACTTTCATGGGACTTCCTGACACGGCCCCCGCTGGATTCCGGAAGGGCCGGCGGCATTTACCCGGCAATTGTCGGTACNCTGTATCTCGTCCTTGGAGCGATCTCCATTGCACTTCCGCTCGGAGTCGGGGCCGCGATCTACCTGGTTGAATACACGCGGGAGGGCCGGATTACCCGGCTGATCCGGACCGGAGTCGACCTGCTGAACGGCACGCCGTCCATCGTATTCGGCCTGTTCGGTTTTGCCTTCATTGTCCTGTACCTCAACGTAGGCGTATCGCTGCTCGCAGGACAAGTCACCCTCGCGCTCATGGTGCTGCCAACGGTCATCCGGACCACGGAAGAATCCTTAAAAAATATTCCGCAGTCACTCCGCGAAGGCAGCCTTGCGCTCGGGGCTACAAAATGGCAGACCATCAGCAGGGTCGTCCTTCCTCCCGCAGTACCGGGCATGGTGACCGGAGCAATCCTGTCCATCGGAAGGGCAGCAGGAGAGACCGCACCGATCATGTTCACCGCAGTCGTCTTCTCGTCCCGCTTCCTGCCCGACTCCGTTTTCCAGCCGGTGATGGCCCTGCCGTACCACCTGTTCATCCTGGCAACGAATGTGCCGGGATCATCTGCCAACAAGTACGGCACTGCCCTTGTGCTGTTACTGCTGGTCGTCGGCTTCTATTCGGTCGCGATCTTTGTAAGAACTCATTTCCAGAAAAAAATACGGGGATAATATGTCTGAAACTACGATCATTTCCACCAGTAACTTAAATCTCTGGTATCATGAGAAGCATGCGCTTCAGTCGGTATCGATGAAGATCCCAAAGAACAAGGTGACTGCCCTGATCGGCCCTTCCGGCTGTGGCAAATCCACCCTGCTGCGGTGTTTCAACCGCTTGAACGATCTTATCGACCAGGTAAAGATCACCGGCGAGATCACGCTTGACAACGAGAATATCCATGCACCGGATACCGATGTAGTCAGCCTCAGGAAAAAAGTCGGGATGGTCTTCCAGAAACCCAACCCGTTCCCGAAATCCATCTGGGAGAATGTGGCGTACGGCCCGAAAGTGCACGGGGTAAAAGAGAAGTGCGAGCTCGACCGGATCGTGGAGCAGAGCCTGCGCCATGCAGCCATCTGGGATGAAGTGAGAGACCGGCTCAATGACTCCGCACTCGGCCTTTCCGGCGGCCAGCAGCAGCGCCTCTGTATTGCCCGGACACTCGCCGTNGAGCCTGAAGTGATCTTAATGGACGAGCCGTGTTCGGCACTCGACCCGATCGCAACAGCGAAGATCGAGAACCTCATCGAGCTGCTCAAGGAGGAGTACACCGTCATCATCGTCACCCACAACATGCAGCAGGCCGCACGGGTGAGCGACTATACCGGGTTCATGTATCTCGGAAAATTGATCGAGTGCGGGAAGACCGAACAGATCTTCGAGCATCCCAAAGAGGACCTGACCGAGAATTATATCACCGGCCGGTTCGGGTAGGAGCAAAGAAATGGCAGAAAAATTTCACACGGATTTAAAAGCCTTAAAAAAGGATACGGTCGCGATGGCACAGCTCGGGCGTACGATGCTCCGGGATTCGGTCGATGCCCTGGTCCGGCAGGACAAGGAACTGGCTGTATCGGTTGTCGCAAGGAAAGATAAGATTCACGCAATGGAAGTGAAACTTGAGGAGCACTGTTACCAGATGATTGCTCTCAACCAGCCCATGGCCAAGGACATGCGGGTTATTGCCTGCACGCTCAAGGTGATCACCGCATCCGTACGGATCGGGCGGTACGGCAAGTCCATTGCAAATACGGTGAGCGACCTGTCCACCAAACCCCATATTGCCAATATCATGAGCATCCCCCACATGGCAGAGCTGGTCATCGACATGGTCGATGATTCGGTCAAGGCCTATGAAACCGAGTCCCTTGCCCTGATCGCCGACTTCTCGGCCCGGGACGATACCATCGATGCCCTCCGTCATTCAATCTTCCGCGAAGCCATCACGTACATGATGGAAGACCCGAAGAAGATCACCCGCTGCACCCACTATATCATGGTCGCCCGGTACCTTGAACGCTGTGCGGACCATTCCTGTAAGATCGCCGAGAATGTCCATTATATGAACACCGGTGAACGGATAGAAATCCACTGATCCATGACAAATGAAGGGGAGAGCCAACAGGGGAAGGAAACCGTCCTGTTCATCTGTACCTTCAATTCGGCCCGCTCGCAGATTGCCGAAGGATTGCTGCGGGCCCGGTGTGGCGACCGTTTTACAATTTATTCCGCTGGGATAGCACCCGCAGGCCTGAANCCCTTTGCGGTTGCCGNNATGAAAGAGATCGGGATCGATATCTCGCACCAGCGGTCGAAGTCGCTCAAGGAATTTTCCTTATTGAAATTTGACCACGTGATTACTTTGTGCGATCAGGTCCGCCCGGCAGCATCCGGTATCATTCCTGAGGGTGGCCGCTTTCTCCACCGGGGATTTACCAGTCCCTCGGAAATCAGGCGGAATAAAGCAGAAATCCTTGCCGACTATCGCAGGCTCCGGGACGAGATGGGTGAATGGCTGTCCGAAGTTTTTCCGGATTGTGCCGACAATCGGACCTGAATACTCCCTGAACC
>JGI24732J26686_1001333_pt1 | contig 10095 bp, 13 predicted proteins | sample EPASupsiteHSE623_FD_26686 | JGI IMG/M metagenome (IMG submission 26686)
CCCCATCAAATCGTAGTCTTTTAATATGTAAGACACGCATAGACCATATCGCGAATCAAATAAGCAACAAGCGAATCTAGTGAGGCGCGCGAAAATTTTATGCCCAGCGTCAGATACACTCGAATCGAGATAACCCCGGATGCCTATCGCTCCTTGGAAGCGGAGGCTATCTTGCAGGGGAAGACCCTGAAGAAGCTGGCATCAGAGNTGATACTGAAAGGCGTCTCCAAGAAGGCGCTGGACTTCGTTCAGGAACCGATCGAGCCTGCCGAACCGAGCACTCCCGGCCTGGAGTTGGACGAGGAGATGATAAAGGTCGTCAAGAAGATCGGTGCTACGGGAATGCATATCAGCAGTCAGAATCTCGATAAGCTGAGAAGAGTCCTTTTGGAAGAGGGATACCAAGGTGCAATGCTGCATGTTGCTCAGCACACCGCCTCCGCAGAGAGGGACGAGCTTCACCGCGTTCTTGCCATCTTCAGGCGCTACAGGCTTTCTCCAGAGGCCGCTGCAGATCTGGTCGAGAGTCTGAACGATATAGAATCGGGCAAGTGGGAGTAGAAATCAGCGATCATTTTATCGGATATTTTGATATTTTCGTTCCGGTTGATCATTCCGAAATAGGCTCCTTTTCCCAAATTTCTCATTCCTCCAGCCATTTTCTATTCTTCTTTGCCTGCGGCTCTCATTGCTCGTTTATTTTATATTCGTCTCGCATCTCTCTTGCATCCCTCTTGAATCCCTCTTAAATTGCCCTTGCATTCTCTTGTATTCACCTTGTATTCGTCCAGCCTTGTATTCGTCCAGTCTCCGGGCAAGCTCTAATAAACCATGAACCGGATAAACAGAAAAAGAAGAGTCAATTATGAATTCCGAGAATCAAGAAAATCCCGTAGAAATACTGGAAACGGCAAAGCGGATCATCGCTCTGGGCCCCATCTGCGACAACTGCCTCGGTCGCCAGTTTGCAATGCTTGCCACCGGCTTCGCCAATGCCGAGCGCGGGCGCTCCATCAAGACAGTGCTGGCCATGCAAGCGTCGGCATCCGGCGACAAAGCCCTGCTGGAGGCGCTGGCACCAAGCTTCCTGCCTGCCAGGTTAAAGCTGGGCAGAAAAGATGAGGAGGATGAGACATGCACCGTATGCCTGGGCGAGATGAGGCAGGAGACGCTGGAGGCNTGGGCAAAGAAGGCGGCGGCATCCATGCAGGGATTGGAGTACGCCACGCATCTCGTGGGAACCAGGATGAGCGGCCTATTGGCTGAGAACGAGGAGCTGCTGCTCGCGGACGGCGGCTCCAAGTATGCCGAGCCCTTCAAATCCGAGCTGAACCGCGAAGTCGGCAAGCGGCTCGCCGCCATAACAGGNAAACAGGTAGACCTGAAGGCTCCGGACGTGGTGTTCCACCTCAATTTGGAGTCCGGCGAAGTGGANACACAGATCGCGTCGCTCTTCATCCGCGGCAGGTANAGAAAATTGGTGCGGGGCATTCCCCAGACGCGCTGGCCCTGTCGCGAATGTCATGGCCGCGGCTGCGAGCGCTGCCANGGAACTGGCCGCATGTACCAGGAGTCCGTGGACGAGNTNATCNGGCCCGCCGTGATGCAAATAACGGGTGCGGAGGACACGGTCTTTCACGGAGCCGGGCGGGAGGACATCGACGCACGGATGCTCGGCACAGGCCGCCCCTTCATCGTCGAGGCGGTGCGGCCAAAGATTCGCAGCATCGATCTCGAGAAGTTGCAGGAGGAGATCTGCCGGAGCGCGGAGGGAAAAGTNGAGGTTTTGGAGCTGAAACCGGCACACTCGTCGATGGTGGAACGGCTGAAAGAGGGGGCCTTCCTCAAGACCTATCAGGCTCTGGTGAAGTTTGGTGCCGAGGTTTCAGAAGAAAAGCTTAAATCGTCCCTGCGTGAATTGGTAGGTCTGGTTGATCAGCGAACACCAACTCGCGTCTCTCACCGCCGGGCGGATTTGCACCGGAAAAGAGCCGTTCATGCAATTGATCTGATCGAGGTTTCGGGAGACAGAGCCCGCATAAATATCCTGGGCGACAGCGGCCTGTATATCAAGGAGCTGGTCTCCGGGGATGGAGGCAGAACCAGTCCNAACCTCGCGGATGCCCTGAAAGTGGACGCAGTGGTCGAAGAGCTGGATGTAATTCATGTAGGTGGAGAATCAGATGGTACGTCATCACGGAATGCGCAAGAAGACAAGAGATAAGCTGAGCAAGACAGTTAGAACAAGAGGAATCTCNCCAGTGGTCAGGGCAATTCAGGAGTTCGAGCCGGGCAGCAAAGTGCACGTGCTCATTGACCCCAGCATCCATAAGGGCATGCCTCATCCCCGGTTCCACGGAAAGACGGGAGAGATTACAGGAAAAAGGGGCAGAGCCTTTGTCTTGACGATCACCGATGGCGACGCCACCAAGACTCTGATTGCATTACCCGAACATCTGGTAGCTCAAAAAAAATAGATCACGATAACAGATGATTGTCAAGAGTGTATTGCAGGAGGAACTCCTGACCCTTGCCGAGGTCAAGGAGCTCCTAGACCAGATCCGGCTTAACCGGGCCGANGAAGAGGAACTGGGTTACGAGCTGCGCCGCGCCATCAGGCATGCCGAGATCTTCGCCAAGGGCACTGCTGAAGAGAGCAGGCAAATGGTAGTGGAACTGATGAAGCTGGAGAAGATGACGCGAGAGATAGCCGTGAAGATCACGGATGTCCGGCCCATTACCAAGGACGAGCTAAGAGCCGTTTACGCCAAGGAAAGGTTCACGCTGAGCGAAGAAGAGCTTGACGGAATCTTAGAGATAGTATTCAGGGGGTAGAGCCAAGTGCCCGAGGGGAGACCGCCTAAAAGAGAAGAAGTAGCTAGGGTTCTCGATTACCTCCCCTATGGACGTTCTCCTGATACCAGAAGCTACCAAAAACAGCCGTTAGTTCAGAGCGTGGGTGAAACCAACTTCGTTCTCATGGAGTTGACGCCCAAGGACGGCGTGGTGCCGGCTGCCGGGACGAGAGTGTACATCGGCAGCGGAGAGCGGGATATGATCGATCATGTCAACCGCAGGATCGACTATATCGAGCTTTCCAACAGCGCCAAGCTTGAGCTTCCTTTCCAGATCCAGAACATCGTTCTCGATAATGAAGCCAGGTTCCTTCGATACTTCAATGATGCCGGGCCCATCAGCACACGCATGCATGCTCTGGAGCTTTTGCCGGGCATCGGCAAGAAGCTGATGTGGGCTGTGCTCAACGAACGCCGCAAGGGGCCGTTCAAGAGCTTCGCAGATCTTACGGAGCGGGTCAAGGGCCTGCACAATCCCGAGAAGCTCATCGCCAAGCGCGTCGAGGACGAGTTGATGGACGACAAGATCAAGTATCGGGTCTTCACCACCGTGCCCCGCATGAGATGATTCGCGATCGTTTGGGGCAGCATTTTCTCATTGATCGCAGCGTGGCTCTGCGCATTGCCGGCTATGCTGATTTAGTGGACACAGACCGGGTGCTGGAGATAGGGCCAGGGACCGGAAACCTCACCGAGGTTCTTGCCCCTCGCGCATCCCGTGTCTATTCCATCGAGGTTGATCCCCATCTCGCCGGGGGCCTGCTCGGTCGTTTTTCCAATGTCGATGTTATGAACGCCGATGCATTGACGGTTGAGCTTCCGGACTACAACAAAATCGTCTCCAATCTTCCCTACCAGATCTCCTCCAAGATCACTTACCGCCTGCTGTCCCGGCCATTCGATCTGGCAGTCCTCATGTTTCAGCGCGAGTTCGCCCTGCGCATGACGGCCCCCGTGGGCAGCGAGAGATACGGTCGTCTGGCAATGATTGTTGGCTTTTTGTGCCGGGTCGAGATCATGGAGACCGTCCCCAAGACTGCTTTTCAACCCGTCCCCGCCGTGAATTCCGCAGTCGTGCGACTGCACCCCAGGCAAGAGCGGCTTGATGTGGATGTGCAAAAGTTCATGCGGCTGGTCGAGGGGCTTTTCGGACTTCGCCGCAAGAAGGTTAAAAAGGGCCTGGCGGCTCTCGGCATAGGTCGAGAGAAGCTGACAGAATCGTTTGGGGAACTGGATCTTGACCCGAAGCTCCTGGAAAAAAGGCCGGAGGAGCTATCGCCGGATGAGGCGGCGATGCTGTCCAGGGCGATGTAGGTTCCGTCGTCTCCTTGCTGTTGTCTCTACTCGGTTTTATGTCTCTGCTCTGCTCTATGTCTCTATTCTTTTTTGCTTTTTTTCCTATTCTGTTTTATGTCTCTACTCCNTTTTATGCTTCTGTCCTGTTGTCTTAGCTTTGTTATCTTTGCTCTCTGTTTTTTCCGCCCTGCAATTTGCAGTTTTAAAAACTTGGGATTCGGATCAGTTTGGATCCGAATCATGGCGCGCCTATCGTTTCACAATTTCTTCGCCGATTGATTTTGACCTTAATTTTGCGATTACTTTACCTCGGTATTTTCAAAGAGATAGGCTCCGATGGAGAGCATGACGATGCAGACGACAGCAAGGACCGCCAGATCCACAGCAGGCGAAATGGCGCTGGAGCCGATCAGGCTGTATCTCAGGCCGTCCACTCCGTAGGTGAGGGGATTGAGGTAGGCGATTTGCCTGACAATGCCCGGAAACCTGTCAAGAGGATAGAGCGCTCCCGACAGGAAGAACAACGGGAATATCAGGAAGTTCACGATGAGGCTAAATCCCGACATATCCGTCATCTTTGAGGCGAAGGCAAGGCCCAGGCCGATGAAGGTAGCGGCAATCAGGACCATGAATACCACAGACAGCAAGAATCCTGTTAGGCTTGGCATCGCCATTCCCATGAGTATTCCTGCCGCAAGGATGATCACGGCTTGCAGAATGCCTGTGGTCATGCCCCCGGCAGTTCTGCCCAGGACTATGGAGATACGGCTCACGGGTGCGACCATTATCTCTCTCAGGAAACCGAATTCCCTGTCCCAAAGTACGGAAAGGCCGGCAAAAGTTGCTGAGAAGAGCAGTGTCATGCCGATGATTCCAGGTGTCAGGTAGCCGATGTAGCCACCACCGGAAGAGAGCCCCGGCATGCTCATGCCGCCGCCGAATCCCGTGCCGAGAAATGCCAGGAAGAAGAACGGCATGGCAATGGACCCCACGACGCGACTCTTCAAGCGGAAAAAGCGCAGCATCTCTCGAAGCCAGATGCTGTAGACTGCATACAAATCCTGCTTCATCCTCCCCTCCGATGCATCAATGTCATTGCAAAATTTCCCGAGCCTCCGCTCTCTCGGATCTTCCTGCCCGTATATTTGAGAAATACGTCCTCCAAAGTCGGTTTGTGCAGTCCGACCGAGGTTACTACCGCAGAGCATTTGTTTGCCTCCAGCATGATCTCCGGAATCCTCTGCTGGGCATGATCCACCAACAGCACAACGGTTCCGTTGACCGGCGTTGCGGATTTGATCCAGGGGAAGCGCTGCAAAGACGAAATTAGCGCATCAGCGCCGCTCTGCACATCCAGGCTGACCGAATCGGAGCCGATCATGTCCTTGAGCCTCTCGGGCGTGTCCAGGGCCACGATCTTGCCGCTATCGATGATGGCCACGCGGTCGCAGAGGGCGTCCGCTTCTTCCATGTAATGAGTGGTGAGGACAACGGTGATGCCGTTTTCTTTGTTCATGTTGCGGATGTACTGCCAGATGTATCTCCTGGTCTGGGCATCCAGGCCAAGGGTGGGCTCGTCCAGGAAGAGCACATGAGGGCGGTGCATCAGGCCGCGAGCGATCTCCAGCCTGCGCCTCATTCCGCCCGAATATTCTTCCACCTTGAGATTTGCTTTATCGGTCAGATCCACCAGCCTCAGAACTTCATCAATCCGGTCCCTGCGCAGCGGGCCGTCCATTCCATACATTCTGCCGTGAAAATCCAGATTCTCTCTGCCGGTAAGCATGTTGTCCACGGATGGGTCCTGAAAGACCACACCTATGGAGGAGCGGACGGCATTTCTCTCCTCGATCAGATCGTGGCCCCAAACCCTGGCCGATCCACTGCTGGGCTTGAGCATGGTCGTCAGCATCTTGATGATGGTGCTCTTTCCCGCACCGTTGGCTCCCAGAAGGCCAAAAAGCTCGCCCGTCTTTATTTCCAGGTCTACGTGGTCCACTGCAACCATGCTGCCGAACTCCTTGGTGAGATTTTGGAGGGAGATGGCAGGCTCCCTCAGTATTTCAGCCGACTGCATTTTGTTTGCCGGTCCAACTTCATTTGAAATATCCAACACCTTCTTGATTCAACATTTACTTATTTTGGCCTCAGTTTCACCCAATACAGCATTTACTCAATTTTGTGTCGGCTCGATTAAGTTTTACTGACTTGCTGCAAGTCAGTAATAATCATTGAGCCATTCGTAACGTATTAACGTAAATCATCTTCATTTCAGTGCGCTTAGATTTTCAGGACAAATTTAAAATCGCTAACGTCAAGCGCTCTGGCTAAAAGATCCTGGAGGGCTTCCCGCATATTTTCGAGAAATGCCTCATCCGGTTGATTGATGTTGAGCGCATTTGATTTTTCCAGGGATTCATTCGATTCGGCAAAGCTGCTATTCTGGTAGAACATGTGAATAGAAGATGCCATAAGAGCCAGCAGGAGGTAAGAGGTTTCCAGAGGGCGCGACACATGAAAAAAGCCCTTGCTGCATCCTGCGGCAATCACATTGGCCATAACCGGAGCAATCTCTGCGAAGGGCCTCGCCCTCATTAGCTTTAGCCGCAACGTGGCATTCTTGGATTGGTGAATATAGCCGTGGATTTTTTTCCCTGCATCGGAGAGGCATAGTATTCGATTGGCCATCATGTTGATCTTCATAGCCTCGTCCAGGTCGTCCCTGCCGGCTATGTCGATGAAGTCGCGTTCCATTTGTGCTATCTGCCGCATCATCACGGCTATCAATACATCTTCCTTGGATTCGAAATAGTAGTAAAAGGCACCCTGAGATACATTTATTTCCTTGACTATGTCGCTGATGGAGGTATCTTCATACCCCCGAGCCAGGAATAGGCGCTCCGCGGTGACGATTATCTCTTCACGCCGCTCTTCGGGATCTTTGATCACTCTGCTCATCATGTCCTCATTGCCGATTTGATTCTTTACTGACTTAGTCTAAGTCAGTGAGATAACTGAAGGCCGCATGTGATATATAAATCCGGCGAGCATGTTTAAAATAATTTTAAATTAAAAAATTGCAAAGATTAAAACATGCACAGTCCAGAAAGAATTTCTAATCCATAAAACCGCTCAGATAAAGCAAGAAAAAGTTGTGGCAGGGATCAGCGCCTTTTCTGGTCCACTCTGCCAAAGTCGATGAATCCTTTTTCCACATCCACGGAAAGCAGCTCTACTCGAATCTGATCTCCCACATCGACGCCCTCAAAGCCGGTTTTGAGCATTCCTTCCACGGGAAGCTCGATGATGCGAACCCAGGTTCCTTTTTCAGCAGCCCCGGTTACTATCGCCTCAAATTGCTCTCCTATCCTCGATTCCAGGAGAAGCGCCGCCGCAGATTTGCCCACCTGGCGCTCGACCTTGTTGGCTGCATCTTCTTGATCCGTGCAGTGGCAGGCCAGATCATCCAGCTCATCCCTGGTATAGGGAATCGGCCTTCCCTCGATTGCCGCTTTCAGCAGGCGCTGCGTTATCAGATCCGGATACCGGCGATTGGGTGCGGTGGAATGAGTGTAATCCTTGACGGCAAGCCCGAAGTGCCCGGTGGCGTCAACGCCGGGAATCTCGGCGACATATTCGCCCTTTCCAAGAAGCTTGATGATGACAAGAGACAGGTCGGGAAAGCGGAGCGGATCGGCAGCCTTCTCCATGACCAGAAACATCTCCAGAGCTTTTGAGTCCGGATGCTTGGGCAGTTTGAAAGCCCTCTCCGCCGCAATCTGGACGATCCTATCCCAGCGCTTGGGAACACGAACCACGCGGCGAATGGTCGGGATTCTTTTGGACGAGAGAAAGCGGATAGCCACGCCGTTGGCCTCGATCATGAAGTTCTCGATGATCTCCTTGGCGCGGTTCTGTTCTTCCACCTCCAGGTCAAGGATGGAATCGCCCGAGAATACCGTTTTTGCTTCAATGGTCTCCAGGGATAAAGACCCTTTTTTGTGGCGATAATCCTTCATGCTCTGAGCGGCTCGATCTTGAAGCCGCAGATTTTCCGCGAGCCCCTCGACGGCGTCAATCTCCGCAATCGATGCCGTCTTCCCGTCCAGCCAGTCGGCAACGCTGTTGTAGGCGAGCTTGGCATGATTGTGAACGACTGCCCTGTAGACATTCGCATCCTGGAGCGATCCGTCGGAGCCGATCACCATCTCCACGACATTGGCCAGCCGATCCTCGTTGAGATTCAGGGATGTGAGGTTGGTGGAGAGCTTTTCGGGAAGCATGGGGAAGGTCTGCGCCGCCGTATAAACCGATGTCGTGTTGTGGCGCGCCTGCTGGTCGATGGCCGATCCCTTTTTGACGAGTGCATCCACATCCGCCACGGCAACGAATATCTTCGTCTTGCCGTCGGGCAGGCTCTCGGCCACCGTCAGTTGATCCAGATCAAGAGAATCGTCGTTGTCGATGGAGGCCCAAATGAGGTTTCTCAGATCCCGGACCTTTGCGCCTTTGGGCTTTGCCGGGGCCGAAATTCGATCAAGCTCGGCAAGCGCCCTGGAAGAAAATTCCGGGAGAAGTCCGCGAGCCAGCATTGCCCTCTTTGCGATGTCCTGCAAGATCGCGCGGGTGTCATTGTCGTTTGGATTCATGGGATGTCATCCTTTTCATAATGACGATATGTGCCTGATGTTCTTAACCGTTTGCCAAAATGGGATAATCGGGCAGGGGGATCATAAATAATCGTACAAGTACAATCGCTGCTCAGGGCATACTGCATTCAGGCACCGATATTTAAATGAGTATGCACAAAAATAATTAATAATCACAGAATTTACATATTCACGAATGTCCGATGTCTTCCATCCAGATCTTCGGCTTATGCGAGATAAAATCACTCATCAGGCGGATTGACTCCTCATCCTGCAGATCTATTAATTCGACACCATGATCATGCAATAGATCAAAGGACCCTTCCCCGTCGAATGTCCGGCTTTGACCGATCACGAGCCTCTTGATCTTGAAAAGTATTATCGCCCCCGAACAAAGATAGCACGGGAACAATGTTGTGTATAGAGCCGTGTCGCCGTAATCACCAATTCTTCCGGCATTGCGAAGGCAATCGATCTCTGCATGGGCTGTTGCGTCTCCCTCCTGAATTCGCTTATTGTGGCCAACCCCAAGCAGATTGCCACGCCGTGCCAATGCTGCTCCGATTGGGATGCCGCCTTCACGCAAGCTCTTTTTTGCTTCATCCAATGCATAAGCATAGATCTCAAGATCCGTCTCGCAAACATTCATGAAATTTTTAAATTCATCCATTCTATTTATTATCTGCGTCATTTACTATCTGCGTTATTTATTTTTCTGTGTCATAATCTTTTAGATGCACATGGGGCCGAAAGGGTTGATGCAATATTTTCCTTGCATGTGAGCCAATGGAAATATCCTGAAAAAAGCGATATTTGAAATAGGTGAGGAAAGAGCTAACCGTGCAATTGCCGAGCTTGGATCATGGAAGAGTTTACGAAGCTTGCGAAGGGGGGACGGTACTTGATTTTAATTGAACCGGAAGCAATTTATGTTTGCTTTATATCATTAATCTTAATTAAAATTTCAACCGGAGGGATCTAATTGAGGCAATCGACAATCTTGCTGCTTTCGATGCTGTTCGCTGGGTTGATCTCACCAGCTCTTGGGCAGCAAACGGCCACAGATTGGCTGAATGAAGGCCAAAGACTTGTGGATCAGGGCATGTATACAGAAGCTTTGCAAGCATACGATAATGGTATCGTGCTGTCTCCTCAGTGGACTGATCTATATTACCACAAAGGCACTGCATAACAGGTATCCCTCTATCCTTATCCAAAATCAAGGACATGTTGATTTGTGGAAGTGGTTCTCCATCGCGGTTGTACCCATACTCAAGAAGGTTGATGAACTGAGA
>JGI24732J26686_1001339_pt1 | contig 10077 bp, 11 predicted proteins | sample EPASupsiteHSE623_FD_26686 | JGI IMG/M metagenome (IMG submission 26686)
ATGGATATCGTAGATACCCCGGGTGTCACGACCAAGATCGATTACCACGAATTCCTTGAGTTTGGCATGGAGAAGGACGAAGCGATCATCCGCGCCCGGGAAGCTACCGAGGGTGTTGCCGAGGCCATGCACTGGCTGCGCGAGGACATCGACGGCGTCATCTACATGCTCGACTCAACGCTCGATCCGTTCATGCAGGTGAATATCATGATGATCGGGATCATTGAGAGCAGGAATCTTCCGGTCATTATCGTTGCAAACAAGATAGATCTCGCCGATGCGGCACCGGCACGTATCCGCAGCGCGTTCCCCCAGCACCCGGTTGTGGCTATCTCCGGCTTGAGGGCAGGAACGTTGAGGATCTCTACGAGACAATGATCGAATACTTTGGGTGAGACCAGATGCCGCACAAGTGTACGAAATGCGGGCGGGAATACAATGACGGTTCAACCGAGATCTTACGGGGATGCGCAAGCTGCGGCGGCAAGAAGTTCCTCTACGTCAAGGAAGAAGAGATCAACAAGGATGTTCTTGAAGAGAAATCCATCGAAGAGATCGCTGACGAGTCCAAAGAAGAAGTTCTTGAGATAGTTGAGAAGCCCACAACCCGGAAAAAGGAAGTGGAGATGTACGACCGGGTCGAAACTATCCGGATTGTTTCACCGGGTTCTTACGAGCTGAACCTCGAGAAGATGGTAAAGAGCGATGAGCGGATCGTAAGCGTAGGCAAAGAGGGCAGTTATATCATCGATCTCGTGTCGATGGCAAAAGAAGAGCCAAAGAAGAAGGCTCGGAAGAAATAACGATACTCATTTTTTATTCGATTGAAATCCTCTTTTTTTCGTTATTTGCTTATCCACTGTGACATCTTTGAGGGTGACCCCCTCTCTCCCCCAGAGGGGGAGGCAGCCCAAGGGGAGCCCCCCCTTGACCCCCGTTTTTTCAAGATTTTTCATTAACCGTATGAAGTATCATACCAATGGGGAATAATCAGGTAACAAGTCAGCACGGTGAATAACTTAAATCGGAGAAAACCTCATTGCCCCGCCGTGCCTCGGAGAGGCCATGAGGCGGGGGACTATCGTTACTTCAAAGAGCAGTCTGCTTCTTTTTAAAAGACCATCAGGATAATTTCCGTTTCAACTGAGTTCAAAAAATCAAAAAGGAATAAGGGATATTGCTCCGATCGATTACTCCGATCGCAGCGCATCGATCGGGTCCATGTTGGATGCCTTCCATGCCGGGTACAGCCCGGAAACCACGCAGACCACGATGCCGATGATCATGCCGTACGGGACATACATGATACTGTCCGGCAGGAAAAAATATGCCGTGTTGCCTATCATGGCACTTACGACAGAATAACCGATGACAAGACTACAGATTCCGCCCACTCCGGCCCCGATAACCCCGAGAATGAATGCTTCGTACAGGAACATGCGGCGGATTTCGCCTTTTTCCGTGCCTATCGAGAGCAGGATACCAATCTCCTGTACCCGTTCATTGACCGACATCATCATCACGTTGAAGATGCTGACGGCTGCGACCACAAGGGAGATCCCCCCGATCGCAAGGATAAATGTCGTGATGGTGCCCAGTGTTGCCGTAATGGAAGTAAGGCGGGAACTGGCGTCCTGGATCCGTACGACATCGCTTTTCCGGTTGACCTTGTCATCGATAGCAGCCTCGACGTCGCTGATGGTATCGACATTTTTCACGATCACGTTGACCTGGTCGTACAAATCCTTGTCGCCATAATGATCCGTGTACCAGTCATCCGGCACAATGATCGCGTTGTCGGTATTGACCCCATCGGATGCAAAACCCCGGGCGGTTAAGATACCGGAGACCCGGACCACCGGCCGCGAGGGCTCGTCTTTCGGTCCGATCTTGATCCGGCTCCCGATTTTCAGGTCAAAATTAGTGGCAATGGTTGATCCGACAATGGCATCATTTGCTCCCCGGATATTATCCCCCACCTCGATTGTGAGGAATTTCGGGATGTCGTTGGGATCCATGCCATAGATACTGCCACGGCCATCGGTAGAACCGATCGTGAATTGCGTACTGGTCCGGTGAAGGGGAACAACGATGTTCGATCCGGAAGCGCTTTTGATCTCGCTGAGCTGTGTTTTTGTTATTCCNGACGAAGTTATCGGTGTCCCGGCCGTAGTCGTGGTCCTCACTACATCGGATGAGATCATGACCGTGTTGACATTCGACGACAACTGTTCTTTAACCGAGAGCTGCATATTTGCCCCGAGCATTCCCATAGACGAGATAGCAACGACCCCGATGACAATACCGATGGATGCAAGGAGCGAACGCAGGAAATTCAGGCGGACGCTGCGCACCGAGAGGTCAAAGAAGATATCTTTCATGATTCCACGATCCTCCCGTCCTCCAGCTCGATGATCCGGTGNGCATATTCTGCGATCTTCGGGTCATGGGTGACAAGAATCACGGTCTTGCCTTTACTTTGCAGGTCAACCAAGGATGTCCATGATCTGGAGACCGGTCTTCCGGTCCAGGTTCCCGGTCGGTTCATCGCAGAGCAGGATCTTCGGGTCATTGACCAGCGCCCGTGCGATCGCAACCCGCTGCTGCTGGCCGCCCGAGAGCTGGTTGGGCCGGTGGGCGCTCATATCATCGTCAAAACCAACAGATTTGAGCACCGCTGCTGCTTTTCCGGAGGTATCGCGCTGCTTGTACTTCAGGATAAGCGGGTATTCCACGTTCTCGTATGCGGAGAGAAGGGGGATTAAGTAAAATTTCTGGAAGATGTACCCGATTATATCGCGGCGCATATGGGTGCGCTCAAGATTGGTCATTGCGGCCACATTTCTTCCCTGGATAAACAATTCCCCGGTTGTGGGAACATCGAGGATGCCGAGGTGGTTCATCAGGGTGGATTTGCCGGAACCTGACGGACCCATAACAGCAACGAACTCGCTCTCCCGGATATCGAGCGAGACATGGTCAAGCGCCGTGAAGTCGCCACTCTCCAGGGGGTAGACTTTTGAGACGTCAGTTAACCGTATGAGGGCTGTATCATCCATGGCGGGCAGGCTCACTGCTTCCTGAACTTTGCTACAATCCATTTTCGTTTCAGATACAGCACAATGCCAATAACAATGACAATGCCCCCGGCTATTACCGGGTAGAACGAACTGAGACCTCCTGCCCGCGATCCGCCAATCCCGAACATGCTGCCTCCGCCCGGAGCACCGCTCCGCTGGGCAGTAGATGTGCCGGAAGAAGTCCCTGATACCTGGCGGGATGTTGAGCCCGAACTGCTGCCGGATCCTAAGAGATCCAACCCGGTTAATGATCGCAGGTCGAGGGTCTTTACCGTTGAGAATGAGTTGCCCAGGGCATCCTTCCAGGAGACCTGCACAGGTACCGAAGAGAGGTTGTTGCTTGCAAAGGTGAGCTCAAAACTTGAAAAGTCATCGGACGCAAGGGAACCGATCGAGTATTCCGCGTAGGGCTCGACTGCCTTGGCTGGAGCAACTACCGTCAGGACCATGGATTTTGCATCGGATATACCTGCATTGTTAACATCCCCGGAAAGATGGTACGATGAGCCCTGGGACGTGACTTCGATATTGTTGATGACCGGCACTGCAGCATCTTTATCGATTCCGGTTTTGATTGGCAGGAGAGCAACGGTGGAATGCCTGTTGTTCCCGTTCTGGAAGCTGATGCGGAATGGCACCGTGGTATCTTTTTCCGGAGTAACATCAAAGGGTACCTCGACGGAACTTCCGGCATCTAAGGACGAGATGAAACGGGAAGTCGGACTGACGGTTGCACCTTCACATTCAGGAGTGATGAGAATATTTTTGACTGCCCCGTTACGCGGATTGACAATCGTTAGATTAACCCTGTCTTTTGTAGAAACGGCAAAATCATCCGGAATGCTGTCGAAACTTGCCCGGATATCCTGCGAATCCACTTCGACACTGATGGGATACCTGATGCTTCCGGCAGAACTGGATGCCACGGTAAACATCGGGAAATAATTGCCATCCTTGGAAGTTGCGCTAACGAGAAGGGTATAGGTCATCGAGTTGCCGGGCCCCAGGTAGATCGTTGTACCGTAGGTTTCCCGGTTCAGGAGATTGATATTAGAGTCAATCAGGTCAACCTGGGAAAACGCTACAGCCTGAGAGCCGGAATTGGTGAGCGTGACAGCGATTGTTCCTTTCTCGTACGGGTAGAAAACCGGGGGATCGAGAGTAACCGAACTCACCGAGACCTGTGCAAGGGCGTCTTGGGGAGACAGTGTTGTTGTCGTGCCCGTACTACTTGAGGTAGAAGTACTGCTGCTGGTAGTCGTGGTTGCTGCACTGGCTGCTGCCACAAGGCAGGCAATCATGAGGATAGTGGATATCCAGAGTTTGTGGTTCATGATTTCTCCTTTTTTACTTTCAGGCTCCGGCCGGTTCTGCCGGAATTTCATCATCGTAGATGAAGACTTCTTCAACATTTACCTTGAAATACCGGGCAATTTTAAAGGCCAGGTCAAGGGACGGGACATATTTCCCCTTTTCAATCGCAAGGATGGTCTGGCGGTTTACGCCGATTGCGTGGGCAAGGCTGTCCTGGGTCAGGTCGTTCATTGCCCGGAATACCTTGATCTTATTCTTCATCGGAGTCCCATTCCCCGTATTTCCGGGCATAATAGATCCTGAACCCCACGTACAGGAAGATCATCAGGCAAAGAAATCCCAACTGCACAAATCCCATGAGCCGGGGAGAGAGCAGGGTTACCACGCGTTGTCCCGGTAGTGTTCGGGGAAACGAGGGAACCTGCAGCATCTGCACCACCGCACCGATGGAAAATGCACAGAAAACAACCCAGAATACCTGCATGGTCCGGGTCATCGCCTGTTCAGTGATCTTGATGTCCCGTTCGTCCTGGATGAGATCCGTCACTTTCGACCGGGCAAAGAAGATCAGGGCAACCGCTGCGATGAAAGCAACCATGATCAACAGGGGGGCATGGAGTTCGTCAGCAGCCCAGAAAATGCAGACAAGCGCAATGGCGATGCACCCGATAAGCAGGTAAAAGGTATTTTTTTTCATACGGGTTCTTGTATAGTATGTAATACATTTTGTCGTATAAAGATGACTATTGCCTGCACGTTTTGAAGAGACCGGTTATTCAGGTACTCCTGATAACCCGGGAATTTTTGGGGCAATGTAAAAAATGCATGAAAAACGAAAAGCACCCGGTACATTATCGCGTGGCCATCTCTCCGCGTATGCCCTCATACGGTACCGGCAGGTCCAGCCTCCGGAAGAACTCGTCGGTAAAGATCAGGCTGTTGACCACTGCCCATTCCGCACACCCGTGGCCTAAGCATTTGTCAGGAAAAAAGGGCCCGTTTTTCGGGGCGAACGGGTTTATTGCGAATTTTTTCCGGAGATTTTTTTCAAATTTTCCGCCGGTTGTTTCATCACCGTCACGCCGGGTCGCCCCGTCACCAATCACCACCCATTCCCGCTTGTAGTGCATGAGGTGGTTGCGGATCTCGATGAGGAATTTCAGGTTTGCAAACGCCTGGTCATCCTCATCGAACGGGGATTTTCCCGCAATGAGGAGAATCTTCTGGTATTTATTGAGAAGCGGGGCCCGGTCGAAATTCTTCTCGTTCTTCCATTTCTCGCAGATNAGTCTCAGGAGGGCTTCGTGCTTCTCATCCGCAAAAAAGTAGGCTTCATCAGCGGCATCGGCATAGAGCTCGTTGATGGTGGATTCGAGAAACGCAACGGTGGACAGAACCGAGTTGAGGATGAAAACTTCATGTCGGAGCTGGAGTGTTGCCGGGATCTCTTTTTCCTCCCGGGACTCCTGCTCGATCGCAAAAGCGAGCTGGCAGAGCAGGGCTGCCGACTGGATGTACCGCACGGAAAAGCAGTCCCGGAACCGTATCGCTGATTCATCACCGGGAGTCTCAAGGGGGATCTTGTCCATCTGTACTATCCCGTTCTCTTTGTGAGATAAAAAGCATGAGGTGGCCGGATGATTGCCCTATTGTTGCATTGACAACATTTAATCCCGCACCACACCACATTTACTGGTGCATATGAACTCCCCAAATACCTGCGAGATCCCCTTTGGAGCAGTAGTCTCCATCACCAGTCGCGGCCGGTTCATTTTTTTGAATGACCGGCTACGGCCGCTGGGTCTCTCCGCTGGCCAGTTCCCGGTCATGATGCTGCTCTACAAAGAGTAGAACATTATGCAAGAGACCCTGGTCCGGCACTATCATCTCGATAAAGGCACGATTGCCCGGGCAGTAAAAAAACTCGAAGATGCCGGGTACATCCGGCGCATTGTCGATCCGGGTAACCGGCGGGCAGTCCGCCTCTTCCTTACAGAAAAAGGCGAACACCTTGCTCCCGTGCTGCAGGCAATACATCACGAATGGGAAGAACAGGTCCTTACCGGTCTATCCCGGGAACAGAGAGAGACCCTCAACTGCCTGATGTGCACCGTTGCGAAGAACAGCCACAGGAACATGCAGAATTCCGGAGCACTCCCCGATGCAGACAACTGATTCATCCGAAGGGATACCCGATACTCCGGCTGTAAGAGATAACACTGAAGGCATCGCGCTCCTGATGGGCGACCCGAAGAAAGCCATCGTGAAACTTTCCGGGCCCATGATCGTTGCGATGTTCCTGATGTCTACCTACAACATCGTCAACGCGATCTGGGTTGCGGGTCTCGGCTCCGATGCGCTGGCAGCAGTAGGGTTCATCACGCCGATCTTCATGATCCTGATTGGGATCGGCAGCGGGCTCGGAGCCGGTGTAGCATCCGTTATTTCCCGCCGCATCGGTGCAAAGAACAAGCCTGCGGCCGACAACGCGGCAGTCCATGCGATACTCATCACCCTGATCCTGTCAGTGATCCTCACCATTCCGTTAATCTTCCTCACCGGCCCCATCGTCAATCTCTTTGGTGCCGGAGAAACCGCCGGGCTTGCGATTGAATACGGCCAGGTCATTTTCCTCGGCATGGTACTCATCCTCTTCACCAACGTTGCCTATGCAATCCTCCGGGCAGAAGGAGATGCCAAGCGGGCAATGTACGTCATGGCAGCATCGTCTATCCTGAACATGATCCTCGACCCGCTTCTCATCTACACGGCGGGTATGGGCATCGCCGGGGCGGCGTGGGGCATGATCATCTCGCTGGTCATGGTATCGTGCGTGCTCCTCTACTGGTTCTTCATGAAACGGGACACCTACGTCACCATCTCGTATACAGCATTCTCGTGGGACAAAAAGACCGTTAGGGACATTCTCGGGGTCGGCCTGCCGGCCAGCTTCGAATTCTTCCTGATGGCTATCCTTGCGATCTTCATCAACGGCCTGCTGGTCGCAACCGCCGGTACGGATGCAGTCGCAATCTATACCGCAGGGTGGCGGGTCGTGTTCTTCGCCGTTATCCCGCTCATCGCTATCAGCACCTCAGTAATATCCGTAGCCGGTGCAGCCTACGGGGCCCGGCAGTTTGCAAAACTCAGGACCGTCCATACCTTCTCGGTCTCGCTCGGGATTGCGATCTCGCTGGTCATCAGCGCCATCACCTTCATCTTTGCCCGGCAGATCGCTGTCATCTTCACGTACTCCCCGGACAGTGCCCATCTCGCGCCGGAGATCGCCATGTTCCTTGCCACCATGTGTTTCTTCTACCCGTTCATTCCGCCGGGCATCATGTCGGGATCCGTTTTTCAGGCAACGGGCAAGGGACTAACCTCGCTCGTGATCTCTGTCCTGCGGAACCTCGTCTTCATCGCGCTCTTTGCCTACCTGTTCGGGATCGTTCTCGGGTATGGCGAGCACGGCATCTGGTGGGGAATTGTTGCCGGGGATATCATCGGAGGAACGGTTGCTTTCATCTGGGCCCGGGCCTATATCTCGCGGCTGATTGCAAACCAGTGATTTTTTCTTTTTTCAAAAATTTTTTCAAACGATATCTGCCGGTCGGTTTTTGCCGGCACAATCAATCTCAGCCGAGTACACTTTAATATCGATAACCGGTGTCCCGTCGAATGCATCCAGCCCCCGGACTTTTAAGACACCTTCTTTCACATCGATCAGATCCACCATGCAGAGCGAGACTGGGTTCGGCCGGTCCGGTGACCGTATCGCAAACACACCTTTCTCTGCCGAACTCCCGGGCGGGATTGCCCGGAGCACGGTCCGGTCCGCCCGGTCGAACCAGCAGAGTACCCAGAGATGTTTCCTGCCCTCCATCTGCCAGAGTGCAGGGAGGTATTTTTCGTCAATCACAATCTCTGATATGGTATCCGAGAGACGTCCCTGTCGCGGGGCATCGCCCCGGGCCTTGTACGGGGATCGGACATAACCAATGGGGTAGAGCTCGATGAGTTGGGAAGTCATGCTTGAAGAGAGATTGGGGGAGGGAGTATTTACGAATAGTGCGGGAAGGTCCAACGGGTTAGTCCTGTTTCCGCTGCATCAAATCTGTGGAATAAAATAGCAGTGTTAAATAAATTTCAGAATAAAATCAGAATACAAATAATTTTCCGTGCAGGATTTTTTCAGGATTAACCGGTGAACAGAATGGAATATAAAAAAATCATAAAATCGCTCAATGCAATCCTCTTCTGGGGCCTTCTCGCCATCCTTGTCTTGTCAGCGCTGATGTACGCTTTTGTCTTTATCATCAACTGGGAAGACTGGTTTTTTGGCATAAAACTCGCCGGGTTGTCCGCGGGTATGTTCCTGCTGGGAAAAGCAGTAACCGCAATCGTGTTGATCATCCTCCTTGTCCAGTTCCCGAGCTACAAAAAAGTCATCGCTCTCATGGCGGTTGCATATTTCGGATTTATCCTGTTCAGTTCTGCAGTCACTATCCAGAAGAATACCGGGGGCCAGAAATCATTTTCGATTGAACTCGCCATTTTTTTCCTCATTCCCATCCTGTATTTCCTTGTCACGATTCTTGCCACCCATATGGATAAAGCACAGGAAACCGGGGATACAGAAACGCCGGCCTCTTGCGTAAGGATTCCTGAATTCGGGATTAAACCCTGCACCCTAAATATTATTATCGGGATAGCAGGTGTTATTGCGTTAATTTTCATCTGGGCGATTTTGATCCCGGTCGGTTTCTCCCTCATTGCGCCGCATGCTCCGTTCGAGAACCTCAGTTTACCCAAAGCACAGGACACCCTGCTCACCAAGGTAAACCAGAATGGGAGTCTCGAATGGCAGACCATCATCCCCGGGTACAGCCTTGATATGATCAGGGTAAAAACCCGGCCGGAGTGTGGATATATCGTCTACGGCAGTTACTGGATGCCCGGGGAGAATTGGATTGCAATGCGTGCCATCAACCTGGATTGCAGGGGAACTGTTGTCTGGGATTTTCACCAGACACTTGACCGTTATTCCAAAAATCCCGGCACCATTACATCCGTCGATCCTGCAGAGGGGAAATTTCTCGTGACAGTATCCAATGGCAAGACCCTTCTGCTGAATTCACAAGGCAAAATCCTGAGTGAGGGTGTCATAGCAGAAGAAGATCGTCTTCCGGAAGAAATGACCGGGCTTCCGATCGGTTTTTATGCCTCAACCCTTCCTGCATCCAGCGTCACCGTGAGAACCCAATCTGAAGGGGAATTGAGGGATTTTTTAGCCATTGAAAATAAGGTTAACGACAAGGAAATTACCAGCATCTATGCCGTGAACCCGACACCGGATGGCGGGTACCTCGTTTCCGGCACCGTGAATCCCTGAGGGCCCGGTCTCTCTCAGTTACCCTTATTATACCTCCAGTCAAATGATGGTAAGCACTTTTAACAATGTGCTGGCAGATGTAAGTCCGACGTGCGACAACGCATGGCCTCAAACAAGGCTTTGGGATTACAGGGAGTCAGTAAATAAACTGTACTTTTCTGGACTTACGTTTAGTCTATAAGGAGGCTACACTATGGCACGAATGCATGCTCGAAGAAGAGGCAAGTCATGCTCAGTCCGCCCCTACCGCAAGGAAGTCCCCGCATGGTCCAACAAGGACGTAGCAGGGAT
>JGI24732J26686_1001341_pt1 | contig 10066 bp, 7 predicted proteins | sample EPASupsiteHSE623_FD_26686 | JGI IMG/M metagenome (IMG submission 26686)
GCCGAGAAATGGGTCAGCGGGGATACGCGCGATATTACCTGGACCTCGGACGGGGCGATCGGAGAGAATTCGCTGAAGATAGAATATTCCCGGGATGCCGGAGTGACATGGGTGGAGATATCATCCGGGGAGGCCAATGACGGGGCGTATTCCTGGCCCATCCCGGCGGCCGCCGTGGGGGAAGAAGTCTCGATCCGGATCACCGATATCAGCCGTCCGGAAGTAAAAGATACCAGCGACGATTATTTCCAGGTGCTGGATAAGCCCATAGTGGTGCTCACCCAGCCTAACGGCGGAGAGAAGACGACTATCGGGGCGGCTTACGAAGTGAAATGGTTCACTATAGGGGATCAGCTTGACGATGTGAGTTTCAATGTCTACTTTTCTTCAGATTCCGGCGCGACCTGGACGCTGGTCTCCGACCAGCGTCCCAACGACGGCTCCTACTTCTGGACCCCGCCGGAGATGGAGATAACCACCGCGCGCATCAAGATCAAATGCGACGATACCGATAATTTCTCCTGGGTGGAGGATGAATCCGACGCCGATTTCGAGATACAAAAACCGCAGTTGACGCTGACCTGGCCCAACGGCGGCGAAACGCTTTTTGCCACCGGCACATATTCTTTGACCTGGCAGTCTTTGGGGACGATCGGCGCGAACGCCGTGAAACTGGAATATTCCACGGACGGCGGCACTACCTGGAACATAATCGATAGAAATCTGGCCAACAGCGGCAGCTATTCCTGGAAAGTGGTCGATGTCGTCTCCAGTAAGCTGAAGATCCGGATCTCCGACGAAACCCAGTCCGGGGTCAGCGACGTCTCCGACGCCGGTAATACTATAGTTGCGCCTACGCTGACCATTACTTCTCCCAACGGAAGCGAATTATGGGTCGTGGGCCTGGACTATCCCATAACCTGGACCTCCACCGGCGACCATAATTCCGTACGCAATAACCTTACTCTGCAGTATTCTTCGGACAACGGTTCGACCTGGAAAAATATCGCTACCGGCGTTGCCAACGAGGGGACGTATACCTGGACAGTGCCGAATTCCATCGCCAGCAAATGCCTGGTTAAAATATACGATTATGCCCGGCCGGCCACGGTCGATACTTCCGACGCCGTGTTCCAGATAGCGGCACCGAGCGTTATCGTCACTTCTCCCAACGGCGGGGAAGTCTGGCCGTATGGTACAATTCATAGCATTACCTGGAATGTCATCGGGCAGGTTTCGGATAATGTGACCATTGCTTATTCTAAAGACGGCGGAACGAACTGGATCACTATATACAGCGGGAGTACTTCCAATCATTCCTATGATTGGACGATCCCGGAGAACATTTCTTCCACCTGCAAGGTAAAGATAAAAGATAATGAGCCTCCTTATATAGAAGATACCACGGACTCGGTTTTCTCCATTTCCTACCCGATCATTACCATTACGCGCCCCAACGGCGGAGAGATATTCGCGGTTACCGACAACGAGGACATCACCTGGACCACCAACGGTACGGTGAGCAACAGCCTGAAGATCGAATATTCCCGGGATAACTTCGTGCTGGATGTCAACGAGATCGCCGATAATGTCCCGAATACCGGGATGTACGTCTGGACCGTGCCGGAAGTGCTTTCCACTATCTTGAGGGTGAGGATCACCGATAACGCCGCCGCGCAGATCACCGATAAATCCAACGCTTCCTTCTCCATCTTGCCGTTCCCGGTGCTTACTCTTGACGCCCCCAACGGCGGGGAAACCTGGAGGATCGGCACGGTGCAGGAGATCAAATGGCATGATAACAGCGGGCCGGTGAGCAATAATCTGAAGCTGGAATATTCGGTTGACGGCGGAACGACCTGGAAAAGTATCGCGACCGGAGTCTCCAACGCAGGGGCGTACAGCTGGACAATCCCGGACGATTATTCCGTTTCCGCCAAGGTGCGTATTACCGATACCCGGCGTGCGACTTCCACTGATGAGTCCAACAATGTCTTCAGCATAGAAGTGCCGAAAATAACGGTCACTTCCCCGGCAACCGGCACTTATTGGGCGGTGGGCGATGAAGCTACGGTCAACTGGACTTCGGAAGGGTCGGTAAGCAACAACCTTGTTTTACAGTATTCTACGGATAATTTCACGACTTTTACCGGTATCGCGGTCGGCGAGGCTAACGACGGATCGTTTGCCTGGACCGTCCCGGATGAACCCACTTCCAATATGAAGATCCGTATCGTCGACGGTAATCGCCCGGCCACAATGGGGGTCTCAAACGCTTTCAGCGTGCTTTCATATCCGGAGATCACGGTGACCGCGCCCAACGGCGGGGAAGAGTATGTAGTCGGTGATACTGTGGACATAACCTGGACATCCAAAGGACTCAAGATAAATCCTTTGACCATCGTTTATTCGGCGGACAATTTCGCCACCTCCTATACCATAAAGACCGGAGTGTCCAATACCGGAAAATACGTCTGGACCATAGCCGACGACGTAATGGCGGTGAGCACCCTGAAGATAAAAATATATGATCCGACCAGAACGGTGATCACCGATACCTCAAACAATACCTTCAGGATCCGGGGAGGCTTTAACATCACCTATCCTACCGAGAACGCGGAATGGGCCGTGAACGAGCCGCGTTCCATCACCTGGGAGACAAAAGGGCAGGTGCCCAACGTGAAACTGGAGTATACCGTGGATGACGGCGCGACTTGGAACACCATCGTCTCTTCCGCGGCCAACAAGAACACTTACAGCTGGACGCCTCCTGATTACCACGGCCAACAGGCCAAGATCCGCGTTTCCGATTCCACGGATTCCACCGTATATTCAGTGTCCAAGGCGTTCAACATCATTTATTACCAGATCACCTGGCAGGTCAAGGATTACGATAATATGGATAACCTGCAGAACTTGAGCGTGCGCGATACCTGGTGGACCGATTCCAGCGCCACGATCATCTGCCCGGTCACCCATGAATATCCTTACGGGCATTACACCACCTTCTGGTCCAAGGAGGGTTATATCGAAAGAAGTACGGACTGGACCGCCGATGCCAATAAGAGTATTACTTTGCTTCTGGAGAATTCCATCAGCGCCCAGATCGAGTGGCACGTTTTGCTTTCCACCGCCTACAATTCCGGCACCGATACCATCAATGCTTCTTCCTGGCTGGAAAGAAGAGGTAAGATCGTCGGGCTTAATGATACCGACAGGGCGGATCTTGCTTCCGCCACTTTGAGCGTCTATGACGGAGACACACTGGTCAAGACCATGACTTCCACCACTCCGGATAATAACGGCGTTTTCTGGTTCACCTGGGCCAAAACAGGTCTCTCTTCCGGGAAAACCTATTTCGTGAAGTCCACGATAGTTTTCCGCGACAGCAGTTATAATTCCGGCGCTTCAATAGATATAACGGCGGCATTGACCGCCAAGAGCCAGACGGCCATATTACAAAGCCTCCAGACGCAGGCCGCCACCATTCAGTCGCAGGTCACGCAGGATATTCCGCAGAAGATCACCGAGGCGAAAGAGGAAATAAAGGCGGATACAGCCAAGATACTTACCGCCACGCAGACGGATATCCCGCAGAAGATAGAAGAGTCGCGGCAGCAGCAGGAAACGGCGATGAAATCGGAGATACTTAACCGGGAGACGTCCGTCAGGAGCGGCACGGATATGGTGGTGCGTTACCGGACTTACCCGGGAGTCCAGCCGACTCTGGATTTCTATGATCCGGATAACGTCCAGCGGGTAGTCAAAGGAGCGATGACGGAAGTCTCCAGCGGTATATATGAATACACGATTTCTCTCTCGTCTTCCTGGGGCAGGGGTGATTTTACCATCGTCTGTTCGGAATCGACTCACGGTTCGCTGGACGCGATGATCATCTCGGTGATCCGTTCCGATATCGAACAGGTCGCCGGCCAGGTTTCCGCCGTTCTCGGTTCTACTTCCGGCCTGAATAACTTCACCAAACTCGCCGATACTTTGAACAGCCAGTTCGCCGTTATCGAGTCGGCGCTCGGCAAGATCAGCAAGGACCTTGTGGACCAGGTAAAAGAAGTGGCCGGCAGCGCCACGGACATCAACTCGGTGTATATGCAGCTGGTAAATATCGGCAGGGAATTGAAAAAGGTCAGCACTGAACAGAACGTCAGCCTGGAAAAGCTTCTTGAGGTCAACGAAGAGAAAAAGAACGATATGAATTACCTGAAGAATAAAACGCAGGAATTGAAAGCGGTAATGGACGTCAACCAGAAGATGATAGACAATCTTGCCAATAAACCGGTCACGCAGACCTGGTTTGAGTTTAAATAAGACCGGTTCTGGGTTTTGGGTTCTGGGAGCAACTTTTAAGAATATTTACGAGAACGCGTTGCAGAAAAAACAAAATTAGATCTTTTGTCTTTCCTAGAACCCAGCACCCAGACCCGTCTTTCAAAGGGGGATAATGGTATGAAGAGAATATTTATTTGTTGTTTGTTCTTGTTTGTCTGCGCGTCGAACGCCTATGCCGGAATAGTGTTGAAGGCGATGGCCATCAATCCTTCCAAAGCGGAAAAACAATCCGTTCCGATCAAGGTTTATCTGCCGAAAGAAGTGAAACCGGAGAATATCATAGATAAAGGTGACCTGGAAGTCGGATATGACAACCAGCAGGGGTCTTATTTTGTTTACGGGCAGTATGAGCTCGGCCCCGGAGAGTCCGTTGAACGGGAGATCGAGATGATGGACGTCTGGGTCGTTCCTTCGGCGGAGATAGAATCGATGCGCGCCGAATTGGACAAGACCGTAAAGCTGCTGGCGGATACCGATTTCCGGGACAGGGTCAGTTTTTTAAAAGAGAATATCGAGCGTAAACTGAAGATGGTGGAGGATAATCAGAAGTCCGAGGCGGTAAATCCGGAGAGGCATATCTCCCTCTACCGGGACAATCAGCGTTTAATGGAATCGGCCAAGGAGGACCTGGCGGTGGCGAGGAGCCTTCTCGCCCAGGCAAAACCGATACCGTCGGCTGCGGTATGGAAACTTATACTTATAATAGTCCTTTTCCTGGGTTTTATCGGGATAGCCTCTTATTTTATCTGGCAGACGCAGATAAAAGTCATCTCCACTCCCACCTTCGGAGATGAAAACCGCGAACCGGACGCTAAAGATAAACTCTCTCAACAGGAAGACAAAAAGTAGCGGTACAAGGAGGAAGATGTCCTCTCCCTTTTTCAGCGGATATGGTTTTGGACGGAGGCTGGCTTATTCCATCGCGTTAAGTTGTTTCCTGTTGTTCTTTTGTCCGGCGCGCCAGGCTCTGCCCGTGGGCACTGATGAACTCTGGCAGTTAAAGAAAAGCGCGCATTTTAAAGTCTATTATAAGTCCGATCCTTCGCATTATGTGGACAGCGTTATCGAGAGGGCCGAGGATTATTACGACAGCATTACCGAAAATCTCGGGTTCCGCAGGTTCAATTTCTGGACATGGGACAATGCCTGCACCATAAATCTTTATTCTTCGCGGGAAGATTATCTGCGCAGTACCAACCAACCGGAGTGGTCCGGCGGCAGCGCCAATATCCGCAAACGAAGCATAGACACTTTCTTTCACGCCAGGGATTTCCTGGACACCACTCTGCCGCATGAAATGACGCATCTTATTTTCAGGGAATTCGTCGGTTACGACAGATGGCTGCCGTTATGGCTGGACGAGGGGATCGCCTGTTCGCAGGAAAAAGAGGGCGGGCAGTATGTCGGGATCGCCCGAGNGCTTGTAAAGACCAAGATGTTCATTCAATTGGACAAGCTGACCGAAATAACCAAGCCGGGGCTGTTTATGCCCGAGGTTTTCTACGCCGAATCGGCGGCGGNCGTCGCATTCCTGCTGCAACAGTATGGGAGGGAGAAATTTATTGATTTTTGCAGGGCGCTAAGGGATAATAAACTCAATAAAGACTGGAAATCGTTCTTTATCGGGATTTACGGGTTCAAGGATTTTACGGAAATGGGGGAGCGCTGGAAGGCTTATCTGCTTAAATAGCCGGCGCTTGCGATGAAAACCAGAGTATTGACCGTTTACGAAAAACTTTTTGACGGGGAAGCGCGGGAAGTGATCCTTCCCGGCTGTGACGGGGAAGTCTGCGTGCTGGATTTTCATCAGTCGTTTCTTTACCGTCTGCGCTGCGGACACGTGAAAATAAAGCCGGCCGGCCCCGGATCCGCTGCCGGCGGTAACGGCAATATATTCATCAGGGACGGCGTCGCCGCGATGAAAGACAACGCCCTGGATATCCTGGTCGAAAGATAAAGGCCCGATGCGCAATCTGACGATACTTCTGATCATGTTCTTGAGCACGATGGGCCCGGCCCTTGTCATCGCTTTCGTCGGGTACGGAGCGGTGCAGGCCATCGGGCGGAATCCCTCTGCGACGCCGAGGGTAATGCTTGCGATGATCATCGCTTTTTTGTTCGCCGAGGCGATCGCGGTCATCGCGCTTTTGATCGTATTTAACCTGTTTAAATAGACTTCTGGTTTACAAATTTAATCGGAGCGCAGAATTCTCGGATACCAAGTATTAATATCGTCTATCGGTTACGGTCACGGCTTTCTGACGTTACCGTACCCGAAAACCGATACGGGCTTCGTTACCATAGCCGTTGCCGGTATTTTACGGCGGGCTAAGCCTCGCCAATTTTTGTGGCGGGTAATAATTCAGGAAAGAAATCCCGGACATCTGTCTTGAGCCCTTCGACAAGCTCAGGATGAACTCCGTCGAAGGATTAGTCCGGGGAGTATTCACTTGATGTCCTTTTACGGGACACAGATACGGGGTGGCGGAATGCTTCTGCAACTTGCCTTGATTCAGATCATAACTTTCGTGGGGTTGATCCTTATCCTGCGGTTTCTTTTCTACAATCATTTGAACTCCGCTTTGCGCCGCCTGCGCGACCTCAACGAAAAAGCCCTGGTCAAAGAAGCGGCGCTTAGGGATGAACTGGAGAAAGCCAAAGCGGAGAGGCTCGCCGAAGTGGAGAAAGGCAGGCAGGAGGCCAAAAACATAATTGAGGCCGCCAAGAAGGAGACGGAATCCATCATCATCAATGCCGAACAGCAGGCCAAGGATAACAGCCGTAAGGCGCTTGTTCACGGCCGTGAGGAACTGGATAAACTTAAATCCAGCATGGAATCGGAGATCGAAGAGAAAGCGCTCGGCCTGGCCACGGAGATGATCAAATACGCCTTTACCGGTGAAGGCCGGGAGGGGCTGCACCGGCAGATAATAAAAGAGATCACCGGAGAGATAGAGAATCTGCAGGAAGAGAAATTCGCCGTGGGCACCAATTCCGTGAAGGTGGCGTCGAGCTGCCCTTTGTCGGCGGAGGAAAAGCAGCGGTTGAATACCCTTCTTTCGGCAAAGATGAAGACCGAGGTCGTGATCGATGAAGAGGTCAATCCGGAATTGATCACCGGTATCGTTATTCAGACCGGAGCCCTGGTGATCGACGCCAGTCTCAAGAATAAATTACGCAAGGTCATTCCTTTCTTGAGGAACGGTTCAGGGCGGTAATCTTGTTCCTGCCGTCTTCTTCCGTGGNTTACCGGATATNCCGTTTATATGAAGAAGCGCCGCGTTTTGGCCGCGGGTTCTTTACCGCCGCAACTACACCATTGTTTTCATTTACAGCCGGAGCGGAATGAATAATCAGTTACATATACCTACTCTTGATATCAGCGAAGTCGGGCGGGTGCAGGAAGTGCGCCAGGGCATAGTTATGGCTTCCGGGCTGCCCTCCTGTATCTACGGCCAGCTCGTGGATTTCTCGCACGGGATCAAAGGGCTTATCCTCGGATTCAACCCGGACTCCGTGTTGATCGTGGTCCTGGGAGACGACAGCAATATCAAGATGGGGGATACCTTGGTCAGCCGTTCCGAATTGTTGACTATCCCGGTAGGCGAGGGGTATCTGGGGAGAGTGGTGGATTGCGCCGGCAAGCCGCTTGACGATAAAGGCGAGATCGCTTTAGCGGAGCATTATCCGGTTTTCCGGGAAGCGATGGGCGTTATCGGCAGGGACCCGGTCGTGGATCCTCTGGAGACCGGCGTCAAGATCATAGNCCTCGCCATACCCGTGGGAAAAGGTCAGAGGGAGTTGATAATCGGCGACCGCCAGACCGGCAAAACCAGCATCGGCATAGACGCGATCATAAACCAAAAAGGTAAAAATGTCGTTTGTATATATGTCTGTATAGGCGGCAGTTACACCAGCCTGAAACGCGCGGTATCTTTACTCGCCCAAAAAGACGCCCTGGATTATACGATAGTAGTGGCGGCAACCGCCGCCACCTCTTCAGCGGAACAATACCTTTGCCCTTATTCAGCTTCCGCTATCGGAGAATATTTTATGTTCCACGGCCGCGACGTGCTGGTTGTTTTCGACGATCTGATAAAACACGCCTGGGCTTACAGGCAGATGTCGCTGCTGCTGGAGCGTCCGCCGGGCAGGGAAGCGTATCCGGGGGATATTTTTTATATCCATTCACAGTTGATGGAACGCGCCGGCAAGCTGAAACCGGAGAACGGCGGAGGCACAATGACATTCTTGCCCATCGTTTCCACTCTTCAGGGAGATATCACCGGTTATGTCCAGTCCAACCTTGTTTCTATGACAGACGGGCAGGTCTATCTGAACGCGTCACTTTTTCACGAAGGGTTCAANCCCGCCATAGATATGGGGTTATCGGTCTCGCGTATCGGCAGTAAAGTCCAGTGTCCGGCGATAAAGAAAGTCAGCGGCGGCCTGCGCCTCGAATACGCGCAATACCGGGAGTTGCTGCGTTTGACCAGGTTAAGGACCAAACTTTCCGAAGAAGCTATGCGCCAGATGAAACGCGGGGAGATACTGCGGGAACTGCTTACCCAGGATAACTGCAACCCGGTCTCCACTCTCGAAGAGATCGTTATGTTCTATGCCTTGAAAAGCGGCGCGCTCGAGAAACGCGACGCGCGCGAGGTGAAAATGTTCAAGGACGGATTCTTTACCTATCTGCGGGAAACCGATCCGGAACTGGCCGGACTGCTTGATTCACAGCGGGATCTCAGCGCTGAGATCAAGGCCGCTTTAGACGGGGAGATCGAAGAGTTCTTTTCCGTCCGCAATAACGCGGTGAGCGACGGATGATCTCGGTAGCGGAACTAAAAAGCGACCTCGAACTCAATAAGAGCCTGGGGGCGATCATTGAGGCGCTCAAGTCCGGCAGCGCCATTCAGTTAAGGCAGTTCCAGTCGAAGGCGAAGGCCCTGGAAGAGGNGTCTTCCGTTATCGACGCTATTTCTTTTATGCTTCTCCGCCAGAAGGTGCGGCATCCTTTCTTGACCGGCAATCCCGGTCTGCCGGCCTGCTTCGTGGTCGTAAATACGGACAACGGCTTTGTGGGGGAATTGAATACGGCGGTAGCCAACGCCGCGCTGGAAGCCTCCGGGAGCAGCCTGGATAGTTTTGTGGTGCTGGGAGAACGCGGCTGGAATTATTTCGAGGACAAAAACAGGCAATTTGCGCGTATGCCGGGGTTGAGCGAAGATATAAAACCGGCGGAGATCTCCAGGCTGCAGGAATATCTGGTGAAAGGGTTTCTGCACGGCGATTTCGGCAGGGTCGGTATCGCTTATCCGCAGTCGGGCAATGTCGGCGCCTGGAAAGTGCGCCTTGATACCTTGCTGCCGTGCGGCGGCGCTCCGGAAAACGCCGTTTCCTCCGGTGAGGAGAAAGATCCGGAAGGGGTTTTCACTGCGGAGCCTTCCGCGGGGGCGGTCATGGAAGGCCTGATACGTTTCAGGCTNNCGTTNCTTCTTTACAATATCGCCTGGACCAGCAAATTCTCGGAGTTCGGGGCGAGATTGATGCATCTGGAGGGCAGCGAGCAGGAACTGGCGAGGATGAAACAGCAGCTTAGCCTGCAGTATTTTAAGCACGTGCATTCGCTGGCGGACAAGACTATCAGGGAGATCATTTCTTCGAGGTTAAGCAGGAAATAATAAATCCGGGGGGAGTAATGGAATATATCGGTAAA
>JGI24732J26686_1001344_pt1 | contig 10064 bp, 9 predicted proteins | sample EPASupsiteHSE623_FD_26686 | JGI IMG/M metagenome (IMG submission 26686)
AAAAAAAACCGGCAATTTTTATTTTTCATTTTTTGTTTTGCCAATTATTCCGAATAATCGTTTGATAGCAGATGGGGAAGCCCACGCGGCGAGGGGCGAAGCCCCGTTGAGCGTCTCCACATTCGAAACATTTGCACACTGATATCTATCATTGCCGGTATCGAAGGTTTCACCTCTCATGTACCTGCTCTTCATGAACCCGGCGTATTCCGTTTCACTGGGCGTATCCTATTTTTTATCCCTTCCCGGAAAAAAACAACCCTTACACTCTCATTCTGGCAGGGATTACGGGTCCGGATGGGGTAAACTAGGTTGCGAAAAATGCCTCGGTTTAATGGCCCTTGGCGGGCTTTATGTGAGGTCGTTTCCGCTGTTATTTGGGCAAACGGGGCGCAAAACAGGCGTATTTTCCACTGGATCTGAAAAGAAGGAATTATCGGGGTTTTCCGGTACTGGCAAAAAACGAAAACCCGGAAAAGGAGCCCGTATAGGGCGGATTTATCTTCATTATCCATCATGGGGGTTGAGACCCCCATACCCCCGGTAACGATGAACCCCGCCGCCCCTGACGGGGCGCCCCCGCGGCGGTTTTGATACTTTTTAACGCGATCTCATAATCATTCAAATCTTTGCGTGCAGTTCTACAAAGTGATGAAACCGTCAGAACCTGATGGGGGTCAAGGGGTGCTCCCCTTGGGCTGCCTCCCCCTCTGGGGGAGAGAGGGGGTCACTCTCCCAATGTCTAATAGAACGTGAGCAAAAATATCGTAAAAAAAACATTTTCATTAAAATTAAACCTGAACGTTCACAAAAAGATTTTTCACTCCCGTTTGACCCGCACCAGCGGAGAGCACCGGTCAAAAAATCCCGCAATGAAGGGTGCGAACTCCTCGCTCCAGCACTCCGTCCCTTCATGAAGTTCCCACCCGCCAGCCAGCACCTGCCGGACATGCTTGCCCAGCCTCACCTGAAGCAGGCTTTCGGACGTGAGCAGGTCCTCGACCCGGGTGAATTCCCGGGGCACTTCCATCTCATATTTCCCTTCATTGATATAGGGCCCCGGTAAGGAAGAGACGACATGCTTTTCCCGGAACTTCTCAGCGTTCACCCGGTTCCAGAGCGGGGGTCCCTGGTGGATGCGCACATTGGGGAGCTTCGTCACCAGCAGCTCCATCAGGAACATGCACCGCTCCTCTTCCATCGTGTAGTGGGTGTGATGCACGGCAAAACCGTTCCGTTCGAGATGTTCCGCGATGGCACTCATGCTCCGCTTCAACTGCGGAACGATCACTTCCTCGATATAGGGGGGCGTGGCAAACGTGATCGCGTAGAGTCCCGTTTCCCGCTTTGCGAGGAGCAAGCCAAGCTCTTCTTTGGTGATCATCTGCGGGGCTGGCACCAGGAAATATTTTTTGGAAGGAGATTCGAGATATCCCCGGGCAAGTTCCACGAACTCCACCATGCGGTCGAGCGATACTGCTGCTGCGACATTGCGCCGGGGATCCACCGGGTCGATCACGATGAGCGGTTCGTCAAACTCTTTTGCCGCGTGATGTTCAGGGTCCACAATCATATGCGGATGCCATTCCGCCGTAGCTTTCAGGANCGGGGTAAACCCGCCATAGTAAAGCACCAGCAGTTCGCAGAGATACCCGGAGAAACCTTCCGTCATCTGGTCGGAGCCATAGATGCCCCCTGCCTTGGTAAATCGCTTGAGCAGGAGCACGTCATCGATCAGACCATTGATCTTTTCGGTGATATAGCGCGTGTGAAACGGGGTGCGGTCGACCGCACTCTGGATCCGTTCTGCGCTGTCCACATTGTAGCATGGCACCAGGTCTACGTCAACGTCATCGATCACCGCATTGATGTACGGGTGCTCGGCATACTTCTCGTGGTACTTTGTCGAGTANTCTGCGGCAATCTTTCGTGCAAGGGCAAGCCCCTCTTCTTCCAGTGCCTCGCGTGATAGTCCGGCATCAAAGAGCATGAACACGTCAAGGTCACGGTCCCCCCGCACCCAGGTGTGGCGTGCAATCGATCCCACGACCATGCCCTGCGCCTTCCCGCTCTTTGCTATCGCTTCGAGCAGGCGTTTTGCAATGCCACAGACATGCTCGCGCTCCTCAGGAGTCGGACGGAGAGTGGCTAGCACCGCCTCTTCAAGCGGCAGCCGGGTCACCATACAACCTCCAGCAGATCTTCATACAGCGGCCCTTGTGGTGTCAGTGTGCTCTTTTTTAATTTCAGCCCGCTGATCGTGCAGCTCCCGTACTCTCTTGAATCCAGCTGGCTGATCGCTGCAAAGAGCGAGGGATCCGGAGATTTNACCCGGGCTATTGTTGCATGGGGGGTAAACCTGCGGGTTTCGCGGACAAAACCGAGAGGAACAAGTGCTTCTTCAACGCGCTGGAATACCTGTCCGGATCTACCGCCATCATCAATCGTACACCAGACCGTGTGCGGACGTGACGGGTTGTTGAGGGTTACTTTACGTGCTGTAACTAAAAACGGGGCAACCCGGATCGTGCGGAGTGCATCCATGACCGCAGGGATCTTCTGCCCGGTGACATCGCCCAAAAATTTGACNGTAATATGAATGAGCGCTGGTTCCACGAACGTAAGACGCGCCCTGCATCCGCGCAACACTTCCTGCGCTGCCGCAAGCTGCTCTCGTATCTCTAAAGAAAGTTCGAGTGCAACAAAAACCCTTACCATTGATTGTATTATTATTCCATTCCTCTACAAATGGTGATCGTTTTTTATGTTCCTCTTTTGTATTGATGAATTTATGTTTGGAAAAAAATGCGTGCACGAACCATGATTTTTTTATTCACCTAATACCTAATTGATAAATAACAGAGTGAGGGTATTTTTTATGCCAAATCCGCAATTGATTGTATACACGCTTGAATATTGCCCGAACTGCGATCTCCTGAAAGGATTTTTAAAAACGGGCGGCTATGCTTTCACCGAACGCGATCTTTCAACTGCGGAGTCGCTCACCGAGCTGCGGCTGAACGGGGTTTTTGTGAATGAAGCGCCCGTCCTGCAGATAAACGATGATTTCTTTATCTCTGCGGATCTCTTTCCCTCAGGTAAACTGGATGGCGCACATATAACAAAACTGATTGCGGGTGAATGATGCCCCATAAGGAGACCCGCCAGCAGACTATCTTCGGTGCATATGCCCCAACCCTCCCCCCGGTGCGGACCAGCGACGGGCATATTGTCGAGTGGGACCGTGACCGGATCATCCGCCAGATTGTAGAAGAGACCAAGCTTGTCGAAACGTTTTACGGTTATCACGGTGCGGACGAGGCNACTGCGCAGGAGATTGCGCGGGATGTGGAGAACAANATAAAAAGCATGGGGCTCAAGTCCCTCTCCGGCCCCCTCATCCGCGAAATCGTGAATATTACCCTGCTCGAAAAGGGAATGATACAATATCGTAATGTCTCTACCCGTGTCGGTACTCCGGTCTACGATGCCCACATGATTGACGTGGGTAAGGGATTTGAAGCGCACGATAATGCAAACCTCCAGGAGAATGCCGAGACCAGTCACAAGAAGAAGGCGGACAAGATCTCCAAGGAACAGTACCTGCTCCAGCTCCCTCCGAGTCTGGCTGACTACCACCTTTCCGGCGAGATGCATATCCATGATCTCGAATATTTCGGTACGCGCCCGTTCTGCCAGGACTGGGACCTGCGTTACTTCTTCTATTACGGCCTGATGCCGGATGGGACCGGTACGAAAGCCTCGGTTGCGGGCCCGGCCAAGCGTGCTGAAGTTGCCATCCTCCACGCCGTAAAGGCGCTCGGTTCAGCGCAGACCAATTTCGCGGGCGGCCAGGGGTATTATAATTTCTTAACGTTCCTCGCGCCCTTTGTCGAGAGCATGGCATACGAAGAGATCAAGCAGCTGGTGCAGATGTTTGTGTACGAGATGACGCAGATGATGGTTGCCCGGGGCGGCCAGCTCGTCTTCTCCTCCATCCAGCTCTCCCCGGGTGTCCCCACGCTCTGGCAGGACAAGCCCTGCGTGTACAAAGGCAAGGTCTGGGACGGGAAATCCGCACCCCTGCGGACGTACGGGGAGTTCGAGCGCGAGGTGCGGCTCCTCTTCAAGGCAACCATGGAAGTGATGCTGGAGGGTGACTACTGGGGCAAGCCCTTTAACTTCCCCAAGCCCGAGATCAGCATTGAACCGGATTTCATGCAGGAGCGCGAGGAGTTCAACAAGAAGCACCCGGATCTTCCCACCTACCAGGAACTGTACCTGATGACCTTCGAGCTGGCATCCAAGTTCGGTACTCCTTATTACGACAACCAGCTTCCCGCGTACCGCGGAGCAGGCAAGGGCATCTCCTGTTACCAGTGCTGCGCGTACCAGTTCTCGGCGGTTGCGGACGAGGATTCGGACTTTGACCGGAAACTCTTCTTTGAAGAAGGTAAGCATTTCTCGATGGGTTCGTGGCAGGTGGTCTCGGTCAACTGCCCGCGTGCGGCGTATAATGCGGAGGGGGACGATGCCCGTCTCTTTGCCGAGCTCAAGAAACTCATGGACGTGGCTGTCGAGATCTTCAAGATCAAGCGCCGCTGGATGGACAATATCCGGGGGAACGGGCGGATGCCCTTTGCCATGCAGCGCCCCAAGGATCCCAACACGGGCGATCGCGGGGCAATCGCTGTTGATCTCGAAGGTCTCGTGTACACGATTGGCGTGGTTGGCGTCAACGAGATGGTGCAGCACCACATCGGAAAGCAACTGCACGAATCCAAGGACGCTTTCAGGCTTGCCATCCGGGCAATGACCGAGCTGGAACTCTACGGGCGCGAACTCAGCAAGAAGAACAACATGACCATTGCGCTTGCCCGCACACCGGCCGAGACGACCGGCCAGCGGTTTGCGGTAGCCGATCTTCTTGACCGCCGCTACCATGATTTTGCGGTGAAAGTGATCAAAGGGGATGTCGAGCTCGGCCTCGAACAACTGGGCAAATCCCGGGATCTCCCGATCTATTACACGAACGGTACGCACGTGGCCCCGGGCGCAAATGTTTCCCTGCCAAAGCGCATGGAGATCGAGCATGTCTTCTTCCCGATCGTAGATGGCGGCAACATCTTCCATATCTGGTTAGGAGAAGGGCGGCCCGATCCACGGGGTCTTATGGATATGGCCATGAAACTCTGCCGCACCACCCAGATCGGGTATTTTGCTTTCACCCGCGACATCACGGTCTCGCTCAAGCAGTTCCACGAAATGCGGCCGGAAAAGAAATCCATCAGCCAGTGGGAACCTTCTGATATCCCGGTGAAAGCATAATCCTCCGGTTGCCCGTGCCCAATTACCCATGCGGCCATAAAACCGGACAAATTCCGCTTTTTTTATAAGTCGCCGGGGTGACTAATTCAGTATGGGACAAAAATTTTGTACGGCCTGTGGGGCTGTACTCTCCCCGGGGGTAAAATTTTGTGAAAGTTGTGGTGAAGCGGTTGAACCGGCCCACCCCTCCTCGCTTCCGGCCGCAGACTCACCTTCATCCGGAGAAACATTATCTTCCGCACCGGCAGGAATGCCGAAAGGAATTCCCCCCCTCAAAATTGTTGCAGGAATCGTAATCGTCCTGATTCTCTTGGCCGGGGCAGCGTATATTTTTGCACTGCCAAAACTGTCCGGTGGATCTTTTTTTCCGGTCCTTCCCGGAACAACGGGAACCCCAACTCCTCTTGCTACTCCCGTGGTAACTGAACCGACACCTGCTCTGGTTGCGACCATTGAGGTACCTCCGACCCCAGTTCCCGATCCGTTTCCGGATGCATATCAGGTAAAGGAGCTGTTCAGCTTTAACGAAGGCAGGTACGCCAGCAGAGCAACCGTGTACCGGTACTGGATGAATGCGACTTACCAGTGGCACAACGATATGGACAACCGCTACTACACGGAGAAACCGAAGCAGGGATTCAAGTACCTGTTTGTCTTTGTAAATATCGAAAATATTGGCACTGATGGGTATCCCTACCCGAAGTCCGGCATGATCCGTGTACACAATGATGGCGATGTCTACTATGTCGACCCCAGCCATCACCTTCCGGACAAGTCAACGGATCGCGATGCAATACCAGTCGAGATTAAGGAAGTCGAGACGCAGTCCGATTATTTCAACCTGGAACGGGTCGAGGATTACGGGTACTCCCACGGAACCACCCAGGACTTTGTCTATCCCGGGCAGGGAAATGCGGTTGATGGCTACCTGATTTACCAGGTTCCGGTTTATCTGAAACCGGCGGATACCTACGTTGAGATCCAGTTTGACAGCAATGACCGGGCTGCCTGGAAACTCGGCTGATAGCCATCAGTTTTTTTTGTTTTTCACCGGAAAGGTGAATGATAAAAAAAAGGATCAGAGATGGGAATATACCGGCTCTTTCTTGAGCGTGATATCCATCACGCCCCGGTGGACCCGGTAGTAACTGTGGATCCGGTCTACCTTATGCTCAAGTATGATCGTAGTAGTGTTATCATCGGCAACAATTCTCACAACTCCCGGTTCAATGTCAGCAATGGGTGCATTCTTTAAGGTGGCCGGCATCTCTGCGGTGATGAAGATCTGGTCTTCGCTCTCGGTCAGCTCGTAGGGGATCTCGCCATCATCCTCAGGCACACATCCTCTGAAAATTCCGGGCTCGCCATTCATGGGCTGGCGAGAGATGATGGTATATCCTACGATACGGGCATGTTCATTGTCCGGCATGTTCTTGACAATATCTTCAACAATCTTTGCCAGGTTGCTAAAGACATCATCGTAGGGATTGTTCGGATTATTCTGCATGAACGCCTCGAAGTGAGTAATGTTCTTTCTCTCTTTTAATTATTCCCACGCGCCCGAATCTTTTGAGATGTGCAACGAGTTCTTCTTTCGGAACCCGGGTTGCTTCCTCAAGTTCAGGGAGCGTAAGTGAATCATGCGAGAGTGCGATTATTACAGTAAAATCTCTCTCGCTCAAAAATATATCCTTATGGTTACGGGCAATATCGGAAATCTTGAGCTCGATATCGTGGTTGACCTGCTCAAGCGAAGAGAGGATCTGGTCGTGCGCCTTGATCATCCGCGCGAGCATGATTACTGAATTTTTCAGTTGTTCATCCTCCTCTCCCTTCTCTTTCATTGCGCTTGGAACCCGCGCCTGCCTCAGGCTAACATCGATCAGGATGTCATTTTCCAGGTAGTAGTATTTCCTGCGCCGGTCGTCAGTTTCGCAGGAAAGGATTGACTCGCGCTCCATCAACTGGAGGTGATCGATGACTGCTTTNGGGGAGAGCAGGAGCGTGTCAGANATCTCGGTGACAAAACAGGGTTTCTGCCGGAGCAGTTCGATAATGCGCCGCCGGTTCCGGTTCCCGAGAATATCCAACAGGCGGGCAACTTCCCGAGCATCGTCCATGATTTACATGATGTTAGTGTTGTTCACAGATAAATTTCTGTAGGCCGGCCAGAGAAATCCACGTGAACAATTACTGCCATTTTGTGACGATGTAATAATTGTAGCCATCGCTTGAGACCCCGATTCCGACATCCCTTGTATCCTTGTCCAGGACAGGGNATACAGAACCGGGATCGCTTATCCGCCATGCATCAAAGAGCATGNGTTCCAGTCCGATACCGGACATGGCCCAGGATAATTTCGGATAGATGAAAACATTGGTCNCCTGATCCGCTGGAGTTTTTTGCCAGGATGTATAACTTGTCCGGGATACCCGAATTTCCTGGCTCGCGAGCAATGCCTCATGGGCGAGTGTTTCACTGATGGTAACCGGGGGAAGGCTGGATGCCGCACGCTCTGTATTTATCCACGCGATCATGTGCCGGGGAATTTCCGGATTTTCATCTGCAAGGATTCCCAATGACAGGGTGAACCAGGCAAGCGCAGCGACAACTGCACAAAGAATGATGATCAGGACCTTGAGATATTTTTTCTTTCTGCTGACACCCAGGACATGGAGCTTTTTCTGGTGATGGTGGGATGCGGGAGTATGATCTGACATAAGAACTCTCAATCTCTTATTGAGGGCAATGCGGATATAAAATCAAAAAATTGTGCTGGTTCATTCGCACAACCGTGAGGTTATGTGATTCAGGTTGTGTGCAAATCGTGAGAATGCGATATTCTTTGGGTTATTATCCGGTCTTTAAAAATCAGGAAAAAATTTGTTTCGGCAATTTGCTGATTTAAAAAAGAGGTGAATGATAGAATTTCAATTTCTTTTTCATTCATTTCCTATAAAAATACTATAGATTTAATGATGGGGGTTGAGACCCGCATACCCCCAAATACGATAAATTCCGCCGCTCCCGAAGGGACGCCCCCGGGGCGGATCAGGGACTCATAAAAGAGATGATAGAAACCGTTTTGCCCCGCCGTGCCTGAAGAGAGGTTCTGAGTCGGGGAATCCTCGTTTAATGCCAATCATTTTTTTTTCATAATTTCGCTAAAACCAAACCGTTCGATATTCAATTCAACATCCAAACGATTCATTTCTCATCTCAAATCATTAAAAAAATTACGGAGATATTCTCTGTTTCAGGAGCGGTGCCAGCCGCTCAAGAATATTACTGTGAGCCGGAGTCACGTAGATCAGGTGCTGACCGATTACCACGAGACTGCCGACCGGCATGCCACGTCCCACTTGCTGGGCGTGATACACGCGGACCGCTGCATCCCGGGATTCAGCGCTGTCAAATGACTGCGTGGATACGGTAACCGTCTCTCCGGCATGGTCCGTGAGGACATAGGTTTTCCCCCCCAGTGCACCGGGCAGATTCCAGGTCGAATCCCTGACACTCGCAACGGCAATTCCTGTTGCCTGCGCTGCTTCATTCACCGGTTCACCGGATATCTGGTGGTAAGGAGATGCGTTTGCAATTCCCATAATCAGAATAAATGGCATCAGGACCACAATGATGACGAGTATGAAGAGTCCGATCTCCAGCCGGGTGTAGGTGCTCATGATTCTCCTCCTTTCTGCGTAATGGTATCAGTTGTTTTCATCATCCCTCACCTCGTTCCTCCAGCGGATTTGAGCCAGCTGGCCTTTTTGAATTTCAGGAATACCAGTGGTGGCACCGCGAGCAGGAAGGTGCCGAGCAGCACCGAGCCTACGTACACCCATCCACTTGTCGTGAAATACGAAGGGGGCATGAGACCAACAATGAATGCAAAAATGGTCCCGAACATGCCGATCCCTCCAACAAGCCAGATACCGGCCATCCCGCCGGGGATCTTGAAGGGGCGCGGGGTATTTGGCTGGCTGTACCGGAGTTTGATCACAGCTGCAAAGACAAGGACATACACGATGCAGAGCAGTTCGACGGTCATTGCCGAAAGAATCCAGTATGCCTGGTTGACGGATGGAAGGAAGACATAGAGGAGTGAGATGAAGGAGCCGATGAGCGCCTGAATGACGAGGACGGCAACGGGTGCGCCGTGCTTGTTGGTCCGGTCAAAGAGCGGGGGCATGTTGCCTTCCTCGGCAACAATGCCCAGACCCTTGGCTGGGCCAATCAGCCAGGCAGCCAGGGATACAACCCCGCCCAGCGTGATCAATACTGCCATCGGTGCCACAAGCCAGGACATACCGGCAGCTTTGAAGAAGTACTCGATGGCCTGCATGACTCCGGAAGCGAGATTGAGCTGGTTTGCCGGGATGACCATCGCAATGGCAAGCGTTGCAAGCACCGTGCAGATCACAATAATGACTGCCGACAGGGCCATTGCGCGGGGGAAATCCTTCTGGGGATTTTTTGTCTCGAGCGCATGGAACCCGGCCATCTCCATGCCCGCAAACAGGAGAATGATCGTGGCAAAGAACGGGAGGGTTGAAACATTAATTACCGGGATCATCGCATCGAGCGTGAGGGGCGGAAGCACAATGGCTTGTCCGGATCCCATCCACCATACTCCGAGAAGGATGATCAGGACCGCAGGAATGATGCTTCCCAGGATAACGCCCACATTGCCAAATTTTGTTGACGCCTCCTCGCCGAAATACGCGATCGCGGT
>JGI24732J26686_1001361_pt1 | contig 9965 bp, 10 predicted proteins | sample EPASupsiteHSE623_FD_26686 | JGI IMG/M metagenome (IMG submission 26686)
AACACTTATTCAATTACCGATGCCCTGCTAAAAGGGCAAGTCAGCGGCAAGACCACGGCGGTGTCAGCGGCCACCAGCACACAAGGGACTGCAGCATGAACACCGTCAACAACACCCTGCCCGTGGTTTTTCAAAAAATCACGCCCATGGCCTCCATTCAGATGGCGGCGCAAAGCACAGCGGTACAGCCTGAGCGTTTTCAGAGTGATTTGATCAGTGGCATGACGCGTGCCTTACTGCGCACGCCATCGCCGCCTTGCCTGTTGCGCGCCCCTACCGGTTCTGGCAAAACTTTTGTCATTAGTCAGGTGCTGGAGCGAGTCAGCGAAGTACGCGATGTGCTGTGGTTCTGGTTCGTGCCTTTTGTGACGCTGGTGCAGCAAACCGAGGATGCCTTGCGCGCCAATGCCACCAGTTTGGCACCGTGCAGCCTGAATGCCGGGCGCAACCAGGAAGCGCATGGTGGCATGGTGATGTTATCCACCGCGCAAGGCGTGGCCCGAGCCCAGTGGCGCACCAAGGGCTATGACGCCGATGGCGACGACGACAGCCGCACATTGGCCGCGTTTGTGGCGCGTGCCCGAGCGCAGGGTCTGCAAATTGGACTGGTGGTGGACGAAGCTCATATTGGCCTGGACAAGGGCACCGAGTTTGGTAAGTTTGCCCATTGGCTCGCCGCCGACTACCTGGTAATGGCAACCGCCACGCCCAAGGACGACCGGCTCAATGAGTTTTTGACCCACGCGGGCTACAACGCGCAGGTGAGTTTTGCCGTAAGCCGTGATGAAGTGGTGCAGGCCAGGCTCAACAAGAAATATATCGAGGCAGTGGTGTACAGCCTGGGTGTCACCATGGCCCACATCACCGACCTGCGGCGCACCGTGCTGCGGCAAAGCTGGCGGCGCAACCTCAAGATCAAGAAGGATTTGAATGCGGCGGGCATCCAGCTCACGCCCTTGCTTTTGGTGCAGGTGGCCAATGGCGATAAGACCGTGGACGAGGCTGCAGACGACCTGATGCGCTTGTGTGGCGTTCCGCCGGAAGCCATTGGTCGCCATTCGTCGGACGATCCCGATCCGGTGCTGATGGCGGCTATTGCCAATGACAGCAGCAAGCAAGTGCTAATTTTCAAACAATCAGCGGGCACCGGGTTCGATGCGCCGCGTGCTTTTGTGTTGGCCAGCACCAAGCCGGTGAACGACGCCGACTTTGCCATGCAGTTCATTGGCCGGGTGATGCGCGTGGCGCGCCCGGTACGTGATGCGTTTGGNAAACCGGCAGAGATTCCAGCAGACTTGAACACAGCGTATGTGTACCTGGGCAATGCACAGGCGCAGGCGGGGTTTGAGTCCGCCGTGAAGGCCAGCACCGAGGTCAAGAACCAGCTTGAGGGGCAAACCGAAAAGCTGCTGACCAGGCAAACCGTTTCTGGTGCGGTGGTTTACAGCAACCGGCCCACCGACCAGGAGCCGGTGGCGTTTGACATGCCCCTGCCCGACCAGCCTGAAGTCATGGGGATGGCCGTCGCCGATGCGGTGGCCACGGAGTTGGACGCGCAAGCCTCTTTTTTCAATAGCACGGGCGGGATTGATATCACCACGTCGCCCGACGATGCTTGGAATGATGCATTTGGCGTTCTGGATGTGGTGACCCCTGACCCGGTTACGCCACGCGCACGCCGCAAAGAGCTGCAAACTCGTGACGAACTTTTGGCCGAGTTAGGCCGTCGCGGGTTGCGAGCCTATCCACGCAAGCACAACCTGGCCAAGTTGGGCCGCAGTCTAAAAACGGAAGAAAAACCCGAGCTGGACGATATGTCTGAAATCTCTCGGGCGGTGGCCTCAAGGCTACTGATTTCTGACGGCTTGCGCGCCACCGCGGTCAAGGCCGCACTCAATCGCATCAAAGAAATTGAGAAGCACACGGAGCTGACCACCGGCGAGGGTTACACCGAAGAAATTCAGGTCTTCACCGACCGCAGTGCCCTAGCGCGTGAGGCCATGGCTTCACTGCGGGAGCTGCCACAGGCCGAGGAAGAAGATTACAAACTCATTGTGCAGGTGCTGGCCAGTCGCTTGCGCAGCGCCATCAACGATGAAGTTGAGAACATGGCGGAAGCGTCACAGCCCAATGAAGCTGAGAGCGTTCGACTGGCACGGGATGCCGCGCATTGGGTCATTGTTAAAAGCGCGCAGGAGTTGCGCGAAGACATGTTCAGTGAGATTGCCAAGCGCGCCAAGCTGATAGATGCCAAGCCACTACCGGATGTGATGGTGTTTCCGCAAGGCATTACGCTGGAGTTGTCCGCCAAAAACATCTATGGCGTGCTGCCGCCAACCCGAGAAGATGGCGAGCGCGTGCCGCGAGAAATGTTGATGGACGACCGCCAGTGGCTGGTTGACAAAACGTACGCCTTTGCCGACGGCGAGTTCAGCCAGGGGCAGTTCGATGGCACATGGTTTGGCAACGCTTTGGAAAATGCGTTCTCACGCGCTTTGGACAGTGCGGAATACGTGGTGTGGTGGCATCGCAACCCACGCAACAAGCCTTACGCCGTGCGGGTGGTGCGCGCCGAGCATGACAACTACTTCTACCCCGACTTTGTTGTGTGTGTGCGGCACAACCCGGCTGATGAACCCATACCAAGATTGCTGGAGACCAAAGATGACACCAAGGACGCCGCTCGCAAGGCCAAGCACTCACCCGCATGCTATGGCAAGGTCTTGTTTCTGACCCCTGATGGCAACCGCATGCGCTGGGTGAATGACGATGGCAGTCTGGGCGCAGCGCTGGATTTCGACGATATGCAAAGTGCCTTGGTTCGGCTGGCGGAAACGCGCCCTGTTGCTGGTTTTATATATAGCTAGCTATATAGATATATGGCTATAATTATATTTATATAAATAGGAGGCTCAATCATGATCTATGCAGTCGTCAACACTAAAGGGGGAGTTGGCAAAACCACCACGGCGGTACATCTGGCCACAATGCTTGCTCGCTTGGGTGAAACCTTGCTGATTGATGGCGATCCTCAAGCCAGTGCTGCGAGCTGGGCTGCCTGGCGGCGTGACAACTCATCGCACGGCCCAAGCCCGACAACAACCTGCCTTGCCGGAAAAGCGATCCTTTCCGAAGGCAAGCAGCTTGCAGCTAAATATGAGCACGTTGTGGTGGATGCTGGTGGGCGCGACTCCATTGGTCTGCGTTCGGCACTGTTGTTGGCTCAAATGGCGATCATCCCGATTGGCGCAAGCAACCTCGATGCTGCAGCCATGACCGATCTTCTGGAAGTTGTTGAGTTGAGCCGCGACTACAACCCCGATTTGGATGTACGTGTGCTGCTGACGCGTGTTGATCCGCGTACCAAAGACGCCGCTGAAATGATGGAATTCCTGACCGAGCAAAAGCTGACGGTGTTACCAACGAAGGTTTGCGAACGTGTGGCGTTTCGTCGTGCAATAGGCGAGGGCGTTATCGTCCAGGAACTAGGCAAGGATCAAGCGGCCATTGCCGAAATTGAAGCGTTTTTTCGTGAGGTGCAGGCATGAAAGTCAAACCAAATACCGACCAGTTCAAACTTAAAAAAGATCCATCTGCTTTTTTAGAAGGTGGTGCTGCGGATGCCGCTGACAGGATAGCAACGCCTCAGCCAGCTGTTATTGCGCCTCAAGCGCCGATTGCTCAGCCAGTGGCCGAAGCTAAGGTGTATAGGGAACAAAAAGTTTTTCGACTCCCCATTGATCTGATTAATGTGCTTAAGCGAGAGTCTTACGAACGATCAGTTAAAGCTGGGTCTCGCGTGACTGAAACGGAACTGGTTGAGCAGGCGTTACGAGTGTTTTTCAATAAATAGATAGCTATATATATAGCTATCTATAGTGAATAAAGTGATGGTAGGGGTTCTACGCACACAACCGCGAAAATTTCAGAATCCCCTCCAACTCGGTTGAAAAGTGTTCATGCAGGCTATTTTTCGGGTCAGAACTGGGGTCTGAGGTGCAGTGGAACGGAAAACCGGGTTAAGCAGTCAATTTAAATAGCCAAATGAATTCAGACTGCGTCGGCTTTCCATTTTTCAGGCTTCGCTCGGATCTGCCGGGTCACGCAAAGGCCGTACCCCCAGTGACTGACATCATGGGGGAGTTCAGCGCCGCCAGCAAAGAACAGGCCGCGGGTGTCGCCCAGGTGAGCGACGCGGTGGCTCAGATGGATCAGGCCTCGCAGCAGAATGCCGCACTGGTTGAAGAAATGGCGGCGGCAGCTAGATAACTCCGCTGGCAGACCAAACGCTATACGTGTAGTGTCCATTCTGGCCGGGATAGTTGTGGGTGATATCGGTTTGGGTCTTTGAGACCAGAACGACATCAAGGACGACGTCACAGTCATCCAACGCCGCTCTCATCAAGATCGAGTGCAAGGCTGCATCCCTTTCCTTGAAATACTCAGTCTTGAGTTCCTTCCCAAGGCGAGGCCTGGGCTTGCGCCCATGATAGTATTTTGCAAACCATCGAACCTCACCGCGATCGACTTTCCCCTTGGCGCACTGCCGCCGTTTCTCCTCTGCCGCTCGCTCTTCGATTTCCTTATCGACTTTGATCCTTGCCGCCGCTAAGGCGCTTTCCATCTTGTCGACATTGACCTTGCCGCAGCGGGCTCTGGCTTGCAGTTGAACGCCTTTGTAGATAATCTCGACGAAATCGTCTCCACAGTCGGTGCAGACCGGTTTGCCGCTGATGATACAAGGACGGGTAGAGCGAAAGAGGCGGCCGCAAATGGAGCACTCAGGTCTATCTAAATAAGAAGCGATCTTTACACCAAGACTAGCAGCACCAACGTAGAAAAACAGAACAGGAATAGCCATAAAAACTCCAAACAAACGATGAAACACCGCCCACTCAGCGATTCACCGAGTGAGCCCACGTTTATCTAGATCACACCTCAAAGAAGTGGAATCAGGATAACCAGTGTGGTTGAAAACGTTTCATAAATTGGAGAATGACTTTTAGTTCGAAAGTAGGCGTTCATACTAACAGGCCAGACTTTGCCTACGGATAAATCTGGTTCTTGCGCCCATGATAAACCAGTCGCTCGGGTAAACTGTGCTTTTATCCAGTATTGCGCAGACCACGCATCCCCTACCTCTCTGTGCCTTACGCTCGATCAAGCCACTGGCCAATCGGCGCAGAACCCGGACGCGAATGAAATCAGGCTGCTGGCGCACCGCCTGTCTGCCGGTTTCATCTCCTGCGGCTGCTCGAAGTGACTGTAAAAACAAGAGTCTGAAAATTTCGTCGGTTTGGGCGTGGAACCCCGCGTAGCGAATTAACAGTCAATTAACACTTAGTCGGACGGATTACGGGTTAGTCGGACTCTCTACTATTGTGTCCGAAATGCTGGGAACTTGGTTCTCTGTTGGCTCGCCCAAATCGAGTTTGCCTTGTGGATCTGGGCCAAAACGAAACTCCACGGATGTGACGCGTCTTGCGCCGCTTCGAATGGGACTCCACTCAACTTTCAATCCGGCATGCTGCGTGATTGCCTTTATGGACGGCTCAATAACTCTGACTCGAAGTGACTTGAAATCCTTCCGGCAACTGGGGGGCGCCTCCATCGTTTCCCAAAAATCTTCAATGGTGGATGTGTATAGCCCAGTGCTTCGCCACGACTCGAACACTTCAAACAAGCGCCAGGCGTAAATACTTTCAAATGAAGCTGCATGCTTCAGTTTGTAGCTAGTGAAATGACTGCGCAAGCCCAGCAAGTGAGGGGCAATATCAGGCGTAAAGTTTAGTTCGATGACGCCATCCCCAGCGGTGTATCGAGCAGCAGACACCCAGCGAATTTTGTTGAGTCTTGGCTTCCCCCGTTTGTCATTGTCCTCATAGATAACCATGCGTTCTAAAAGCCGATCAGAGGCTGCTTTGAGCTGATCGTAGGCAGTGTTTGCGTCAATGCCGAAAGCGGCGGCATAGTCATGCGCTTTAATTTTTGTTTTCCACCCGAGGTCAGTCGTGGCCTCTGCCAGTCTGGATGTTGATTTTGAATCCACTGTAGCCAGCGCTAGAGCAACGATTCGTTTTTCACTGAGCGTCAGACCTTGTGCTGATCTGGCCAGACGATTGCTCATGCTTACTTTTGTCTGCATATCGTCGCTGGCCGCGACTTCAAATTTTTCTGCCATTTGTTCCTCCTGGATGGAATGACAAATGTTACCTTGTTCGGACTGATAAAAGTGATTGTCTGACTAAATTATTAAGACAAATGCATATTTAATGTCCGACTATCTGTGGATAGCGCCCGTAATTTGTCCGAATCACCTGTGGATAGCGCCCGTAATTTGTCCGAATGCACCAAGAACGTGCGATATTAGTCAGTCAAGCAACCATTACTGTCTGACTAGCCCGTAATTTGCCCGACTAAACGGGCCATTTTTCCCCGAAATCTGTGGATAGCGCCCGTAATTTGTCCGAATAGGTCTGTGGATAGCGCCCGTAATTTGTCCGACTAACCCGTAATTTGTCCGACTACGCCCGTAATTTGTCCGAATAGACGCAACTTTATCCACAGGCAGAATCCAGCATTCATGCGGTCTATCGCCCGTTTTTCCTGAAAAAAGAGAAACACAAGAAAGAAAGAATAAGAATAAAGAAAACGCATGCACGCGAGAAGTGATTTTGGATTTCGTTGCCGCAGGAAAAAAATACGACCAGCTGCGCAGGTCGCCCCAGGGCCACCCCACCCTTGCAAATACCATCAATAGTCCCCCACGGGGGACAAACCAGACCCCCGGAACGGCACTGCGTGTCCGTTCAAGCCAACGCCAAACCATCGACAGCAACGCTACGCGAACAAGCAGGGCTTCGCCCACCCCACAAGGGGGTTCCCAACATCCGTTTATCAGGAAGGTGACAGCTTGCAGCGGCATTCGGACAACGCCGACCCAAATACCGCCAGGTGCACGCGACCGATTCAATACCGTTACCGCTTCGCTACATGCTTCGCTAAACCGCCAAGGCACCGCTTTGCGGGTTTGTTGGATGTGAATGGCATCGAGCAGCGCAGCAAGAACGCGCCAAACCGGGCATTACTGCAGCTTTTAAAACAAACCAATGGGATTGGGTATCCTGCACCAAGAAAACGCGCCTGTGGCCGTTCTGTTGGGTTTTTGCTTACCGGTGCCATTTCCCGCGCCTAAAAAATATTTTCACAATTCATAACATAACGTATCATAACGGTTATATAATAACGTAACGTAACAAATCAGGAGTAAATCATGGGTCGTGAATCAACTGTAACTTTCGAGCAAATCGCAGCCGTCGCTGATGCGATGAAGATGGATGGCACCAAGCCAACATCCAGAGCCGTCCGCGAGCGCCTGGGCAACACCGGCTCGATGGGCACGATCAACAAGCTTCTCGGTCGCTGGAAGTCCGGCCAAGAGCGCCAAGTGAGCGCTGCCCTGGTACTGCCGCCCGCATTGCAGCGGGTGTTGCTGGAGTTCATGGACAACGAATTGACAGCAGCACGCACAACACTTGAAACCGAACTGGCCGACCAGCAGCAGGAAGCCGCCGATCTGGCAACAGAGAACGAACGCCAGGTAATCGAAAACGATGTGCAAGCTGAAACGATTGAGCTTTTGCGCTCTGAAGTAGCCGCCCATCAAGGCCGTGCCGGTCAACTGGAAACAGACCTGACTGCAAGCCGAGAAGAGGCCGTGCGCGAACGCAGTGGGGCCGAGCTGGCACGCACGGAGCTGGCCAAGGCCCAGTTGCGCCTTGAGGCAATGCCACGGCTGGAGGCCGATTTGGTGGCTGTGAGAGATGTTCTGGAAACTGAGCGCCTGGCCCGTGTTACAGCCGAGCAAGCCGCCGCCGTCCTGACCGCCAAACTCGAAGCCACCGAGCGTCGGGCGACAGAAGCCGAAGCCCGTACCGGCAAGGCTGAAGCCGCCGCCACGCAGATCGCCGCGAAGGCCGAAGCTGTAGCGCGTGAGTTGGTCACTGCAACCGCAAAACTGGAAGCCGCCGAGCGCCGAGCCAACGAAGCCGACACTCGCACCGTCAGAGCCGAAGCAGCTACCGCAGCAGCGGCCCGCGACCTGGTGGCCGCAAACGCCACCGTGCAAGCAAATCAAGTACGCCTGGAAGGCGCAGCGCGGGAGCTGGAGGACGCTAAAAAGGCTGTGGCCACGGCCACCGCCGAAGCCAAAAAATCAGGTGAAGAAGCCGCCGAGCTGCGCGGGAAGCTGGCTGCACCGCAAGCCGAAGCCATCAAGCCAGCCGCCAAAAAATCATGATCGAGTTCACGACCCTTGACGCTCTTCAGTGGTCAGGCTGCGCAACCGGCGAGGCCGGTGCGCTGCTCCTGGCACTCAACAATAAATTTTCGGGTTGGGGGGGTGTCTTGTTCCTCATATCCAACGGGTTTTTGATGGCGTTTGGTATCCAGTGAGTATTCGCATGAATATCGCCAGGCATTCGCATTCCAAAACCACCACCCAATCGCACGAAATCCACCAGTAATCTCTTACAGGTGGTTTCCTGCACGGATTAACATCCGTCCTAATGGCAAGCCCGAACACCCCTGACGCCCAGCTCAAACAAAAGATCAAAAAATGCGGTCCGTTTGACCTTTCAGTGATTACGCCGGAGTTCCCGTATTTTTCCCACTTGCTTGCCTATGCGGTTGGTCAGATCAAGGAATTACCCGATTTCTCCGATGATGAAAAAATCGTTGTGATGTCTGACTTCAGTGGGGAGCACAAAGATGCGCACTTCAATACCTATTCGTTTCTGATATTGGCCTACAACAAGATAGGCCCATTCATGGATAAGGTCGCGGATTTAAGGCGGAAACATGGGTTACTTGAGCCCTACAGTGAGTTTGTTTTCAAAGATCTGACTTTTGGTCCCAGGAGTCGGGCTCTACCCGAATTCCTGCATTTGGTGGACAACTTCATCCACGGTGCGGTTGTCACTATCGCCATTGACAAGAAAATCGATACCGTATTTGGGGTTTCAAAGAAGGACAGCTATCCACACATGGAGAAACAACTGGCCGCCATGGGGCTCGGCCAATGGAAAGGCGTTGTTGCGGAGAAAGCTCTCCGTGTGTGTCACTCGATAGCTCTGTTTGTCGCACTAACTACGAGGGAAAATCAGCGCCTACTTTGGTATTGCGACAACGATGCCATTAACGAAAATGCCCGAAATCGAAGCTTTACGGATACCCAGAAGATTTTTATCCACGCTCTTGGCATGTACTCTAGGCACGGATTTAATCTTGTAGGATTTGGGAAATCATTCGAGGGCAAAAGCCACCTAGATGACCTGCTGAGCATTCCAGATTTTGCAGCAGGTGTGGTTCAAGACCTTCTGCAAGCTCACAAAACCGGAGACGACAACATTCCTGGCGGAGAGGGAAAAGTAGCGCTATTGAAATGGATAGCAACACAAGGTAAATATCTTTCCAAAGTCACGGTTCAAATCAGCAGACTCGCCAATGGAGAACTTGGCAGTTGCGTGGTTGATTTCAGTCCTGCCACGCAGGCGTAGCTAGTCGATTGGTTTTCCCCCCTGGGTACGCAACCTTGAGCCAAGCAGCAGCTTCGGCCTTATTCCACGAATGACTACCGGCCCGCCCAGCCTCGGGTCGAATCAAGCTGACTAATAGCGGTAGGCGCTTGGACACGGCGCGCTGCGCATCGCTCTCAATGAGGCGGTAAATTTTGAGCACCTGTTCACCAGTCGGCGTGAGCTGCGCGCCACCGCCGGCAGCGCCGCCACGCTGTTTGAGCACCAACGGTTCGACAAAATCCTCATTCATCGCCGCTACCAGTGACCAAACGCGCTGGTAGCTCATGCCCAGACTGCGACCTGCTTTAGCGAGCGATCCGGTCTCGGCGATGCGCTGCAGCACGTCGGCCTTGCCTGGGCCTATCGCACCCGCCGACACGCCGCCGC
>JGI24732J26686_1001362_pt1 | contig 9963 bp, 12 predicted proteins | sample EPASupsiteHSE623_FD_26686 | JGI IMG/M metagenome (IMG submission 26686)
CCCCCTCCAATTATTACTGTGCTGCATTGTTTCATGCCTCGGCCAAATTGTATTTATACAAGGGGATGGGAGTATGCTAATTGTAAAAACATCAGAACCAAACGCACCAAAGGAGGTGACTCATGAAAAAGACAACGAACGCAATCCGGTTTGAAACCCGTATCCCCATCAGCGAAGTGATGAAACGCAACCCGACCATGATAGGCATTGAAGCTACGGTGGCTATGGCCGCAAAGGCGATGTGCAAGGAAGAAGTCGGCAGTGTAATAATTCTCGATCATAACAAGCCCATTGGCATTGTTACCGAGGAAGACATCAACTGCAAGGTGGTGGCAAAGGATCTCAAACCGAGCAAAGTACACGTGAATGAAATCATGAGCACGCCACTCATTACGGTGAGTGCGGAGAAAACATCCGGCGATGCCGCCCACATGATGGTGAAGCATAAGGTAAGGAGACTCCCCGTTGTTGATGACTGCAACGAAGTGATCGGTATTGTTACGGTCCGGGATCTTCTTACCGTTTCAACAGAACTCAATGATCTGCTGGAGGATCTCATCGAGATCAACCGCGAGGAGATCGTTGAGCAGGGTATGTGCGATCGCTGCAGCCAGATGTCTGATGACCTTAAGCGGGTGGATGGCGTATTGGTCTGTCCCAGCTGCCGTGAGGAGGACAAAATCACATGAAAACAGCACAGGATTTCCTCGTAGAGATCCCTGTGCTGAAAAACAGTGACCAGATAACAAAGGCACGGCAGATCCTCAGAGATGACCGGTTCCGTGAAGTCTATGTCGTAGACGGGAAGAAATCTCTCTTCGGCTATATCGACCTGACGGACGGGTTGCGGGTGACTGCAACGAAATCGAATGTAACGGTCGAGGGATTTGTAAAGGATGCGCCGATGGCAAATCCTGAAGATTCAATCGAACAGGTGGCAAAAACAATGCGAAGCTTCCATACGGACAGTGTAGCGGTGGTTGACTCCACGCGTCACATGCGGGGAGGAGTTCTTCTTTCGGATCTCTTTCCCGTCATCATCTCGCGCAATGAACTGCACGGGACTGTTGCCTCACGTATGAGCGGAAAGGTGGTAACAACAAATCCCACCGAGGAACTCCAGAAAATCCAGGCACTGATCATGGAGAGTGGGTTTACAGCATTCCCGGTCATAAAAAAGAAACAGCTCGTAGGCATTGTCTCACGGCGTGACCTGATCAGCACCACGCGGGTGCGGTCGGAAATTGCCCGGCATGCCCATACTCCAGTCGAGGATGTGATGACCCGTGAAGTGGTCACTATCGGGCCGGGTGAGCCGGTGAAGTATGCAGCAGAACTGCTGGTAAAACATGATGTCAGCCGGCTGCCCGTTCTTAACGGCGACGCCCTTGTCGGGATTATTGACCGGCACGACATCCTTGCTGCCCTGGCCTGATAACCGGCAACCGGCAGCAGAATAAATATCGACAGGATACCTCTGGAAAGTCAAGTCCAGGAATAATAAAAGCGGATCTTTTTGATCCACACGAGGTGAGAATGCACCAGAACGCTCGGGGCATCAAACAGGGCGACCGGCTCTTAAAGATGCAGGGAAAACTCGACCGCGGGCCGGTTGAGTTCAAATCACATATCGCAGAGCAGGAAGGCGAGATCATGGCGATCGCAACCCGCGACGTCATTTCCGTACCCCCAACCCACAGTATTATCGGGGCTGTTGAAATGATGACAAAGTGCGGTTTCCGGAGGCTTCCGGTTACCGATGCAGGCACAAAGAAGCTGCGGGGAATCGTCACTTCAGGCGATGTAATTAATTTCATGGGTGGGGGTGACAAGTACAAGCTCGTACAGGTCAAACATGATGGCAACCTGCTGGCAGCGGTGAATGAGAATGTCCGTACTGTAATGACGCAGCAGGTTGTCACGCTCACGCACGATGCCACCATCCGCGATGCGGTCCATGAGATCGTAGAAAAAAAGATCGGTGGGCTCCCCATCGTAGACAACGACGGGGTACTTGAGGGAATTGTCACCGAACGCGATGTTATGCGGGTGCTGGGGGCGCAGCAGAGTTCGCTCAATGTCGAGGATGTGATGAGCACGTCCCTGCGGGTGACTTCCCCGGACTGCCCCATCGAAACGGTTGCCCGTGACATGACGAAATGCCGGCTCCGCCGGTTACCGGTGGTGAGTGACGACGTGGTATACGGGATCGTGACCGCAACCGACCTGATGTGTTATCTCGGCAGCCGGGAAGTCTTCTCAAGGCTCACCACCGGGAATATTTCTGAAGTGATGGGATTGCCCGTCAGGACCCTGATCGGCGGAAATCTCTTCACTACAACACCGGGGAAAAGCATCAACGAAGCTGCCCGGGAGATGCTGGAGAAGAATATCGGGGCATTACCGGTGATCGAGGATTCCCGGCTGATCGGGCTTGTTACCGAGTTCGATCTCGTCCGGGCATTTGCAAGGGGGTGAAAGCCATGTTCGCACGCGATGTCATGACCGCTCCGGTCTATTTCGTCTCTCCCGATGCAACCGTAGCCCATGCCCGGAACCTGATGGTGCGGCACAAGATCTCCCGCATCCTGGTCATGGAAGACGGGAAACTGACCGGCATCCTGACAAAAAAAGATATTGCCTATCGCTTAAAGCAGGGCGAACCGGCATGGAGGCGGCGCCCGCTCGACCGGATCCCGGTGGGCGCCCTTGCCGCTGAAAACCCCGTGACAGTCGATCCCGGTACCGGGATCCAGAAGATCGCAAAGATGTTTGGAGAGAGAAACATCAGCAGTGTCCCGGTGGTTGAAGAAGGATCCGTTGTGGGGATCATCACCAAGACCGATCTGATGAAATCTGCCCTTGTCCGGGACCTGAGTCTTCCGGTCAGGGACGTGATGGAAGATGTGGTGACAGTCAACCGCAATCATTCGCTGAATCATGTGATCAGCGTGATGCGTGAACGCAATGACAAGGTGCTTGTAATTGACGATGATGGCCTGCCTGCCGGAATCATAACAGAAACGAACCTTGCATTCTATGAAGATGAGCCTAAAATATCAGGTCTGGTTGGAAAAGAAGTAGCCATAACACGACGTGAAAATGCGGACGGGATAAGGGGCATGAGTTCGCTCATGGTCGCCTCGGTGACTGCAGAAAACGTGATGACAAGTCCGGTTATCACCGTATCTGCAACTGCCCTGCTCCAAGAAGCTATCGCACTGATGGACAGACATCATGTCAACAGTCTTGTTGTCATGGAGAACAGCACGATTTCCGGTATAATTAAACGCGATGATATCATCAAGGAAGTGGCGAAATGACAAAAGAAGTTTTTATCAAAGACGTAATGGTAAAACCGACAACTATAGCCAAATCGGCCAAGATCACCGAAGCGCTCGATAAGATGCTCTCTGAGGGTATCGACCCCCTGATAGCGGTCAATAATAATTCAGTCATCGGCACTGTCTCACGACAGGCAATTGCAGAAAAGCTGGGGAGCAAACAGAACTCCGATATCGCTCCTACGGCAATCCATGTAGCAAGCGTAGTTGAGGAAGATTTCACCAGTGTCTATCCGGATGAGAGCATCAACGTGCTCGTCCCGCTGCTCCAGCGGTACAAGCTGGTAGTGGTGTATGACGCGGATCACAAGCTCATCGGCCAGGTGGGTATGGTTGACCTGCTCAAAAAGGTCAGGCCGGACGGGGGCATTAGTGAGGTGGTAGAAAAGGCAGTTACCATTGAGGCAAATGAACGGGTTGTCCACCTGCGGCGCCGGATGCTTGACGATAATATCACCCGGTTTATTGTGACCGAGCATGAAAAGTTCACCGGTATCGTTACCGAGACTGATGTGGCGGTTGCGATGCGCAAGTTCCGCGAATCTGTTGATGACAATCACCAGGATCACCGGATCCGGAACCTGCTGGTCAAGGATATCATGAGTGCCCCGCTCATATTTGTGGAACACTCGGCTCCTGTATCCGGTGTGGTAGATACGATGGTAAAAAAGAACATCAGCTCTGTTGCGGTGATGGACAAGGGCAAGCTCTTCGGTGTGATCACCCGCAGGTCGCTGGTCAATGCGATGTAGGGCAAACCTCCATTCTTTTTTGATTAATTTATCCCTGGTTTTCAGTTTTTAAAAGGCACCTCGTCCCGTCATAAACCGTCACGTGTATGTAGTTTTCCTGCCAATATCCGGAGCAGGAGATAAGGAAAATGGGTGACATTCAGTTCCGGACGATGACGCGGGAAGAAGTTTCAACTGCTGTGGCGTGGGCTGCAAACGAGGGCTGGAATCCCGGGTTATCCGATGCGGAATGTTTCTCCATTGTGGATCCGGAAGGTTTCTTCTGTGCGGAAGCGGACGGGAAGATCGTGGGCACGGTCTCGGTGGTCAATTACGATGACCGGTTCTCGTTTTACGGTTTTTTTGTGGTTGACCCGGCATACCGTGCCAAGGGGATTGGGATGCAGCTCTACCGGTATGCAATGAAGCATGCCGGTTCCCGCGTTGTAGGCTGTGACGGCGTGGTCGCGATGGTGGCCAATTACGAGAAGAGCGGTGGTCTTTTCCTGCACTATAACAATGCCCGGTACGAGGGTATCGGGGGCGGAACGGTGCCGGAAGGACTTGTGCCCGTGAGTGATGTGAACTTCGGTGAGCTGGCTGCCTATGACGCGGCACACTTCCCGGCCCGCCGCACGCGTTTCCTCAAATGCTGGATCGGGCAGAAGGGGCACTATGGTCTGGCACAACTGGACCCGGCCGGGAAGATTCTCGGGTTCGGGGTGCGACGGGTCTGCCACACGGGCCACAAGATTGGTCCGCTCTTTGCCCGGGACCGGGCAACCGCTGAACGGATTCTCGATGGTCTGGTTGCGGGAATTCCCGGCGAGAAGTTCTATCTCGATATACCGGTCCCGAATCCGGCTGCGGTTGCGCTTGTGCAGGACCGGAAGATGACGCCGGTCTTCTATACCGCACGGCTCTATACGACTCCTGACCCTGTCCCGCTTCCGCTTGATGAGATCTTTAGCGTTACTACGTTTGAGCTGGGTTAGGTTGCGGGAGGGGGGGTCCCCCCCTCATTTTTTTGAGGGGGGGAGGGGGTGGGTACCCCTCCGGGCACATGAGGGGTACCCACCCCCCTTGAAAAATAACCGTTCGTGGAATACCCTTTCGTCGTGATTCCACACGAAGCCGTGCCTGTGTGGGTGTAACCGGAGGGGGGGTGGGAGCCTGTCTTGCAAAGGACAGGGGGGTAGGGCCCCCCTCCTCTTTTTTTGGAGAGGGGGAGGGGTACCCCCCTGTCATGTTGAGGGAGGGGTACCCACCCCCCCTTTTGTTGCACGTGATAACATTGGTTCTTCGTCGTGGTTCCAGAAGAAGCGGCGCTCGTGTGGGTGCAACCGGAGGGGGGTGGGGGCCTGTCTTGCGAAGGACAGGGGGGTAGGGGTCCCCCTCTTCATTATTTGAGTGGGGGGGCCCTCCAAGGCAGAGGAGGGGTACCCACCCCCCATTGCAAAAAAATCCGTGGCTAATCAAAAAGAAATCGGTGGGGTTATTGGGAGATCGTGTAGAACCGGGAATTATTATTAAATACACATACATACACAGAACTGATCATGGCCACGAAAACGATCAGCATCACTGAGGAGGCGTACGATCGGTTAAAAGACTTAAAGAAGGATGAGAAAGCCAGCTTCTCCGATGTGATCATGAAACACTATCCGAAAAAGAAAAAACTCTCAGATGTCCTCAAAGAGATTGGTGCGAACCCTGAACTTGCAGATTCTATTGAACAGGTATCCAAAGAGATGAGACGCAGTTCGCTTCGCAGGGTCGAGTTCTGATGCCGGTTGCCGATACCTCATTTATTGTGGATATTATCCGGCATGATGCGAAGGCTCTGGCAAAACTTCAGGAGCTGGAATCTGAAGGAAAAGTGCTTTTTATTACACCGGTAAATGCGCTTGAACTCTTTGAAGGTGCCTATCGTTCTCTCCGGGTGAAAGAAAATGTAGAAGAAGTACTGGAAGTATTGGCAGCATTTGAGGAGATACCGTTCGGCAATGATATCTATCATGCATTCGGCTATTTATCCGCGGCCCTTCTGGATAAGGGAAGTCCTGTAGGGGACTTTGATCAGGTGATAGCGGCTGCTGCACTTTGTTTTGATGGGGAGATTGTGACGCGTGACGGGCATTTTGAAAAGATACCGGAACTGACCGTCATCGGGTATTGATTTCTCCTGGTTACTTGCAGATGTACTTAGTATGTGCAATTTCTTGCTTGTGAATCGCTGTACATTAGATGGAAATCATAAACCGTAAGGATGGAGCTGCTGCCCCCGATGGGGCGCCCCCGCGACGGTTCAATGACCGGGTTCAAAAATATTTCACAATATATTTACCCGATGGAACTGATTTTTGGATTAGGTAATTTTCCTTGACAGCTGACAGCCCCATGACTCCCACTCGTGTAACGCTTGCCCTGATGCTGGTGATGGTGACGGTGCTGCTGGCGGCGGGTTGTATGGGAGAACTCGCAACAGAAAAACAGATGAGTAATACAACGGAGCCTGTCACAAATACACCGGCTGTCGTGACGATAACTCTCATCACGCCAGTCTCGACTGAATGCTCGGCGCCTGTTAATGGATCACATTGGATCAAGATCAATCCGATAAGTGAAATTCATCGCGGGGATCAAATTTTTATCACTGGTACTACTTCATTGCCGAAGGAAACGCCTCTCGAACTCAGGGTATATCCATCGTTCCGTCTTCATCAAAAATGTTCGACATCGAATTTGTTTTCCAGACCAATAAAAATCAATGAGGGGATAAACTGTTCAAACGTCTTCTCTACATCTTTTGACACTACTGGAATTTATCCGGATGAAGTGACAATAACGGTCAGGTCTTCTGCCAATACATCAATATCTGCTGATATTTTTCCAACTCTCTCAAGAAATATTTCGCCGTTGATGCAACCGGGAGTTGTTCCGAATGCAGCTGAAAGTGTGCCGATAGTGTTAATGCCTCTTTATGATGTTAAAAAGGGAAGCTTTCAATCTTTTTACGGGAGTACAATTCTTAGTCAACCGATTCTTTTTTCAGTTTATGAGGCACGCGGGAAAAAAGAAATGCTCAGTGGATCTATCGCACCATTAAGTTACGGAAAAAAATCATCTTTGCTTTCTTTTAGATTGAATACTTCTGATTTTGAGACAGGACAATATATGATCAATATTTCATCTGTATGTTCTGATGAATCAACAACAGGATGGTTTAATGTCACGGAATAAAAGTTGGTGACCGCCCCTTTGATTATTTTTTGTGTAACGCTTATCCTGCGACTCTCTCATTGTAATTACGATAGCTCCGTCTCAAGTCCTGTATCAACCCTTATCTAAAACCCGGACCCGACCCTTTTGAAATAGGATGCAACCATACTAAGATACTAAGAGAAACAAGGTCCCGGAAACCCGGCATACATATAGAGAATATAATCGCCAATCGCAAAAGATCCCGGAATCCCTTCCCCCCGGCTCACCAGATCCCTGAGCTCTCAGCCGGACCCCCGCAACACTTATTACCCAACTATGCCCATATTATAAAGCACCATTCATGGAGCAGTGGGTATCCGCTGCGAGTGTCTGTTACAAGATGCGAGATTCCTCTGTTGAGGTAGCCAAGCCTGGTATGGCGCAGGTTTGCTAAACCTGTGTTCGAAAGGACTCGGGAGTTCAAATCTCCCCCTCAGCGCTAAAAGAGACAATCTCACCAATCGAGGGGATTGGATGGCTCAGGAAAACGATATAAAATACTTTGTAAGGGTTGGAACCACCGATCTCGATGGTACCAAATCCGTGAGAGTAGCGCTNACCGGCATCAAGGGTGTCGGCAGGCATACCTCCACGGTTATTTCCCGTATGGCGAAAGTTGACGAGTATGCATTACTCGGTCGCCTTGAAGAGGAGTCGGTCAACCGGCTCCGGATCGCTGTTGAAGAGTACATCACCAAGATTCCGGCCTGGATGGCAAACCGTCCCAAGGATGTGTACACCGGCGAAACAAAGCACCTTTTTGGCGCGGATGTCTCCCTCGCAAATGACGAAGACATCAACCTCATGAGAAAGATCCGGTGCTACAAGGGCATCCGGCATGAGACCGGCCAGAAAGTCCGCGGTCAGCGCACCAAATCTACCGGCAGAACCGGCAAGACTGTTGGTGTGAGCAAGAGGAAGGCAGGTAACTAATCATGGGATACCCAGGAAAGAACCACAAGTCTTACCAGACTCCCAAGCGCCCGTTCGAAAAGACGCGTATCGAATCCGAGACGCGCCTTGTCATCGAATACGGTCTCCGCAACAAGCGTGAAGTCTGGAAAGCCCAGGCAGACCTGCGCAAATACCGCAAGGGTGCCCGTAACCTTCTCGTGCTCGCGTCAAGCGCCACTGATAAGCACGTCTTCGATGCAAAGAAAGACGAGCTGATCAGCCACCTCCAGCGTTCAGGCCTTCTCGGTGTCGATGCAGACATTGAAGATGTTCTGTCACTCAAGGTCCAGGCCCAGCTCGACCGCCGGCTCCAGACCNTGGTACACCGCAAGGGACTCGCCCGNTCNCCGAAACAGGCGCGGCAGATGGTCACCCACGGNCACATCGCAATCGCCGGAAGNCGTACCACCATCCCCGGCTACCGTGTCAACCGGATNGAAGAAGGACAGATCTCCTATTATGGTCCGTCCCCGTTCACCAGTGAGTCGAATGCCGAGAGGACCCGCATTGCCAAGCCGGCAAGCAACCCCAAGGCAGCCCCCCAGCAGGGATACCAGCGCGGAGGTAGATAATGGCAGCAAATGACAAGGAAAAGTGGGGTGTTGCTCACATCTTTGCATCCTTCAACAACACCATCATCACGGTAACTGACCTCTCCGGTGCAGAGACGGTCACAAAAAGCAGTGGTGGCATGGTTGTCAAGCAGGACCGCAATGAGAGCTCCCCGTATGCAGCCATGCAGATGGCCGGCAATGTTGCGCAGGCAGCCCGCGAAAAGGGTATTGTCGGCGTCCATGTCAAGGTGCGTGCACCCGGACAGGGCAAGCAGCGCAGCCCCGGGCCGGGTGCCCAGGCAGCCATCCGTGCACTCGCCCGTGCAGGTATGCGCATAGGCCGCATTGAAGATGTTACACCGATTCCCCACGACTCATGCCGCGCTAAAGGCGGACGACGTGGCAGGAGAGTGTGATGCAGATAGAATTCGCCAGTCTGGACAACTCCTTGGCGCGATTCACTCTCTCGGGAGCAAGCCCGGCATTTGCCAACGCCTTCCGGCGGGCAATGATCGGCGAAGTGCCAACTCTTGCAATCGAAGATGTGCGCATTTATAACAATACCAGTGCGCTCTTCGACGAGATGCTGGCCCACCGCCTCGGGCTCATACCCATAAAGACCGATCTCTCATCCTACACTACTCAGGAGAAATGCACGTGCGGCGGGGCAGGATGCCCGGGCTGCACGGTGACTTACACCTTAAGTGCCGAAGGCCCCCGCATGGTCAGTTCAAACGACCTGATCCCGGCAGACCCCAAAGCAGTACCGGTGTACGACAATGTCCCCATCGTGAAACTCACGAAAGGGCAGACCCTTGTCCTCGAAGCAAAAGCAGTCCTCAATACCGGCAGAGTACACTCAAAATGGCAGCCGACCCTGGTCTGCGGGTACAAAAATCATCCCGTAGTCACGATCAGCGAAGGTTGCGATGCCTGTGGTATGTGCGTGGATGAATGTCCCCGCATGGTACTTGCAGTTCGCGGCAAGAAAGTCGAAGTAGTAAGTAACAAACTTCCCGACTGTTCCATGTGCAAGCTTTGTGAAAAGGCCTGCATTGCGAGCGGTATCGGGGATGAACCGGCAATCCATGTATCCGCCGAAATCGACCGCTATAT
>JGI24732J26686_1001369_pt1 | contig 9934 bp, 8 predicted proteins | sample EPASupsiteHSE623_FD_26686 | JGI IMG/M metagenome (IMG submission 26686)
AGACTTTATATCTCCCAATTATGCGAATGTATTTGTATTCAGTACAGTAGATATTCAAAATGCCAAAACGTTTTTCTCGCCTGTGTTTCCGGATGACCTCACAGTCTGGAAAAATTACAGAAGCCTGCCTGGGAGGTGGGTGGGCAAGCTGCTAATTCAATTGATTCCGACACATTCTTTTCATCATCTTCAGGCGAATTTATTGGGCTATATCCCCCTGCCCAGCGCCTGATAACTCACCCAAATAATTACATGTACTTCATTACTTATTAAACTTTCTAACATTAATTATTGATAGATCTAAAAGAGAGATCAATGCAGCCCGGTGTCTGGATCTATAGACACGGAAACTATTGGTCTCACTAATCTTATTATTTCATATTCTGGGCATGCCCATCCCTCCTGATACGTGGCTTCGCGAGAAATAGACCCATTGGTATTGGCAGCACTGCCTGTATCTACAATCGCCACCTGATCTGGCGAGCCTTGTCTCACCCAGGTCTCATGTAGTGCCCTGTTTTAACATGAGCAGAGGCCTCACTGATGGCCTGGCCAGGTGCAAATATCAGGGCTCAGGCCACGGCCCCCGGCCTTAATGCCTATTTGGATCAGAAAATATCTCAGTGATTGCACTATTTAGCCACATCCAATTCGGAGGCGAGCGCCCACTACATATATGCGGCCATCCATTACTTATTCACATGTTCCATGATGCTCCGGAGCCCGGCAAGGCATTAGGGGCGTGGTCGAGCAGCAGAGACCTGTTTCGCACAATGGTCGACCATAGCTGCGACTGGGTGTACTGGCTCGGCCCTGATGGGAGTTATGTTTATATCTCACCGGCATGCGAACAAATCACAGAATACCATCCAGAGGAGTTTATAAAAAATCCCCGGCTCATGGAGGAGATAGTCCATCCAGAGGACCGCGAGGCCTTTGCCAGGCATATCCATGAGCCGCCGGGAAAACATTCAATTGACTTTCGCATCATAACCAGGGGCGGAGAGGTTCGCTGGATCTCTCATTCTTGCCAGGTTGCATACGACTCTGAAGGCAGCTATTTAGGCCGATGGGCAAGCAATCGCAATATTACCGACCGCAAGAGGATGGAAGACGCTCTCAGAAGGGCCAAGGATGATCTGGAGAAGAGGATTTTGGATAGGACTGCTGAGCAGTTGAAGGCCAACGAAGCCCTGCAAAGAGAGATCGTCGAGAGAAAGCTTGCAGAGGAGAAAGAGAAGGCCTCAAGAGAGTTTCTTGACAAGATAATCAACTCCATTGGCGATCCCATCCATGTCAAGGACAGGCAGCACCGCATAATCCTCGTCAATGATGCAGCCTGCGAGCTGTTTTGCCTCACCCGTGAGGAGATCCTGGGAAAGACTGCCTACGAGCTCTTCCCCAGAAAGGAGATGGCCGACATATCCTGGGAGAAGGATGAAGAGGTCTTTAAAACCGGGGTTGAGAACACTAATACAGAGACAAATACCTATGCCCCAGGGATAACCCTCACAGTCCTGGCCAGGAAAACCCTGTACACGGACAATGCCGGAAACAAGTTCCTGGTGGGCATAACCGTCGATATCACAGATAGAAAGCTGGCTGAAGACAAGCTGATAGCCTCCCTCCATGAGAAGGAGGTGCTCATAAAGGAGGTTCACCACAGGGTGAAGAACAACCTCCAGGTCATATCCAGCCTGCTCAACCTTCAGGGTAGACAGACTGAGGATGAAGAGACCAGGGAGGCCTTCAGAGATTGCAGGAACCGCATCAGATCTATGGCACTGGTACACGAAAAGCTGTACGGGTCCAAGGAGCTGGCAAGGATCGACCTGGCAGATTATGTCAGAAATCTAACAAGCTACCTCTCCGCGTCCTATGGAATAGAGAAGAGGGTGAGGCTCAGGCTTGACCTGGAGGATGCGGCCATTGGAATAGATAAGGCCATACCCTTCGGCCTGATAATCAACGAGCTGGTCACAAACTGCATAAAGCATGCCTTCCCTGACGGCAGAACCGGAGAGATACGCATCGATCTTCACCCATGTGAAGGCAAACTCAAACTCGTATTGAGCGATAACGGCATCGGGCTCTCAAAGAAGATTGACGACCCCAGCACCAAATCCCTGGGATTGAATCTGGTTCAAACCTTGGTGAAGCAGCTAAAAGGCACAATAGATGTTCAAAGCAGCAGCAACGGCGGGACAAAGTTCATATTAGCCTTTGATATGTAGAGATTTTGATATGTAGATATTTTTATGGCATTATACCGCCCTGCAGGTGAATATGTACAAATGCAGCCAGGCATCGAAGCCCTCCCCATTAGATATGAAGACCTCCGGTCTTTGGCCGTACCGCCTCTCTGCCTCCAATCGAATTGAAGAAACCTGGCCTGCATTCAGGCCGTACCTCTCTGATAGATCCCCGGAGCTGAGATGGATCTTTGGAGCAGAGGCCACAGAGCACAGCTCAAAGTCCTCGTCTCTAAGCACAGCCTCTATATCGCCTGTGGTGCCATACCATTTATCAGTGCCCATCCTGTCATAGATCAGGTTCATACACTCTGCATCCTCTCCATACTGAAAGCAGGCTGACTGGTGGATGAAGCGCTCTCCTTCCCGGAGCTGGCCTCGAATATGCCTCAGCACAGGCCGCAATCCCGATCGACCGAAGTAATGCAGGATAGACCGTGCAATAAGCAGCATCTCCCCATCTTCGGCCATGAGCTGATGGCGGGTGATCTGAGCTGCTGATGCCTGAACGGTGGCGATGCGACCATCAGAGCACGCCGAGAGCTGCCTTGGTGATAGGTCCACATTCACCAGCCGGACGCCTGCCAGGTTGCTCCGCTTGAGCAGCTCTCTTAGTATGAATCCTGTTCCGCCGCCCAGGTCTGCGATCACTGAAGGATGCGAAGAGCTTACGATATTCTCTATGGCATTTATGAACGGCAGTGCTATCTCAGAATCGGAGAAATAGTTATCATGAAGCGTCTCCCACCTCATGCCATGTACGCCTGACTCTCTTTGGACGGATTGCTCCTCTGTCATTGCCATTCCTCATAGACCTCTCTCGCATTATACTTTATGAGGGTCTTGATTATGGATCTGGCCTATCTGCCATCGCTAAGTCCAGTTACTCCGTCATCCCTTTCGCAGGGGGTCAGTATTTGAGCCTCACAATGCAGCAGCGCAGCTTTCAGGTCATCCATCTTCACGGGCTTTGCGATGTACCCATCCATGCCAGCATCCAGACATTTCTCCTTATCGCCTTCTAGGGCGTAGGCAGTAAGAGCTACGATTTTAGGCCAGAGGGGCCAGCGCTGACGTATCTCCCTGGTGGCCTCTAATCCATCCATCTCTGGCATCTGTATATCCATGAGCACCAGGTCATATGCCTGGAGTTCCAGCATTTTTAGAACCTCAGTGCCATCGGCAGCCACATCGGCCCTGTAGCCCAGCCTCTCCAGCATCTTAATCATGACCTTCTGGTTGACAGCGTTATCCTCAGCCATGAGAATGCGCATATTGGCATGTGCATTGCTTTTAGGCTGAGAAGGAGCAACTGCAGTCTTGGGCAAACGATCTGAGGACACATCAACTGGCAATGTGAAATGGAATACTGATCCCCTGGAGGGCTTGCTTTCCGCCCAGATCCTGCCACCCATGATCTCAACCAGGCGCTTGCTTATAGCTAGGCCAAGGCCCGTGCCCCCGTACTTGCGAGTGGTGGACATGTCTACCTGGGAAAACGATTGGAAGAGCCTGTCCATTCTATCTTTGGGTATGCCAATCCCCGTATCTCTGACTGCAAAGTGGAGATTGCATTTGCCGTCCTCTAGAGCCTGGGGTGTGATAGAGACCTCGACCTTGCCCTTCTCTGTGAACTTGACGGCGTTGCTGAGCAAATTTACCAGGATCTGCCGGAGCCTCGTAGGATCGCTTATGATGGTGCTCGGTACAGAATCGCCCGTCATATAGGCCAGGTTCAGGCCTTTCTCGGCTGCCTTTTGGGCCATCATATCGAGCGCCCCCTCCATACAGGATCGCAGATCAAAGGTCTGGCGCTCCAGCTCCATCTTGCCGCTATCGATCTTGGAGAAGTCAAGGATATCATTGATTACAGCCAGGAGAGAGTCGCCGCTGGACCTTATGGTCTCAATGTACTCCTTCTGCTCCAGCTTCAGGTCCATATCCAGGAGCAGGCCTGTGAGGCCGATTATTGCATTCATGGGAGTCCTAATTTCATGGCTCATATTGGCCAGGAACTCGGACTTGGCCCTGGCTGCCGCCTCAGCTTCCTCTTTTGCACTCTTGAGCTCTCCCTCGGCTCGCTTGCGCTGGGTAATATCAATGGCAAAAATGGCAACCTTGGATACTCTTCCGGATTCGTCCAAAACAGGGCTGACGCAATTAAAAAAGTGCCGGCCGGAGCGCGAATCTTCAAAGCATACGGGCTTGGCACTGCGGATTACCTCCTTGATCCAAGCCTTTCGCAGTTCAGCTATATGGGGTGGAATGAAGTCAAAGGCACATTTGCCTATGAGTTCGGCACTGCTTTTATCAAGGCTGCTGGCCATTGCTTTGTTACTTGCAAGGACAGCCATCTGCGTATCCAGCAAAAGAGCAGGCTCAGGAATCGCATTGAGGAATACCTGTAAAGTCTTTTCGCTTTCTTGCAGCGCTTCCTCGGCTCGTTTGCGTTCAGTTATATCTGTTAGTACTCCGGTTAAGCCCGATCTCTGGCTGCTGCCCATCAATGGGTGGCTCGATGTCATGACATAACGAACGCAATTATCTTTATCCAGGATCCGGAACTCATAAGGCTCAACCTTGCCTGCCATTGTTCTCTCAAAGCTTTCCTGTAGTCCGGGCAGGTCCTCTGGAAGCACAAAATGTCCGAAGTACTCTCCTGTCATATCTTCTGCAATATGGCCAAAGATTTTCTCGACGACTGGACTGAGATAGGTTATATAGCCCTGAGAGTCCACTGAAAAGATGGCATCGTTGAGGTTTTCTACCAAATTACGGTATCTTTCTTCACTCTCTCTCAGAGCATCCCCAGTCAGCTTGCGATCGGTGATATCACGTATCGATTCTATTGACCCTATGGGGTTGCCATCGCTATCGTAAAGCAAAGACGCTGTAGCCCAGACATACGCACCTTTGCCATTGAACAAAGAGGGCACATAAGCCTCAGCGTTGATGGTTCTCTCTTTTCTAGAGATGTTAGAATATTTTGATTCAATCCTCACATTATGTTTATCGATTATGTCTATGAGTATTGGTCTTGGTTCTCCATAGAAGGGCAGGCCATAGGCATAATCTCCCTTGCCAATGATATCTTCTTTGCAGATGCCTGTCATCTCTTCCATGGCTCTGTTCCAGGCAACCACCTTCTTGGACTGATCTATTACAAAGGTGGCATCAGGCAAGAAGTCAATGATGCTGAATAGCTGATCGTGAGCCGCCTTCAGCTCATCTTCAGCCTTGATCCTGGCGATGGTACCACCAATTGATGCCGCTAGGGCTTCCAGGGCAACACGGGCGTTTGGGGAGATCTCATCATAGGTACGAGATGCAAGGATGATCGCAGCAATAGCCCGACCGTTATATTTCACTGGAAAATCGGCTATGGACCTCAGGCCCTCATCTCTTAAGTCATTGAAGATCGATGTCTCAATATACGACCTATCCCTGTAAATCCATTTCCCGGCCTTGATTATGCCTGCCCGGGGCGAGCCCGCATCGCAATGGGAGCAGCCCTCTATGAACTTATCTGATAGGCCTTTATGCAGCACCATGTCCGCGCTGCCATCATCATTCACAAGGTAAATGGCTCCGCAATCGATGCTCTCCACCTTGAGTGCCGTGTCCAATATTTGGCACAATGCATCCAACAGATAGTTGGTAGAGCTGAGGACTATAGCCAAGTCGCGCTGAAGCCTCAGAAGCTCTTCAGTCTGCTTGTGCTCCTTAATCTCAACCATAATGCCTCGTTGACCTTCAAATGCTCATCAGCCCATATTGGATGGGGCCCCAAGTATCTTCCACTTCCGCTTTGGCTCCGTAGCGTTGCAGGTAGTCATGCCTGCAGTCACCATGCGCTCGTTTCTATATCTCAAGGGGATGCACTTAACATCCGGGCCTATGAGGGGTATAATATCTTCAGGGCTTTTAATTAGGAGTGATGGCTTTTCTTGATGATCTACGGCTACATCCTGGCGCGTAGAGCTACCAGAAAACTTAGAGTATGATCTCTCATCTATCGCTAACTTTGTCACCAGTGTGTTAGCCAGATGCGCCTCATCTTCCATGATAATTCCTTTTAGATGGTGTCATTACTCATAGCCATATCAACATTTTCAGTATAAATTTATCAGATATGTAGATTGGCGTGGAAAGACTATGACCGGGAAAAGGATGCACAATGTTTGAGCGAGATCCCATAGGCATAGAGCAGGCTGCTTCTCATAATCACGGCTGTAATGAATGGAGTGCTGCACTGAAAACGCATTCTATACACAGGATTCTCAAGCATACTATTAAAATTAGTTGATCCTTATTTAGCAGAGATTTTTCTTCCTAAGAAACTTCAACACAATTAAGTATGAATAGGGATAGGAGGTCATACTTTTGGCAATTGGCACAACCTCGATGAGTGGTCCAAAGTCCAGCAAATCATCGGGGCAAGTCATCTATGAAGGCCAGGGATATGGGCAAAAAAACGTCGAGTTTGACACACAGCCAGCATGATCTGAGCCTGGCAATGAGTGCAATCGCTATTCCATGCTCAGCATTATGCCTAGAGGGTAATCTATGCGCTCGCTAAACGGCACTTCAAGACGAGATATGCTGATCAGTCGAATCAAACGCTGGATCACACCCCCGGCCTTCCCTAACGATGAAGATAAAACGCGTCGAGCCGGTATGCTCCGCCTCGCTTTGATCAATGTTTTAGTGCTCATACCAGTTCTGGCTATAGGCAATTTGCTTGGAGGCAGAACTCCACTACCAGTGATAGTAGTGAATTCTCTGGTTTTTGCCTTATGCCTGGTCCTGTACTCCTGGATGCATAGAGGCAGGATAAGGCAGGCGAGCATCGGTCTTATTGCACTCGGGATCGTTGGCATAACAGTAGGTATCGCAAGCTTGGGCACAATTCGCGTGCCCACCACAGCGATGTACCTGTTGATGGTCATTACTGCAGGCTTATTGTTTGACCTCAGCGGGATGATCATAGTTACTGCACTCTGCTCGCTCCTGGTTGCCGGACTGATTGTGGCAGGAAATATGGGACTGCTGCCACCTCCCAACTATTCCCTCACAATCACCCAGTGGATCGCCTACACGGCTATCTTTGGCTGGGCCGGCAGTCTGACTTATTCTGCACTTAAGTCCATGAACCATGCCCTGGCACGGGCTGAAAAAGAACTTGCCGAGCGCAAGATGGCCGAGGCTGATCTGGCCAAACACCGTGATCACCTAGAAGAGCTCATCAAAGAACGCACTGCCGAGCTGGAAGAAAAGAACTCACTCCTGATAGATGAGATCGCTGAGCGAAAGAAGGTCGAGGGGGATCTCAGGAGAAGCAGAGCGAAGTATCACAATATCTTTGAGAACTCAATACTTGGCTTATATCAGAGCATACCTTCAGGCAGGTATTTGAGCGTTAATCCAGCTTTTGCACTGCTCTTTGGTTATGATTCTCCTGAGGAGATGCTGGAGTCAGTTGACGACATAGGTCAGCAGCTCTATGCCAATAATAATGACAGAGAGAGAGCAATAAAACTCATCACTGAGCAGGGATACCTGGAAGGATTCGAGCTTGAGGTGCGGCGAAGAGACGGCACCAGGTTTTGGGTCTCCATGAACACTCTGATAGTGCAGGATGAGGATGGCACCCATTTTGATGGTACCGTCGAGGATATTACTGAGCGCAAGCAGGCTGAAGATAATCTCAAGGCATCGCTCCAGGAGAAAGAGATCCTCCTCAAAGAGGTTCATCATCGCGTCAAGAACAATCTTCAGATAGTCCACAGCCTGCTCAACATCCAGGCAAACAACATCCAAGACGATAATGCCAGGGAAGCAATTTCAGAATGCCGCAATAGAGTCAGATCAATAGCATTGGTCCATGAGAAGCTCTATCGATCTGAGAACCTGGCTAAAGTGGACTTTGCTGGATATATCAGCGGTCTGACCAGGTCCCTTTTAGTCTCTTTTGGAGTTGGTAGACGGCATATCAGGCTTGATCTCAATCTGGACCCGGTATTGCTGAGCATTGATAAAGCAATCCCATGCGGACTCATAGTAAATGAGCTTGTATCAAACTGCCTGAAGCATGCGTTCCCGGGGGAGAGGGCCGGGGTGATCCAAGTTGAGCTCAGGAGCCTCGATAAGGATCACGTTTCGCTCGTAGTCAGGGACGACGGGATTGGACTGGCTGAGGCACTAGAACCTCAAAAGACTAAAACACTGGGACTGAGGCTGGTAACTGACCTGGTAAAGCAGCTCAAGGGAGAGATCCAGATCGATCATAGAGGCGGGACAGAGTTCAAGATACTGTTTCCTGCGGTGTAAAAAAATCAGCTGAGGCTCAGGTGGTTGTATAGCCTCCATCAATTATAAGCTCGCTGCCTGTCACGAACTTGGCCTCATCAGAGACCAGGTAGAGCACTCCATAGGCTATGTCGTCTGGCTCTCCAATGTGGCCTATTGGATGCAGGCCATCCAGCTCCTTTCTTAGCTCCTCAACGCTCCTGCCCGTGGCTGTAGATTGCTCCTTTAGGAAATTCTCAACCATCGGAGTCCAGATGAAGCCCGGGTGCACAGAGTTCACCCTGATATTCTCCTTGGCATAGAGCAAGGCGTCTATCTTTGCCATGACCCTGTTTGCGGCCTTGGTGGCATGGTAGGCAGGCAAATCAGGGGCCCCGATTATGCCGTAGATGGATGAGATGTACACAATGTTCCCGCTGCGGTTCTTGATCATGTAAGGGACTGCATGTTTGGTGCACAGGAAAGCTCCAGTAACATTCACATCAAAGACCCGGTTCCACTCATCCTTGGCATAGAGGTGGGTAGGCTTGTTTGGGCCGGCAATGCCTGCATTGTTCACAAGTATGTCTATCCTGCCGTACTTGCCATAGACCTGCTTCATGACCTCTGAGACGCGGGCCTCGTTGGTCACATCCATAGGGTAATACTCGGCCTTGCCGCCTGAGGATTCTATCTCAGAGACATGCTTCTTGCCCTCACCCTCAGTCCTTCCAGTAATTATGGAAACAGCACCCTCTCTGGCCAGCACCTTGGCTATAGCCTCGCCTATGCCATAGGTCGATCCTGTGACTATGGCCACCCTTCCATCTACCTTTTTCATCTCATCTCTCCGGAAATTCTTTAGAAATCTTCAGATCAGCAGTATATTGTGGCCAACTAAGTAATAAAATTTGACGAATGTTGGGGCCTTATTGGTGGGCAGATCTGAATGGAGTGAGGAGAATTATTGAAACGCACATGTGCCCAGGCAGGGGCTCACACGGGACTGATGGAAATCGACACCTTTTGACATTGTGAACTTCGATTTCCATAAGAAAATTCAGTGAGAGCACGAATCTGAGATGAACGTCCCTAGTACATCAAGGCTTAAATAAGACCACATCTCCCTGGAATGGGGGTGCTCTATCTAGCAGCCGCTCTATCTAGCAGATCCAGAACTTTAATCAAAGAAGAGCTGCAAGGCTCTTTATGGGTTAACACCTATGCTCTGTACTTCTGGGGATGACTCTTTTGGCCCAAAAACTGCTGGGGGGAACACACCCGCGTTCAAGCTACAGCCGCCGCAAGAGGATGATAGCCTCAGATTCGCATATTTTCAACATCATTGAAGTGCCATGTGATATGCTATCGATTCATCAAACAGCTATCAGGCA
>JGI24732J26686_1001381_pt1 | contig 9872 bp, 11 predicted proteins | sample EPASupsiteHSE623_FD_26686 | JGI IMG/M metagenome (IMG submission 26686)
TAAACGATATCCTTGAGTTCTCCAAGATGGAAAAGAGTAAAATGAAGATAGAACACCAGCCACTAAGCTTGAGGCGCTGCATCGAGGAGGCCCTGGGCATGGTGGCAGTCAAGGCTAACGATAAGGGCTTAAACCTGTCCCACACCATCAGCTACGGCACCCCTGGTACGATCATAGGAGATCACGAAAGGCTTAGGCAAGTCCTGCTCAATTTGCTCTCAAATGCTGTAAAGTTCACGGATATGGGTGAGGTATCTGTATCTGTCTCATCCAAGGCTATAGAGGGGGACAAACATAGAATTCTCTTTGCAGTCAGGGATACGGGCATTGGCATACCTAAGGAGAAGGTAGGCATGCTTTTCCAGCCTTTCAGCCAGCTTGAGTACAACTTAAGCCAGAAACGCGATGGCACTGGTTTGGGTTTGGCCATAAGCAAGAACTTAGTTGAATTAATGGGTGGGGAGATCTGGGCTGATTCTACCCCTGGAGAGGGATCGACTTTCCATTTCACCATAGAGGCCGAAATCGCTCCAGTCAAGCTTACTAAATCAGAAAGCATTATCCAGCCTATAGGGAACATCGCAGAACAGCACCCACTGCGAATCCTTGTGGCTGAGGATAATCTTTCGAATCAGAAGGTCCTCGTGGAGATGCTCAAAAGGATGGGGTATAGAGCCGATGCCGTGGCTGATGGAAAGGAAGTTCTGCAGGCCTTAGAAAATAGACCTTATGACCTTATCCTCATGGATGTCAAGATGCCTGTGATGGATGGGATCGAGGCCGCCAAGGAGATACATCGGCGCTGGCCCAACAATGGACCAAAAATTATTGCCATCACAGCCTACGCCATGGGTGGGGACAGGGAGCGATGTCTTGAAGCAGGCATGGATGGTTACCTTGCAAAGCCCGTGCAGAAGGAAGAGCTGGCTGAGATGCTAAAGAGACACTCCCTGGAAGCGCAATAGTGAGGAGGAAAGGTGCGTAATATATAGCCTGTGTACACATTCACTCCCTTTTCGCTAGGCTACTATGTAAGAGAGCGCTTATATAAGCGCTTTCCAGACAACTAATCAATTTCGCCCATGTTATGCTGGCAGGGATGAAATTTAATCCATCTTCTACGTGCAGGCCTCGCCTAGCCGGCCGATGTATGGGATTATCCTTGATATACTGTGTTTTGATATCATTTCCTGGCCTTCTTTAGTGATTATTGATATGAATGATTCATCCTCTCCTTCGAGTACCCCTGCACATACTTTATCTGCATATGAGACAGTGATCTCTTTATTTAAAAGGTTCTTAAGATAAGGAGCTTTAATTACTGGCACTTCTTGATCATTCCCTTTAGAATCTTTCACGATCAGATATCCTTCTTTCATACTCTATTATGCGATTTTTATCTTTGAATAGTTTACTCTGCTGCTTGATAGCCAATACATATATGGATTGTAACTATCCTAACTATTTTAATTTAGAGTTGTTGATAATGTTATGGGCCGTCCCTGCAGGAACGACGACAGCAGAGCCGTCCTCTAGGTCATTCTCTTTGCCATCGAGGATGGCCTTTCCAGTTCCTGCCTCTATCCTAAGGGACTGATCAACACTTTCATGGGTCTCCATGCCGATATCTTCACCGGGTGCTATCGACATCACGACCAGCTGACTGTGAGGCCCAGTGAAAAGGACTTCACGGAAATGATTGTTTTCCAATGACTTCTTTTCGATATTGGTCACATATCCTAACATAAGGATTCTCCTGTTGCCCAGTTTCTTCCATGAAAGTGATAGCGCAGGCCATGGGGCTTGAAATCTCTACCCATACAGATTGGATCAGGGCAGAGAGGAGGCTAGCCAGATCATTGAGGGCTCTGATAAGGTGGGGATGGGTCGCCCATGATAGAAGACAGAATGAAGAGGGTCATAAATTCTGGTATAATGCCTATTGGAAAACAGAGATTGGTGGGCAATCAAAGTCGCCTTAAAATTTTGGATCACCCTCATAGACTTTAGCGCCAAAACTTACCGCTTCTTCTACAGATGCCAGGTCCTTCATGAGGAATATCCTCTCGTTAGCCGTCTCTTTATAGGCCACCGAATTCTTCAGCACTGGAGCATATTTGCTAGATTTATGAGTCAGAGGACTGTGAATGCGTAACAGGAAGTAGCAGCAGGGAAGCCCCGGCCTTCAGGTCGTGGGAGGAGTTCACAAGTGAACTACTTAACCTTTTTCTTAATAAATGGAACCAACATCGGCACCTCCTTTTGATATTTAACATATGTATCACCGAATTCTAATATAAGCTTCTTTTCTTCAAGCACTGTTCCCATAATAATATAAGCCGTTAACACTATATTTACAATTATATCAGCAAACGTAAAGGTCTGACACCACAAATATATTATTAATGCAAAATACATCGGATGTCTTACCACACCCAATAATCCATTTCTTTTTAAATCCTCTGAAGGATTTATTCTCTTTGTCTTACCGAAGGTCAGTATTTGGCGAATGCCAAAAAACGATAGAGAATCATAGTCGAGGAAAAATGCCCAAAAGAAAATTATTAAAGAACCTGCAGTAAGTATATATCGTGCAATGTTCAGAGGCGGAGCATAAGTTATAATTATATTACTATCAAATCGATCCGTATAACTAATTAAGGGAATAAGTAAGGCCACTGAAATAAACACAAAGAAAATTCTATAAAATGCATAATAATTCCTTAATAAACGAGCCATCAGGCCTGTAAAACTGGTACTGATCAAGAAACTGTGAAATAAACAGTATGCTATCCACATTGATGCAATTAATAGATAACCCATTTTAAGCCCTCATCTATGTTAATTGTGCCTGCAGCTGTACCAATGCCTATGCCTGCAATCTGCTGTATTATGGGCACCCAGTAATATTCGCGATTATTGCTTTGCTCAATTGATGGATATTAGGTCACAAAGGCTGGGGACGGGACTTGATGGATCTGTGCTGCTACAGCAAAATAAGAGCAATCCGGGTGGACATCCTCTGCTCTATGATCTCCTTGACCATTGTCATAAGGCATCAACCATCGATGATGGGGAGTTAGTTCATATAATCTTTTCGGGTCTATCTCAATTATAAATTATAATGATTCTGCTTGCAGGCTACTGGTCATATCAATCTCGTATGATCGGTACTTTTAAGATAATCCTGGTTAAATATGGGTTTGATGAAGCAATTGCGAGTGATAGTACCCATTCTACTGCTCCTCGGGTTTGGGACCGCAAGCATGCTCGCAGTGGCCCAGCTGACTGCAAGCCAAAGTCTGGATAGAAGCACAGCACCAGTGGGCGAACCCGTGAATGTAGTGTTAGTGCTATCCAACAATGGCGGGGACATCTCACAGGTGACAGTCACTCCGGGACAGAGTCCAGGCATCGTGGTTGATAACCCGGAGATGCAGTCAATAGAGCTGCAGCCAGGCATACCATCGACTGTAAGCTACCCCATCCGGGCAGAGCAGAGCGGGAACTACCTGACATCATCCCTCATATCCTATATGGATGATGGGATCGAAAGACAGTTGAATATGGTGTCCGAGCTGACCGTCACTGGCAGCCAGAATCCTGTCGGTGATATGAACACCAATTTGAATCAAGAATCTGCACCAGGATCTGTGCCGTCGGCAGCTCCTGGCCAAGAGCAAGTTCCAGGCCAAGAACAGACTCAAGGTGTTCAAGGTGAACAGGCCCCTGGCAGTTCGAAACATATGCCAGGAAGCACTCAGAATACATTCCTTCCAGGACCTCAAGGATTTGGCCCTAAGTCAGTTCCTGAGCGCAACCCATCTGGCCCTGAGCAGATCCAACTCTGAAAAATGGCTTTGGGCATAAAACAGAGCCAGAAGGATATTTTTAATGCGCTTTCAGGCAGGCACTCCAGAGTATTTCATGAGAATGGTCTCAAGATCTTTCTTCTGCACAGGCTTTGCAATGTAATCATCCATACCTGCTTCAATACATTTTTCCATGTCGCCTTCCATAGCATATGCAGTAATCCCTGAAGAGAGTTCTCCACAAGCTGGCGATAGGTTTCCTCCGCAGCCCTGCGTTTGCCCATGTCCAGAAGTATCTTGATCCTCTCGCGCATCTGAATCCTGGCCGCAGGCAGGTGAAATATGCCCGGGGCAAAGAGCGGATAGAATGCCAGATAGAATTGGTCGGGGCCATGGGCAAGAAGGTCTGATCCTTGAGCTGGAACCCGTCAACGGGCCATAGAAGGTCTCCAGAGAGGTTCAATGCCAGAGCTACAGCCATAACTCCCCAGGCGCGGCGGGACCTCGATTCTGGCTCTGACCTCAATGAAGCATAGGCCAGAACCATGACGGCCAGCAAGCCGCTCCAGGGAATTGGAGGGTCGCCCTGAAGTGTGGCCAGCATAAGGCTGTCTTTTCCCAGGACCACCACCCCCAGATAGAGCGCATGGTGAATAATTGAGCTTATATGCAAACACCAGGCAGAAATTGCTCGAATGAAACTGGGGCACGAAAAAGAATTAGTAAGCATACAACTACCTGCAACATATGAAGGAGAAGTGGCTCATGGCCTGCGAAGGCTCCTGGAATGATGCCAAGCCCAGGATAACCACAGCGCTGGAATCTGGTTTCGACTGTGTGATAGTCAAGCGCCAGCATATAGACCGGGTCAGGGAGCTTGGAGGCATAAAGGTGGCCTGCTTTGGCACAGAGCGCGGCACTGAGGATATAATCATCATAGGGCGCGGCGGAGAGGGCGACGGATCTGTCTCTTTGCCAGATAAGCTGGAGCGATCTGTGGACATTGCTCTTGCCAAGACCATAGATGGGCCCAAGGCCGGGTACGTGGTAGTTGCAGGAAAGAGGTATGAGGAGTTTGCAGTCGAGCTTGGGAAGCATGTGGATTACCTCATAGTCATAGGCACCGACTGGAAGGTCATTCCCCTGGAGAATATGATAGCCGGGCTGCAGGGCTCAAAGACCAAGATTATAAGCGGTGTGAATAGCGCACAGGAGGCAGGGGTGGCACTATCAACGCTGGAGAAAGGCTCAGACGGCATACTCCTTGATTCGACAGATCTCTCTGAGATCAAGCGCGTCTCTGAGGCCGCCGAGCAGTCGGAGATGGGCAGCCTAAAGCTGTCTTTAGCCAAGATCACGGCGATCAAGCCTGTTGGCATGGGAGACAGGGTCTGCGTGGACACCTGCAGCCTGATGAAGGTGGGCGAGGGGATGCTTGTAGGGTCTCAGTCCAGGGCTTACTTCCTTGTCCAGAGCGAGTCTGAGGACAGCCCGTATGTGGCGGCCAGGCCCTTTAGGGTGAACGCCGGAGCTGTGCATGCCTATGTCAAGGTGGGGGATAAGACCAGGTACCTCTCTGAACTGAAATCAGGCGACGAGGTAACCGTAGTGGATAAGGAGGGCCGCACCAGGACTGCGATCGTTGGCAGGTCCAAGATAGAGAAGAGGCCAATGATGCTCATAGAGGCCGAGGCCGAAGGTCAGAGGATGTCCACACTCCTGCAGAACGCCGAGACCATAAAGCTGGTTGGAGCCGACGGGCTGCCAAAGTCAGTGGCTGACCTGAAGGTCGGAGATGAGGTCATGGCCTATCTGGAGAGCGGGGGCAGGCACTTTGGAATGTCCATAGAGGAGAGCATAATAGAGAAATGACAGACATGCCAAAGGCCAGGATAGTGGCATCTACGGCCGTATCAAAAGAGGCTTCCAGAGCCAAGGATCTGGGCGCAGATATAATGGAGATCAGGATGGACCTGGCTGCTGGAGACCCGCTGGATGCCCTGGGAGCAGCCAGGCGCTCATCTGGCCTTCCCATAATTGCCACAAACAGGATGAGATCAGAGGGCGGCAGGTTTCCTGGGAGCGAAGCAGAGAGGATGGAGCTGCTGATAGAGGCCTCGGCCTATGCCGACTTCCTGGACATTGAGCTGAGGGCCGAGGGAAGAAGGTGGCTGATGAACAAGATAGATCTGCCAGCGATCGTATCCTACCACGACTTCAAAGGGACTCCCGGACCTGACGGCCTCAGGTCCATACTGGCAGAGATCTCAAAGACAGGGGCACTGATTGCAAAGATCGCTGTAACTCCTCAGTGTATGAGGGACTGCTTGGACCTGCTCGATCTGCTGATTGATGCTCAGATGCCGCTATGTGTCATAGCCATGGGCGAGATTGGAAGGCACCTCCGGGCTGTAGCGTCCCTGTATGGGTCCGCCCTGACCTATGGATACATATCAAAGCCAACGGCTCCTGGACAGATGAGCGTGTCGCAGCTTAAATGGGCCATAGAGATGCTTGAGCCTTCATCAGAAGCTGAAGATTAGCTCTTCAGCATAGGAATTAAAAAGATCACTTCCAGAACCTCGTATACTGCAGCCACTGCCAGGATGATTGCCACTAGCAAATAGAGCTTTGCAGTGATCTTTATACCTGCTATATATGCACCCTTCCGGCCGGCATGGCCAATGCTTGATGGATTGATCACTGCCCGGCCCTGAATATAAGATGCAAGCATTGCCAGTATGTAGCCCTGTCCTTCCAGTATCAGGGTCAGCCAGTGAGGCACCAGGTACCTTTCAAAGGGCACTGGCGAGAAGAGAATGCCCCACAGCACTGCCCTGTAGGCGCCTGTAGCTATGCCGCTGAAGGGTATGATCAAAGATGGCAGGGTGATCCAGATGAATGACCCAAGACCCAGGTTCACAAGGAAGGTCAGAGCCATGGCCATCAGGACCTGGCCGCCGCTGTATGCCTGGCCCAGAGGGGAGAGAGGACCCAGAGTAAAGGCGTCTACCACGGCCTCGTTTAGAATCCGGCGAAGATCAGGGTTCATAGCGGCATAGATCGCCCCAACGACGATCAGGCCATAATAGAATGCATTTATGATCAGGTAAGCATTGCGATTCTGGTCCACTATCTTCAAAGCATCCCGGATCAAGCCCATGAGATCTCATAGGCCCCTGAGATAAAAAGAGTTATCGGAGGCTTAGCCCCCAACAGGAGCCATCCCCTGATCAGGGCATTACCTGAATAACCCGGGATTGAAAGGTCCCATATGCGCTGGCTCCTTTATGCCCGGACCTATCATATACCGCGCAAGTGTGCTCTCGATCTCAGAGATTGCCTGTGAAGCTGGCACTGGCTGGTTGCCAAACCTGCTCAGCCTCTGGGCGATCTCATTCATGGCTGCCTGCCTCCAGGGTTCCGGATGCGGCCCAAACCTGGACAGGACATCATCCAACTCACCCATGATCTGGGGCATGGATAGGGCATAGGGTGAATACTGGTTCAAGCGCCCTGAGACCTCGGACATGACCTGCCTTCCCAGCTCTGCAGGAATGCCTGCCTGCCCTGGCATCATGTGAGCCGGCTCCCTCACGCCTGGAACCATGGCACCGGGCTGGGACCTGCCAGAAATTGTGGGACGGGAGATGCCGTACCTGCCAAGCACATCGCTTATTTCAGTAATCGCCTGCCTCCAGGGTTCTGGCTGAGGGCCAGAGACGTCAGTCCCGATCCGACCGGACAGGCCGTACCTGCTGATAACACTCGATATTTCAGATACCGCCTGCCTCCAGGGATCGGGGTGAGGTCCAAAGACATCAGGCCCAACATGGGCTGGCTCCCTTATCCCTGGTCCGATCTGACCGGATAGGCCGTACCTGCTGAGAACACCTGCCACCTCTGATAGAGCCAGCCTCGAAGGATCTGACTGCAGACCCTGGGCCTGGAAGGCGGGTCCGATATGGGCCGGCTCTCTTATTCCCGGACCCAGGCCCCTGAGCCTGGATATGACCTCGCCAATCTCTGCCATTGCCTGCTGCGACGGCGCGCCCCCTGCCAGAGACCCGGGAGCCATGTGGGCCGGCTCCTTTACACCAGGAACCGCCTGGCCCTGATATCCGTATCTGTTCAATATGCTTCCAATCTCTGCCATGGCCTGCGTCCAGGGATCTGGACTGGGCTTGGATGTACTGCGCTCGAACATACCTATTCTCTCTCCTAACTTCAGTTCAGGATAAGCTTCATCTATTGCCGCTATTAGAACTGCCCTCTCCATGGCGATCAGGCGGCCTTTGTCCAGCCGATGTGCAGGCTCTTGATGCTCAAAAGAGAGGTCGGTCAGAGACGAGCGGGTGGTCTCAGACTGATCATACATGGGACGCGTTGATCCCATAAGCTCTGATGCCAGCCTGTATACAGGCTGGGCCGGCTCCATCCAGTCAGTCCTGAGCCGCAGCCTGATGGCATCGTACCAGAAGAGGGCAAAGTTGTACGTACCAGGCGATATTGAGAGCTTTTGTGCGGCAGCCCCTTTTTCGCCTGCTGATGTGGCAGGCACGGCCGGCATTCCCCTCTTCATGGCCTCAATGGATCTGGAGAGCTCCTTCTCAAAGATCGTTCCCTTCAGGCGCTCTGAGCTTATATTCAGATTTTTAATGTCGCCATTTTCTCCGACTTCCAAGGTCACAGGCACTGTGGTAGTGATCACGAATCCAAGCTGCTGCGACGCCCTGTCAAATGAGGCATCGATCTCCTTTTGGTAGTTCTCTTTTATGTTTCTGTATATAGATACCAGATCATCATACAGCCTGACGATCATAGGATGTGCAGGCTCGACCCAGTATCTCAGGTTCTCCAATGACTTATCCATCATCTTTTCACCTTACATTCATGCTCTGCCCGGAGAGCTGAGCCTTGAAGGCCTGATAAGGAATGGGCGCCTGGACAATGCCAAAGAGATCAAGCTCGCCGACCCATGCCAGAGAGTCCGATCTGGATGAATTTTTATCCTGACCTCTGGCATTGTATGCCTCATCCAGATCGGCCAGGATGCGCTCGCCCTGCGTGTGCAGGGCATTGCTGCGATCATCGACCTCGGACCTCATCTGCTGAGCAAATCCCCTTATGGCCAGGTGATCTCCAGGGTCTGCAGAGTCCACGAAGTCATAGATCTGACAGAGGCACTTGTAGGTGTCCAGATTTGTCTCTCTGATGAAGCTCCTGGCAGCCCCGCGCAGAGACTGGGTCAGGAGATCAGGATAAAAGCGCCTGAGGAGCTGGAATGTGAAGTCCACCTGCATATTGAAATAGTGCAGCCCGTAATCGCTGAAGTTGCGGTCGAAGAATGCACAGTTGGCGATCTGGTGGAAGGCCTCGCTTGATGGGTCCTTGAGCCGGTAGTCCAGCCCGAAGTAGTCTCCCAGGAGACGGCCTTCAGACTTAAGCTTGGATTCAAGACCGGTCCCGGCATGAGCCTCAGCCCGGCAGAAGTTGAATGGATTCTCCATGTGACGCTCTATAAACCTGAGATTGATCAGAAGATCGTCCATGGTCGTCTCGGGCTCGAACATGAGCAGGTTGAATGCTATATGCTGATCAAAATCGTTCAATATATCCAGTGCGTTTAAGGCCTGCTGTACTGTGGATCTCCGGTTGAGGTTTTTAAGCCCGCTTTCTGAAGCATTCTCCACACCTAAAAACACCCTGAACAGGCCCAGATCATCCAGGACCTCTATCGACTCCCGGGTGATGCTGTCAGGACGGGCCTTTATGGCGCTTGCAATCCCCACGATCCCCTTCTCTCCAAGCCTGGACCTCAGATCCTGGAACCGTTTGAGGGCTTTATCGGCATCAGGAAGAAAGAAGTTGTCATCCTGAAAATTAAATATCCTGACGCCGTGGGTGAAGTAGAGGTCCTTCATCTCCACCACTATGTTATCTATGCTCCTGACGCGAAACTTTTTTCCACCCACCCGCTCGTACCAGGCATTGATGCTGCAGAAGGCGCAGTTTCTCCAGCAGCCCCTGCTGGTAAGGATGCTGGCTATAGGCTTGCCG
>JGI24732J26686_1001388_pt1 | contig 9849 bp, 6 predicted proteins | sample EPASupsiteHSE623_FD_26686 | JGI IMG/M metagenome (IMG submission 26686)
TATATTGGAGCAATTTCATTATATTTCCGTTGCTCCCGCCGATTGCATGAACTTAAAGAGCGTGAGGAGGGGTACAATGGTAAAAGCACGTGAATAAAAAAAGAGCCAGAATTATTCCCNGTTTTCCTTCTCATAATTCAAATGTTTTTGANNATCTTCGATTCATATTGAAATTCAGATCAGAAAGANCCTTAATAAAAAATCGAATGAAAAGCAAATTCTCAATAACTGTGAAATCCCTTAATTTTNGTTATTTTAAAAATTAAGAGTCATTTTGAGCAGTTCGTAAAATTTTGAACGATTTAACGTGATGGNAAATAAACCATATGATGCTATATGTAAAATGGCATTTCATAATTAGNTTCTCTGAAATTATTCAGAAAAACCTGATTAAAAACCGGAATATACCAATAACTGATAAACTTAAAAAAAATCCAAAATAAAATTTTGATAAAACATTTTTTTTCTGGCTGGATTGGGTCTGGGCAAGTATTTGGGAAAAAATTCAGCTGATATCAGTTAAGTGTACAATAGTTGAACTGAACTCTGCTGAAATTATTTCCTGCATTGCGTGCAAAGAGCGCCGAGGGGCACACAATATTTGTACCAGTCTTGATTATTTAAAAAATATTACAACTATAAACGGTTAATCAGATCTAAAAAAGCCGTCAATTCCTGTTCGATTATCGTTTGTTTACGTAATCGCACGACCTGAATACCCACACCTGCTAATTTATTTTATCCCAAAAAAAAAGATTTGCTACATCCTCTCCAAATATTTCCTTCGTTAAAAGGGAAATTCTCATTAAGAACACTGCAGCGAACCTGCTTTCTCCAAAAATTTCCCCAAATTCCTCAACCAACTATGAGGNTATGGATACACTCCGGAAAATATAGAGAATCCAAGTGAAACATATCCTGTTTTTACCTCTCTTTTTTCCCACTAGATACAAAATCTTCCTTGATCCAACATCGATATTCGAAATGCCCACGCAGTTGGAGCAGAGCAGAATGTCTCGGAATTAAAATAGCGTCATATAATTGCATTTCAGGAAGAGTCCAGGTAAGAATAATACAAGAGAGAAAGTAGTCCAGTGGAAGATGTCCTGTCCAAACAAAGAAATCAGTATTTTTTACCATAAAAAAAATAAAAAGTCAAATCCGGGTTATTTTTTGAATATGCCCGTAATTCGCCCTTTGATTTATTGATAAAAAATGTCATCCGACGTGGTTATTACCATTAATAAACCATATAATGCTATAAATAAAGCGATCGAATAATCAACTATCTCTTGGAAAATAATCCCATACAGGGATAAACCAATTATTGACAGGTGTATGATAATGGACAACGCAAATATCCAGCAGGAGATCAATAAATATAAAAAATTCAAGAAAGTTGATGGAGCAACCTATCGCAAGGTAAACCAGTTTTTACGCAAAAGGACCTACATAACGGCCCGTGAATGGGCGCTTGCACGCCTGTGCACTGATTTCCGCACATCCGGCGGAGCTGAAATGACCTTTATCGGAAATCACCTGCCGGAACTTGTCCCTTTTATGGAAGACACCTATACCCCCCAGGCTGTGAACCAGGCACGGAATTCTTTCAAAAAAAAGGTGCGTAAATCCAGTGCCACATTTTTTTATGGAGCAATGTGCGGATTTTTTACAACCGATGAACTCGATGATCTGCTCTTTGAAGCCAGCGAAGTTGCACGATTTTTGCTGGAAGTTGAAGGGACAACCCTGGATATCGATGAAGAGATCGATATAGAAGATCGCATCACCAAAGTCATGCGAAGTGTTGGAGAAGCAGCCAAAACAATACTTCGGACAAGAGGTGAAGAGACCGAAACAGGGACCAAACTTCCGGGAAAACCAGATGTAACGGAAAAAATAACAGCCCCGGTGGAAACGGATATATCGACACAGCAAAAAACAAAGAGAAGGAGGAAAACAAAAGAAACGGTTCCTTCAGAAGGTATCCGTACGGAGCCGCTATCTCCCGACAGAGTGGACCTCTCGCCCGGGGATTCTGAAACAACGGCCATTCATGGGGATGGAACAGCCGCATATTTGCCTCTCATTACGTCACCATCGATTGACCCGGAACAGGAAATGATTTTCCCACTTCAAACAACTGTCCTCACGTCAATAAATAAGAATTCGGAAAATATTCAAGAAATCAGCCCCGTAAAAGAAGATCCCGAAATTAAAGGAGATGAGACCCCATGAAGATAATTCAGGTTGTTGGACGATCAAATTCCGGTAAAAGTACCTTCATCAAACAACTTATCCCTCAACTCAAAACACACGGGAACGTTGCAGTGATCAAGCATCTTGGGGATCATGAATATGTTCTTGAAGAGGGAAAAGACACTACCGGCTTTTTTGAAGCAGGTGCTGATGTTTCCNTAGGTATCGACGCAGATAAATCCGTAGCTGCGATACGTAACAATTCATTAAACAGTATGTTAAGGCTTCTTTTCGATCAGGGTATGAATTTCACCGTTATCGAAGGGTTCAAACAGATAGCATACCCCAGAATAGTTATTGGAAATCTCGAAACGGACCATTGTGTCCTGACCAACCCGAGCCCTGATGAAGTGCTTGCATCACTCAATGCCTTTGAAGATTTTTNTCCTTAAAACGTAACAGGAGTCATAAAACATGGANACTAAAAAAATCCAGAAACGATTGTTCGGTACTAATGGTGTGAGAGGAATTGTTGGAAAAGATNTGACTCCTGAACTTNTACTTTCCATCGGAGAAGCGTTCGGAACGATGAGAAAAGGACGCATCGCTGTTGGCAGGGATACAAGGACCAGCGGTGAAACGCTTGCTTATGCAGTCAAGTCTGGACTTCTGGCTGTTGGATGCGATGTAACGGACTGTGGCATCCTCCCGACACCGGCACTCCAGTANCTGGTAAAAAATCANTTTGATGGCGGGGCGATGATCACCGCATCTCATAATCCACCGGAATATAACGGTGTTAAAATCATCGAACCTGATGGTACAGAGATGGGNGATGAAGAGACCCTCAAACTCGAACAAAGGATATTCGACCNTGCATATTCCACAACATCCTGGGAACATGTGGGACACGAAACCATTGCACCTCATTTTATCGAAGAATATGTCACTGCAATTGCGGATTATTTTCCCGGCAAACCGGGTACAGGAATTACGGTTGTTGTAGATCCCGGTTCAGGCCCGGCCTGCTCCACAACCCCGGAGATTCTCACACGCCTGGGTTGCAGGGTGCTGACAATTAATGGGATTATGGACGGCACATTTCCCGGAAGGCTTCCCGAACCATCCCCGGAGGGACTAAAAGGACTTGCAGCGCTCGTTGTGAGCAGCGGAGCTGCATTTGGTGTTGCTCACGATGGTGACGCAGATCGTGCTGTCTTTATTGATGAAAATGGACATTTTGTCGAGGAAAACCAGGAGTTTGCGCTTGTAGCAGACCATATATGTCACCAGAAAAAAGGTGTGATTGTTACACCGGTCAGCACATCACAGATGGTTGAGATAGTAGCTAAAAAGAATAATTGTACCGTAACCTACACGCCGGTCGGAAGCATCTATGTTGCCCGCACGATGCGATCGCTAATTGAGAAGGGGTCACCGGTTATTTTTGGCGGAGAAGGAAATGGCGGGCTAATCTTTCCCGACCATCAATTCTGCCGTGATGGAGGTATGACCGCTGCGATGATGGTTGCAATTCTTGCTTCACGCAGACAAAAATTATCCGAATTATTAAATCAATTACCCAAGCGACATATGATCAAAGATAAGATCTCTGCAAGCGGAGGTGCGGCAATACTCGAAGCGTTAAAAACTGCGTATGCGCATGGTATCATTGATCAGACGGATGGAGTGAAAATTTTTCGGGATAATTCATGGGCACTGGTACGGGCATCCGGAACAGAACCCCTCATCAGGATCATCATTGATGCAGATGATGATAAGCAAGGCAGGGCACTGCGGGATGAACTAATGGATACGATCCAGAAAGTTACAAAGGACAATCCAGACCGGGCAAATTAATACAGAATTTTTTTTAGGGATTTGTGAAATTATAAAAAACGGATTTTTGTGGTTTAATTCAAGAATTAATTGAAATTATTATAGTTTCTTAAAAATGCAGGTCCAATTATTGAGATATCAGGTAAAAAACCGTTAAATATGCTTCAGTATCCAAAAAAAATATAAAATTATGCCCAAATAAAAGAGTAATGTTTATTAACTAATTTGGTCAAATTGAGATAAATAACCTGAATTTCTGTAACCGGGAAATAAATAATGGTTAAACCTACCGAAATAATCGATAATATTCAGCAGGCGCTATCAGCAGAGGATTGGAAGAGTGTCAGGGATAGCATTGAGGAACTGCACCTGAATCAGGGCCGACATGCCAGAAAAACAATTGTCTCCGATCTGAATCATCTCCTTGTAGATAAAGCCATCAAAACAGACAATCCTGCCTTTTTATACGCCGTTGCCAATATNCCGAGCAATGANATNGAGGATTTATTCTCGGGCATTCTTTGTCAATATATTAAAACAAAAAATGATGCATGGCTGAAATCACTTCTATTCCTGTCCGATATATTAGGGAAAAAAAGTTATCAGTCCAGAGTATTTGCATTGATGGCACGGGATCTCATAGAAGCGGGAGTATCTCATTCAGATNCTTCGTTTATCAAACAGGGCATGGTTATGCTCGATCAGATCAGTTTCNGGAAATACCGATCCGATATCATGATCGATATCATTCCTCTTCTGATTGTCTGGGCGATCACAACCCGGGATGAAAAACGTCTCCGCACTTCGCTCAGTCTAATTGAAGACATCAGTGATATCTCAAAACGAGCGGTCCTNCATTCAGAGCTTGCAAAAGCAATAGCAACCATTGCGGTTCTGGAAAAAAATCGCCCATTATTCCTTGATAGTATCATAATTGCAACCGATATCCACCAGAAGATCCGCAGGCAGAGCTGTATTAATTCAATTGTTGAGAAAGGGATAAAATCTNCTTTTTCCCGGGACATATCCGATATTCCAGCATTTATCCAACANTTTAAGGATAGTAATTCTGATAATCAACTCGAAATTATCAGCGCCCTCGTTGATCAGCTTCTTGATCGCGAAAAGGATAAACAACAGATAACCAGAGTACTTNAGTCTCTCTGTGAGACACTGCCCTTTGTTACAGANACTCTTGTAATTGATCTTCTCAGGAAAGCTGAACAGTCCGGGGATACCTGGTATTTTGAATCAGCGATGAAACTTCAGCAGCTGATTTCAAATCCCGATAAGTATCCAATACGGGAGATAATCAAGGCGGGTATTTCAGTTTCCCGCAGTTCTAATGAAATTAACGTGCTTTCTGATCTNATTCCCATTATTGAAAAGAACTGCAATACCGTATATCTATCCCGGGTCTATCTTCAGTTTTCCCANATTATGCTTGGTTCAGGAAATTTTGAATCTGCGCTNAATGTATTTGGGAAAGTCAATCATGAGTCAGAAAATATTACACTCTACACGGATTGTTTAACAAATCTTCTGAAGGCAGGAGCAATAAAAAATTCCATTGCAAAAATTAATAGTTCAATTCTNNGGAATATCCCCNCAGATATTTCTCATAATGCANTATACCATGCAGCAGTTGAAATTTCCCGGGATTCTCCTTTTGACGAGATAGTCCCCCATATCCATTCCATGAAAGAACTAATCAGCTTNCACCCCCGAAGGGATCCTCTCTTTCTTGAATGCATCACCCTTCTTGTGGACAGGGGATTTCTGGATGCCCATGAACCAGGCATCCTGATTAAACTTGCAGATTCGATCANAGAATTGTCATTAAAAGAGCGAGCTATTTCAAGCATTGTCATAAAAATTGCACAGATCGGTGTGCAGATAAATAATCGTGATTTCCTCCAGAGAGCGGTCGGGCTTACCTGCCAGATAGATGGGCAGAATACCCGTTCAGCCACGTTGAGCAGGATTATTGACGAAGCCGCGATCCTGGCAGCACACCAGGGAGATCTCGATCTCCTTTTAAGAATGGAAAAATGGAGCAACTCCCTTCTNGAAAAAGATCTTGCAGCTTATGCAATGGCNAACATTATCGAGGGAGTTATAAAATACGCAATTGATAACCGTTCACCCGATGCTCTCGAAAAGGCATACCTGATCGCACAGAAAATCGAAGATCCTGCATTAAAAACCCAATTATTCGAACGTATTGCTGAGTGTTTTATTAAAATTGGATGTATCCTGCTCAAAGAACCGAAGATTATCCCCCCTATGCAAAATTTTTCAGATGCGGTTCCTCCATTTGAGCGTGGCCTGGAAATAATTAAAAAGAATGTTAAAACACCGCAAATCTCGCTTAAGATCGCCGGGTTAATCGATGTAATTCTATCGTATTCAAAAACAAGTGATAATCCGGATTTTATCATCCCCCTTGCGATGTACTCTCTGGAGATCGGCAATGTATTAGAAAGGGATGCAATGATGTCCCGGATTATTTCAAATCTCAATGATGAGACACCCTTCCCGGGTTCAACCGATCCCTATGAAATCCTGGCTTACCGTCTTCAGAGATCTGAACAGGCACGATCCAATCCGGTTTCTATCAATCTGACATACCGCATCCTCCACCAGATACAAGATCCTTACAATCGTCTTACGGGGTTGTTAAATCTTGCAGATTCCGTATTCAAGTCAGGAGATCCAGAGAGGGCTACGGAAATTCTGAAAGAAGTCTCAGGTTCACTAGAAAATCTTCCCACAGAATATCAGAAAATACTGGTNTTAGCTGACCTGACAACACTGTTTAGTCCCATTGATCAGGAAATGGCAAAAAAATGCCTCGATGAAGGAATACAAATCCTGGATAGCGCAGAATTCCCCGATAGCGGGATAGCGCGGAGACAGATTGTTTATGCCATTGCCAGCCTGAATAACGCTACCCCTGATGACTCCTTTATCGATATTGCATTAAAAATCGTTTCCGAAATCAAAGAACCGGTCGATTACATCAAATCGCTCATTGCAATGTCCCGAATGGTACATAAAGATGATGATCGATGTGCTGAATTGCTCACACTAATGGTGGGTGCAACAGAAAAAATCCATTCGCCCTATGAACAGGCATCAGTTATCCTTGATATTGTCCCGCTCGCACTTCATTGCAACAAAGATGATGCATTCCTGCCTTTACTGAAAAAAGCAGATGTATTAACAAAAAACATCAATATCCAGTATATTGCAGATACCATCCGCGACAATGTCGCCCATGTGTATTCGATGCTGTACACAACGCACAATGATAAGAAATACCTCCGCTACGCTATTGAAACGACCCGGACTATTGATGACGACCGATTAAGACTTCACCGCCTCACGCAGATGGGGCAGAAAGGATCTTATGAGATCTCCCCCCAGTACAGTAAAATCCGGGCGATTACAGATAAAATATTAGATGACGGGGCCCAGCCAAGTCAGATCGCCTCGCTTGAACGTATCATCAGCTCGGTTGCCGATCGTGGAAAAGAAGCAATCTTTTTCTGTAATCTTTCAATTCTTTTCCGGCAGGAAGGGAATGGAAAACTTTCAAAGCGCATGCTGCAAAGTGCTATGAAAGAATCGCGGATTATCCGGCCACTTTCCCGNAGGGCTTTTGTGATGTGCGATATTGCAATGAAGTGCCATGCTGCAGGCTGTGAGAGNGAAGCCCAGGAAGTACTCGATTCTGCAATTGACGCAGCGACGAATATACGCCAGTCAGCCCTGCGGGATGAAGTGTTCGATGAACTCGGCCTCGCGATTAAAATAATGCAGGAGATCTGATAATGAGGACCATCGAGATATTAATCTCGGGAAGGGTCCAGAAAGTCGGNTTCAGGGCGTGCGTGCGAAGAATTGCTACCGACTTGAAAGTGTCCGGGACGGTAATGAACCTGCCGGATGGAAGGGTGCACATCTATGCAACGGGCGAACTGATGATTCTTGAAAAATTTGTTTCTATGGTGTATGGTTGTCCCCGTGCAGTTATCAGGGATCTCCGGCAATCAGAAATACCATTAAAGGTCTTTGAGGACTTTTCAATTATAAAAGGAGAAGGGCGTATCAGTACAGCGCTTTGAATTCACCACTATTTCTTATCGCATTTGAGAGACTGGATACCTGTTCATCGATTTTTTTATTGTTTATGGTGTCATGAAATGTTTTAATGAGATTTCTGGCTAATTCATCAGATAACATGCACCGGTCAGGAGAGATTTCGAAGTCGGCAGAAGTGAGGGACTCACGTGCAATCCTGAATACAGCTTCATCGATCATTTCAGATTTCATCGATTCGGCAATATCATTCACCAGACCTCCTTTACCCTCGTGCAACAGGCCAATGTCGGGATCCAGCCTCGCTCCTATCAGGGAAACACAGCAATTACCAAACAGCATTGCATAGCCAAATGAGAGCATTGCATTGATAGGATCGGTCTGAGGGCGTAATGTTCTTCTCCGGAATCCAAATTCCGGCTTGGTGTTACGCGACATTATCTCGTAATACATGTCAGAAGTCATACGGTGAAGGCGGCGGATTTCGTCGAGTTTGATNAGGAACGCCATTTCCTCTAAAGATTTATGAAGGAAATCCGATTCCGCTTCATAAAAAAGTGATACATTCTGTAGCTCCTGTAAGCGGTTGATAGCGACAAGGCGGGACTTCAGGGCACCNTGGGCGATTGCCGTGGCGAAACGATGGCGTGATCCGGTCTGCTGTGCAGGATTCACCTCCGGATCGTTACGGGATCCATAAGGACTGATGATCCCGATGGGATTTCCGTCGGCTTCGAAAAACGATATAATTGCGCCTTTTTTAATAAGCTGGATTACCGTTGCCGAACTTATCGTATGTCCGCCAACAATAAGGAGGTTTTTCACCGAATCAAGAGCGTATTCCTCGATACCGTTTTTTTTCTGGATGATTAATTTTGTCTGTGTCGATTTGATGTGAGACCCAAACCCACTCACCGACAACCAAGGATAATTCGTCTCCATAAACCCCGTACGATACAGCACAATTCAGATAATTACTACCACATTTCCACAGATTAAATCATCGTTGTACCTTTCCGGATTTTTTAAAAAGGATGTTCCGGAACCTTGTATTCTGGAACATTTTCATGGCACACCCTGCTGAAAAATTTTCAATCAGGGTACGAGGGTGTTAGATAAGTTGCCAACTGTTGGATAATTATCCAACTGTTGGATAATTATCTAACAACAAATCATTTTCTCCGGGGTGAGGGTCCGGGCTCGCACGGCAAGGTCTGATTGAAAAAAAATGAGCGGGGGGTGAGGGGGTGATTGAAAAAAATTTCCGGAGATCGATTGCAATGAGAATGTCTTAGAAACAAATGGCCCGGTGTTTTTGCTCCTGGGAATTCTTTCATTGAAACAATTTCCGTTTTGCCAAAATAGTGACCATACAGAATACTGTTTCTTGTATTTGAANCCTCCAGAAATTTCGGTGGATATATACCGTAGCCACGACATAATTTGACATGCGATAGCATAACAGAGGTCGGCGATGTACTGGGATAAGAAGATTGAAACCCTGAAACCTGATGAATTGCAGGCACTTCAGCTTAAACGGTTGAAGAAAACAATAAGCCAGGCAAAAAAAGTTGGTTTTTTTAATAAACGTCTCTCCGATGCAGGAATTACCTCATCATCGATAAAAACGCTGGATGATATCCGGAAAATACCCTTTACCAAAAAACAGGATCTCCGGGATGGTTATCCTTTCGGGTTGTTTGCAGT
>JGI24732J26686_1001395_pt1 | contig 9815 bp, 9 predicted proteins | sample EPASupsiteHSE623_FD_26686 | JGI IMG/M metagenome (IMG submission 26686)
CATGGCCGAACAAATCAAGACTCCGCGAAAATATAAGCGATGAGGACCCAATTAAGCAGAACTGATTGAGGAAGGGCTAATCGATAAAAAGCTAATCGATTAAAAAATAATTAAAATCAATGAATTTAAACTAACGAGGATTTGGACAGGAGTTTTTCCACTTCCTCAATCAGTTCGCAGATTCATCCTGGCCCGGATATGGGCGAGGTCGATCTGCGACTTTTTTAGCCGCCGTCCTTCACCTATTCGGCCTTTGATATCCTGGCGCAGCCCCTTTACCTCGGATACTATGTCCCTGCGGGCTGCATCGATCTTGTGGACGATCTTCTCCTGCGTGTCCGCAATCTGATCAAGCTTTGTGGCCACTGTACCCAGCTTTGAGTCGATGCTTCCCAGCTTCTCATCGACGCTGGAAAGACGGGAGTTGGTCTCCTTGAAGCCGTCCTTCACAACCACGATCAGATCCTTTAGGAATAACGCGGCAGTATCGAGCCGGGAATCCGTTTCTCTCTCGCCGGCAATCTTGTAGAAATCGTCCCAGGCCCCCACCGGCTCGGAGAACTCGGCCTGAATGTCCTCGACCTTGATCAGAGGGTCTTCCATCTTGATGGCCCTGTAAAATCTCCCAATATCCGCATCTTCGCCCTCGGCCACCACGAGCACTCTGCCGTCCGGCAGGTTCTTCACGAATCCCTTGAGGTCCAGCGTCCTGGCCATGGTCACAACTCTTGACCTGTAGCCAACATGCTGAACCCTTCCGCAAACGAGAGCTGTCAGTCGGCGCATTGCTTAATCAATTGGTTTCTTTGCATATAAGGTTGTTCTTAAGGCATTCTTCGTTTTCTCTTTTCTCTTTTCTCTTTCCTCTTTCCTCTTTCGTTCTGCACCAATTACTTTTTGCTTCGGTCACACTCATTTTTCAGGCGAGCCATCATCTTTCTGCATCCTCAAATCATTCCCAGGTAAACCGGCAGAGCTGCCAGAATGGTCGGCACTCCCACCAGCACCCAGACGGCCCGGTTGCTGTCATAGATCTTTTTGCCGTCCAGCGGTCCGAAGGGCAGCAGGTTGAAGGCGGCCAGAGTTAAATTGATGAAGAGAGCAAAGCTGGCGGCATTTTGCCAGAGCGAGCCCGCAAAAAAGCCGCCCATGAGCACCAGGAAGAAGACGATGGCCAGGACGATGTTGGTCAAGGGCCCGGCCAAAGAGATGAGAAGCTCTTCCTTCTTCTCCCGGGCAGCCAGCTTTTCCTGGCCGAACGGGTCCAGGGAATAGAAATTCTGAGGCGCAGAGGTCCGGCTGATCATGACCGCTCCCGGCGCGGCGAAGATGAACCCCGCAAAGGCCATGACGATGACGAGGACAAGTCCCATGCGGTTGGCTCTGTACTCCGCCCAATAGCCAAAATGCATGGCAACGAATTTGTGCGCCAGCTCGTGCAGGAGAAAGCCTGTGCTGACACCAAGAGCAGTGATAATGATCGCCTCAATTCCGGGCAACCGCCGCTCTCCTAAAATGGAGAACGCGATGACCAGGGCTGCTAACGAGAGAAATAGGTCCATAAGCTCCGCGGAACTGACGCGGCGTGCAAGATTCATGCTTCAGAGGATTCTCGTATTGATTATTATCTGTATCCATTGCCGAGACGATCTGCAGGAATGAATTCAGTTGCACGATTCGGCAGGGCAGTCTGCCCGTGGTGGGTTAGGAGTGGTCACAGGTTTGATCTTAATTTGTATGAATTATTATCAAACCTGCTCAAATAGATTTATAGTCCATTCTTTCTCGCTACAATTCCAAGCCCGAAGAGCGGGCGAGCAATCCCTCCAGCCGGGAAGTCCGAACCGTCCAAGCCACCCGAAGAGGGCTTCCCCTACATCCACCCCCGACACATCCACCCACCATTCGGCAATCCTCCTCGTTAAGCAGCATGGTGTCAGGGGGGCGGATATTTTTTAGCAAGACTGTCAGAACTCGTTGAGAGATACTTAATGAAAGATGCTCGTTGAGAGAAAGAGACTATTCAGGACGAATAAACAACATGACCAAGAACCAGGATCAAAAGACTCTGAACGGTTTATTCATGAGAAAATAGCAACGAGATGGCTGAAGAGGAACACCCAAGCCATAACTATAGGCCTTTCTTCCTCATCAGCATTTCTTTGCTGGCATCATGCGTGTGCCTTGCTCTGCGTTGGTGCCCCGCTCTTGCGATGTCTCATGGCATGGCGCGGGCGCTTTCCGATCATCTCACCAGTTTTTACCCACTCGCCGGTCTCGTCGTCCTTTTCGTACTGTTCTTTCACGGCCGACCAGGCAGCTTCGTGAGATGCCTTCTCGCGCGCTGCATCATCGTTAACGTCGTACTCCTCCCAGAAGCTGTTGAAGGCTTTCATGTAAAGGGCTTTGGCCCGGCTGGGCAGATTTCGCACGCTTTTGGGCAGCTCGCTTATGTTNTCGTATGGCATCCAATACACCTCCTGTCTGATTTTTGATCTATATGATAACCTATCTACTTTGAAGGTCCAGGTTAAAAGGCTTTGGGGTATTATCGGGCAGGCGACAAGAATGTACAATCTTGTTCACTCAGGAAAGAATTGATGACGAAATNTTACATACCGCCCATGTGCGCGCCACATTGCGATTGCCGCCGCGAAATTATTAACAATGAAAAATATACAAAAAATAAAAANGAGTCGGCTTATCTCGTTCGCCGCAAACTTCGCCATATTTCTTTGTCGATTACTGGGGCAGAATCACCGTTCCCATCCTGCTCCANAGGGTCGTGCCGTCATCGCCCTTTATCGCCACGACTTCGCTCTCGCCTTCTCCCCCCAGCTTATAGGCGATCAGGTCAGCCTTGCCGTCGCCGGTTAGATCCGGACCTGCGACCACAAAGGCCAGCGCNTTGCCAAGCGAGTTCTTCCAGAGAAGCACCCCATCGCTTCCCTGCAAGACTGCCATCTCACTGCTGTTGGTTGCATTGGCGGCAAAGCTCATCAGATAAACCACAATCTCGTCCCTTCCGTCACCGGTTAAATCTTTGATCGGTTGCGCGATCGCAAGGCTCGGGAAGCTCTTATTCCAAAGCACTGCCCGACCTTGCCCATCGACTGCCTGAATTTCCGTGGTCACGTTCTGCTCGGTCTGGTTGATCTTGTAGATCGCCGTCAAGCTGTCTTGAACCAAGTCGCCGGTGTAGTTTCCTGCCGGGTATTCAACGGCCACTGCTCCGGAAAAGATCTTTGATCCAATCTCCGCGCCGCTGCTGCCGTCCACCTCTGCAATCTTGGTGGCCACGGTTCCGTTGAGGCTGTCAATGCCGAACACGTGCACCAAAAACTCAGCGGCATTGTCTCCGGTTATGTCCTTGACGGGATAGGCAATTGTTGCCGCCAGGAAATGGGGATTGCTCCAGATCTCTATGCCGTTTCTGCCGTCAAGAGCTGTGATGCCGCTGTAGGGAATGAAGCTGGTGCCGGCGATGACTGTATCCACCATGATGTCAGTGCGGCGGTCGCCGTTCAGGTCTCCCGCCGGGGCGGCAAAGACGAGGGAATCCGGATACTCCTTCTGCCACAGTTCGCTGCCGTTGCTGCCGCTGAATGCTGATATCTGCGAGCTGAAGGCATTGGTCGCGGGATCGCTGGTGATATTTATGACCAGCAGATCCGATCCGCCTTCCCGGCTCATATTTGATACAGGAAAAGCCAGGCTGATGGGGCTGTTTGCGGCAGGAATTTGGGAATAGAGGTCAGAATCGTAGTAATAATCAGCCATGCTCGCGGGCGAGTCGCTGTTCATGCTGTCTATCCATATTTCCGAGAAAGAAGAATAAGAATCGTCTTCGAGGGAGTTGGTTGAATCGTTCTCGATTGATACGGATGATTCATCCTCGATTGATGCTGGTGACCCTTCATTGGATAATTCGGTTGAATCATTCTCGAATAATGCCATCGACTTATTCCCGGATGATCCAGATAAATTGCTCCCCAATGAGGCAATCGAACTGTTCTTGAATGACTCAAGTGAATAATTCGCGGATAAGTTGGTTGAATTGTTTAAGGAGACCACAGAATAATTTCCAAATTGAAGGGATGAATTATTCTGGCCGGACGCCAAAACAGTCAACAAAAGCAATGAGATTGATATGAACGCTATCAGTTTTATAATTAATCCCCCTGTGAATTGCAGGCTAAAATGGCTTTCAAAGATATGAATCTTCGCTTGGGCTACAAAGATAACTATCATAAGATAATTACAGCTATTCATACATAAATAGAATTCAATCCATGCGCAAACGATTTGCAGAAAATGATGCTGACCGGAGACCCCCGCGTCGCGGCAGAACTCCGGCCAAACCTAGAGCAAATTTTTTGTTGTCTTGGGATTTTGCAGCCACCAATTCTTGCAGCCACTAATGAAGCTTAAAATCCTCTCATTTTCTCTTTCGCCGAAGCCAGTTTCTCCTTGGCAGCCTCTATATCCGAAGCCATCTTCTCCTTCTTTGATTCAAAGGTGGCCTCCCTGGTTTCGGCTGGAGTTGTCTGCGTGGCGACTTGGCTGTTGGCAAGGGCATTGGCAGCAGCGGTCTGCGTGTCAACTTGAGCTGTGGCCGCTGGAGTTGTCGTTGTTGCCGTGGTGTCCGGGCAGTAGCCTGCGATCAAGGGCGAGGTTCCTTCTTTCAGGGTTATGCGCAGATACTGCAGGAATGCCACCATATTCTCTTCGTCCATATTGCCGTCCAATTGCACAAGCACCGGCGTCTGGTTGGTGGGCTGATATGCGACAAAGATCTGATCTCCCACCATTCCGCCATAGGCAGGCATACCGCCCACGGCAAGGGTTTCATTGCTGTAGACCGCACTGGCCATAGCCGAATCGTATGCATCAAGCAGGGATTTCATGGCGGCTGCATCCAGCATAGACTGGGGTGCCCGGCAGGGATAGAGAAGATGAACAACAGCCCGGCTGCCGTTTAATAGCAAAGATGTTCTCACTTCTCTACCGGATGTGTAATTCGCCACAGCCGATTGCTCCGGTTCAACGGATACCTGCGGAGCCAGGCAGAAAGCCAGCTCAGCATATGCATTCTCATCGCTCGGAACATTTGCTGCAATACATGTGACGTTCTTATCCTGAGCCGCCGCCTGCCCGNACATCAGAAGACAGAGCAGTAAGCAGCTTAAGAGCAGCTTCGGCCCCATATTCGCCGATCTGCCCGACAAATTCAATATAGTCATCCAATCCACCTCATTGCTTTTTATCTCACTTTAACTCCGTGATATTTAAAAACCGTTATATCACTTTAACTATAAATCCGTTTTCTCATCAATTTCGCATCTGCTATGTCCATGATCTCAAATTCTGCATCCGCCAGACTCAGTAAAAATTGCCCGGCGCAAGAGTATTTTCGATATAACGGTCCAGACCCCAATGTCTCAGGCGTCGATAAGATCGGTATCGATAATATAGATAGTGCAAGGGATGGATACAGACTGTGCAAGGTACTGACGCAGACTGTGCGAGGCAAAAACGCGGACTGTGCCAGGCATCGATTGGACAAATAAAGCGGTAAACGAGCTATTAGACGGCAAAGTACACCGACAGCTACAGGTATCGGTAAGCTGCAAAGATTCCATACGTCTCGAGGGATCGATGAGCTACAGGATTCCATAAGCTGCAAAGATTCAATAGGTTCAGGGGATCTATGAGTTGCAGGATTCCATAGGTTACAGTACATCGATGCGGTGGCGCTCCGATATGATAATATACCTGAATATTTCCCTAATAGTGCACAATTGATAATAATGCATGAGTGGAGGATGGTGTGATGAAAAAATCTTCGGCAGTATTTTGCATAACCGCGGTCGTCATCACTTTGACGGTAGCGGCAAGCGCGTCTGTCGTGCTCAATGAGATGGAGCTGAATCCACCGGAAGGCGGAGCCGAATGGGTGGAGATCTATAACGATGGAAATGACAGCGTTGATATCAGCGGCTGGACGGCGACCATCACGGACGGCGGTTGGGTGGGCAAGTTTCCGGCAGTAAGGGCGGGAACAATACTTGAGCCCAAGGGATTTTATGTCTTCCCGGGCCAGTCTTCCTGGAATCATGACAATGGCGGATTCGCCACCCTTTACGATGCCGATGGGATGAAAATGGACAAAAGCGGCGTAAGAGTCGACTCACTGGGAAACGACTTCACCTATGGCAGGCATCCCGACGGGCGCAACACAAATTCCGACGCTGATTGGGGACTCGGTTATTCCACCAAAGGAAGGAGCAACGTTCGCTAGATTTGCCGGCGAGAATCATTCATGAGCAGCCGTGAGCCTTATCCGGCGAAATTGAAATAGCGGATCATCAAAACATCATTAAAGCATTATCAGAGCATCGCNTTAATATCGGAAATNANCNGAACATCAGAGCATCGGAATCACCAGAGCATCATCTGATATTGAATCATCAAGCGAACAGCAAAATCCTAAGAATGGAGAGTGGAAACAAATGAAATTTGTAACTGGAAAAGCCCTATTGGCAATACTCGGCGTCTTTGCATTTGCGGCCTTCTGCGGCTGCTGCCTTGGCGATGTGGTAGTGAATGAGGTGGAGCTTGCCCCGCCAAACAACGGAACCATCTGGGTGGAACTCTATAACACCGGCGAGAATGCCGTCGATCTGAACGGCTGGACGGTCAAGGTTGAGAATGAGCCCTGGGTGGGCCCCATCGCGCTCTCCGGCAGCATCGAGCCCAAGGGATTCTTTGTGGCTGAAGGCAAGCCAAGCTGGGTGACCAACGGAAACGGAACGGTCTATCTCCTGGACGCCCAGGGAACGGTATTGGACAAGACACCGGAGATTAACGATGATCGCCAGAACGACTTTTCNTATGGCCGCCTGCCNGACGGCAAGAACACCAACACCAAGGCCGACTTCCTCTACATGAAGGCGAGCAAAGGCCAGCCCAACCGCTTGTACTGAGATTTGGATCTGAAGAAAACGATCTGAAACAACCTAATGGCGATCCAGCGGTCTGAAACGATCTCACCGGACAGGGAAGAAGATCCGGCGAGAAAAAATAAAAAATCAAGCGCAAAAGGGATCAAGAGATCGCCAACCCGTCGCCTCCTCAGGGTTTATCGGCCCTGAGGAGAACCGCTTTTTGTTATTGTTTTTTGCTCCGCACCCCTCAATTGATCTTCAGAGTATAGGCGGTGTTCATCTTGAATTCTTTGGCGTGCTCATTCTTGTTGATGGTGTTCCCCTGGCCGTCTCTCTCCGAGATGGTTATGGTATGCTTTCCGTCTCTGCTCAAGATAAAGCTGGCATTTCCATCCAATTTTCCGTCCGCGATATCGCTGCTGTAGAATACGCCGTCCACGTAGACATCGTAGCCTCTAATTCTCTCAGAGACAATTGCGACTTTCACTCTTCCCGGTGCGGCTGCCATTACATCAACCGGCGAATTATGCAACGCTGCCGGTTGGGGCGAGACATCGATCATCAGGGCGTTGCTCGGAGCATTTTTCGCGACCAGTATCACGAATTGGCGACCTTCTTTGCTTGCCGTCAGCTTTAGGAGGCTGTAGCCCTCCAGAAAATTCAGGTTCCTGTGTTCGATGGAGCTGTCGGCGTAGGATATCAGGTAGACGTCGGCCTTCCCGTAAGCGGGATTGTGAAATATCAGATCCACCTCATCGCCGACGGCAGCACGTTTGTACCGGCTCCAGGCGTTGCCTTCCTGAATCCATAGCTCTGCCATTTTCATTTCAGGTTTCTGTTCCGGCCCCTGAGAAGCGTAATCGGAGAAATTGATCCTGGAGTCGCCGAGCAGGATCGTCGATGGCTCATGGCCGCTGATGTTGAACGGCATGGGATCGGAGAGGGCCGGTGCCGCCGCTGCCTGGCTCTCCTGAACGGCTGCATCCCAGGGCTCCTCCGACCAGGTTTGGTTTCCGGTAGGCATGGCTTGAGCCGCCGCCAAAAGGATGGCGAGAGCTAACGCCGCCCACAGTGGCGCAAAGCTCGGAAATGGCCGCATTCTAAAAATCATGCGCATCCTCACATGGTCTCCAGCGCGACGATTCCCAGTGTATCCAGAGTGGTGCGCAGGGCGTTTCGCGCGCATTTGGCCAGTGCAATCCTGGCGCTCTTCAACTCCGGCGCTGCGTCGAGGACGGGGCTGTAGCGGTAGAAGAGGTTGAAGCTCTCCGCCAGCTCGCGGGCATAGGTAGCCAGATGGTGCGGCTTGAGTTCGCGTGCCGCCCGGTCGATGACCAGATCGAACTCGGCGATCTTCTTGATGAGGGCAATCTCATGCTCATCTACCAGGAGATTTGCGTCATACTTTTCATCAGCCTCGCTCTTTCGCAGGATGCTGCAAGCGCGAGCGTGAGAGTACTGGATGAAGGGCGCGGACAGCTTTTCAAAGTCCAGGGCCTGCTTCCAGTCGAACATGGTGGCCTTGTCTGCGGATACCTTGACCACATCGTAGCGCACGGCTCCCGCAGCGACGTTTTTGGCCACAAGCCTGCGGAATTCCTCGCTCTCATCCGGGCGGCGCAAACTTACCTCCTCGAAGGCCCTTGTTTCCACCTCGTCGAGAAGCTCATCAGCGGAGATGAACTTGCCTTTGCGGGTGCTCATGGAGCCGGTGGGCAGGGAGACGAACTCGAAGATCACCACCTCCGGTTCGCGAACGCCCAGCAGGCGTAGCGCAGTGCGAAGCTGCCCGGAGACGAGCTTGTGGTCGGCACCGAGGATGTCCACGGAGCGGTCGGAGTTGGCGGACTTGTAACGATGGTAAGCGAGGTCGCGGGTGATGTAAAGAGACGTTCCGTTGGCCCTCTTGAGGACCATCTTCTTCTCGAAGCCGTGGCCGGTGAGGTCGAGCTGGAAGGCTCCATCCTCCCATTCCGTGAGGCCGGTCTTCTCCAGCAAGCCGACGATCTCGGCCACATCGCCGCTGCGAACGAACTCCGACTCCCAGTGGTAGCTGTCGTGCCGGATGTTCATGCGGTGCAGCGTCTCTTCAATTCCCGTGATTGCGTAGTTTACGGCGCTCCTGATCTTGGCCTCGATCTCGCTATCGCCCGCCTCATAGCGCTGGATGATGCAATCCGCCTCGCCCCTGATCATGGCCTTGGCCTCATCGCTCTCTTCCATAGCCTTGTTGGCGGCGATGTAAACCTTGGCGATGGCGTGGTCGGCCTTGGAACCGTCCAACTGGAAGTGGTCGCAGCCCACCACCACCATCGCTTCCTGGCGGCCCATGTCGTTCACGTAGTACTGGGCGTCCACAGTGCAGCCCGCCCGGCGCAGGATGCGCACCAGCGTGTCGCCGATGACCGAATTTCTGATGTGGCCCACATGCAGCGGCCCGTCCGGGTTGGCGGAGGTATGCTCCACGATGACCCTGTCCTTCATGCGTCCGGTCCAGCAGTCCGCCAGCGCCTGATCAACGACGGCATTCAGGAACGATCTGTTCATGAAGAAGTTGAGATAAGGCCCGGTCATCTCCACCTTTTCCACAAATTTGTATTCCCTGGAGATCGCCCGGTGGATCTCTTTTGCGATCAGGACCGGGCTTTTTTTCAGCGTCGGTGCCAGCCGGAAAGCGACGGATGAGGCCAGGTCGGCATGTGGGCTGACGTCCAGGCCCAGATTGTTCACTCCATCCTCTACCTTGAAGCCGCAGCGTTCGAGGGCATCGCGAAGAAGCCCCTCAACCTCGCTCATGAAATCGAGAAACATGGAAACACCAATATCAGTATCAAATTCAAAGATGTCATTGCATTAAAAGAACGCGGC